>Ga0081606_1000110_pt1 | contig 54529 bp, 52 predicted proteins | sample EareggfetidaYelm_FD_71127 | JGI IMG/M metagenome (GOLD analysis project Ga0081606, IMG submission 71127) | Earthworm egg capsule microbial community from the University of Washington, USA - E. fetida Yelm (SPADES assembly) (version 2) | ecosystem: Host-associated > Annelida > Reproductive system...
GGCGACGCGGGTTAGGGATTGGAGCGGAATGGCAAGCCATTTTTGTCTCAAAAAAGATTGGAGCGGAAAGCCCGCCCCGTCAGGGAAACCCCCAAATAATGAGTAATGGTTAATCCCTCCGCTCCATTTTCAAATGGGGGCTTGACCCGCCAAGCCTAAGCAATAATGGTTAATGAATAGCAATCCTAAAATCTTAATCAATGGCGGCTGTTTCGGTTAATCCCAAAGAGGTTTGATAATTACGGAAAGCAGAACGCCGCATCCGTCGATTATTCCCGCCTAGGCTAGAGGAAGCAATGAATTGATGGGGTTAATGGCCGCCATATCCCTAGTTCGGCTCTTCTGCTTTGACTTCAAACAGTTCAGGCATTGACTTGGACAACAGGCTGTACCACTTCACCAACTTTTTTATATCGGAAATATAAACGCGGGCAGGGTCGTATTCGGGCACGGCTTTTAGCATAAAGGCTTTCAATTCGTCGGGCGAAGATTCGGAAGTCACGGCGAGAGTCGCGCCGAATTCCTTGCGGATTCTTTCCAGCGCTTCGCTTAGGGCAATGGTTCCTTCTTTTGTCGTGGTGTATATCGAAATTTCGCTCAATCGCATGATTTGGCGGGAGATGTTGAGCATTGATTTTCCCTTATCTTCCAACGATTCAACCAACATGCCCGATTGCCCCGGCTTAAGGGCTTTGTAGAGTCCGCTTTTTCCGCTGATTGAAACAATTTCCTTTAATTTTTCCATACCGTTTCTACTTCTTTAATTTTTTTGGCAATATATCACTTATATACTTTAATATCTCAAGACGCCCGGTTTTATTGTCGGACGACGTATTGAAAATGGGCGGCAATGTTTCCCAAGTTTGCAGCAAGGCGGCTTCATAGAACTTTCGCGCGGCGACGAGCGGTTGCGCTTTCACCTTGTCGGTTTTGGTGAGAAGAATGGCAAAAGGAATTTCTTTTTTCCCCAGCCAATCGATAAATTCCAAATCTATTTTTTGGGGCTTCAAGCGCGAATCTATTAAAGCAAAAACGCATTGCAAATTGGTTCGCAAAAGCAAATACTCTTCAATCATTTGTCCCCACGCTTCACGCGCCGTCTTCCCCGCGGAAGCGTAACCATAGCCGGGGAGGTCGACCAAATACCAACCGTGGTTGATGAGGAAATGATTAATGGTTTGCGTTTTTCCCGGCGTACCCGAAATTTTCGCCAAATTCTTTCGAAGGGCGAGCATGTTAATAAGCGACGACTTGCCCACGTTTGAGCGCCCGATGAAAGCAAACTCGGGCTTATCGGGCAAGGGGCACTGAAGATGCGTGGCGCTGCTTTTGACAAACTCAGAATGGCGAATTTCCATGAGGCAAAGGTATGAAAAGAACCTGTGTTTTGAATTTTTCTTTAGGCGGTCGAATGACCTTTTATTCTGCCTTTTATTTTTTTGCAATAGCGGCGGCGCAAGGGGTTGAGCCATAAATAATCAGGGGGGCGTTTTTCCAAAGACACGCTCAATATTAGAATGTCGGCAGAAATTTTTTTGGGGTTGCGGCAATTTTTGCTACCTTAGCCACCTTAAAAAGGTCATTAAAAAAAACGAATAGTGTCAGATATGAATCCCATAGGAAGACAAAGTATCTTCCCCATCAATATAGAAGATGAAATGCGCGGGGCCTACATTGATTATTCCATGTCCGTTATTATTTCGCGCGCGCTGCCCGACGTCCGCGACGGACTGAAACCGGTGCATCGCCGCGTACTTTTTGGCATGCAGGATCTCGGCGTGAACCATAATAAGCCCTATAAAAAATCGGCGCGTATAGTAGGGGAGGTGCTTGGAAAATATCACCCCCACGGCGACGCTTCCATTTACGACACCATGGTGCGCATGGCACAAGATTGGTCATTGCGCTATACGTTGGTGGACGGGCAGGGAAACTTCGGCTCCATCGACGGCGATTCGCCCGCCGCCATGCGTTATACGGAGGCGCGCTTTCGACGGATTGCCGAAGAAATGCTGGCCGACATTAATAAGGAGACCGTCGATTTTCAACCCAACTTCGATGATTCGCTCACCGAGCCTACGGTGCTCCCTGCCAAAATTCCGAACCTGTTAATCAACGGCTCTTCGGGAATTGCCGTGGGAATGGCTACCAATATGGCCCCTCACAATCTTTCAGAAGTAATCGACGGAATTGTCGCCTACATCGACAATCGGCAAATCACTATTCAGGAATTAATGCATCTGATTAAGGCGCCGGATTTCCCGACGGGCGGAATTATTTACGGCTATCAAGGAGTGCAGGAAGCCTTTCTCACAGGGCGCGGGCGCGTAGTGATGCGGGCAAAAACAGAGTTTCACACCACGCCTTCGGGCAAGGAACAAATCATCGTGACGGAAGTCCCCTACATGGTCAACAAGGCCATGATGATTGAAAAGACGGCAGCCCTTGTCAATGAGAAAAAAATCGAAGGCATCAGCGACATTCGCGATGAATCAGACCGCGACGGCTATCGCATAGTCTATGACCTGAAGCGCGACGCCATTCCCAATATTGTTTTAAATAATTTATTCAAATATACCCAGCTTCAATCTTCTTTTGGGGTGAATAATGTAGCCCTCGTGAAGGGCAGACCGCAGACCTTGAACCTGAAAGATTTAATCGAAAACTTTGTGCATCACCGCCACGAAGTAGTGGTGAGGCGCACGCAGTTTGAATTGAGGGAGGCGGAAAAACGCCTTCACATTTTGGAGGGCTATCTCATTGCGCTCGACCATTTGGACGCGGTGATAAAACTCATCCGCGAATCGAAAGACCCCGAAGAAGCAAGGCTCGGACTGATGCAGTCTTTCGGCCTTTCCGAAATTCAAGCCAAAGCCATTTTGGAACTCCGTCTGCAGCGCCTCACAGGCATGGAGCGGGATAAAATTTTGCAGGAGTACGAAGAAGTGAAAGCACAGGTTGCCAAACTCAATGAAATATTGAACGATGAAAGCCTGCGCATGAACCTTATTAAAAACGAACTCTTTGAAATAAAGGAACGCTACGGCGACGCGCGAAGAACGGAGATTGTGCACAGCGAGGAAGACCTCACCATGGAAGACATGATCCCCAACGAAGAAATGGTGATTACTATTTCCAATCAAGGTTATGTGAAACGCACTTCGCTTTCGGAGTACCGCACGCAAGGACGAGGGGGGATAGGTTCGCGCGCCGTCTCCACCAAAGAAGACGATTTCACGGAACATCTTTTTGTGGGATTGGCGCACAATTACTTGCTCATTTTCACCGAGTTCGGAAAAGTTTACTGGAAGAGAGTATTTGAAATTCCCGAAGGAGTTAAAACGGCGAAAGGCCGCGCCATTCAGAATTTGATTAATATAGCAAACGGCGACAAAGTCCGCGCCGTGCTCAACGTAAAAGATTTGGAAGACGAAAATTATTGCCAAAATAATTTTGTCATACTTTGCACGGAGCAGGGCATAATTAAGAAAACATCGCTTGAAGCCTATTCGCGCCCGCGGTCGTCGGGCATTACCGCCATCACCATCCACGAGGGAGACCGCTTGCTCAATGTGGCCATGACCAACGGAAATAATCACATCATCATTGCCAAGAGCGAAGGACGCGCCGTTCATTTCCACGAATCGGACGTGCGTCCCATGGGGCGTACGGCCGCCGGGGTGCGCGGGGTCAGGCTCGCAAGCAACGCCGAAAAAGTAGTGGGCATGGTTTGCATCTCGCGTCCCGAGGCGGATTTACTCGTCGTCTCGGAACGCGGCTACGGAAAACGCTCCTCTATTGAAGATTATCGGATTACCCGAAGAGGAGGCAAGGGAGTGAAGACCATTAACATCACCGACAAAACGGGGAAGTTGGTGGCCATTAAAGAAGCGGGAGACAATGACCATTTGATGATCATAAATAAGTCGGGCATCAGCATTCGCATTCAGGTCAGTCAAATCCGCGTGATGGGAAGAGCTACGCAAGGCGTGCGCATGATTAAATTAAATGAAGACGACGCCATTTCTTCGGTAGAAAAAATTGCGAACATGGAGGAAGAAACAGAAGGAAAAACAGAAGAAATCCCCTCGGCGGACAATGCCATTTCTTCGGCAGAAAAAATTGTGAACATGGAGGAAGAAACAGAAGGAAAAACAGAAGAAACCCCCTCGGCGGACAATGCCATTTCTTCAGCAGAAAAAAATGTGAACATGGAAGAAGAGGGAAAAACAGAAGAAAGCCCCTCGGCTGATGACAATCCGTAAATAACTAAACCCAATTCAATAAAACTATGAGAAACAAGAAGTTAATTTTTACCGCCTTGGCGCTGTTGTCCGCCAGCGCGTATGCACAGCCTAAGCCTAATATAAACAAGGCCTCCGCGGCATTGCTCGCAAAAAATTTAAGCGAAGCAAAAGCCATTATAGACGCCACGGTGGGAAGTCAGGATTTTATGACCAATAAGAAAGGAGAACCCTCCAAAAACGCCGCCAAAGCGTGGTATTTGAAAGGAGTGATCTACGCGGCCATCGACACCTCCAAAAACGCAGAGACGCACAATCTGGCTTCCAATGCTTTTGAGACGTCAAAGGAAGCATTTGAAAAAAGTCATGCGCTCGACAACAAGACGGCGTCTTTCATCAGCGACGCTTCAGGATTTCCGCTGACTATTGCACAAGTGAAGGCTAATTTGGCACAAGGCTATATCAATAAATCGGTTTCCGCCTATCAAAAAGACGAACCGGATCCCGAGAAGAAAAAGCAACTCTATAAAACCGCCTTTGCCGAAATGGAGAAAGCGGTTGCGCTGTTGCCCAACGACACTTCGCAGTTGATGAACGCCGGGGTTTACATGGGCCCGCAAGCGGATGAATATCAAAAATCGTTGCAGTACATTGACCGCTATATTAAGGCAGGCGGCAAGAGTTCGGACGCCTACATTCAGCAATACAGCCTCTATCGCGACAAACTGAATGACCCTGATAAAGCCTTGCAAGTGGCGCAGGAAATGGTGAAAAAGTTCCCGACCAATAAGGAGTTTCCGCGTTATGAATTGGACATGTACGTGAAGATGAAAAAATTTCCCGAAGCCCTGGAGATGATGACCAAGCAAGCCGCCGCCAATCCTAAAGACAAAGAATCGCGCTACTATGCAGGATTGGTGTGCGAAGAAATGAAAGACCCTGCGGACGCCCAAAAATGGTATAAGGAAGCCATCCTTGTGGACCCCGATTATTACGAGCCTAATGCCAGCATCGCCCAAGCCAAATACAACGAGGCGCGCGCCGTCAAAGAAGAACGCAACAACATCACAGGAAACTCTCCCGCCGATTTGAAAAAGCGAGCGGATTTATATCAAACCACAAAAATAAAATTGGAAGAAGCATTGGTCTTTTACAGAAAATTGGAATCGCTGAAACCCAATGAAGACGCCATTTTATACGGCTTGCTTTCTATCTACGGAGACCTTCATGTATATGACGAAAAAAAATATCTAAGTCAGGTAAACCAGCTCAAAGCCAAAATGAAAGGGCTCGGTTTAGAGGTGGATTAACCCATGACGTAACGTAAGCATGAAAAAAGCCGGGGGAGAAGGACCGGCTTTTTTTTTGCAATTAGCAGGAGTTGAAAGACGCCCCGTTTGGCGCTCTTATTAATAACCACGCACAATTAACCGTCCCACGAAAATTTGCCGTGCGCAAACCGATATTCAAAAATGAAAACCATCAGTATTTGCAGGGTTTTGCGTCCGATTGGCGGCGGGTTGGGTGGGAAGCTGACATCGGTTGGGGCGCAACTCCTGCCAAGGGATAACAGGCGATCCAAAAATCCTAGTCGGCTTTACCGCAACTTCAACACCTCTTTCAGCATTTCTTCCGCATAAGGCACCACCCCGGTACCGTGGTCTTTTCCTTCCAGCACAATGATTTTCACCAAGTCAGGAGAAGCGCCGGCCGCTATCAGTGAGTTGCGCGTGTCAGTCGTAGTTTTATAGGGCACGGTAAGATCTGCATCTCCGTGATAAAAATAAACAGGCTTCTCGGGTTTCCAGTTTATCACGGAATTATTTTTCAAAGCGTCCAAGAAAGAAGAAAATTTAGGATCGACGTCAAATTTAGCGTGGGCGTCGGGGGTAAGCAAGTCGGCTACCGTGGTAGTTAGCGCCGCATTAACGTGAGCCGTCGAATGAGTTCCGTCGTACAGCCCGTCTATTTTTTCTGCATAAGGCAATTTGAGAACCGCGGCATAAAGGTCGTTCATCTGGTAGTAGTTTTTATACGCGGTTAAAACATATCCTAAAAACACGGGTTCTGAATAGGTCTCAAAACCGAACACGATTTTTTGCATGCCCGCTAAATCATATCCTCCCGCGGCGGGAAAGGAGGCTATTAAATTAATCCCGTCGAGAGGCTTCTTTTCAATGGCGCGGTGAGCGGAGAGCGTGGCGCAGCCTCCTTGCGAATAGCCGGCAAGAAACAATTTACTGTTGAAATTTATTGACTTTGAGGCAGCCAATTCCTTGGCGGCTTTTAGCAAATCGAGCACGGCGGCAGAGGTGGCTTCGTCCACATAGTAGGGGTGGCGATATTGTTTGGATGCGCCAAAACCAATGTAGTCGGGCGCGACGGAAATAAAGCCAAAAGACGACGGAAGGGTATATAAGTGAAACAGCAGAGTTGAAGTTGCGAGCGCCGACGGGGCTTCCTCAAACAGAGTGGTGGTTCCGTGTTGAAAGCTCAACATTCCCACGGCATTTGATGTAGCGGGCAACGTTACCAGCCCGGACGCCTTTATCTTTTTCCCTTTATAGGTTGTGTTGTAGTTCACTTTGTAGGCTGTAATATCATACTTTATTTCAGCCGCAGGAAGTTTAATGCCTGACAAAGTTACGGCAAGTTTGGACTGCGCGGCAGGCACCGAACATACCTGCACGAAGTCAATTAAAGCCTTCTCGGTCGTTGGCGCGACATCCTCTTTCGCCGACTTGCAGGAGGCAACGAAGAGCAATAAGCAAATCAGCGGAACTGAATACTTGCCTCCAAAAGAAGCAACGCCGCATAAAAAATAGCTGCGGGCTTTAATGTTTTTTTTCATGGGAATAGTTAATTGCGTGTCTGATTTTTACAAAGGTAATTTAATTTTGGCGCTTTCCGTCTCCCCTCAGCCCGACAACCCGACTTGCCGCATTCGGGAGTTGAATCTAAGAAAAAATAAAATTGAGTAAATTTAATTTTTATTTGGCGAAATTGAAAAAAAACGGACCCACCATGCAAAAATTCAGAGCGGAAATTCAAATTATCGGAATCAATCCTTATGTGCTTCTCCCGAAAGAATGTTTGTCAAAGATAGCGGAAGAGGCCGGAAAAGAGAAGGGGCATATCCCTGTTCGGGGGGCGGTCAACGGCAAGCCTTATCAACAGACGTTAGTAAAATACAGCGGAGCATGGCGATTGTACGTCAATGCCAAAATGCTTGATAAATCACCCAAACGAATAGGGGAGAGGGTTGAAATTTCGGTCGAGTTTGACCCGAGCGACAGAACCATTGAACCGCATCCTAAACTTGTGCGTGCGTTGCACAAGGATAAAGAAGCAAAGAAAATATTCGAGCGCCTTTCGCCGTCCATGCAACAGGGAATCATTCGTTACATTGCTCATTTGAAAACAGAAGAAAGCATAGACAGGAACGTGTGGCGAGCCGTTAATTTCTTGAATGGAAAGGGCAGTTTTGCGGGAAGAAAAAATCCATAGACAAATTCCGTTTAGTGCGCCGCCAGCACATTCCTTTTTTCGTAATTTGTGCAACTCGGCGGCACGGAATTGACAATTTCATTTTTCAAGGCGTTCAATAATTTTTCCTTTACAAAAAACGGCGAAGTAAGGAATCCTATTTCGCGGCTTGGGACGGGAGGTTTAAAGCTTCGGAGGTTATTCTCTTTCTTTCCGCGCGGAAGTTCTTCCGCCGCTAAGGCGGGCAGGATGGTCATGCCCCCGTTTATATCGGCCAGTTTGCGGACGGTCTCAATGCCGGCGGCGGAAAAATCCAACGGGTGATTTTTTCGTTCGCGCTCTTTGAGTTTGCATAAATTCACCAACTGATGATGAAAGCAATGTTCCTCATTAATAAGCCACAGCGATTGCGGGTCAATGTCTTTGACTTGCACTTCGTTTTTTTTCAAAACAGGATGCTTCGCGGAGGCATATAAAACAAATTCCTCAAAGAAAAGGGACTGCTCTTTTATAAACTTATGTCCCGCAGGGATGGCCGCAATGCCTGCATCTAATTGTTGACGGGTAAGTTTATCCAGAATTACCTGCGTGGTGAGTTCGCTGATTTTCAGTTTTACGCCCTGATTTTTTTTTAAGAAGGAAACAATAAAGCGGGGGAGTAAATAGGGCGCCAGCGTAGGGATGATGCCGATGCGCAGTTCGCCGCTGATTTCTTTCGATTCTTCGCGCACCATGCCCCCAATTCGCGCCGACTCGTAAAGCACGGCCTTGGCCTGCTCGATTATTTTGGAGCCGATGGCGGTGGGAACCACGGGAATTTTACTCCTGTCAAAAATTTTCACGCCAATTTCTTCCTCCAGCTTTTTCACCATCATGCTGAGGGTGGCTTGCGTAACGCAACAGTCCGCGGCCGCGGACACAAAATTCCTGTGGGCGTCGATGGCGGCAATGTATTCTAACTGCTGCAATGTCATATATCAATTTTATTTATACAAATATAGAAAATATCAATTTGATTGATAAGTTTAATTCACCGACTTTTGAGGCGATAAAATTAAAATAACAGCACATGAACAGTAAAGAGCAAACACACAAGGTGACCACCGCTTCGGGCAAACCTGTGGCCGAGTATGAAGACAGCATGACCGCCGGCCCGCGCGGACCGGTGCTTTTGCAGGACTTTTTCCTGCATGAGAAATTGGCGCATTTCAACAGAGAACGCATCCCCGAACGCGTGGTTCACGCCAAAGGAACAGGGGCTTACGGAACCTTCACGGCCACGCACGATATTTCAAAATATACCAAAGCCAAAATTTTTAATAAAGTAGGCAAACAAACAAAGGTTATGGTTCGATTTTCCACCGTAGGCGGGGAGAAGGGCAGCGCCGACACCGAACGCGACCCCCGCGGATTTGCCGTTCGTTTCTATACCGAAGACGGAAATTGGGACTTGGTGGGAAACAATACCCCCATATTTTTTGTTAAAGATCCTAAAAAATTCCCCGACTTTATTCATACGCAAAAACGGGATCCCTTCTCCAATTTGAAAAGCCCCGCCATGATGTGGGATTTTTGGAGCTTAAACCCCGAAAGCCTTCATCAAGTGATGTTCCTCATGAGCGACCGCGGCACCCCCTTTGGATACCGATACATGAACGGTTACGGCTCGCACACCTTCAGTTTAATCAATGCCAAGAACGAACAGTGGTGGGTGAAGTTTCATTTCAAATCTATGCAGGGCATTAAGAATTTTACCGACGCCGAAGCAGCCGCCATGAAGGCAAAAGACATGGATTTTGCGCAACGCGATTTGACGGACGCCATTGCCAACAAAGACTTCCCGAAGTGGGCGATGAAAATTCAGACAATGACCAATGAGCAGGCTTCGAAGTTTGAGTTCAACCCGTTCGACTTAACCAAGACGTGGCCGCAAGCCGAGTTTCCGCTTATCGACGTAGGCGTGATGGAGTTAAACGAAATGCCGAAAAACTATTTCGCCGAAGTGGAGCAGAGCGCCTTTGCGCCCGCGCACGTGGTGGACGGCATCAGCTATTCGCCCGACAAAATGTTGCAAGGCCGCCTGTTGTCTTATCCCGATGCGCACCGCTATCGCTTGGGCGCCAACTATGAACAAATTCCGGTGAATAAATGTCCGTTTATGACTTCCACCTATCAGCGCGACGGCATGATGCGCGTGGACGGCAACGGCGAAGGAACGCCAAATTATTATCCCAATAGCTTTGACGATAAATTTGTGGACGCCTCCTATAAGCAACCGCCCGTGGCGCTGGACGGAAACAAGGCTGATTTTTATGATCGCAATGCCCCCGGCGAAGATGATCATTATACGCAGCCCGGAATTTTCTTTAGGAAAGTATTGTCGGAAAAAGACCGCAAGCATTTGATTTCAAACATTGTAGGCGCCATGTCGGGGATTTCAGGCCCGAAGCGCGAGACAATTATTAACAGGCAACTATGCCATTTCTTTAGAGCAGACGAAATACTTGGAACGGAAATTGCTAAAGGATTAGGTGTTCGAATGGAAGCGCTTCAAGCGACCACGACACACTAGTTGGGTTTTTGTTTGTTAAGTGAAAAGGCAGGCTGGGGGGCCTGCCTTTTTTATTTGGCAACGCGGCAGGCAAGCGCTAATTTTGACCCAATCATATTAAAACACAGGAAAACTTTTGGACTCTTTATTTTATTGCTTTTATGCAATTCTTCCTTCGTCGAAAAAATAGTCGGATTATCAAAACTTAACTAAAATGGTTAATGACGGGGGCGTCAAATGGGAGACATGCAGAACAACAAAAACTTATTGCGGCGCAAGTCTTGTGCGCGGCTCTCATTAATCATTACTATTGATTTTGCTTTGCAGAGTAATACTCTTAAATTCGCAACGGCTAATTTTAAATCGGATAAAATTTTGCGGCCAGAATTTTACGACGACGTTGCCTAGTTCATTAATTACAAATACAATTAAAACTCAAATGCAATGGAACTCAACAGCAAAAAACTTGAACGAACATCACGAATCGTTCACTATTCTATCTCGACAATTCTTTGCTTGTTTCTTATTCTTTTGTCAAACAAAATTATCGACGATCTCGACGGCGTCACGCACAAACCGGGAGTCGCAAACTTTCAAAACAAGAGCGTATTGGCAACTCTTTACAAAACCGAAAGCGAGCAAAGCGCGGAAATAGACAGGCTCCGTTCAAAAGAGGAGATTATCGAAAAAACAATGGCCGCCGCGAAAGTCAATTACGCCAATGAAAAGAAATCGTTCGACAATTGGGTGCAAACAAGAAAAACCCTGGATTCTCCCGACAAAGACCAAGAGGTAATTAACAGAGCAAAAAAGTTAGACGAATTTTATAAAGTCGAAGGGGATTGGCGTTTACAGCTTAATTCCATACAAGCCCAAGCGGATGCGGTCAATAAAAAAAGAGAAGAAATTCAAAAATCAATTGAGAAAGAAAAACAGGAGGCGGAAACAAAATACGACAAAGCATTAAAACGGTACGAGTTGAAGGTGTTTTTAATCCGATTGCTTTTTGTCGCTCCTGTTTTAGTCTTGGGCATTTTCTTTTTCCTCAATTACAGACGGCATAAATTTTGGCCGCTTTATTTTGGTTTTACTCTTTTTTCGTTTTACGCCTTCTTCTTTGGACTGGTGCCCTATCTTCCGAGTTACGGCGGTTATGTGCGTTATTCAGTCGGCATAATTTTGTCCGCCGGACTTGGATATTACGCTATTAAAACCATTCGACGGTTTATCGAGAAGAAGCAAGAAGAATTGAAAGTATCCACTCAAGAAAGAGCCAAAAAAGTGCAAACCGAAGTGGCCGAAAAAGCGCTTGAAAATCATTTTTGCCCTTCTTGCGGCAAGGACTTCATTATCAAAAAGTGGGAGTTCCCTCTGATAAAAAATGCGGAAACGGAAGTCTATAAACTTGTGACAAGTTTTTGCCGACACTGCGGACTTGAACTGTTTAAGCCCTGCGACAAATGCGGAAACAAAAATTTTGCCCATTTCCCTTTCTGCTCATCTTGCGGGACCGCCATGGCAACAGAAAAATAAAAACTTACCGACATGAGCTTTTGCGCCGACAAGTCCTTCAAGCCGCAACCCCTCGGCAACAAGTTGACGCCCGTCATGCACCGATGAACTGACCTGCAAAAATGGAACGGCAACAAATGACAAGGCAAGAAGCAGAGACCATTTTATGGCAGACTTTTAAACTGCCCAAATTCTACGACGAACAATGGCAGGCTATTTCTTTGTCTTTACCTTTCTTAATGCCTTTCATTTTATTCCCGTGGTTACTCGCTGAATTGCTGGGCGGTCAAGCAGGATTTTTATGCCAAAATATTTTTGCTTACCTTAACGGCAGCCTACGCTCATCCCGTAGAACAAAAGGTAAGAGAAGAGTTCAAGGCAGACGAAAACAGAAAGCACAGCCAGAAAATAAACAGAACTAACGCTATTTCCACGACCCACACATTTTGATAGCCGTCATGTTTAAAGAGAGTCGCCAAAAAAGCTCTGGAAGCTTTTGATTTAATTGTATCCAAGACAACAAGAAATAATAAGACCCGAAAGAAGCAGTCCGAGAAAAAAGCGACCTAGAAGGCATTATAGCATGAATTACAAACCGTTATAAAAATAGGCCGTCCTTAGTTCGAGTCACAAATGCGCCTTTTAGGAAGGGCAAACAGAACCGCTTGCCCTTATACTATTTTTTTTCGCAGGAGAGAATGGAAATCCCCCTCGCCTGTTGCTGAATGCGGGAAATCCCCTTTCCTCCCCCTCGCCCAAAAGTTTAGAATGACGGGGCATTTTACCAATAAATAAACAAGGGTAAAAAATTGCACTTGTGACTTGAATCCGCCAATCCTTAAAGTAAACGACATTGAATCATTAATCATTACCCGCTGCCCATTATTTTGAGTAAATTTGAAATTTATTAAAGATAGAGAATGGCAGAACCACCCCGCGGCATAAACCCAAGACTTTTTGCGCAATGGAGACAGTAGATTTATTTTCGGGATGCGGCGGATTATCGCTTGGTTTTCAAGATGCGGGGTTTGAAATTTTGGCGGCATTCGACAAGTGGGAGCCTGCGGCAAAAGTGTATCGCGATAATTTTAAGCACCCCGTTTATGATACCGATTTAAGAAGCAAGGAAGGGCTTGAATTTGTAAAAAGCCTTAAACCGCAAATGATTATCGGCGGCCCGCCTTGCCAAGACTTCTCAAGCGCAGGAAAAAGAGATGAAACATTGGGACGCGCAGACTTGACAATTTCTTATGCGACTATTGCCGCGGCGGCAAAACCCGAATGGGTTGTAATGGAAAACGTGGGGCGGATTATCAAAAGCCATATTCTGAAAGAAGCGTTGCGGATTTTCAAAAAAGCAGGGTACGGCGTTTCTTATCAGGTTTTAGACGCTAGTTTTTGCGGCGTTCCGCAATCGAGAAAACGGTTCTTTTTAGTCGGACACAGACATTCGCCTGACCGCTTTTTAAACCTCTATTTCGACAAGAATCAGTCCTGCAAACCAATGACTTTGTTTGACTACTTTGGCAAATCATTGGGAATTGAATATTACTACCGACATCCGAGAAACTACGGAAGACGCGGAATTTTCAGCATTTACGAGCCAAGCCCGACCATTCGCGGCGTAAACAGAACGATTCCAAAAGGATACGCCAAACACGAAGGCGACCCCGTTGAAATTTCAGACAAAATAAGACCGCTGACAACCAAAGAAAGAAGTCTAATACAAACTTTTCCCGAAGACTTCATTTTTAACGGCCATAAAACAGACCTTGAACAAATTATCGGAAATGCAGTTCCCGTAAAACTTGGCAAGTACGTCGCAAACTGCATAAACGAATATATCAGCAACGGGCGGCAAAGCAAATATATTACGGTTGGATAAACTGACGCGCCGCGAATGAAGGAAGCCCGGCGCCTGATAAGCGGTTTGGCAACAAGGCAATTCCCCCACGCAAAAGCCTCCGCGGGAACTTGCCGTTAGCGTTGCGTTTATAATTCTTTATGAATGTTGGGTTGCAAGCGGGGGCAGACCTCGCGCTTGCGCCAAGCCGACATTCCAAAAATGAAGAACTAAGTTACTTTCCCTTTGTAAAGATTCTGAACAGGAAAAATAATATCCCAGTCCGTTCCCCAAACCACATTTCCGTTTTCAACATGGAAATTTTGGAAGCAGGCAGGCTTTAAATATTTGGCATAGTACCCGCCGGCATACTTCTGCAGGGCAGGGCCAAAGTCAATGACTCTTTCCGTGTGGTCAGAAAAGGCTATTAATAAAGAGTATTCTTTAAGGTAAACCGCAGACTCTACTCTTATAGAGCCTTTGTAATCCGAACTCTTTTTACTTTCTTTTGGAATACTAATACTTGCTCCCATTTGCTTTTTATTTGAAGGCGGTATTTTCTAATAAACTTTTCAACAATTTTTATATCTCTTTCGGGTAAGAGAACAGGCATAATAAAAAAACAACTTATAGCACAAAGTTAATCTTTTTTTACTGTCAAAATTTTTTGGGGCACATTCTTCTGGTTAAACGTTAGCCCGCCTTGCGCAAAAATCTTGGTCCGAATTTTTTATCAAATGTAAGCGGGTTATTAACCCAACTTGCAGTTAACAGGGCTTATGGTCAAGCGAAAATTCGCAGGCGTCAAACCAGAATAAAAAAATGAAAGCGCTCATTGACAATGATTTACGATTATTCAGTTGCCATGCGGATTAATAAAAAACAAAAGGGGTTTGGATAAAATCAAATAAGATTCTACTTTTGTGTCCCTTTTTGAAAAAGAGAATATAAAATTGAGCGAATAATTTATGGATCACAATAGTTATAAAACCGAGAATATCAACAGCCTCACGGCCGATAAAAAATGGGTGGTGGTGGATGCCGAAGGACAAGCGCTAGGACGCTTGGCGAGCTCGATTGCCCGCGTATTGCGCGGCAAAAACAAGGCCGGCTACACGCCCCATACCGACATGGGCGACCATGTGATTGTAATCAATGCAGAGAAAGTGAAAATGACGGGAAAGAAATGGACCGACCGCGTGATTTTTACTCACTCAGGATATAACGGCGGACAGCGCGAGCACACGCCTAAGATGATATTAGAAAAACATCCCGCCCGTTTGGTGGAGCGTTCCGTGCGCGGCATGCTTCCCAAAAACAGCATGGGACGCCAACTCTTCCGCAGCCTTCACGTCTATGCGGGCGACCAACATCCGCACGAGGCGCAACAACCAAAAGTCATTAAATTTTAACCATGGAGATAATCAACACGATTGGCAGAAGAAAAACTTCAATCGCCCGGGTGTATTTGAAGCCCGGAAACGGTCAAATCATTGTGAACGACCGCCCCCTTGATAACTACTTCCCTTCCGACATTTTGCAAACCACTGTTCGACAAGGTCTTACGCTGACTCATCAGACGGAGCAGTATGACGTGAAAGTAACCGTGGAGGGCGGCGGCATAAAAGGACAAGCCGAAGCCATTCGTCTTGGCATTTCGCGCGCGTTGGTAAAGCTGAATGCCGAAAATCGTCCGCCGTTGAAAAAAGAGGGCTTGCTCACCCGCGACTCGCGCATGGTGGAACGCAAGAAACCAGGCCGCAGAAAAGCTCGTCGTAAATTCCAATTCAGCAAGCGTTAATAATATGTCAGAAAAATTGACCGTAGAACAATTAAAAGAGGCAGGCGTTCATTTCGGACACCTCACCCGTAAATGGAATCCCAAAATGGCCGAGTATATTTTCATGGAAAATAACGGCATTCACCTGATCGACCTTAATAAAACAGCCAAGTGTCTGGACGAAGCCGTTTATGCCCTGAAAAATATCATTCGCTCCGGCCGAAAAATAATGTTTGTGGCTACCAAGAAACAAGCCAAAGACATTATTCAAACAGAAGCCACGCGTCTCAATATGCCTTATGTGACGGAGCGTTGGCTGGGCGGAATGCTCACCAATTTTGCCACTATTCGCAAGTCGTTGAAAAAATTGTCGCAGATTGAAAAGTTGCTGAAAGACGAGACCTCTTACGGCAATTTAACTAAGAAAGAAAAGTTGATGTTGTCGCGCGAGAAAGCCAAATTGCAAAAACAATTAGGGGGCATTGCAGACCTCAACCGTCTGCCGGCCGCGCTCTTTGTGGTGGACGTGAGATGCGAACATATTGCCGTGGGCGAAGCGCAAAAATTGAATATCCCCGTGTTTGCCATGGTGGACACCAATTCAGACCCCACTGTAGTCGACTTCCCCATTCCTTCCAACGACGATGCTTTCAAATCAATCTCCGTGATTGTGAATCACGTGGGAAAAGCCATTGAAGAAGCCCTTCAGGAACGCAAGAAAGACAAAGAAGAAGCCTCTTTGAAAAAAGAAGAAGAAGAAAAAGTGAGAGAAGACGAGGCCGTAAACAAAGCCTAGTTTTTAATGACAGAACGCCCCATAAGCATCGGCAAATTGTCGGTGTTTATTTTTTTTATAGAAATTGTAAAATTAAATTAACCCGCAATGATTACCGCACAAGATGTAAATAAACTGCGCACGATGACCGGCGCCGGCATGATGGATTGTAAAAAAGCATTGACCGAAGCCCACGGCGATTATGAACAAGCCATTGAAATTTTGAGAAAGAAAGGGCAGAAAGTTTCAGCCTCCCGCTCCGACAAAGAAGCCAAGGAAGGCGCGGTGTTTGTGAAAACTTCAAACGACCACAAGACGGCGATTTTGATTGCGCTTAATTGCGAAACTGACTTTGTGGCAAAGAACGAAGAATTTCAAAAGTTGGGCAATAAAATTATTGAAGCCGCCTTTGACAAAAATCCCGCGGCCGTGGAAGAGCTTATGGAAGTCCCCTTGGACGGACTTACCGTGAAAGAAAAAATAACCGAGTTTGTGGGGAAAATCGGAGAGAAATTAGAAATCAGTTCCTTTGTGAAACTGCGCGGCGATTGCGTGGTGCCTTACATTCATTCAGGAAATAAATTGGGCGTACTTGTAGCGCTCAAAGGCGGAAGCGGCGACCTCATCCAGGCCGGCAAAGATGTGGGAATGCAGATTGCCGCCATGAATCCCGTGGCAGTGGATGAAAGCCGCGTGGATAAAAAAGTAGTGGCTAAAGAATTGGAAATAGCGAAGGCGCAAATTTTGGCAGAAGGAAAGCCGGAAAATATGGTAGAAAAAATTGCCTCGGGAAAACTCAATAAGTTTTTCAAAGAAAGTACCCTCCTCCCGCAAACCTTCGTGAAAGACAATGCCAAAACCGTGGCGCAATATTTAGACAGCGTGAGCAAAGGCCTCACCGTGTCGGAGTTTGTGCGCGTTTCGGTGAACTAGGAAATATTAAAAAGAAGAATGAATCCGTCGGTTTTTAAAAGCCTGCGGATTTTTTTTTATGGCTTAGTTTGCTTAGGGGGGCGCTCGCTGAATTGTCGGTTTCTTTGCCCCCGCTTGCACAGACAAACAGAACTTCCTACTTTTGACTAATCTAACTATTTCAGAATGTCTTGCGCCTTACCAAACAAATCTGCCTTATGAAAATTGCCATTGCGCTGTTTGCTTTTCATTTCTCCTTCCCGTTATTCGCTCAATCGATCAAGAAATCGGGAAATGAATTTCATGTTTCGCCAAAAGGAGACGATGCGCAGGAGGGGAGCGCGGCTCGTCCGTTTAAAACCATCATGGCGGCGGCGAATGTGGCCCTGCCCGGCGATGTCATCACCGTTCACGCGGGAGTCTATCGCGAATCTGTTGTGCCGCCGCGAGGAGGAGATTCTGGCGATAAGCGAATTACTTATCAGGCGGCGCCCGGAGAGAGGGCAGAAATCAAAGGCTCTGAAATTGTCAAGGGTTGGGAAAAAGTGAGCGGCGACACGTGGGCGGTGAAATTGCCCAATACATTTTTCGGAAAGTTTAATCCGTATGAAGCGTTAATACAAGGCGATTGGTTTTATCCGAAGCCAAAAGACAGGAAGTACCACCGGGGGGCGGTCTATTTGAACGGCGATTGGCTGATGGAAGCGCCCGCGCTCGACTCGGCGCTGACTCCGCAAAAGAAAGAGCCGTTGTGGTTTGGAAAAGCAGAGGCCGACGTCACCACAATCTGGGCGCAATTCAAAGATAAAAATCCCAATCATGAAACGGTTGAAATAAATGTGCGACAAACAATATTTTACCCCGATAAACCTTTCATGAATTTCCTCACCGTGCGCGGTTTCGTGATGCAGCACGCGGCGACTAATTGGGCGCCTCCCACGGCGGAACAACAGGGATTAATCGGCACCAATTGGAGCAAGGGATGGATTATTGAAAACAATACCATTCAGTATTCAAAATGCGTGGGCATTTCCTTGGGAAAATACGGCGACAATTACGACAACAAAGATACCGAGTCGGCAGAGGGCTATGTGGGCACTATCAATCGCGGGCTGGCTTTTGGTTGGAATAAGAGCAGCATTGGCGGACATTTGGTTCGCAAAAATCACATTGCTTACTGCGAACAGGCAGGCATTGTGGGGAGTTTGGGCTGTGCCTTCAGCACGGTGGAGGAAAATGAAATCCACGACTGCCATATACGCCGCCTGTTTGACGGCGCCGAAATGGCGGGCATAAAATTTCACGGCGCAATAGACGCGGTGATTCGCAACAATCATATTTACCGCTCCAGCATGGGCGTTTGGCTCGACTGGATGGCACAAGGGGCGCAGGTGAAAAATAACTTAATGCACGACAACGGATTAGATATATTTTTGGAAGTGGATCATGGTCCGATGTTGGTGAGCAACAATTTTTTGTTGTCAAAAACTTCTCTCTTGATGAATTCAAGCGGCGCCGCCTTTGTTCATAATCTTTTCGGAGGAGAGATGAAGGTCGCTTTTTATGACAGCCGCTTAACGCCTTATCACCCTCCTCATTCCACCTCCGTGGCGAAACTTTGCGACAATCCAAGCGGCGATATTCAGTTTAGAAATAATTTATACGTCGCCGGCGGAAGCGCGTCGGAATATTTTAGAGCGATGCTTCCCGTGACTTTTTACGGGGATGTGTTTACCAAGGGAAGCACGCGCCCGATTGAAACTAAAGACAGCAAAAGTTACGGCGAATTGAGCGCAGAAGCCAAGGAAAAATTAAAGGACATGAAAGAGGAAAGAGCCGTTGAAAAAAATACTTTGGCAAAGCAAGATTTTGACGCCCAATTCAAGCTGACAAAAGAAAAAGACGGGATGTATATTGAAATAAACACGGATCCAAGTTGGAAAAATCACAAGCGGGAAATAGTCACCGGAGGTTTGTTGGGAAAGGCGATTGTTCCGAATCTGCCGTATGAAAACCCGGACGGCTCGTCCATTCGCATTGACGTCGATTATCTCAACAAGAAGAGAGGCGCCAACCCCTCGCCGGGCCCCCTCGAACAGACGGGCGCAAAAAGAATTAAGGTGTGGAATTATTAGTTCACAAACTGTCCGTCGCGCATCATTAAATGCCTGTCGCCGAGGGCGGCGAAATCGCTGTTGTGGGTTACGATGACAAAGGTGTGCCCAAACTCGTTTCGCACCTCGATAAAGAGGCGATGCAATAAAGCGGCATTGGCGGAATCCAAGTTTCCGCTAGGCTCATCGGCAAAAACAATTTTGGGAGAATTAATCAGCGCCCGCGCCACGGCCACGCGTTGCGCCTCGCCGCCCGACAATTCCGAAGGCTTGTGCTGTGCGCGGTCGCTTACGCCCAATTTTTTCATCAATACATGGGCGCGATTTTTCAACGCCGTCATATTTTGTTTGGCAATCATTCCCGGGAGCATAATATTTTCCAAGGCCGAAAATTCAGGCAACAGATTGTGAAATTGAAACACAAAGCCGATATTTTTATTTCGAAAGAGGGCTAATCCTTTTGACGACAAGGCAAAAGGATTGACGCCGTCCAACTCTACCCTGCCTTGGTCGGGTTCATCCAACGTGCTCACAATATGAAGCAAAGTGCTCTTCCCCGCGCCCGAGGCGCCTTCAATGGTAACCACCTCTCCTTGATTGACATGAAAATCCACGCTTCGCAACACTTGCAACGGCGGATATGTTTTTGAAATACCTTCTGCTTTTAGCATCCTTAAAAGTAATTAAAATATTTAGTAACTTGCGCAAAATTACTAATCCATAATTAAACCGCGGGCAAATGAATATTCACGAGTATCAAGCAAAAGAAATTTTAAAGAAGTTTGGCGTAGCCGTGCAACGCGGGTTGGCGGTCGATTCTCCCGACAAAGCGGTTGCGGCGGCGGCTCAATTACAAGCCGACACGGGAACCAAGTGTTTTGTGTTGAAAGCTCAAATTCATGCCGGCGGCCGCGGCAAAGGCACCATTCAAGGGACGGGTTCGCGAGGCGTGGTGGTGGCAAAAAATATTGCCGAAGTGCTTGATAAATCGAAAGCCATCTTAGGCGGAATATTGGTCACCAAACAAACCGGAGAAGCCGGCCGCGCAGTACATAAAATTTTAGTGGCGGAAGACGTTTATTATCCCGGCGAATCGGAACCGAAAGAATATTATATCGGCATTTTGCTCGATCGCAGCCAGAGTTGTCCCGTCATTATGGCTTCCGCCGAAGGCGGAGTGAATATAGAAGAAGTGGCCGAAGCCACGCCTGAAAAAATCGTAAAAGTTTGGATCGATCCGCAACTTGGCATTCAACCCTATCAAGCACGCGAAATAGCGTTTGCCTTGGGGCTTTCGGGCAATCCGTTTAAAGAGATGACGAAATTTGTGACTTCTCTTTACCATGCTTATTTAGGCTCGGACGCTTCCATGTTTGAAATTAATCCGGTGTTAAAAACTTCCGACGGGAAAATTTTGGCAGTGGACGGAAAAGTAAACTTAGACGACAATGCGTTGATGCGCCACCCTGATTTATTGGCGCTTCGCGACGTGGCGGAGGAAGATCCCTTAGAGTTGGAAGCCTCCCGCTCGGGATTAAATTATATTAAGCTCGACGGCAATGTAGGGTGTATGGTGAATGGCGCCGGCTTGGCCATGGCCACGATGGATATTATTAAGTTGTCGGGCGGCGAACCGGCCAATTTTTTGGACGTAGGGGGGGCGGCCAATGCGCAGACCGTAGAGGCCGGGTTTCGCATCATTCTCAAAGACCCGAAAGTGAAAGCCATTTTGATAAATATTTTTGGCGGCATTGTTCGTTGCGACCGCGTGGCAACCGGCGTAGTGGAGGCGTATAAAAAAATCGGAGTGATCCCGGTGCCTATTATTGTCCGCCTGCAGGGAACGAATGCCGAAGACGGCGCAAAAATTATTAATGAATCGGGGTTGCGGGTACACTCTGCCATTTTGCTGAAAGAAGCGGCGCAAAAAATCAAAGACGTGTTAATGTAAAGGCGTTTTGAAACCATCCGTCTATGGTTATTCTTCTTATTTTCTGGTTGCTTATCCCTTTCAGCAGGCATGCCCAACAAGAGAAAAGGGCAGAGCAGGTGCTCATTCGAGACATGCATAATAAGCCTATGAATATTCCCTATTTAGGCGAAAAGAACTTGCTTATTTTCTATTTCGACCCTGATCATCCTAATCAAAACAAACCCATTTGCGATTATTTAAAAAAGAACAGAATTACAAGTCCGGGCATATTCGCTTTTGGCGTCGCAAATTTGAAAGACGCGCCCCTCCTCCCTAATGCCGTCGTGCGTTTCATGGTGAGGCGCGAAATGAAAGAAACGGGCACCAATATTTATACCGATGTGGACAATAGTCTCAGCAAGGGATGGAATTTAGGCAATGTGAATAATAAGTTCTGCATTCTGTTTGTCGATACAAATTCCAACATCCTGTTTTTTAAAGCCGACGAACTCACGGAAGCCGAACAAAAGGAACTTCTGACCCTCATTCAAAAATATTAAACTAAAAAAATCACTTGCTTTCAGTTATTGAAATTTCTTTTGTTCTTTGCGTTGAAATTTTCGTTCCTTGGTTAAAATAAATTGCGATACTAATGAAAATATTGCTCACGTCGTTTCTTGCCGTCCTTCATCTTTCCGTCGCGCCCCCGCCGCCCGTCGATAATTTTTTAGGAACATTATACGGTTCCATGGAACTCTCCGTCGGGCAGTACAAGGGCGCCAAATTAGAGGTTGAAAAATCCCTCAAAAGCGGTTCGCTCAAAACTCAAAATTCCCAATGGACTTGCGACGTCGCTGTTTCCAAAACGTCCGACGTCGGCGCCCTCGACGTGAGCGCCACGTTCAAATTAAAAAAAGGAGAAGCGAAGGAAGTTGCCCCTTCCGCGGTTTTCAGGTTTGGAAAATGGAGCACGAAAAATTATGTCCTCATTCCCGCTTCGGTTTACAACGGCAATCGCTATCGTATTCTCGGCAACGGCTATTCCCCCGCCTACACAAAGGATATGTACTACAATCCTAATGTGCCGCTCACCATTTCTAACAATCCTCATCTTTCGGCCGACCCTTCCGCCCCGTCGTTTCTTGAAGTCCAAACCACAAACGCCGCCACGCCGTCTGTTTGTTTTTTTTCCCCCGAATTAAATCGCGGCTTCATTTTGCTTACCCGTCAAAATACAGTGTTCGGCAATAGCGGAATTTCTGTTTCGGAAGACATAAAAAAACGCGAGGCTTGCATTAAAATTACGGCGCCCGCCATGCGCGAGAAGTCCTGCGGCTTCGGTGATTTTTTCCCCAGCGGCGATACGGCTCCTTCGTGGAAAGAGGGCGACAAAGTCACGCTCGACTTCCGCCTTTTTTCGTTTGAAGCGAAAAGCATCCCTGATGTATTGAAGAAGTTTTTTGAAGTGAGGAAGTCATTGAGCGGCGAAAATGATCCGCGCAATCTGGTTCCCATGAGCAAACTTCGCGAGTGGGCCACAGGCATTTGCCGAAATAATTGGATTACGGTTCCGGCGGGGAGTTACTACACGCCCGAAAACAATAAAGACTTCCAACTCGGCTGGGTGAGCGGCATGATGAATACCTACCCCATGCTTGCCCTCAATGACGAAAAAGAACGCGGACGGACAGCAAAAGAGATTGATTTTGTGGTTGAAAAATTGCAAGGAAAGAGCGGCTATTTTTTTGGAGGCATTACCGCGGAAGGAAAAATTCGTCCTGAAAAAATGATTGCGGACTTCCCGCAAGTTCAAGCCATGGTAAGAAAAAATTGCGACGTCCTCTTTTGGTTTATCAAACATTTTATGCTCCTCAAAGAACAGGGGCATGAAACAATAATTGACAAAAAATGGGAGGAGGCGGCGCATCGGTTGGCGACCGCTTTTGTAAAAAGTTGGAAAGAACACGGACAATTCGGGCAGTACATAGTTCCCGATACGGGAGAAATTGCCGTCTTCAATTCTACGGCCGGGGCCCTTGCGCCGGCGGGACTGGCATTGGCTTCGGCCTACTTCCGCGAGGACTCATTTTTGCAAACAGCCATTGCGTCGGCTAATTATTATTATGAAAGAGACGTCGTAAAACAAGGGCTTACCGGCGGACATTGCGGCGATATTTCGCAAGACGCCGATTCCGAATCTTGCTTTGGATTTTTAGAATCGCTGATGGCGCTCTACAGTATCACGGGCGACAAATCTTGGCTCGACAAGGCGGCCGTGCAGGCGGCGCTTTGCTCTACGTGGGCAGTTTCTTACGACGCCGCATTTCCGCCGCAAAGCGATATTGGAAAATTAGGATGTCATATGGCGGGCGCCGTTTGGGCAAGCATCCAAAACAAACATGCGGCTCCCGGCATCTGCACGGCGTCGGGGGATTATCTTTTCAAACTCTATCGCGCCACAGGAAATAAATTATACGCCGACTTGATCCGCGACATTCAACATGCCCATTCGGAGGCGGTAGATTTGCCCAATCACCGCACGACCCACATGGGCTTCGGCACTTCCATGGAACGCATTCAACTTTCGGACGCCGAAGGCAAAGGAAGCATCGGCAATTTTATCAGCACGCGAAACTCGTGGACTGAAACCGACGGCATGTTGATGACCTTGGAACTCCCGGGAATTTATTGGCAAACGGACAAGGACTTGATTTATGTCTTTGATCATGTAGAAGCAAAATTGACGAAAGAAAACAATCAGACTAAAATTCAGATCCGCAACCCCACCCCGTTTGACGCCGTCGTGTCCATTTTTTCGGAAACATCCGCAGAGGCGCAAAAGCCATTAAGTTATGTCGCCTTTCATCATTGGCCTACGGTGAAAGCGGAGGCCGGGAAGACGGTTACATACACGGTAAAGTAATCACTCTCCCTCGTGCGGGCGCGACTTGATTTTCTGGGCTTTGAGTTGCTCCGTTTCTTTATGCTCTTCCGTCAGGTCTTCTTGCGTGGCTTTGTAGTTGAGCATGGCTTTCATATCGGGTTGGCCGGCGTCTACCCAAGCGGTGTACCAAACATCGCCAATCATTTTAATGGACGCACGCATTTGTCGTTCCACCATGCCTTTCAGTCGGTCGTGGTAGCGGTCGGCATAAGAGGCAGAAACCGTTTTGACTGTTTGCCGTCCTTTCGTTTCAAAGGAAAATTTTCCTTCTCCTTTTTCATGATACAACTGTTTTTCAATTTGTAAAACAGAATCTACTTTCTCATGCGCGTCCAGCGCCGCTTCCCAGATTTTCTCCTGCACATTTTTTATATAGGAGGCGCGTCCTACAAAAAAATCGTAGGTTGCAAAATTCAATTCAGGCAGTCGCGATTCCCACAACGCATGAATGCCTTCTTGTCCCGTTTCTTGTCCGTTATAGTTATGCGTGGTGTGAAGCGGCACGTGCGCGTCGGCAATGTAGTGGCCAATTTCTGCCGAGCATTTCAACACGCGATTGGCATTCTTTGAAAAAAAGGCGTCGCGCAATTTCAAATATTCGCGATACGCGTGCCAAGGCACAATGCCTCGCGCCATTAAACTGTCTTCGCCGTATTTTTCGACGGCTTGCTTCCAAAACTTGGGAATATTTTTCAAACTGTCAAAGTGGTCTAAATCTATAAAATGCCGCGGCGCTTCCTCCTTCACCGCGTACCGCCGTTTATCAGGCATCGTGCTTTGTTGGCAGAGATAGTCCAAATTCGGCTTATAAAAAACAGAAACCTCCAAAGGGAGCGTGAATACGGCCAAGCGATTAATTTGGCAATGTCCGAAAAAGCCCCATTGCGGCGCGGCCGCGCAAAGAACAGCAACTAACAAAAGCCAACCGAATTTCATGGGCGCATTAAAATAAATATATGAAGATAATTGACTGCCTGAAATTTTCAAGAAAAAGCGCCCTGTTTTTTTTTGAAATCCGCAATAAAAGCAACCCGAACCGCCAAAAAATGAAATTTCCGACTCGGCTTTTCCCAAAAAAACTCATTGGCATGCCCGTTCAAATATTTGAACGCCTTGATAGGGAAAGAACGGGGCAGAGGCTCCATTCATCAGGGACGGCGGATGCCTCTCGGAAAAAACGCCCAGTATTTGGCGATGGAAAAAGAATGCAATAACTGCAGAAAGGAAGGATCTTGCGCCTGCCTTTCCGAAATCTCGGTGAAGCAGGCGCTTAATCGGGTAATCAAAATGACTCCTTTTGAAAAACATGCCGTTGCGCAAAAATAATATTCCCGCCCCCCGTTTTGGGCAAAACGCTTGCCTGCAAAAATCTGCACCCGACTTGGGAAGTCCGTCACAATCTTTCTGCTATTCTCCGCAACAGCAGTTGGCTTGTGTGCCCGACCGCGTTTTTCCTATATGCCCCCTTTGGGGTCAGTTGCAGGCGAGGGACACAGCGCCCCATTAATCATTAAATGTGAGCCGACTTTACTTTCTTTTAAACCGCAACCACTTTTGGGTTTTCTCCATATGCGTTTTCTCCTGCCTTGCTGTCTGTTAGCATAAGCACAAGAAACCAAATTGATCCAACAAGAGGGATTAGCAAGATAAAGAGAAACCAGCCGCTTTTACCCACATCGTGCAACCGTCTGACTGCAACCGCTAAACCAGCGATAATAACCGCTAAGGTATATAAACCATAAATAATAGGCCACCATTCAATTCTGCTGAGAAAGAAGCCTTCTCTTGACACAAAATATAAATCAGAAACAAGCATCAATAAGTATGCGTAAAACGGAGCGATAAAGGTACATAAACCATAAGTAATTGCTTTTTGAAACAAAAGCATAATAGCAAACCCCCATCTAATGTCTTCTATTACCCGAAGATTGTAATTGTAAAGCGCTATCGGAGTGTAAAGCATTATCACCGCCATTCCAAAAATAGAATTGAACAATCGAAAATACCAATATTCCCTTCTTCTTGCTCGCCCGCTAAAATTAGCGAAATTCCGTAAAGCCTTTAAGTAGTATTTCATTGCATTTAAAATTTAAGTTTCTTACTCGTTTGGCTTTTCGGCGCGGCGCGGTTTTTTGTTCGGCAACAATGCCTGACTTGCCGTTTTGTGCTCGCCGCCTCGCTTTTGAAATTGCCGATAAATCATACATGGGTACAATAACACGTTTTTTCAACACAACTCCAAAAACATGGCTATTCAGACGTGCTATCGTGTCACACGGATTGTGAGCCAGTTTACTTTCTTTTATTCCACAATCCCCTTTGGATTTTCTCCATATTCGTTTTCTCCCGCCTCGCTGTCCGTTACCAAAAGCACAAATAACCAAATTGCTCCAATAATCGGGATTAGCAGGAGGAGGAGAAACCAGCCGCTTTTTCCGACATCATGCAACCGCCTGGCAGTAAGCGCCAAAACGCGGAGCATGGCCGCTAAGGAATAAATTGAACAAAATAATAAAAAGCAATGCCATAAAATAACTCTCCATTCAGAATCGTCCGTTTTAAATGCTAATGCATTGGCAGTCTTTTCTACAGCCAATCCAAAAATAGAATTGAACAATAGAAAATACCAATATTCCCTTCTTCCTGCTCGCCCGCTAAAATTAACGCAGTCCCGTAAAACATTTAAGCAGTATTTCATTGCATTTAAAGTTTAAGTTCTTTGCTCGTTTGGGGTTTTCGGCGCGGTTTCTTTGTTCGGCAACAACGCCTGCCTTGTCCTGTGCTCGCCGTCCCGCTTTTGAAATTGCCAATAGCTCATACATGGGCACAATAGTACATTTTTTTAACAAAACTATTCGCGAAGCGCGAAACTCCGTTCGGGCGCGGGTTTATTGCCGCCAAACGTCCGTCCTGCTATTTTTAAATTTGCTTTTTCTCTTCTTCTTTCTTTTGCCTCTTTATTTCTAAGGAAGACACAAAGATGCTGATTTCAAAAAGTACGTAGAGCGGAACAGAGACAAGCGCGAGAGTGAAGGGGTCGGCGGTGGGCGTTACCAAGGCGCCGATGATGAGGATAATGACCGCGGCATGACGGCGATAGTAGCGCATAAACACCGGGGTGAGGATGCCTATGCGGGTGAGGAAATAAATCACCACAGGCAACTGAAAGAGAATACCGCAACCAAATACTAAAATGGCAATGGTGGAGACATAGGAGGTGATGTCGAATTCGTTTGAAATCATGTCGCTGATGGAGTAGTTAGCCAAAAAAGCGATGGACATGGGGCACAATACAAAGTAGCCAAACGAAACGCCTATTGCAAAGAGAGAGGAAGAAGCAAAGACGGCGCCGCGCGAACCTCTTTTTTCATTGTTATAAAGTCCGGGTTTCACAAAGCGCCACAACTCCCAAGCGATGTAGGGAAAGCCTGCGATGAGGGCAATCACGGCAGAAGAAGTCATTTGCATGGTGAACTGCCCCATCAAAAAGCGGCTTTGAATTTTCATGGGAATGGAGGTGATGCACATGCCCTCGATGTGAAGTTTTTCGCCTGCCGCGCAAAGCCATTTAAAGGTGACGAAATCAGGGCGTCCGGGCGCAAAGATGATATAGTGAAAAATCTCTTTTGAAAAATACATGGCCAGTCCAAAGAGGACGGCCAACGCCAATACGGAGCGCATGATATGCCACCGCAATTCTTCAAGATGTTCTAAAAATGACATTTCTTTTTCTTCCATGTTGTGTATCAAAGCAAAAATCGGCAGGCACAAATGTAATTGAAAAGCGGGAATGAATGTAATTTTTTTTTTACTTTTGAACTTTTGTTAATTGCCTTGAATAACGCGCTGATAATTGTCCCCACCTACAACGAAAAGGAAAACATCAATTTCCTTATAGATGCGGTCTTTGCCCTGCCCATGTCGTTTGACATGCTGATTGTGGACGATGCCTCCCCCGACGGCACGGCACAATTAGTAAAAGAAAAGCAAAAGCAATACAACCTGCGCGAAACCCGCCTCTGCCTCATGGAGCGAGAAGGAAAGATGGGATTGGGAACCGCTTACATTGCGGGTTTTCGGTTTGCCTTGGAAAAAAATTACCAATACGTGTTGGAAATGGACGCCGATTTTTCGCACGATCCCAAAGATTTAATTCGTCTCTATCGCGCTTGCGCGGAAGATGAATTTGATTTGGCGGTAGGGTCGCGCTACGTCACGGGGGTGAACGTGGTGAATTGGCCGATAGGACGCATATTGCTTTCCTACTTCGCCAGCCTCTACGTGCGCTTCATCACAGGCATCCCGATATTCGACACCACGGCAGGATTCGTCTGCTATCGAAGAAATGTGTTGAACACGTTGCCGTTGCACGAGATAAAATTCTTGGGCTATGCCTTTCAAATCGAAATGAAATTTTTGACTTGGAAACACGGTTTTCGCATTAAAGAAGTGCCTATCATTTTTTACGACCGCACACGCGGACAAAGCAAAATGTCGGTCAATATTTTTAAAGAAGCCTTTTGGGGAGTCGTTCAAATGACGGCGCAAAGCTGGTTTAAGAAGTACCCTAAAATTAAGACTTTAGGATTTTAAGGAGGGCCGGATTTTCTGACTAACGTTTTTTCTTTCCATTGAAAATCAGGAGATTACAAATAAACGTTAGCAGACGAAGTCAATGCCGTTGCGGCATAAAGCGGGTTTCTGGCTAACGAGGGACGAGAGGGGTACGGGGGGCGCTTGGGACAACCGCGAGACACTGTGGGACACACGGGCACCACATTAATCATTAATCATTAATTAATGCGGCGTCAAGTCGGCATAGCGTGCCAGCTTGGTGGGATTGGTCACGCGAATTTTTTTGCCTTCAAAAGTCACCAGTCCGTCATTCTTAAATTCGGCCAACAATCGAATCACCGTTTCTGTGGCGGTGCCCACAATGCTCGCCAGCTCTTCGCGCGAAAGGGCAAGGTCAATAAGCGATTTGCTGTTGTCGCCTTCAATCCCGTAGGTGTCGCGCAACATGAGGAGGTTGCCGGCCAGGCGCTCGCGAACAGACTTGTGCGCCAACTCGCTGAGACGACTCTCTAAAAGCCCCATCTCCTGACAAATGCCCTTCACAATTTTGGACATGAAGGTTGGATTTTTTTGAATGACCTCGAAGAAATTTGCTTTTGGGATGAAACAAACTTTTGAATCCTCCAGCGCCACCGCGGTAGCCGCATAAAACACTTCGCCAAACAAGGCGCGATAGCCTAAAAAGTCGCCGGGCTTGGAAATGTATAAAATGTACTCTTTGCCCAAACTGCTGTTGCTGCTCACTTTTATTTTTCCGCCGTTCACGCAGTAAAGCCCCATCGGGCGCGTGCCTTCTTTGAAAACGGCTTCTCCTTTTTTATAAATCCCGCACGCTTTGGCGTGGCTGATGCTGTGGTGATCTTCTTCGCTCAAGCCGTTGAAGATGGAGTTGCGAAGGTGTGTGCACAAGGCACAGGCGGGTGTTTCGTGGAAAGGTTTCATGTTATAATCTTAGCATGTGGCGAGAGAAAAGCATACAATGGTAAAGAGGAATCTGGCGGCATATTTTTATATACCTCAAAGGTAATGGAAAAGTATTGACTTTCAATAATTGCCAAGAACTTTTCAACGGGAGTCGCTCGGAATTTTTCAGCTCATTGGCTTTTAATCTGAAAATCGGCGTTATCATCCGACAACGAAGAACTTAAAAGCCACCAAAGGCCGGTTTAACTAAACGTTATTGGTTTTGCGGTTATATCGGCATTCTCCCGTACAAGCGGCTCATACATCCTCCCGCATCAGGCCGATTAAAAGCGCCGCGATTCTTCAATCTGACGCGGGTTTCCGCAACCGCAGTTCAGGAACAAGCGACAGAAGACCGACAAGCGCCATCCCGCATCCAACCCACAACGGAGCCCGCAATCCATATCCGATGCTGATAAAGAGTCCGCCCAAAAATGCGCCGGTCATGATGCCTAACGTAATCACGGAGGAGTGCACGGTATTGACGAGAGGTCGCCCGTTTGCGGCTCTCATGACCCGCGTCACCATGGCAGGATTCATGGTGACCCCGACCAGACCGACGCCGACGAGCGAAATGGCGGCAAATAGCTTGTTGCCCGCAAAAAAGCCGAACATCGCCAGAAAAACAGCCAGCAAACAGAGGCCGACGGCGAGTATGGACAGGGTATGACGTTCTGCGAGTTTTCCGACCGCCAGATTACCCGCCACAGTGGCAACCCCGTAGGCAAAGAGAAGTCCTGCTACAGCGCGGTCGCCATACCCCGAAACTTCCTTCAGTATGGGGATGAAGTAGGTGAAAGCCGCGAACGTCGCCCCGATGATCAGCAGGCTGGTGGAGAACGCGAGCCAGAGTCGCGGGTTTTTCAGAGCCGAGAGTTCGCCGCGCAAACTGACCGAGGTCTGGGCGGACAAGGAAGGAATGGCAACCACGCTCAGGAGCGCTGCAATGGTCGTGAGGCCGGCTGTGGCCCAAAAGCTCTCTCTCCACCCAAAATGCGCCCCTATCAGGTTAGCCATTGGCAACCCCAGTACGGTGCCAATCATGATGCCCGTCAACACGACGGAGGTCGCCCAGCCGCGTTGAGGTTCCTTGACCAGTTGTACGCAGATGGCGAGCGCCATTCCAAAGAATGCGCCTGATACAGCCCCTGTCACCATTCGGGCGGCAGCCAACATCGGATAGGACTGAGACAGCGCCCCCAGCGCTTCGCCGCAAATGAAGATCATATAGAGGGTCAGCAAGGCAGTTTTCGGCGGTTTCTTGAGCAACGCCACAGCCAGCAACGGGCCGCCGAAAGACATGGCAAAGGAATATATGGACACCAAATAGCCGATCTGCGGGATGGTCACGCCGAGATCCGCCGCCATGACGGTGATCATGCCGCTGACCTGAAACTCGCTTGTCACCATCGCGAAGATGCCGAACCCGAGTATATATATTGCCAGAGGCAGCTTGGCGGCGCTTTGGTTCACGAGCAGAAAGGTTTCATGTTATAATTTTATTATGCGGGCGAGAGAACAAGAGACAAGGGGAAGAAATCAAAGCGGCGTATTTTTTTCAAAGGTAACGGAAAAGTATTGACTTTGAAAATAAGGCGGTTAAAAGCAATAGCCCGACAAGTTTTTAATGTGCGCAGGAATTTTGAGACGCCCCCCATAGGCTTGCTATTCTATGAGAAAACGCTAATTGACAATTAGCAACCCTCATTTAAAAATTGCCTTTGGCTTTTGAACCTCTTTAGACGGAGAAAAAATCCGAGATGCGCCCAATAAAGAAGGGGTTACCGAACTTTTAGAATATTTATGTATGTTTGCAACCCTATAATTTTACATTTAATGGATGCGCTAGTTACCTTCGGATTGAATAAACGGTACGCGAATCACGCAGCCCTTTCGGACGTGTCGCTCAATGTGCCGAAGCAAAGCATTTACGGTCTGCTCGGTCCCAACGGCGCAGGCAAGACTACCCTCATTCGCATTGTCAATCAAATCATCAATCGCGACGGAGGGGAGATTTTTGTTTTTGGCGAAAAACTGGAGCCGCGGCACGTGTCTCTCATCGGCTATCTTCCCGAAGAGCGCGGCCTTTATAAGAAAATAAAAATCGGGGAACAGCTTATTTTCTTGGCGCAATTGAAAGGTCTTAGCCGCAGCGAAGCAAGAGAGCGGATATTGCTTTGGTTTGAAAAATTTGGCATCGCCGATTGGCTCCATAAAAAAGTAGAAGACCTCTCGAAAGGCATGGCGCAAAAAGTGCAATTTATCAGCACGGTGTTGCACGAGCCGAAGATTCTCATTTTGGACGAACCCTTTTCAGGCTTTGATCCGGTGAACGCAGAACTGGTGACTCAACACATTCTCGACTTGCGCGAAAAAGGCAGCACGATAATTTTCTCCACCCACCGAATGGAAACGGTAGAGGCGCTTTGCGATCATTTGGCCTTAATAAATAAGTCGAAAAAAATATTGGAAGGAAGCAAGGCGGACGTGAAGGCGCAGTTTCGCTCGTCTGTTTATATGGTAGAGCACGAAAAGCCTTTCGCCTTGCCCGAAGGATTCCGCATCGAACAAAGCCATAAAGAGGAGCGAACGAAAACCTTCATTCAGGCGCCGCCGTCGGCCAAGAGCAACGATTTGTTGCGTCTTTTAATTGACCAAACGGAAGTCTATTCGTTTCAGGAAAAAAATCCTTCCGTCGCCGATATTTTTATGGACTTGGTAAAAGAGAAAGAAATTAAAACGATATGAAAAAAATCAGCCTCATCATTCAGCAGGAGTTTCTCAAACGCGTTCGGAAAAAATCTTTTTTGCTTCTCACGATATTGGTTCCGCTGATATTTCCGGCCATTATCGGGGGCATCACATTTTTGGGCGTCCGCGAGACGGAAACCGCCAAACCCGAAAATATTCAAGTGCGGAATGAAGGAAAAATCGCACTGGAAAATTCCTCGCATTTTATTTTTACCGAGACGGAAGGCGACGTGTCCGATCTGAAAAATGATTTTCTCAAATCCGATGACTTCGGGTTGTTGGTTATTCCTTCCTTCGACCCGGATAATCCGCAAGGCTTTGTGCTTTACACCAAACAAAACCAACCCCCCGAAAAAATTTCGCAACTCGAAGGATTGCTGAAAAGTAAAATTCACGACCTTCAGCTCGTTCGCGCCAAGATTGACAAGGCTACGATGGATAGACTGAATCCGCCCGTGAATATCCAACAAGTGAGCCTCACCGAGCAAGGAGAGAAGGAAAGCAACGCGTTGCTGTCAATGGTTTTCGGCGGCATATTGGGCATCCTTATTTATATGTTCATTATGGCGTATGGCACGCAGATTATGCTGGGAGTGATTGAGGAAAAGACTTCGCGCGTGGCAGAGATAATAGTTTCTTCGGTGAAGCCTTTTGAGTTGATGATGGGAAAAATTATCGGCATTGCGCTCGTCGGGATTTTGCAGTTTGGCATTTGGATGGTATTAATATCGGCGCTTTCCGCCGCGGCGATAAATTATTTCGGAGCCGGCGAAGCCGCGAAGCAAGGAATAGAGATGACTCAAAAGGTCAAAGAGGTTCCGCAAAATGAAGCGGCCAAAGTAGTAGAGCAAATACAACAACTGCCGGCGCTGAAAATGGGACTGCTTTTTATTTTTTATTTTTTGGGGGGATATTTATTCTACGCCTCTTTATTTGCCGCCGTGGGTTCCGCCGTGGATTCCGTTCAAGAGACGCAGCAATTTCAACTTCCCATTACAATGCCGTTGCTCCTCGCTTACATTGGCCTTTACAGTTTTATCCTCCGCAACCCGCACGGCGACATCAGCTTTTGGTTGTCCGTCATTCCGCTCACCTCGCCGGTGGCCATGGTCGGGCGTCTTCCCTTTGATGTGCCGCTGTGGGAATTGTGGCTGTCTATGACCCTGCTCGTGTTCGGTTTTATTTTCACCGTATGGATTGCCGGAAGAATTTATAGAATTGGAATTTTGACGTCGGGCGCCAAAGTGAATTACCGAATTTTATTGAAATGGCTTTTAATGAAGGAATAAAGCGCATGCCAATCTTCCCTTCAAAAGAACTGTTTCGAAACAACAGGAAGGTCAAGTGGATAATTTTAATTGTCTCGGCCATCATCATCACAGGCTCGATTTATTACACCAATCGGCTGGTGAATCAATTAAAAGAACGCGAACATACGCAAGTGGAATTGTATGCCGCGGCGGTGCAATACTTAGCCAATGAATCGGGCAACGAAATACTTTTTATCTCCGATCACATCATCAACAAAAATAATTCGATCCCCACCATTATGATCGATCAGAAGGAGCGGGTTTTAGCGCACACGAACATCACCGTGGAGAGGAAGTGGACGCAGGCGCGGACCAACCAAGTCTTGCACGAAGAACTGGAGAAAATGAAACGCGCCTATCCCCCGGTGGAAATTGTGATCCGCGATCCGCGCACCAAAGAAGTCTTTGGGGTCAACTATGTGTACTATCGAAATTCGCAATTGCTTTCGCAGTTGATAGCCTATCCTTATATTCAGCTTTCCGTTTTAGCCATCTTCGCTTTTATCTCTTATCTCGCTTTCAACTATTCAAAAGTGGCGGAGCAAAATCAAGTGTGGGTGGGGCTTACCAAGGAGACGGCGCATCAGTTGGGGACGCCTATTTCGTCGCTCATGGCTTGGGCGGAGGTACTTCGCGAAATGCCGGAGATGGCGAATAAGGGCGTAGTGGAAGAACTGGACAAAGACATTAAGAAGCTGGAAATTATCACCGAGCGTTTTTCGAGCATCGGCTCTGCGCCTGTGTTGAAAATTGAAAGCGTAAATGCGTTGGTCAACAATGTGTTTTCTTATTTGCGTCCCCGCGTTTCTTCCAAAATCAAATTTGAAGTGGAAGCCGTAAGCGACAATATCAACGCCATGGCGCATGCGCCGCTCTTTGAATGGGTGATTGAAAATATTTGCAAAAATTCGGTGGACGCCATAAAAGAGAGCGGAAAAATTTCCGCGAAAATTATGCGCGGCGGCGGCGGAAAAGTGTTTATTGACATCACCGATACGGGAAAGGGAATGTCGCCTGTGGTGTCCGCCAATATTTTCAACCCCGGCTACACCACGAAGAAACGCGGATGGGGATTGGGGCTGGCGCTCGCCAAACGCATCATCGAAAAATATCACAACGGAAGAATTTATGTTCGTTTCTCCCAAGAAAATGCGGGCACTACTTTTCGCATCGAATTGCAAAGTCTGGAACGGCACAAAGCGAAAATTAAATCATAATTTCTTCGCAATTCTTTTTTCCGCCCTCCTAAAGAGCGCTTTTACTCGTTTGGCTTTAAGCAAAGGAAAACAGCCGCCTTACACCGTCCATCCATATTCCTTTTCAAAATATTCTACTATCAGCATTTTGAGCATTCGTTCTTGCTGCGGGAGGTCGAGATGAGGGACGGGCTTTTCCGCTTTCCAGTGAGGCCAGCCTTCGGCGTCGGTGCCGGAGAGAGAATAGTATCCGCCGCGACTCAAGACTTTGCACGTTGCAATGTGCAAGAGGTCTTGCTTCTGTTCTTTGGAGAACTCGTCGGGGCCGCGCCCCAGTTCTTGTACGCCGATGAGAAAGAGAACGCCATTGAGGTCTTTGGGATTTTTGCCGATTTTTTTTTCAAGCAAGGCGAGCAGGCGTTGCCATTGGCGTTCGGGTTCAAGGTCGCGCTGAAACATGGGAAAAATTTTGAAATAAAAAAAAAGGACAAAGAATGCGCATTGATTTTCAAAGTATTATCTTGCAGGAGTATTTTCATAAGTTGCAAAGATGAATGTTCTTCCTCATCAATCAAAAAAGAAATGAGTTTGTTCGCCGATTTTTTAGCTTTGTTTTTTCCTCACGTGTGCGTGGCTTGCTCCGAGGGTTTAGCGGCGGGCGAGGAAATTTTGTGTTCGAAATGCTTGATGGATCTGCCGCGGGCGAAATACGCGGAAAGAACGGACAATCCCATCTTGGAAAAATTTGCGGGCAGACTGCCCCTTACGCACGCCGCCGCGTTGCTGATATTCCGCAAAAAAGGCATTGCCCAAAAACTCCTGCATCAACTCAAGTATAAAGGAAATCAGGAAGCGGGTTTGCAAATGGGAAGAATTTTAGGAAAAGAAATCCGCGAAGCGGGCTGGAAAACAGACGTCATTATTCCCGTGCCGTTGCACAAACACAGACTTCGTCAAAGAGGCTACAATCAAAGCGCGGTATTTGCCCAAGGACTGAGCGAAGAAATGGGCGTTCCTTTTTTGGAAGATATAATCGTGCGGAAAAAATTTACGGAAACGCAGACTAAGAAAAATAAAATCTCGCGATGGGAAAACGTAAAAAATGTTTTTGCCGCGGAGCAAGCGGGATTGCTGAAAAACAAGCACGTGTTGTTGGCGGATGACGTGGTGACCACGGGGGCTACGCTCGAAGCCTGCGGGCTGTGCATCATGCAAAGCGGATGTTCGGCGCTGAGCATTGCCTGCATCGCCGACGCGCATGGCGGATGAAAAAGAAAAAGAAAGACCTCTTCAAATTTTCTTATCTTGCGCAAAATTTTCCGCGTGTTACACCGTCTCTTTCATCGAAATGCGCCTTATAGTTTAATCGGACTATTTATATTTCTTTTTTTGCTCACGCTTCCCATTCTCATCGATTCGTCGCCATTAACCGTCAAGGAAATTAAATGGATGGCTTTGGGCAAGCAGCATCATCCCCTGGAGGCGCTGAACTACAACAATGCGCCGCCTTTGGCCGTATGGATTTTCGGAATACTGGATTGGATTTTGGGAAGTTCTCCGATAATGAGAAAAATGGCGGCGCTCGCGATTTTATTTTTTGAAGTGGTCTATTTTTCAAAAATGATCGTTCACAGAAAAGTATTTGAGTCGCCCACCTACATTCAGGGCGTTGTCATGGGACTTCTCATATTGTTTTCATTCGATTCGATTTCGCTTACCCCGGATCTCTTTGCTTCGCTTTTTTTGTTGCCGGCCTTGAATAGAATAATGGGCGAAGTGTCTTTTGGCGCCGACCGACGAAGTCCCGCGTTCATGCTTGGGCTTTATCTTGGTCTGGCCTCGCTGTGCGTGTTTTGGCATGGACTATACTTGCTTGCCGCGCTCCTTGCATTAGCCTTATTTTCAAGCCTCTCGGCGCGAAAAGCCGCGAGTTTGACGTTGGCGTTTTTGTTTCCTCATCTCTTGCTTTTGCTCTTATCCGCCTGCTTCGACTGCGTCGGAAATTTTATTCATTTCTATTATGAAAGCAATTTTTCTTCTTGGTCGGCAGGAGGCTTTTCGTGGAGTTCCCTTTTTCTGGAGAGCATGGCATTGGTTGTTTTCTTGGGCATTTCGTTGTTGCAATTTTGGCAACGCAAAAGTCGCTCCTTGTTTCATTCGCAGGTTACGTTGATTATGCTGTTGTGGCTCGTCGCGTCGCTTGCGGCAGTCTCCTTTTCGGAAAAATATCCGCACTCGTTAATTGCATGTGCGCCGCCGATTAGCTTGTTGTTCACCACGTATATTGTGGGGCTTCAAAGAAAACGACGGATGGAAATCTTGCTTTGGCTTTTTTTAATCAGCATGAGTTTCTCCCTCTACTGGCAACGCTATAAGTCGAAAGGCAAGGCAGATTATTCGTTGCTTTATCCTGTTGCGAAATACCGCGAATGGCAGGGCAAGAAAATTTTAGCCTTGTGTCATGAGCCGTCGTTGTATTTGAAAAACGAACCAAGCGCGATGTTCATCAATTGGGAATCTTGCGAGGAAATTTTTAGCGCGCCGCAATTTTACGAAAACCAAACGGCGGTAGCCAAAGCATTTGCAAAAGACGCGCCTCATGTTATTGTAGATCCCAAAAATTTAATGTCGGATTTTTTAGCGCATCAGCCGAAGTTGCGGGAGCGCTTCAAAAGGCAGGGCGATTGTTGGGTTCTCAGCCGCTGATCTTTCGCACGCGATTTTCATGCCTTCCTCCTTCAAAGGGGGTTTGCAAAAACCGCCAGACAATTTTTTCCGCCTCTTCTTGCGAAAGGTAGCGGGCGGGAAGACAGACGATGTTCGCATCGTTGTGTTGGCGGGCGAGTACGGCAAGCTCTTCTTTCCAACAAATCGCGGCACGCACGCCGACATGTTTATTCGCCGTCATAGCCACGCCGTTGGCAGAGCCGCAAATCAAAATCCCCGCCGTATTCGAGTCCTTCTCCGCGGCCGAAGCCACCGGGTGGGCAAAGTCGGGATAATCGACGGAAGCAGAAGAACCGGCGCCAAAATCGTTCACGGAATATTCCTGTTGCGCGAGCCAAGATTTCAAATGTTCTTTAAGCTCAAATCCTGCGTGGTCGGCGCCAATGGCGATGTTTTTCATAAACAATAAATTATTCAAAAGTAAGCATTAATTTTAATTAATGGTTAATGGGGTGAATCGGCGATTCGGCGAGTAATGGCACGTCAAGCCAATCAAGGGGTCAGAAGGGCGTCAAAATATCTTTTTTGGGCTAATGGGGGAGGGGATACGTGTTTTTGAGATAGGAATGCCCCTTTGTACGCGGGGGCAAGACGGCTTGCTTTTCATCTTCTTTTATTGCAATGAAATATAATTTTATTCCCTAAGACATCTCTAAAAAACTGCTCTGAAAACTTTACGGATTATTTGAATACTGAAAATCATTTTTTTTTACAAAAAATAACGTCTCGTAAATTGAACTTTGAGAGACGCCCCAGGACAACAAGGCAACAGGTTATCCGTTCTATGCTTTGAGCTTGTAATCAGCCGCCCGCATGCCCAATACTATTGAACCTCGCCGCTTGAGCTTTTCTTTTTCTAAAGGAAAAAAAACGGCAACCCCTTTTACGCAATCCTTCCAAACGGTTTTTCTTGCCGAACATATTAAGATTAAAAGAAAAGGAATTTATCTTATTTCAATTATCCTCTCTGCCCTTGTTCCCGTTCTCTATTTCGGCTATTGCCTTACAAAAAATAACGTCTCGTAAATTGAACTTTGAGAGACGCCCAGGACAACAAGGCAGCAGGTTATCCGTTCTATGCTTTGAGCTTGTAATCAGCCGCCCGCATGCCCAATACTATTGAACCTCGCCGCTTGAGCTTTTCTTTTTCTAAAGGAAAAAAAACGGCAACCCCTTCTACGCAATCCTTCCAAACGGTTTTTCTTGCCGAACATATTAAGATTAAAAGAAAAGGAATTTATCTTATTTCAATTATCCTCTCTGCCCTTGTTCCCGTTCTCTATTTCGGCTATTGCCTTAAAAAGCCTGAAACTCTTTCGTCCCCGCTTCCCTTCAATTTATTTGAACATTGTTATTCTAAGGCGAAGCCGCTCACGGTATTTTTTTGGCCGTTGCTTCTCATCATCAACGCCAGCCGCCTCGCGCAAATTGACCACAAACTCGGAGGTTGGCAATGGATGGAAACGCAGCCCGTCGCTAAATTGTCTATCTACTTTGCAAAATTTTCAGTATTGGCATTGTCTCTTCTTGCGGGCATTGGAGTGTTTTTTATTGTCTCTGTCATTGCCGCTTTATTGCTCCCGCATTTTATCGACATTCCCGCGGAGGCTTCGCAACATTTGTATGTTCTTCCCTTATTGCATTTTATGTTTCGCATTGCGTTGAGCATGTTGTGCATTGCCGCCTTTCAATATGCGCTTTCGGTTGTGATGCCCGGCTTCATCGGCCCGATTCTCATCGGTTTTTTTCTCCTTGTGCTCACGTCCGTTTCAGAGGGCTTGGGCTACTCGCCGCGATGGAATTTTATGGGGTTTATTGCCGTTACGGGCAAAAATTTTCAAGGCGGGGATTTGGGGAATTTCTTGCTCTATCCTGAGAAGTTGTCGCTCATCGCGGCGGCTTTCTTTTCAGCCGTTGGGTTTTGGCAGTATCGCGAAAAAACATGGAGGCGCGCTTTCTTTAAAAACGGAAAACGAATGTGGCTTTCCTTTGGCGGGCTTGCGGTTTTCGGCGCGTTGTTTTTATGGGTTTATATCCCCAAACGAATGTCGCCTTTTGGAAAAACGATATTGAGCGGCATCATCGACAGTCCTTTGAAAGTGGAAAAAATAACCGTTATCCATCCCTACATTGGCGACACGATAGCGACCATTAATGTGAAAGGCAATAAATACCGTCAAGAGCTGAATGGCGATATTCCGCTCGACTCCTACTCCATGGCTTTTGACAATGCTTTCAAAAGCAACGCGACTTTTTCAACGGGAGACAGTCTCCATATAAAGACGCGCTATTACAATTTGCAAAGCGAAAATAAAATCACAGGCACGCGATTGGCAGAAAACCAAAACGAAGCGTCTGCCGCCTCCTTTAGCCAAATTCCCTATTTGCTGGAAACCGCCGCCGCATTCGACTTTCCCGATTATTTTTTTGCCAAACTTTACAAGGAGTATGACGGACTGCGAAGGGAGAAAAATAAGTTCGTCGCCATCGACAATTATGTTCCGCGGCAAGACTTCATTGACAAAGAACAAAAGTTGCTTGCTATTCAGTCTTTGAATTATGCGTATGCTTACGACGGCAAGCGAAAAGCCCTGCATCCCAATGATAAAACAGAATGGCCGGAAAATATCAAAGCCCTCAAAAAAGAAGCGTCCATGAATGACCAATCCCTCTTGGGGAGCGAAGCCTACGTTCAATATCTCGGCTATGCTCTTTCGGACGGCGGGCAAGTTGAACCCAGTCCGTTTCGCGAGCTTAATGCCATTACGAAGTTGGAAGCGGGCGTTTTCAAAAACAGACTTTTGTTTGCTAATTTAAGCAGAGGATTGGAGTCCGCCGTTTCCAATGAAGAACGTGCCTTGTTATATTCGCAATACGCGCCTTTGATCAGCGGCTCTTTGAAGCAAGGCATTGCTCAAACCTATCAATCTTTTGTGCGAATTGGAAAAGGGAATCCTGCCCCTCTTTTTGAAGCCGTCGATTTGGAAAACAAATCCGTTTCTCTCGCGGACTTCAAAGGAAAATATGTGATGATAGACGTGTGGGCTGCGTGGTGCGGCTACTGCCGAATGCAAAGTCCCGCCTTTGAGAAACAAGCGGACAAGTACAAAGACAAGAATATACAATTCGTTGCCTTGAGCGTTGATTCAGACCGACGGAAATGGTTTGCGGAAGCCAAACAAAAATCGCAAACGACGCTTCAGCTCCATGCCAAAAACAAAGACCAATTAGGAAAGGATTATCAAATACGAAGCGTCCCGCACTTTATTTTTATCAATCCCGAAGGAAAAATTATCAGCGCCAACTACAGCCGTCCGAGCGATGAATCGTTTGAAACCATTTTGCGCCATGAGCTGCAAATTAAAGACCGCTTTCACACTCCTTTTTAGCGGGCGCAAAATATTTTTCAACCGTTGCAAAGAGTTTGACGCTTAACCGCCTTTTGCTCCCGCGAAGGACACGAACTCGGGCGACATCGCCAAGGGCATCCTGTCTAAAAACTAAAAACTTTACGAATTATTAAAATACAGAAAGTCGTTTTTTTTTTACAAAAAATAACGTCCTGTAGATTGAACTTTGAGGGATGCCTCCAACAACAAAGCGCCATATTATCCGTTTTATGGCTTGAACTCGCAACCAATCAAGCCGCTAATATGTCCAATATTATTGAAACTCACCGCTTGAGTTTTTCTTTCTCTAAAGGAAAAAAAATTGTCAGCGACCTTTCTATTCATGTTCCCGCGGGAAGCATTTACGGTTTCTTGGGCCCCAACGGCGCCGGAAAGACCACTACCATGCGATTGCTCACCCGGGTAATTCCCGATGAAACAAACAGTATTTCGCTTTTTGGGAAACGGGTTCGGGGGCAACTGCCGGGCATGTTCTCTAAAATGGCGGCAATGATGGAAACCCCTGCTCTGCACTATCACTTGAGCGGCCGCGACAATTTGCGCTATGCGGCTAAGATGCGCGGCGTGTCCTATTCCAAAATAGATACGGCATTGGAAATGACCGACATGCTCTACGCCAAAAATCAGCCAGTGAAACAATATTCATTTGGAATGAAACAGCGGTTGGCCATCTCTGTTGCCTTGTTGAGCGAGCCCGAATTGTTGCTGTTGGACGAACCCGTGAACGGCCTTGACCCCGCCGGCATGGTGCACATTCGCCAACTGCTTATGAAGATAAATAAAGAAAGAGGAACCACCGTTTTTGTGTCGAGTCATTTGCTGAATGAAATTGAAAGGATGTGTTCTCATATTGGCATCATTCATTTGGGTTCGCTTAAATTTGAAGGAAGCATCGGCGAGCTTTCGCAAAAATTTGACAAGTGCGAAGCAGAGCTTGAAGTTGCCGACGCAGGAAAGTGGGTACAGCAATTAAATGAGCGCAACTACAGCGCCGTGCGGATAGATGACAATCACCTCTCCGTATCGCTCCGCGACAAACAAGAGTTGCCTGCCGTTACTAAACAGTTAATTGAAATCGGCGCTTCCCTGTACACGGTAAAAGTGCGCGAAGGGCTGGAAGATTGGTTCATTTCTTTGACTAACAATTTTTCAAAATAACAATTATAGAATCCGTCAATGCAACCCTTCCAAACGGTTTTTCTTGCCGAACATATTAAGATAAAAAGAAAAGGAATTTATCTTATTTCAATTATCCTCTCTGCCCTTGTTCCCGTTCTCTATTTCGGCTATTGCCTTAAAAAGCCTGAAACTCTTTCGTCCCCGCTTCCCTTCAATTTATTTGAACATTGTTATTCTAAGGCGAAGCCGCTCACGGTATTTTTTTGGCCGTTGCTTCTCATCATCAACGCCAGCCGCCTCGCGCAAATTGACCACAAACTCGGAGGTTGGCAATGGATGGAAACGCAGCCCGTCGCTAAATTGTCTATCTACTTTGCAAAATTTTCAGTATTGGCATTGTCTCTTCTTGCGGGCATTGGAGTGTTTTTTATTGTCTCTGTCATTGCCGCTTTATTGCTTCCGCATTTTATCGACATTCCCGCGGAGGCTTCGCAACATTTGTATATTCTTCCCTTATTGCATTTTATGTTTCGCATTGCGTTGAGCATGTTGTGCATTGCCGCCTTTCAATATGCGCTTTCGGTTGTGATGCCTGGCTTCATCGGGCCAATTCTCATCGGATTTCTTCTCCTTATGCTCACGTCCGTTTTAAGCGTTTTGGATTATTCGCCGCGATGGAATTTTATGGAGTTTATTGCCGTTACGGGCAAAAATTTTCAAGGAGGGGACTTGGGGAATTTCTTAGTCTATCCTGAAAAATTATCGCTCGTTTTTGCGGCTTTCTTTTCAGCCGCGGGGTTTTGGCAGTATCGCGAAAAAACATGGAGGCGCGCTTTCTTTAAAAACGGAAAACGAATGTGGCTTTCCTTTGGCGGGCTTGCGGTTTTCGGCGCGTTGTTTTTATGGGTTTATACCCCCAAACGAATGTCGTCTTTTGGAAAAACGATATTGAGCGGCGTCATCGACAGCCCTTTGAAAGCGGAAAAAATAACCGTTATCCATCCCTACATTGGCGACACGATAGCGACCATTGACGTAAAGGACAATAAATACCGTCAAGAGCTGAAGGGCGAAATTCCGCTTGATGCCTACCTCATAGTTTTTGACAATACTTTCAGCGCATACGCGACTTTTTCAACGGGAGACAGTCTCCATATAAAGACGCGCTATTATAACTTGGAAAGCAAACATCAAATCATCGGTACGCGATTGGCCGAGAATCAAAGCAACGCCGCCGTTCCCTCTTACCAAACTATTCCCTATTGGTTGAGTCCGGGCGCGGATTTCAGTCGTCCGGCCGACTTTTTCAGCGCCCTGTTTAAAGAGTACAGCGATCTTCAAAAAAAGAAAAACAAGTTTGCCACCATCGACAACTATGCGCCGCGAAAAGACTTCCTCGACAAAGAACAAAAATTGATCCTCATTGAGTGTTTGAATTTTGCCTACGAGTTCGCCAATAAAAGAAAGGCATTGTTTCCGAACGAAAAAACAGAATGGCCGGAAAATATCAAAGCCCTCAAAAAAGAAGCGCCCATGGATGACCAATCCCTGTTAGGCAGCAAAGAATACATTCAATATCTCAGCTATGCTCTTTCGGACGGCGAGCAACTTAAACCTAGTCCGCTCCGCGAGCTTGACGCGATTGCAAAGCTGAAGGAAGGCGCTTTCAAGAACAGACTTTTGTTTGCTAATTTAAGCAGAGGATTGGAGGCCGCCGTTTCTAATGAAGAACGTACCTTGTTATATTCGCAATACGCGCCTTTGATCAGCGGCTCTTTGAAGCAAGGCATTGATCAAACCTATCAATCTTTTTTGCGAATTGGAAAAGGGAATCCTGCCCCTCTTTTTGAAGCCGTCGATTTGGAAAACAAACCCGTTTCCCTCGCAGACTTTAAAGGAAAATATGCGGTGATAGACGTGTGGGCTACGTGGTGCGCCCCCTGCCGACGGGAAAGCCCCGTCTTTGAAAAGCAAGCAGAGGCTTACAAAGATCAGAATATACAATTCGTTGCCTTGAGCATGGATACGGATAAACAAAAATGGTTTGCAGAAGCCAAACAAAAATCGTCCCGCGTACTTCAGCTTCATTTAACAGACAAAGACAAATTGACCGCGGATTATCGAATCCCGGGCATCCCGCATTTTATTTTTATCAATCCCGAAGGAAAAATCATCAGCGCCAACTATAGCCGCCCTAGTCAGGAAGCATTTGGAACCATTTTGCGCACTGAACTCAAAATTGAAGAGGCGCCCCTTTCCTTTTAACCGACTAAAATAGTATTCAGCGGTTGCAAAGGATAAAATCAAAGCCATTTTAAAACAAAGCCTTGAAGGGGGCAAACTTTTTTCAAAACGGCGTTTTCGGCTGTTCTCAAAAATACTTATTCAGCGCTTGGGCAAGCCTCACGCCGGCTATGGCCAGTCGTTTTTGAAGGAGAGGGCGGTTTTTGGCAAAATAGGCTTTGTCTAGTTTGCCGTCGCCGATGTTGTAAACCTGCTCCCGAAAGGCGAGAGCTTCCTCCGCCCAGCGGCGAATGTCGATAGGGCTTTTTTTTCTGTTCAATTTCTCCGCCATCGGCAAAAGCGACGCCGCCAATTCGTTGTATTTCAAGCCGTTTTCATGAATTAAATCTTCGTCCCATACGCGGTGGAGGCTGGTGCGTCGCCCGTTCCAAGTCACCTTTATTTTATTTCCGCCCTTGTCGCCGCAACAACCGACATGGAGCGGCATGTGCAAATCGCCTATCAAATGCGCCACAATTCGCAAGGCGAGCAGCTTGTCTTTATTGCTTTTCGATTCCTTCAGTGTTTTTTCAAGGATGGCAATAATATCGCCGCGCGGATTTTTCGGCGATTGCTCGTAAGTTTTTCCTGTTTCAATGGTTACCCAATGCCAATTAGCCATGTAGCGAAATTGCGGATTTCTTCTCATTTCATCCATCCACGTGGTGCAGGAGGAGAGCGGTTGTCCGCTAAGAAGTCGGTTAATAGCAACCCGTGTGCGGGGGGTAAGAAAATGTTCCGCGATTTTCCCCACCACCCGATGTCCCTCCGGCCCCCACGCCCGACTTGGGACAGAGAACAGCAACAAAATGGAAAGCAACCAAGATTTTTTCATGCGGGCAAAGGTAGCAAATACAAGGACGGGAATTTTGGCAAAGAAGCAAATGTTTGTAAAAATTCAGAATCCTGCATGGGGCTAAGAAATTTAGCCCAACCTGCAGGCAGAAGAAAAGCCCCTTACTCCGTTGCGACCTTGACTTCTGCGGCTAACCGCTGAACTTTGAAGCCATGTTTTTTTTCCTTTGGGGTCGCGCCGTAGGGCGCTGTTCTGTTTCTATAAATATTAAACCCCTCTGGAATTTTTGGCGAAAACAAAGTCCTAAATAAGGGTGAATGAGCAATGGTTAATGGGATGCCTGTGTTCTTCTTGTCCCCCGCTTCCGCGAAGAGGCATTAACCATTAATCATTAATTTTTCAGCGCTTGTTTCAAATCATCCAGCAAGTCGTCGATGTCCTCCACGCCTACGCTCAAGCGAATGAGGGAGTCGCTCAATCCGATTTTTTCTCTTTCTTCTTTGGGAATGCTCGCATGGGTCATTGTGGCGGGATGGTTGATGAGAGACTCCACGCCGCCAAGCGATTCGGCAATGGAAAATAATTTCACGTTTTCCATGATGCGCCGCGCTTCCTCCATTCCTTTTTTCACGGTGAAAGAAATCATTCCTCCAAAATCGCGCATTTGTTTTTTGGCAATCTCGTGTCCGGGGTGATCCGCGAAACCGGGCCAATACACTTTTTCAACGGCAGGGTGTTGTTGCAAAAATTCCGCGATTTTTTTTCCGTTGAAACAATGGCGTTCCATGCGCAAGTGCAGGGTTTTGAGTCCGCGCAACACCAAAAAGCAATCTTGCGGGCCGGGAACGGCGCCGCATGAATTGGCAATGAAAAATAAATCTTGATATAATTTTTCGTCGTTCACGGCCAACGCGCCCATCACCACGTCGCTGTGGCCGCTTAGATATTTTGTAACGGAATGCATGGAAATATCGGCGCCGAGGTCAAGGGGATTTTGCAAAAATGGCGAAGCAAACGTATTGTCCACCGCCACCCAAATATTTTTTCCCTTCACCGAATCCGCGCAGGCTTTCACGTCGATGAGCTGCATCATGGGATTGGAGGGCGTTTCAATCCAAAGCATTTTGGTGCGGGCATTGAGATGCTTCTTCACGTTCTCGGGGGTCATTTCGATAAAATGAAATTTCATCCCCATCCTTTCAAATACTTTGGTAAACATTCGGTAAGAGCCGCCGTAAATATCATTGCAGGCAATTATCTCATCGCCTTGACTGCATAATTTTATCACGGCGTCCGTGGCGCCCATGCCAGACGAAAAACACAGTCCAAACTTTCCGTTTTCCAGTGCGGCAATGCTTTTCTGCAGCGCGTTTCGCGTGGGATTTGCGCCTCGCGCGTAGGCATAGCCTTTGTGTTTGGCGGGGGATTGCTGCACGTAAGTGGAAGTTTGATAAATGGGCGTCATAATGGCGCCCGTAGAGGGGTCAGGCTCTACGCCGGCGTGAATGGCTTTAGTTCCGAATTTCATAGGTTTGGTTTTAAAAAAATTATAATGATTGATGCGTATCAAATTTTTCCAAATATTCCGACACGCGGCGCAATACGCTTCCGCCCAAGGCGCCGTCCACCACGCGATGGTCGTAGGAATGGGAGAGGAACATTTTATGCCGAATGGCGATGGCGTCGCCCGAGGGAGTTTCAATAACGGCGGGCTTCTTTTGCACCACGCCAAAAGCGATGATGCCTGCTTGCGGCTGCATGATAATAGGCGTCCCCATCACGTTTCCAAACGAACCCATGTTGGAAACCGTGAACGTTCCGCCCGATAAATCATCGGCGACAAGTTTATTGCCCCGTGCTTTTTTGGCTAAGAGATTCACGGCGTTCACCAACTCGCGCAACCGCAGCCTGTCCGCATTTTTAATAACAGGGACGATAAGGTTTCCGTTGGGCAACGCCACGGCGACTCCTATATTAATGTCTTTTTTCTTGATAATCGTGTGGCCGCTGACCTGCACATTAATCATCGGATAGTCGCAGATGGCTTTTGCCACGGCTTCGATGAAGAGCGGCGTGAGGGTGAGTATGTCCCCCGTGGTGCGTTGAAATTCTCCTTTCACTTTATTGCGCCAGCCCACAATGTTTGTGACGTCGGTTTCCACAAAAGAAGTAACGTGCGCCGAAATGCGCCGACTCTCCAGCATGCGCGAAGCAATCATCTGCCTCATGCGATCCATTTCTATGATTTCGTCTTCCCCGCTCGCGAAAGAAGGAGCGCGTCGGTTTTTTATGTAAGAAAGCATGTCGTCTTTGGTGATGCGCCCCCCCATGCCGCTTCCTGAAATGGCATTGATTTCAGCCGTACTTATCTCTTCTTGCTTCGCAATGTTTCGCACTAACGGAGAAAGAAAGCGTTCCGATTTTTCGGTTTTAATTTTCGGCGGCGGCGTTTTTGGGGCGACGTGGGCGTGATGTTCGTGCGCTTTTATTTTTGGCGCTTGGTCGCTTTCAATATAGGCGATGGGTTTTCCCACCTGAACAATTTCTCCCGCTTCCGCCAATATTTCGAGGAGCGTGCCCGAAAATTGGGAGGGCACTTCGGTATCTACTTTGTCGGTGGCGGCCTCCAACACCGACTCGTCCTGCGCAATGACGTCGCCGGGCTTTTTAAGCCACGACAATATTTTTGCTTCCATAATGCTTTCACCCATTTTAGGCATCAAGAGTTCGACTTTTGCCATCGTTATAAACTTTCGCGCAATTTACTACATTTGCCTACAGGAATTACTGTTATGCCAAAGAAGTTTCTGAACCAACCAACCATGAAAAAATACAGCCATTGTCAAAGTTGCGGCATGCCTTTCCGAAAAGACCCCGCCGGCGGAGGCACTCACGCCGACGGTTCTCTCAGCGTTATGTATTGCAGTCACTGCTATGAAAACGGAAAATTCACATGGCCTGATATTTCGCGTACCGAGATGCAGGCGCGCGTGAAGGCGAAGATGAAAGGCTTGGGCTTCCCCTGCTTCATCGCCGTATTTTTTGCGAAAAGAATACCTAAGTTAGCCCGATGGAATCAGCAGCAATCGCAGTGATTGCCCTTGACGGCTTCAAAACATTCTTTCCCTTCTTTGTACGAAAGATAAGCCAAGCCCAAGGCGCCTAAGGCGTCGGCGTATTGGAAATGGAAAAGCTCATAAACCGCGCTCGACGCCAAGAGAACAAGCGACATATAGATGCAGACTTTCGTGCAGTTGGCGTCGGCAAGGACGGCTTTCGACTGCAATCGGACGCCCGCTCTTTTTTTCGCCCAAAGCAACCACGTCATAATAATAATAGAGACCGAGGAAATCACGATGCCCCAAAAAGTACTCGTTGGTTTTTCGCCGACGAATATCGCGGCGCCGGAAGAAAACACTAAACCGATGACTAACAAATAGAAACAATAGCCCGTGATCTGCAACGCTGTTTTTTCAAATTTACTCCTCCCGCTTTCCGGGTTATTCCAAATTCGCAGCGTCATCATCATCACCCCGACGCCTGAAATCATTTCCGCAAAACTGTCCGCCCCAAAACCAAACAAGGCAAGGGCGTCGTCTTCAAACCCCAGCCAAGCAGAGACAAAACCCTCCGCTAAGTTGTAAACAACAGTAAAAATACTTAAAAGAAAAATGGTCTTATGCGCCTTTGAGTCAGTCATTCGGTTAAGTTTACGGGAGAAATTAAGCGGGTTTTTTCCAAGCAATATGCAATTCTTCTTCTTGAAGTATGCCGCAACGAAACGCCTCTTCTTTTGACAATGTTTTTGCCGTGAAATTTACCTCTGCCTGAAAACCGCAATCGGTCAAACGACGGACATAATCTTTTCCGTATTTTCGCACGTGGTCTTCCTGCCCGAAAGCTTTTTCGCGGTCGCGCGGCGAGACGATGTTTTTATCTTCAAATGTTTCGTCGGGCAACGGCGGAAAGAAGGGCACTTGCAAAACAGCCCATCCGCGGGGTTTCAATACGCGCAAAATTTCGCGCATGGCTTGCTTGTCGTCGGCGACGTGTTCCAATACGTGATTGCAGAGCACGACGTCAAATTGATTCTCGGAAAAAGGCATTCGGTGAATATCCATTTTCACTTTGGCGAGCGGCGATTCGAGGTCTGCCGTCACATACCCCTGGCCGTGAATGGATTCAAATTTTTTAATAAAGCAAGGTTCGGGCGCTATGTGAAGCACTTGAAGCGGAGAAAAAAAATTCGTGGTTTGAAGATAGAGCCAAATCAAGCGATGGCGCTCCAGACTCATGCAACCGGGACACAACGCATTGGCGCGCGACGACAACCGACCGTAAGGCATAAAAACGCGATACTCGCCGTCGCACACCGGGCAATGTACGCCGTGACCGCGATACCACACAGCCCCCGCCGCTTGCAACGCCTTGCCGCTCACCCGTTGTAAATATTTTCGCGGCACGTTGCGAATGAGCCATGCAATAAGCGAATTCATTTGACTATTTTTTTGCAAAGATAAGCATCTGCGCTTGGGCACATAAGAAAGAATAAAAACATTTTGAGGAATTTCCAACCTTTTTCTTACTTTTGCTCCTCTTTTATTCGGGGTGTAGCGCAGCCCGGTTAGCGCATCACGTTAGGGACGTGGAGGTCGGTAGTTCGAATCTACTCACCCCGACTGCAATAAATGAACAGCCCGCGCGTAGCGGGTTGTTTTTATTTAAAACGCATACACCGTATATCCTCCCGGGAAAGAAATTTTTCGCGCCTTCGATACGTGCGGTTTCGACGAGGTGCGCGTGGTGATTTTAGGACAAGACCCCTATCACGGGGCGGGGCAGGCCAACGGCTTATGTTTTTCCGTGCGCCGCGGAGTTTCCTTTCCGCCTTCCCTGAAAAATATTTTTCAAGAAATTCAAAGCGACACAGGCAAGCCCATTCCCGAGTCCGGCGACCTGGAACGATGGGCAAAACAAGGCGTACTGTTGCTCAATGCTACGCTTACGGTACGGGCTTCCTCGGCGGGGTCGCACCAGAATCAGGGGTGGGAAGTTTTTACCGACGCCGTCATTCAAAAACTGTCGGCTGAAAAATCGAATATCGTTTTTCTTTTGTGGGGCGCTTATGCGCAAAAAAAAGGAGCGCTCATCGACCGACAGAAACATGAAGTCTTGATGTGTGCGCACCCTTCCCCTTTTTCGGCGCACAGCGGTTTTTTTGGCTGCGGTCATTTCAGCAAAGCCAATGCCTTCCTGAAACAAAAAGGACTCGCCGAAATTGATTGGTGAAGCGTATTTTCTTGCTACCTTTGAAGCCATGAGCATTTACCTTTTGATCTATATTGTCGGCGGGCTTTCCTTCTTGCTCATGGCGTTGGGCGTCTCGAAGCGACTGCGGCCGAATAATCCCAATCCAAGAAAATTGGCAACGTATGAAAGCGGAGAAGAAACGCAAGGCTCTTCGTGGGCGCCGGCGTCGGTTCGGTTTTATATACTGGCCATCATTTTTCTGCTGTTTGAAATCGACGTTGTTTTTCTGTTCCCGTGGGCTTCGGTCTATGCGGACACGGGCGCCAATGCCGCCACTCTTGGACAATGGGGATGGTGGACGTTTTTTGAAATGCTGGTCTTCCTTTTCTTTCTTGTATTGGGTTTAATTTATGTTTGGCATAACGGATATTTGGATGTGTTAAAACCAACTCCCGAAACTAATTCCTACCGTTCCTCCATTCCAAAAAACATGTATGACAAAATAAATGAGAAGTACGAAAAAGGAACGGGATAAATTATAAGTTATGAATTGCGGGGTTATTATGAATACGAGTTATGAATAAAGAATCGTTGGGCGAAGCGGGCGTGGTCATCGCCAAGCTGGATGACTTGCTAAATTGGTCGCGATTGTCGTCGCTCTTTCCCATGACGTTTGGCTTGGCTTGTTGCGCGATAGAGTTTATGAGCGTCGGCGCCACGCCTTATGACATGGAGCGTTTTGGAATGGCGCCCCGCGCCACGCCGCGACAAAGCGACGTGATGATTGTTTCAGGAACGGTAACTTTTAAAATGGCCGACCGTCTCAAACGCTTATATGATCAAATGGCGGAGCCGCGCTACGTGATTTCGATGGGTTCCTGCGCCAACTGCGGCGGCCCTTATTGGCAACACGGCTACCACGTGGTGAAGGGCGTCGACGGGATTATCCCGGTAGATGTGTATGTGCCAGGTTGCCCGCCGCGTCCCGAGGCATTGCTCGACGGCATTTTGAAATTGCATGAAAAAATCAGAACCGAAAGTTTGGCGCAAATGAGCAACCGAAAATGAATCTGAGCGATTGGAACGAAAAAATGAATGTGTTGCGCGAACAGCCCCGGCATGTTCAATTATTGAATCCTGAAGAAATTGCTTCCTTTTGCAAAGAACTCCACACGCGAAAAGACTGTTACTTCGATCTGCTTTCCTGCATCACGGGCATCGACAATGCGCAAGAGAATACGATGGAGATTGTTTATCAACTCTATTCCATTCCTTTTAACCAAAGCATAACCATTGACATTAAAATTAATCGAACGCATTTAGCAGCGCCCAGCGTGACTTCCATTTGGAGAAGCGCCGATTGGATGGAGCGCGAAATCTTTGATATGTTTGGAATAGAATTTATCGGGCATCCCGACTTGCGAAAAATTTTAACGCCCAATGATTGGGAAGGTTATCCCTTGCGAAAAGATTATCGTCCGCAAGAAAAGTATCACGGACTCACGACGTCTGCCGTTAAAAGATGATACAGACTTATGCCGACCATATTGAAAATCACGCGCTCTCTGAACCGCAAAAGTTCAACCTTGAGGAGTTGCAGGACGGGGAAACCATTATCAATTTAGGCCCGCAACATCCCGCCACGCACGGCGTACTTCGGTTGGAAGCATTGATGGAGGGGGAGCAAGTGAAAGAAGTTGCGCCGCATATAGGGTATCTTCACCGTTGTTTTGAAAAACACGCCGAAAATCTGCCTTACAATCAAATTATTCCTTTTGTGGACAGGCTCGACTATGCGGCGGCAATGAATGCGGAACACGGCTTTGTGATGGGCGCGGAGAAAATGCTGGGCATTCAAAATTTACCCAAACGAGTGGAGTACATTCGCGTATTGGCGGCGGAGTTGAACCGCGTAGCCTCCCATTTGATTGCGATTGGAACGTATGGCATGGACCTCGGCGCTTTCACGCCGTTTTTGTGGATGATGCGCGACCGCGAACATATTTTGCGCATGTTGGAGTGGGCGTCGGGCGCGCGGATGCTCTATAATTATATGTGGGTGGGCGGGTTGTATTACGACCTGCCCATCGGATTTGAAGAACGCTGCAAAGAATTTACGGACTACTTCAAACCCAAGTTGAAGGAGTTGGAAATCGTGTTGATTGAGAATAAAATTTTTGTGGAGCGCACGGCGAATGTGGGCGTGTTGCCGATGGACTTGGCCATTAATTGCGGGGTTACGGGGCCCATGCTTCGCGCCTCCGGCCTGCGTTTCGACCTGCGCCGCGTGGACGGATATTCTGTTTATCCCGAATTGGAATTTAACATTCCCGTCGGCGAAGGAATGAAAGGAAAAACAGGGGATTGTTGGGACAGGACATACGTGAGATTTTTGGAAATTCATCAATCGCTTCATATAATTAATCAGTGTGCGGAGAAATTGACAAAAGAATATAAGCGTACCCCTGAATTTGATCCGCGGGCGATGTTGCCGCGAAAAATCCGTCCGGCCGCAGGCGATTATTACAGCCGCTCGGAAAGTCCGAAAGGGGAGTTGGGCTATTTTTTCCGCGCCGACGGAAAAAGCGACATTCCCTATCGTTGCAAAGTTCGTTCTCCTTGTTTCAGCAATTTGTCGGCCCTTCCGCATTTTAGCAAAGGCGTTTTGCTGGCCGACTTAATCGCCATCCTCGGCTCGATTGACGTAATTTTAGGGGAAGTCGATAGATGAGTTTTTTCAGCAAAGCAGAGCAAAGTTTTTTGTTTCTCGCAATTTACAAAGGGTTGTGCGATGCTAAAAAAAGAGCTTCCGCAGATTGCTTAAAAAAAGGAAAATTTGAAATACAGCCCATCCGTCAAGCATTTGGACAAAATAGAAAAAATTTATAGTTTTGTCCGACAAAAGGTTTGTTCCTCTTAGGTTCACCGCGTCAAATCAATATGAAATACTTTCCCGACAGGCTTAAAAATGCCAGAAAAATGAATGGCTTTTCGCTTCAGGATTTATCGGACAGCTTAGGCAATAGCTTATCCAAGCAAGCGCTGAACAGGTTAGAAACCGGCGAATTAAAACCCGACGGCGAAATTCTCTCTCGACTTTGCAAAGCGTTGCATGTAACTCTTGATTATTTTTTCAAAGACAACTCCGTGGTTTTGGAGCAAGCAGAGTTTCGGAAACTTCAAAAACTGCCGCTCAAAGAACAAGAAAAAGTAAGGAGCAGAACGGTTGACTTTCTTGAAAGGTGTTTTGAAACAGAAAATTTATTGGGGTTGAATAATGAATTGCCTTTTGCGCCAAAAAGTTTCAAGGCAAAAAACCAAGCTGAGGCTGAAAAGGCGGCTTCCAAAATGAGAATAGAAGTGCTGAAAATAGGGAAAGATCCCATTTTCAATATCTATGAAATGTTGGAAGAAACCAATATCAAAGTTTTTAAAACAACCGCGGATAAGTCTTTCAGCGGCATGTCGGCGGTCATTGGCGGCAAAGCGGGAGTAATTGTTTTCAACGACAGCCGCGAGATACCCATGGTTAGAAAGCGCTTTACCATGCTGCATGAGTTAGGCCATTTATTTATGGACTTAGAGGGCATTGAAGAAAAAGAAAGCGAAAGATTATGCGATGCCTTTGCAGGCGCTATGTTGTTGCCCGACGAAAAGGTTTTAGAGTATTTCGGCGGCAAGAGAGTTAAGGTCTATATCAACGAATTAAAGATGATAAAAAAATACTTTGGCATTTCCTTAACTGCAATAATGTATAGAGCCAAGGCGCTTGACTTAGTTTCTGACAGCTACTTGAAATTCTTTATGATTAACTACAACAAGCATTACAAAGCACAGGAATTTGTCGGTTATGAAGGGCAAGAAGAATCTCATCGCTTTGTTCAGCTGCTTGTGAAGGCTGTTGCGCAGGAAGTCATTACCTCCGCCAAAGCCGCGTCTCTTAACAATCAAATTCTGGGCGATTTTCGCAAAATGTACCTTGACAATGCTATTAAATGAAGCCTGCCGTTACAGACGCTAATATTTTTATTGACCTCATCGAACTTGAACTGTTGCATCTTTTATTTGACTTAGGC
>Ga0081606_1000112_pt1 | contig 53466 bp, 44 predicted proteins | sample EareggfetidaYelm_FD_71127 | JGI IMG/M metagenome (GOLD analysis project Ga0081606, IMG submission 71127) | Earthworm egg capsule microbial community from the University of Washington, USA - E. fetida Yelm (SPADES assembly) (version 2) | ecosystem: Host-associated > Annelida > Reproductive system...
ACCTGTGAAACGCGATTTCACCGCTGCAATGCAGGGGTGAAATCGGCGAAGGGGGAGGGGGCGGCCTCTTGGCCGCAAGTCATGGGAATCCTTGGGTTTTCGTGGACCGGAGGGCATGGCACGACGAGTGCTAAAGCTCAGGACACGGAGCACATCGATGCGAGATTGAAGGAGGTTCCCCCCCACCGCCTTCAGCCTTCCGATGAGCTTCTCGAGAAGAACCTGCGGCCCGGTACCCCTCATGGGGGTGCCGGGCTGCCTTCTTTCAAGCGCCCAAGCGTCTCCACATGCCAGCCAAGGACACCGATAAACCTCGCTTGAGGCCCGCGCGGGCGGAAGATCATCCGCACTTCGTGCGCCTCTTCGCGGAACTCGGCATCGAGGATCCACCGCCCTCCACGGAACTGTGGGAGGCGGGCTTGATGGGGCGCTCCTTCTTCGCGGACGGGCCCGGGCGGCCCATGGCCTACGCCACGATCGATGTGCTCGGTCAGACGGGTTACGTGGTGAACCTCGTGGTGGAGCCGGAGCAGCGGCGGCGGGGCATGGGGCGAGCGGTGATGGACGGTCTCGCCACCTGGTTCCAGGAGCAGGGTTGTCGTGAGTGGATGTTGTACGTGCGGCCGGACAACGTGCCCGCGCTCGCGCTGTACCAGTCCCTGGGCATGATGGCGGGACGGTTGGAGACCACCTGGCGTGTGTCTCGGCGGCAGGTGGAGACGCTCCCCCGGGCTTCGGGGCGGCTCGAGGTGCGCTCCCTGACCGAAGCGGACCTCGCTCCCCTGACTCGGGCCTTCGGACTGATTCCGGGCAAACTGAATCGATTCGCTGAGCATCCGGAGACGCATTGGCTCCGGCGACTGGTGGACCCCGAGCGCCCCGAGGAGGTGGGCGGCGGGTGGATGTGGGTACGGCCACGAGAGGGCGTGGTGCGCGCCCTCTTCGCGGCGACCCCCGCGCATGCCCGGGTGTTGCTGGAGGCGGGCTTTCGCGAGTTGGGGGACGTGGACGAGCTGCGCGTGGTGACGGGAGACGTGGTGCTCGAGGCCCGGCTCGGCGAGGCGGGGGCGCGAGTCCTCCTGCGCACCCAGGAGATGCGTGGGCCGCTGCCTCCGGAAATGAAAACGCCCGGGCGCGAGGGGCCCGGGCGGGGGTGATGCAGGAGGCGCCGCGGCTCAGCGGCCGAGCAGCGTACCGGCCTGGACGATCCACTCGCCGACGGGTCCGGGCATGATGCCCAGCAGCACCACGGCCACGGTGGAGATGACGAGCACCAGCTCCGTCATCCACGCGCGCTCGAGCGGGTGGGCGCCTTCGGGAACCGGGCGCATGTACATGTAGATGACCACGCGCAGGTAGTAGTAGGCACCGGCCGCGCTGGAGAGCACCGCCACGATGGTGAGCCCGACGAGGCCCGAGTCCACCGCGGCGCGGAAGAGCATCAGCTTGCCCATGAAGCCCACGGTGGGAGGAATGCCCGCCAGCGACAGCATGAAGGCGGCCATGGCGAAGGCCCAACCCGGGCGGCGCTGCGCGAGTCCGCTCAACCGCTCGCGGTCCCACGCCGTGCCCTTCTCCTCGTCCTCGCGCCGCTCCACCAGGGACACGATGCCGAAGGCGCCCATGGTGGTGACGGTATAGGCGAGCAGGTAGAAGAGGATGCTGCGCAGGGCCTCGGTGCGTGCCACGGCCTGGACGCTGGCGCCCACGAGCGCCGTGGGCCCGAGCAGCTTGAAGTCCTGTCCCGGATGCACGGTGAAGAGCGCGGCCACGCCCAGCAGCAGGTAGCCGGCGTGGGCGATGGAGGAGTAGGCCAGCATGCGCTTCACGTTGCGCTGCGGGAGGGCGAGCAGGTTGCCGCCGATCATGGTGAGCAGCGCCAGGGTGGAGAACAGGGCGAAGGGCAGCTTCGCGCTGATGCCACTGCCCACGGTGACGAACACGCGCACGAGCGCCACGAAGGCGGCGGCCTTCACGCCAGCGCTCATGAGCGCGGTGACGGGGGTGGGCGCGCCCTCGTAGACATCGGGCGTCCACATGTGGAAGGGCACCGCGGCCACCTTGAAGGCGAAACCAGCGGCCACCAGCACCGCGCCCGCGTAGATGAGCGGCGCATGGGTGCTCATGGCGGCGCGCAGCGGCTCGGCCATGTTCGACAGCATCGTCGTGCCCGCGGCGCCGTAGAGCAGCGCCGTGCCGTAGAGCAACACCGCCGAGGAGAAGGCGCCGAGGATGAAGTACTTGAAGCCCGCCTCGCTCGGACGCGTGCCACGCCGCAGGAAGCACGTGAGCGCGTACGTCGAGATGGACAGCACCTCGATGTTGATGAAGACGGTGATGAGCTCGTTGGACAGGCCCAGCAGGCTCATGCCCGCGCCCGCGAAGAGCATCAGCGCGTAGAACTCACCGCGCTCGGCGCCCCGGCGGCGCAGGAAGCTGGCCGAGGTGAGGGTGGCCAGCGCCAGCGCCACGCAGACGATGAACGTGAGGAAGCTGGAGAAGGGATCCAACGCGCCGAAGCCGAGGAACACCTCGCGAGCGGGCTCGAACAGCAGCCGCAGCGACACGACGCCGGCGATGACGGACGTCAGGGTCGCCAGCACCGCCTGGTAGCCGCGCGACGAGCCGACGGAGAGGAACACCTCCGAGAGCAGGAGGGCGCACGCGCCCAGCACCAGGATGATGGCGGGCAGGAGGGGGAGGAAGTCCGCCGAGGTGAGAGTGGGCAGATTCATGATGGGGAAGTCTCGACTAGCGCCGGTCGGCGAGTGGACCCGCCGGCTGGGCATGGGGAGCGGCGGCCTCGGCGGGGGGCGGCAGGCCCTTCACCGTGATGTTCACGTCTCCAGCGGGACGGGCGCCGGGAGCGCCCAGGGTGGCGCGCGCGACGAAGCGCTCCGTGGCGGGGTTGATGCGATCCAGGAAGGGCTGCGGCATCAGTCCCATGACCACCACCAGCACCAGGAAGGGCAGCACCGTGACGAACTCGCGGGCGTTCAGGTCCGGCAGGTTCTGGTTGTCGCGGTGGGTGAGGGGGCCCAGGAAGACCTTCTGGACCATCCACAGCAGGTACACCGCGCCGAGGATGACGCCCACGGTGCCCAGCACGCCGAAGCCCACGCCCAGGCTGCTCTTGAAGGTGCCCAGGAGGATGAGGAACTCACCCACGAAGCCGTTGGTGCCCGGCACCGCCAGGGACGAGAAGGTGATGATGAGGAAGGACGCCGTGTACACCGGCACCACCTTGGCGATGCCGCCGTAGTCGGACATCAGCCGCGAGTGGCGCCGCTCCTGGAGGAAGCCGAACAGGAGGAACAGCGCGCCCGTGGACACGCCGTGGTTGAGCATCTGGTAGGCGCTGCCGCTGGCGCCCTCGCTCGTGAGGGCCACCAGACCGAGCATGCAGTAGCCCAGGTGGCTCACCGAGGAGTAGGCGATGAGCTTCTTGACGTCCCGCTGCGCCAGGCACATGAGCGCGCCGTAGATGATTCCCACCACCGCGAGCGCGGCCAGCACCGGCCGGGCTTGATGCGCCGCCGCCGGGAAGAAGGGGATGGCGAAGCGCCAGAAGCCGTAGAGGCCAATCTTCGCCATGATGCCGGACAGGAGCGCGGAGCCGCCCGCGGGCGCCTGCACGTAGGCATCCGGCAGCCAGGTGTGCAGCGGGAAGAGGGGCACCTTGATGGCGAAGGCCAGCGCGAAGGCGGCGAACATCCACGGTCCCCAGCGGAACAGGATGCCCCCCATGCCATCGAGCCGCGTGCAGTCCCGCCCGGCCATGCCCAGACACGCGGAGATGTCGCGGTTGGCGACCACCATGTTGTTGTAGATGGTGGCGTAGTCGAAGGAGCGCGTGCCCGCCGTGCTGCTGATGAAGTAGAGCGCGACGATCGCCACCAGCATCAGCAGCGAGCCCGCCAGCGTGTAGAGGAAGAACTTCAGCGCCGCCATCTGGCGATCCTCACCGCCCCACACGCCCACCAGCAGGTACATGGGAATGAGCATCGCCTCCCAGAAGATGTAGAAGAGCAGCACGTCCAGCGACACCAGCGCGCCCATCATCACCACCTGCAGGAGCAGCAGGGAGAGATGGAACTCCTTCACGCGCTCGGTGATGGACGTGCTCGACGCGAGCACCACCACGGGACCGAGGAACACGGTCAGCAGCACCAGGCTGATGGACAGGCCGTCCACGCCCACGTGGTAGCTGGCGCCGAGCTGCTCGAGCCACCGGGCCCGGTACTCGAGCTGGAACTCGGGACCGCCCGGCTCGAAGCGGAAGTAGGCCCAGACGCCGAGCGCCAGGTCCACGGCCATGCCGATGAGCGCGACGGCGCGGATCTGTCCGCGCTCGCCCGAGGGCAGGAGGGCCACGAGCGCCGCGAAGAGCAGCGGCAGATAGACGACGACGTTGAGCAGATGGGTGTCGAAGAAGCTCAATTGAGCACCTGGATGATCGCGTAGACCGCGCCGCCGAGAAGGGCGAGGGCCATGACCGTGGCGTAGGCCTGGGCGTCTCCCGTCTGCAGGTAGCGCAGCGTGATGCCCGCGAAGTTCGTGACCCACGCCGTGCCGTGCACCAACCCCTTGTCGATGACGGTCTCCACCATCTTGAACACGATGGTGCCCACCGCCTTGACCGGCCGGATGACGACGAACTCGTAGACCTCATCCACGTAGAACTTGTTCTGCGTGAAGCGGCGCACCGAGCGGGCCCACACCGGCGCCGGCGTGCCGGCCCGCGCGGGGAAGTACTTGAGGTAGGCGAACGCCGCGAGACCACCGCCCACCAGCGCCGTGACCCAGGCGATGGCGTAGTCGAGGCCCGAGGGCAGGCTGTGGTCCAGCTTCACCTGCGCGCCCCGGGCGGCGATGCGCTCGGCGCTGGCGAACACGGGGCCCAGGAAGTTCTCCATCACCGGCTGCTTGATGCCATTGCGGCCCGGCATCAGCGGCAGCGCGTACCAGAGCGCCGCGATGCTGAGGACGGCCAGGATGACGAGCGGCACCGTCATGTAGCGGGAACTCTCGTGAGCATGGGCGACACGGGCTTCCTTGGAGCGCTCGCCCTCGAAGGTGAGGACGTACACGCGCGTCATGTAGAAGGCCGTGCACACCGCGATGCCGAGACCCACGACGTAGAGCGCGGTGGCCGCGCCCTCGAAGCCGATCAGATGGTTGTGGTGCACGCCGTGCAACAGGGCGTCCTTGGACAAGAAGCCGGAGGACAGGGGCAGGATGCCGGTGATGGTCAGCGTGGCGATGAGGAACGTCCACCACGTGGTCCTCATCTCGCCGCGCAGGCCGCCCAGCTTCTTGATGTCCGTCTCATCCCCGTTGCCGTGCATCACGCTGCCGGCGCCCAGGAAGAGGCAGGCCTTGAAGAAGGCGTGGGTGACCAGGTGCAGCACCGCCGCCCAGAAGATGCCCGTGCCCACGCCCATGAACATGAGACCCAGCTGGGACACGGTGGAGTAGGCGAGCACCTTCTTGATGTCGTCCTGCGCGAAGGCGATGAGCGCCGCGAGCAGCGCGGTGAAGGCGCCGATGATGGCCACCGTCAGCATGGCCGTGGGGCTGAGCACCAGCAGGTAGCTCATGCGGCAGAAGAGGTAGACGCCCGCGGTCACCATCGTCGCCGCGTGGATGAGGGCGGAGACGGGGGTCGGGCCAGCCATGGCGTCCGGCAGCCACACGTAGAGCGGGAACTGGGCGCTCTTGCCCGCGGCGCCGAGCAGGAACAGCAGCAGCGTCACCGTCAGCACGCCCCCGAAGGTACGGCCCGCGAGCGGCCCCTCCTGGATGGTCGTCTGCAGCGAGAGCGCGGCCTGCGTGTTGTTCTCGGCCGTGGTCGGCACGGCGTTGGCCAGGATCTCCAGCCCCGAGAAGCTCAGGGGGCCCTTGAACGCGAGCCCCTCGTGGTAGCGCGTCCGGGCCGCTTCGGGATTCACGCCCACCGTGGCGTAGTTACCCACGCTCGCCTGGTTGCTGAAGGCGCTCACCAGCAGCACGAGCAGGAACGAGGCGATGAGGAAGCCGAAGTCGCCGATGCGGTTGGTGACGAACGCCTTGCGGCCCGCCCAGGCCTTGGCCGCGTCCGTGTACCAGAAACCGATGAGCAGGTAGCTCGCGAGGCCCACGCCCTCCCAGCCCACGAACAGGAGCACGAGGTTGTCGGCGAGCACCAGCGTGAGCATCGCCGCGATGAAGAGGTTGAGGTAGGCGAAGTAGCGCCAGCCGCTCTCGTCGTTCTCCATGTAGCTGGTGGAGTAGACGTGGATGAGGAAGCCCACGCCGGTGATGACCAGCAGCATGACGCCCGACAGGTGGTCCACCATCAGGCCGAAGTTCACCCGGAAGTCCCCGGCGGAGAACCAGGTGCCGTAGTCGTAGCCGATGGCATAGCGCAGGGCGCTGGCGGAGAAGGGGTTCTCCATGGACACCGGCGTGCCGCCCGGCGGGGCGTGGTTGACGCACCAGAACGCCAGCGCGGACAGCACGAACGAGCCGGCCACCGACGCGCACGCGATGAGGTGCACGTTGCCTCGGCCCAGCTTCTTGCCGAACACGCCACACACGAACGCCCCCAACAGGGGCAGCGCGATGATGAGCCACAACGACTGCGCGAAGACGGCGGGCTCCACCGGCGCGGTCATGAAGAATGACTTGAGGGCTTCCATGTCGGACAGGGCTCTCTAGGGCGGAAGGAGGGTCCGGACCCTCAGTGTTTCATCGTCCGGATTTCTTCGATGTTGACGGTGCCACGACTGCGGAACACGGCGATGACGATGGCGAGCCCGATGGAGGCTTCCGCCGCCGCGACGGCGATCACGAAGAAGGCGGACACGTGGCCCGAGATATCCCCGTTCTGCTTCGCGAAGGACAGGAACGTCAGGTTCGCCGCGTTGAGCATCAGCTCCACGCACATGAACACCACCAGGGCGTTGCGGCGCACGAGCACGCCGAACATGCCCAGGCAGAACAGGATGGCGGCGAGGATGAGGTAGTATTTGATGTCGACGGAGTTGGCCATGGCCGATGGACGGGGGGGGGCGGACCCGGGCCCGCCTTCTAGCAGAGGGTTGAAGGGGACGGATTCAAATCCGCGACTTGGCCACCACGACCGCGCCCACCATGCCCACCAACAGCAGCAGGCTGACGGCCTCGAAGGGCAACAGCCACTGGGTGAAGATGGTCTGACCGATGCTCGCGAGCGTGCCGAACCCCCCGCTCACCGCTTGCTGTCCCGTGAAGGTGCTGGTGGACGGCACGCGCCAGATGGCCATCACCAGCACCACCAGCAGTCCCGCCGCCGCCGCACCACCCGCCACGCGTGGGAGCGTCAGCCGAGGCCCCGTCTGGGTGGATTCACCCAGGTTGAGCAACATGATGACGAAGAGGAAGAGCACCATGATGGCGCCCGCGTAGACCATCACCTGCATCACCGCCACCGTATGTGCCCACAAGAGCACGTAGATGCCGGCGAGGAAGAAGAACGTGGCCACCAGCGACATGGCGGAACTGATGGGGCTCTTGGCGAAGATGACCATCAGGGCCGACACCACCGTGAGGACGGCGAAGGCTCCGAAGAGAACGTGCTCGATGCTCACGACCAGTCTCCGAACGCGCCCCAGGGCTTGTCGCCGAACGGGCAGCGGTGCTCGCGAATGTGCGCCTCGAACTCGTCGCGGAAGCGCATGAGGAAGGAATGGGTCGGCAGCGCCGCGGCATCGCCCAGCGCGCAGATGGTGTTGCCCAGGCCAATGGGCGGGTAGGGCGCGATGGAGGACGCCACGTTGCTCAGGTGCTCCACGTCACCCGGCTCGCCGCGCCCCTCCTCGATCTTCCGCAGGATGCGCGCCTGCCAGGGCGTGCCCTCGCGGCACGGCGTGCACTGGCCGCAGGACTCCTCGGCGTAGAAGCGCGCGATGCGCCAGAGGCTGCGCACCATGCACGTGGTGTCGTCCATGACGATGACGCCACCGGAGCCCGCCATGGTCTGCTTCACCTTCACCGCCTCGAACTCCATGGCGATGTCGAGCTCGTCCGGGCTCAGGATGGGCGCCGAGGAGCCTCCGGGCACCACCGCCTTCACCTTGCGCCCCGCGGGCAGTCCCCGGCCGTACTTGTCGTCGAAGATGAGCTGATTGAAGGTCGTCTCCAGCGGCACCTCGTAGACGCCCGGCCGGTTCACCGTGCCCGACAGGCAGATGAGGCGCGTGCCGCCCGACTTGTCCGTCCCCAGGCCCGCGTACCAGGCGGCACCCCGGGTGAAGACATGGGGCACGCTCGAGAGCGTCTCCACGTTGTTGACCACCGTGGGGCAGCCGAACAGGCCCACCACCGCGGGGAAGGGGGGCTTGAGCCGCGGCCAGCCCTTCTTGCCTTCCAGGCTCTCCAGGAGGGCCGTCTCCTCGCCGCAGATGTAGGCGCCCGCGCCGCGCACCAGATAGCACTCGAGCGCGAAGTCCTTGCCCATCAGCGTCTTGCCGAAGATGCCCGCCGCGTAGGCCTCATTGATGGCCGCCTGCAGGCGCTCCGCCGGGAACTTGAACTCGCCGCGCAGGTACACGTAGCAGGTGTGCACGTTCAACGCGTAGGCCGCGATGGCGATGCCCTCGAGCAACATGTGAGGGTCGTGCGAGAGGATGTTGCGGTCCTTGAACGTCCCCGGCTCGGACTCATCGCCGTTGACGGCGAGGTACTTGGGCTTGGGGTTGTCCTTGGGGACGAAGCTCCACTTGAGGCCCGTGGGGAAGCCCGCGCCGCCGCGTCCGCGCAGGTTGGACTTCTTCACCTCGTCGATGATCTGCGCGGGCGTGAGCTCCAGCGCCTTCTCCAGCCCCTTGTAGCCCCCGCGCTGCTTGTACGAGTTCATCGTCCAGGACTGGGGCTTGCCCCAGCCGGTCGAGATGACGGGTTCGAATGCCGTTGTCGCCATGGAAATCAGATCCCTTGATGGAGCGGGTCAGGAGAGCTTGTCGAAAAGGGCATCGAGCCGGGCCCGGTCGAGGCTCTCGTGGTGGTCCTCATTGATTTGCAGGCACGGCGCGGTGCCGCAAGACGCCAGGCACTCCGTCTCGCGCAGGGTGAAGCGCTCGTTCGTCTCGCCGGCCTTGAGTCCGAGCTTGCGCTCCAGATGGGCGAGCATCTGTTCCGCCCCCCGCAGGGCGCACGGCAGATTGGTGCACACGTCGATCACGTACTTGCCGGGCTTCTTGAGGTGATACATCACATAGAAGCTCGCCACTTCGTAGGCGCGCTCCGGCGTGACTCCCAGCGCGCTGGCGACGACCTTGATGCCTTCGGGGGGTAGCCACCCCTTGATGTCCTGCAGCACCCTCAACGCGGGAAGCATTCCTGCGCTCTTCCGATCCGCGGGGTAGTGCGACACGATCTCGGCGATCTGCGCCTCGAACTTCTTCTGCTCTTCAGGGGTGAACAGGGGCTCCGCCATGGCGGGGCGGTTCGTAAGTCCCGGACGCCCGCGTTGTCAACATAAACCCTCGGCGCTACACTGCGCCGCATCAGCGAAATACCGAGCGATTTCAACACTTTGTTATGAATCGGGGACCAGAAGACAAGCGAGAGGAGCCCCGAGTGCCGCTCGTGCTGCGGGTGCGGTTCCCGGATCAGTCACGCCTGGCCGAGGTGACGGAGAATCTGTCGCGGGGAGGAATCTTCGTGCAGACGGACCGTTCCTTCACCCTGGGGCAGCAGGTGGGGTTGGCACTTTCTTTCCCGGGGCTGATGGATCCGGTAGAAGTCGTGGGAACGGTGGCGTGGGTGCGGCCCATGGCGCCCGAGGCACCGGCGGGTGTGGGCATCCGGGTGGTACGCGAGCAGGACCGGCAGCGATTGGGTGACATCTTGAGTGCATCAGGACAGACCCGCGCATCGGACCGGACGGCGATACCCGCCGAGGGCTATCGTGTCCTCATCGTCGAGGACAACCCGCACATCATCGAGATGTACAGCTACGTGCTCAAGAAGCTGGCGAGCGGCGAGCTGGCGGGTCAGGTGCCTCTCGAGGTGCACTTCTCGCCCGACGGCCACCACGCGCTGCAGGCCCTGCGCTCCAGCCGCTTCAGCCTCGTGATGACGGACCTGTACATGCCGGTGATGGACGGCTTCGCCCTCATCGAGCGCATCCGCGCCGAGGACGCGCTCAAGTCCATTCCCGTCGTGGCCATCTCCGCGGGGGGGCCCGAGGCGCGCGAGCGCGCCATGCAACTGGGCGTGGACATCTACCTGCGCAAGCCGGTGCGCTTCCAGGAAGTGCTGGAGACGGTGAAGCAACTGCTCCACATTCCCTGAGGGTGTGGGCGTTCATTGGACGGCGGGCTCCGAGCGCGTAGAGTCCGTCCACTCATGCCCACGCCCCCCATCCACCGCGATACCGTCTGCGGCGAGGCGCTGTTCATCCTCCAGAGCCTGAGGGAGAACGGCCGGTTGGGCCGCTCGAACAAGCTGGCCGATGTGAAGGCCTCCCTCGAGCCGTCCGTCTCGCTGGAGTTCGACAGCTACTACCTCTTCCTGCGCAAGTACCACTACATCGCCCTGGACCCTCGCGAGGCGCAGTTGCGGCTGACCGAGCTGGGGGAGAAGGCGGTGGACAGCGGCCAGCAGGACAATTTCATCCAGGAGGTGGAGGAGTTCTTCGCCGAGCAGCTCGGTCTGGATGACACCTCCGCGGTGATGGGGGAGGAGATCAACCCCCGCATCCCGCCGCCTCCGCCCGACAGCATGCTCGAGGAATTGGAGTCGAAGCGCACCGCGGAGCCCCCGGCGCTGCCTCGCTCGCGTCCCTCGGGTGCGTTCGCGGTGGAACTGCCCGCTCCCGCGCCTCCCCCGGTGGCCAGTGTGCGCACGGAGGTGCCGCTCCCGTCGACTCCCGTCCCCGCCGTGGCTTCGTCCGCTCCCATGCCTCCTTCCGCCTCCGCGTCTCCTTCTTCCGTGCCGTCCACTCCCGCCGCGAAGGCCGCGGAGCTGCTGGACCAGCGCTACCAGAAGCTCGACACCATCGGCACCGGTCCGCTGGGCACCACCAGCAAGGGCCGCTTCAACGCGCTCGGGTTGGACATCTGCGTCAAGGAGCTGAAGGACATCTTCGGCTACTTCTCCTTCCTGCAGCGCGGCGAGGTGCTCAAGCGGCTCAAGCGCGAGCTGTGCGCCCAGGCCCAGGTGCGCCACCCCGGCATCGTCCAGGTGCTGGACCAGAACACGGAGTCGGCCCGGCCCTACTACGTGCTCGAGTTGCTGCAGGGCAACCTCAAGCATGAGCTGGACGAGGGCGGTGGCAAGGGTGTTCCCGTGCCCTTCGCCCAGCGCTGCTTCCTGCAACTCGCCTATGCGCTGCGCGCCGCGCACGCCGTGGGCCTCACCCACCACAACCTCAAGCCGGAGAACGTCCTCTTCGATCTGTACGGCAACGCGAAGCTGGGCGACTTCGGCCTGAGCCGCGTGGTGGAGCAGGACGCGTCCAAGGGCCTGCCCCAGGTCTTCGTGGGGGCCAGTGGCATGGTGTACCTGGCGCCCGAGTTGCTCCAGCCGAATCGCGCGAAGGAGTCGGGGCCCGCGTCCGACGTCTACGGGCTCGGCATCCTGCTCTACGAGATGCTCACCGGGCAGATTCCCGGCCGCCGCTCGCCGCTGCCTTCCGAGGTCAATTCCGAGGCCCCCGCGGGCCTGGACGCCATCTTCGACAAGATGACCCAGGACAAGGTGGAGCAGCGCTACCCGGACCTCGACGCGATGTTGGAGGACTTCTACAAGGCCTTCCCGGATGCGCCCTTCCTCACCAAGGGGGATCTCATCCTCTCCGCGGAGCCGCGCTAGCGGTACCCGGGTCGCGACACCATGCCCTCCAGCGCCCTCCTCTCCGACTCGCTCCTGCTCACCGTCACCGGCCGGGATCATCCCGGCATCACCGCCCGGCTGACGGGCCTGCTCGCCGAGGCGGGCGCGTCCCTGCTCGACATCGAGCAGGTGGTGGTGCGCGGCCAGCTCACCCTGTGTCTGGCGGTGCGCCTCCCCGAGGATCCCGGCGTGCGCGAATCCTTGTTCGCCGCGGCGCGTGAGCTTGGCCTGTCCCTGGACATCCAGCCCGCGCCCGCGCCGGATGCCGCGGTGTCCAGCCGCCATGTCGTCACCCTGGTGGGCCGCTCGCTCGGGCCGCCCGAGGTTCACGCGGTGACGGAGCGCCTGCTCCAGCACGGGGCCAACATCGAGCGGCTCCACCGGCTGTCCGATGTGGAGCCCGGCTCCCTGGAAATCCATGTCACGCTGCCTCCCGGGCGGGAACTCGAACCGCTTCAGCGCTCGCTCCTGGAGCTGGCCATGTCCACGAGCGCTTTCGACGTGGCGTTGCAGCGCGAGAGCCTCTACCGGCGCGCCAAGCGGCTGGTGGTGATGGACATGGACTCCACGCTCATCCGCATCGAGGTCATCGACGAGTTGGCGCGGGCCTACGGCGTGGGCGAGCAGGTGTCGCGCATCACCGAGCGCGCCATGCACGGGGAGATGGACTACGACGAGTCGCTTCGCCAGCGCGTGGCGTTGCTCGAGGGACTCGATGCGCGGGTGCTCCAGAACATCGCGGACCAACTGCCGCTCACCGACGGGGCCCAGACGCTCATCCGCGTGCTCAAGCGGTTGGGTTATCGCACCGCCATCATCAGCGGAGGCTTCTCCGTGGCGGCCGAGGCGCTCAGGACCCGGCTCGGCATCGACTGCGCGCACTCCAACGTCCTGGAGGTCGTGGACGGCAAGCTCACGGGCCGCACCCTGGGCGCCATCGTCAACGCGCGCCGCAAGGCGGAGTTGCTGGAGAGCATCGCCCAGGCGGAGGGCATCCTGCTCGACCAGGTCATCGCCGTGGGCGATGGCGCGAATGACTTGTTGATGCTCGAGCGCGCGGGGCTGGGCATCGCCTTCCGCGCCAAACCCAAGCTGCGCCAGGCGGCCGATGCCTCCATCTCCGCCGGCGGCCTGGACACCATCCTCTATCTCCTGGGCCTCACCGCTCGGGAGGTCCAGGAGGTGCGGGACTAGAGGCGGCTCACGAGGGGCGCATGCGCGCGGCGAGTTCCCGCTGCTGCAACTGTCCCTTCTCCAGCAGCAGCTCGAGCAGGGCGCGCAGGATCTTCGAGCTCTTCTCCTGATTCTGCTGCACGGCCTGGAGCCGCTGCATCTCCTCGGCGGAGAACACCTCGGCGGCGGGGGGCGCGGCGTTGAGGATTTCGTCGAGCAGGTCCGACGCGCTCGACGACAGGCTCGGCCGCGCGGGCATGGGCGCGGTGGCCGCCTGACGGGCCGCGTTCTCCCGGGCCATGTTCGGCGCGATGTCGGTGATGGCCTTCATCACCGTCTTGCCGCTGATGTCGACGATCTTGAACTCGTCTTCGTCCGTGCCGCCGCCCTTCTTGCCCGGAGTGGCGCGGATGTTTCCCGCCGCCGAGGCCGGCTCCATGTTGCGGTAGTGCCGCTGGATGGCGATCTCTATCTCCCGGTCGCCCGCCACCATGGTGATGACGCGCGTGCGGCTGATGGCGGCCACCTTGTCGATGGTCGCCAGGTCGGTGGGGTCCGACATGGCCAGCACGAGCGTCTTCCCGTTGTCGCGCAGGGACACGGGGAAGATGCCCTTCTGCTCGGCGAAGGTGACGTCCAGTTTGGCGAGCGCGCCGGGATCCTTGTTGGTACCCAGCTGGACGCGCTGCATGCCCAGGCCCTCGGCGATGGCCTTGGTGAGGGTGTCCTCCGCGGTGATGCCCATGTCGCTGATGATGCGCGACAGGCGTCCGCCCCATTGATCATGCTGGGCGAGCGCGCTGCGCAGCTGCATCTCGTCGATGACGCGGGCCTTGACGAGAATTTCTCCAATACGGTTGCGAGGTGCGGCCATGCCCACCAGTGTACGAGGGAAGACGCCTGGAGTCGCGTTTCGATGCCTCGCCCATTCTCTGACTGCCTCTCCGAGGGAGTGTCGCTCTTCGACGCGGGCGCGTTTCACGCGGCCCACGAGGCCTGGGAGCACGCGTGGTTGGTGGAGAAGGGACCGCGCCGGCTGCTCTTGCAAGGACTCATCCTCGTGGCGGCGGGGTGGCTCAAACGCGACGCGGGCAACGGGGCAGGGGCTTGGACGCTCTTCTCTCGTGCGCTCGACAGGCTGGCCTCCCTTCCTGACCGGTACGAGGGCGTCGACGTGGAGGGTTTACGCCACGTCATCCCACGATGGCGTGAGGGCGAGGACTCGGACAGGCCCGTGCTCGCCCGATTGGTCGAACCCGAGGAAGGAGACGTCTGATGCAACCCTTCGCCGAGGAGCAGTCCCACCAGTGCCCGTACTGCGGTGAGCCCGTGGATGTATCCGCGGACCCGCTGGGAGTCTCCGTGGAGACCTACACGGAAGACTGCCCGGTGTGCTGCCGACCGTGGGTGGTCCATGTCTCGCGCGAGGAGGACAATGTCCTCATCTGCCTCGGGCGCGAGGACGATTGAGCGGGAGGAAGGGGCCGAGCGGCGCGCTTCCTTGACACGTTCCAAAGCATGGTTCTCTTGAACTTGTGAGACGCGACGCGGCTCACGAACCCGAGAGTTCAATCACAACCGCGCGCCGCGGCTCCGTCCGGAGTGTGGCGCGAACAGGAGACGTCCATGCAGAACAGCCGTTGGAACCCGTTCGAGATGAGCAATGGTGCCGTGGCTCTGGGCCCTCTGGTGATGAGGGAGTTCGACCAGATGTTCCGTGATCTGTCCGTGCGTCAGACGGGCGCGCGTGAGTTCATCCCGGCCGCGGACATCCACGAGACCGCCGAGGGCATCACCCTGCAGGTGGACCTGCCGGGCCACGACGCGAAGTCCATCGAGGTGCGCGTGGAGAACGACACGCTGACCCTCAAGTCCGAGCGCAAGCGCGACACCTCCGAGCCCCAGAAGGGCGAGGGCACGCGGCGCCTGGAGCGCAGCTTCGGGGTGTACACGCGCTCCTTCGCGCTGCCGCGCACGGTGGACGCGTCCCGCGTGGAAGCCCGCTACGAGAATGGCGTACTCACCCTGACGCTGCCGCGCCGGGAGGAAACCAAGCCGCGCGTGGTCGAAGTGAAGGTGAATGGCTAGGGCCGGGAAGGGGCGGGCCCTCCGCATGGGGCTCGCCTCCTCCTCGGGACATGACGCATGAGCGGCGCCAGCGTCCTCCCACGAGGGCCTCGAGAAGAGGGGCCCCGGGGAGGCGCGTCGCCGCGCGTGTGCCTCGCGCCGCCTAGCGCTTGACGGCGGCGGGCGTGGTGCCGCCGAGCGCCAGCGGCACGCGGAACAAGTCGAGCACCTGCTGCACGTCCAGGGGCTTGGGCAGGCACGCCACGGCGCCCGCCTGCTTGGACTGCTCCACCACCTCGGGCGAGTGGGCGGACGTCATGGTGATGAGCCGCACGCCCTCCATCTGCTTGCGAGCGCGGATGCGGCGGCACACCTCGATGCCGTCGATGTCGGGCATGTTCAAGTCGATGAGCATGCCGTGGGGCTTCTGCTCGGACACCAGCAGCAGCGCCTCGACGCCACTGGTGGTCGTCTGCAGTTCGACCTGGTTGGCGTACGGCTTGAACGCACGCTTGATGGCGTCCAGGACCTGGCGCTCGTCATCCACCACCAAGAGACGCACGGTGCTGCTGCCCAACTCCTCGGGCACCGGCATCTGGTGGGTGATGAGGAACGTGCGCAAGTCCGCCGAGCGCACCCGCCGGTGACCACCCGGTGTCCGGAACGCCATGAGGATGCCGCGGTCGATCCACTTGCTCACCGTGGACGGGTCCACCTGGAGCAACCGACTGATGTCGTGGGTCGTGTAGAGCTGATCCGTCATCGAACTCCCCTCACTCTGCCCTGCTTCATTCCGGCCTTCATAGGATAGGACACCTACCGGGGAAGCGAAAATTCTTTGCTTTCACAACTTGACAGCCTGTAGGGCCTCGGGGGCCTTCATGTGTTGAACGGTGGCTTCCCACTGCCCCGTTGCCCTCAGGCACAACTCGACCAGCTCGCGCGCGGCGCCGTGACCGCCACGGTTGCGCGCGATGTAATGCACTTCCTGCCGCACCTCGGGGGCCGCGTCCGCCGGGCAGGCGGACAGCCCCGCCAGGCTCAAGGGCCCCAGGTCGTTGATGTCATCCCCCATATAGGCGCACTCCTCGGGAGCAACCGAGAGCTGGGTGAGCAGCTCGCGGAAGCCCGCGGTCTTGTCCTTGCGGCCCTGGAGGATGAGGGAGACGCCCAGCTCGCTGCCACGCGTTTCCACGATGGAGGAGGAGCGCGCGGTGAGGATGGCGGTGCGCAGACCCACATGCCTCGCCATCACCAGCCCGTGCCCATCCTTCACGTCGAAGCGCTTCATGACCTCGCCGCCGCCGCCGTAGTACAGCCCGCCGTCCGTGAGGACGCCGTCCACGTCGAACACGAGTACCCGAACGCGACTGGCGCGCTCCGTCAACTCGTCCCGGTTGGGTTTGGGCGGCAGCTCCGTCATGTCGTGACCCTTGGATTCCCCTCCTACGACTTCGCTTCGGTCATGCCGGTTCGTGCCCGAGGGCGCGTCGGATGGCGAGTACCTGACGTAGCACGTCCTCGAACATCTGGGGGGATAGTGAACAAGGACCGTCACACAGGGCACGATCCGGGTCTTCGTGTACTTCCGTGAAAAGCGCGTCTATCCCGGCGGCCGCGGCCGAGCGCGCGAGGAGGGAGACGAACTTCCGCTCCCCACCTGTCTGGCCATCCCCGGATGACGGGAGTTGCACGGAGTGGGTGGCGTCGAAGCACACGACGAGTCCCGCCTCGCGCATCTGGGCGAAGCCGCGCATGTCCACCACGAGGTTGTTGTAGCCGAAGGTGGCGCCGCGCTCGGTGACGAGCACGTTGGGGTTGCCCGTCTCCACGGCCTTGCGCGCCGAGTGGACGATGTCCTTGGGGGCCACGAACTGGCCCTTCTTGAGGTTGACGCCCTTGCCCGTGCGGGCCACGGCCTCCACCAGGTCCGTCTGGCGGCAGAGGAAGGCGGGAATCTGGATGATGTCCACCACCTCGGCGGCGGGGCCCACGTGGCTCGTCTCGTGGACGTCCGTGAGGATGGGCACTCCCACCTCGCGCTTGACGCGGTCCAGGATGCGCAGGCCCTCCTTGAGGCCCGGGCCCCGGAAGGACTTGCCGCTCGTGCGGTTGGCCTTGTCGTAGGAGCACTTGAAGGCGTAGGGCACGCCCAGCCGCGACGTCATCTCCTTGAGCAGCCGCGCGTGCCGCAGCGCCATGTCCTCGGACTCGATGCTGTCGGGGCCCGCGATGACGAAGAGCTTCTGGCCCGCGCCCACGGTGTGGCCGCACAGTTGGATGGTGCTCATGCCTGGTTCCTCCCAGCGTCCCGCTGAGTGAGCGCCGCCCGGATGAAGCCGGAGAAGAGCGGGTGGGGCGCGAAGGGCTTGCTCTTGAACTCGGGGTGGAACTGGCAGCCGATGAAGTAGGGGTGGTCGGGCAGTTCGATCATCTCCACGAGGTTGAGCTCGGGATTGTGCCCGGACACCACGAGCCCCGCTTCCTGCATGCGGCCCCGGTAGGTGTTGTTCACCTCGTAGCGGTGACGGTGCCGCTCGTGGATGATGTCCTCGCCGTACAGCTTGTGCGCGAGCGAGTCCGGCTTGAGCGCGCAGGCATAGGTGCCCAGGCGCATGGTGCCGCCCTTGTCCTGCACCTTCACCTGGCTCTCCATGAGCGTCACCACCGGATGCGGGGTGTGCTCGTTGAACTCGAGCGAGTTGGCTCCGGCGAGCCCCAGCACGTCGCGGCTGAACTCCACCACCGCCATCTGCAGGCCCAGGCAGATGCCGAAGAAGGGCACGCGCTTCTCCCGGGCGTAGCGCACCGCGGAGATCTTCCCCTCGGTGCCTCGCACGCCGAAGCCGCCGGGCACCAGGATGGCGTCCACGTCCCCGAGGATCTTCTCCGCGCCCTTCTCTTCCACCTCCTGCGAGTCCACGAAGCGCAGGTTCACCTTCACGTCGTTGGCGATCCCGCCGTGCATCAAGGACTCGTTGAGGCTCTTGTAGCTCTCCTTCAGGTCCACGTACTTGCCGACCATGGCCACCGTCACCTCGCCCCGGGCCGGCGAGTACACCTTGCGCACGATGTCTTCCCAGCGCTCGAGCCTGGGCGCGCGGCTCCAGATGTTGAGCGTCTCCGTGAGGCGCTCGTCCAGGCCCTGGCGGTGCAGTTCCAGCGGCAGCTCGTAGATGCTCTTCACGTCCGGCGAGGTGAACACATTGCCCGGTTCCACGTTGCAGAACATGGCGATCTTGTCCTTGAGCTCGCGCGAGATTTCCCGGTCCGTTCGGCAGATGAGGAAGTCCGGCTGGATGCCGATCTCCCGCAGCTTCATCACCGAGTGCTGTGTGGGCTTGGTCTTCACCTCGCCCGCGGCGCCGATGTACGGCAGCAGCGTCAGGTGGATGTAGATGGTGTTGCCCGCGCCCACGTCGTAGCGCATCTGGCGGATGGCCTCGAGGAAGGGCAGGGACTCGATGTCACCCACCGTGCCGCCCACCTCGACGATGACCACGTCCACGCCCTGCGCCGCCTGGCGGATGCAGGACTTGATCTCATCGGTGATGTGCGGAATCACCTGGACGGTCTTCCCCAGGTACTCGCCGCGGCGCTCCTTCTGGATGACGGAGTGGTAGATGCGCCCGGTGGTGAAGTTGTTGAGCCGGGACATGCGCGCGTTGGTGAAGCGCTCGTAATGTCCCAGGTCCATGTCGGTCTCGCCGCCGTCATCGGTGACGAAGACCTCGCCGTGCTGGAACGGGCTCATCGTGCCCGGGTCGATGTTGATGTACGGGTCGAGCTTGAGCAGGGTGAGGTCGAGCCCGCGGTTCTCCAGCAGGGCCCCAATGGACGCGGACGCGAGCCCCTTGCCCAGCGAACTCACGACCCCGCCGGTCACGAAGATGTACTTGGTCTTCTTGGAGCGCATGGCCCTTCCTGCCAAGAGAGGCCGGGGGCGTCAATGTTTCTGTCGGCCTGGAGCCGACCGTGGACGGCTCGCCAGCACGGCCAGTACGAGGGGGCCTTCAGTCCTGGCCCTGGCTCCGGGGACGGCTCTCGGCGTAGTCGCGCGCCTGGGGGGTGGCGCCGCGCTGTTTCCTCAGGGGACAGTGGCGGCACGTCCAACCGTCCCAGGCCCGTTTCACCGCCAGGTGCAGGCAGGCGTCGTAGTTGAAGCAGAACAGATTGCGTTGGACCTCCACCACCGATTCGTCACGCAGGGCGGAAGGCAGCGGGCTCGGACAGGGTGTGATGGACAAAGGTCGGGTCTCCAGCGAATGAAACGAAACCGTCCCCCCTCGGTGCGTGCAACAGGGCCGTCGCTCCTCCATTCCCAAGCGGGGCGACAAAAAACGGCCCGCCCGGTCCACGGCCCCGTCGAATGGTGGGGTGCGTGGGCCCGGGCGGGCCAGGCTACCTTCGGCGTCAACATCCGCCGGACAGCCGCTTCATCAGCGGGCCGTACCGACGGAGGTGGACGCCTGACTCATGCTTTCAGTCAAGGCATCACCTCCTTTCGTCTGCGGGCTCTTTAGTAATCACCGCCTTTTCGTCGCGCTACTCGTCCCGGAGTACTTTCGAAGGTCGGTGCCCATCCAGACGGGCGGCCAGGGCGCTCAGGCGGCCACGAACTGGCGCTCCACCAACCGGCGATAGAGGCCGTCCTGGCCCATGAGGGTGGTGTGGTCGCCACTCTGCACCACCTGGCCTCCCTCCATCACGACCACCCGGTCCGCGCCCACCACCGTGGACAGACGGTGGGCGATGATGAGCGTGGTGCGCCCTTGCATCAGCCGTTCCAGGGCCTCCTGCACCAGGTGCTCGCTCTCCGCGTCCAGCGCGCTCGTGGCCTCGTCCAGCACGAGCAGGCGCGGATCCTTGAGCACCGCGCGGGCGATGGCGATGCGCTGCTTCTGGCCGCCGGACAGTTGCACGCCGCGCTCGCCCACCAGGGTGCGGTAGCCCTCGGGGAAGCGGGAGACGAAGTCGTGGGCGTTGGCGGCGCGCGCGGCGGCCTCCACTTCCTCGTCCGAGGCGGCCGGGCGCCCATAGCGGATGTTGTCCGCGATGGAGGAGGCGAAGAGCATGGGCTCCTGGGCCACCGTGCCCACCTGCTGGCGCAGCCACTCGGTGTCGAGCCCGTTGAGCTTCTGTCCATCCAGCAGCACGTGCCCCTCCTGCGGGTCGTACATGCGCGCGAGCAGCGCGGCGATGGTGGACTTGCCCGCGCCCGAGGGGCCGACGATGGCCACCACCTCGCCGGGGGCGACGTCCAGGTGGATGCCCTTGAGCACCGGCACGTCCTGGCGCGTGGGGTAGGCGAAGCGCACGTCCTTGAATTCCACGTGGCCGCGCACATGGGCCAGGCGCTCGCCGCCCGAGGAGGGAATGGCGGGCTTGCGGTCCGTCAACTCGAAGACACGCTCGGCCGCGCCCGAGGCGCGCATGAAGTCCGCCCACAGGTCCGCGAGCGCGCCCAGCGCGACGGCCACCATGAGCGAGTAGATGAGGAAGGAGGTGAGATTGCCCACCGTCATCTTCCCGTCCAGCACCAGCCGCCCGCCGTACCAGAGCACCACCGCCGAGGACAGGTAGCCCGCGGACGAGGCCCCCGCGAGGAAGTACGAGGACTGCTTGATGCGCCGGCGCGCCACGTCATAGGCGCGCTCGGTGGCGCTCTGGTAGCGCTCCACCTCGTGGCGCTCGGCGGCGAAGGAGCGCACGGTGCGGATGCCGGACAGGCTCTCCTCGGCCACCTCGTTGGCGGCCGCCAGCGCGTCCTGGGCTTCCTTGGACAGCCCCCGCACCTTGCGTCCGTATGACACCGCCCCCACCGCCACCGCGGGCACGATGGCGAGCATCAGCGCGGTGAGCACCGGCGACGTGTAGAGGAGCAGCGCGATGCCGCCCACCGCCTGGGCCGCGTTGCGCAGCGCCATGGAGATGTTCACGCTCACCGTGTTCTGCAGCACAGTGGTGTCCGAGGACAGGCGGTTGGTGAGCTCTCCCGTCTTGCGCTCGTCGAAGAAGCCCACCTCCTGCGACATGAGGCTCTTGAACAGGTCCTGCCGCAGCTGCGTCACCACGCGCTCGCCCGCGGTGGTGAAGAGGTAGTAGCGCAGCGCCATCGCCACGCCCTGCAGCAGGAAGACGCCCACCATGGACAGGGCCACGTTGTCGATGCGGGCGCGGTCCCCGGCATGCAGCGCCTGGTCGATGATGTCGCCGATGATCTTCGGGTACACGAGCCCGAGTGCGCTGGCGATGAGCAGGAAGAGGGTGCCCAGCAGGATGCGGCGGGCCTGGGGCCGGGCCAGTCCCATGATGCGGCGGAACGTGACTCGGGAGAAACGGGGCTTCTTGGGAGCGTCGGGCTTCTGAGTGGCGTCGGACACGCGCGCAGACTAGCGCGGGACGGGGCGCGCGGGAGTTTCCCGGACGTACGCCTCCCCGTCCGCCCGCCTGCCCGGCCGGTTCAGCCGCCGCGCAGGATCGCCTCCACCCGGGCCACGTCCTCGGGGACGTCCACCGCCACCGAACGCCCCGTCACCTGGCCACACCGGATGCGGATTCCATGCTCCAGCGCTCTGAGTTGCTCCAACTTTTCCGCCCCCTCCAGCGGGGTGGCGCTCAGTTGGGCGAGCCGCATCAGCGCCGGGCGCCGGTAGGCATACAGCCCCAGATGGGCCCAGCGGCGCACCGAGGCCGCCTCGGCCGGCTCGCGCACGAAGGGCAGGGCGGCGCGGCTGAAATAGAGCGCGTCCCCGTTGAGCGCCAGCACCGCCTTCACCACATGGGGGCTGTCCACCTCGGTGGACTCCAGGGGCCGCACCAGGGTCCCCATCTGGACCTCCGGGTCGACGAAGAGGCGCGCGAGCACCCGCAGCGACTCGGGGTCCACCAGCGGCTCGTCGCCCTGGACGTTCACCCACACCTCCACGTCCGCGCGCGTCCGGGCCACCTCGGCCACCCGGTCCGTGCCCGTGGCGCAGTCCGGTGAGGTCATCACCGCCGTACCTCCGAAGCGCGCCACCTCGTCCTGGATGCGACGGTCATCCGTGGCCACCAACACGTCCGCGAAGACGCGGGCCTCCTGGCAGCGCCGCCAGACGTGTTCGATCATCGTCCGGCCGGCGATGAGGGCCAGGGGTTTGCCGGGAAAGCGCGTGCTGGCGTAGCGCGCGGGAATGACGGCGACGGGATAGGGGGCGGGCATGGGCTGGCGCTGTCTATCAGATTCAAGACGCTGCACGGCCCTGGTGGACCGTGGGGCACTGGTCTCCACGTGGACCATACCTACCTTGGGCCATCATGAGGAAGGTTCTCCATATTGTCGGGGCCCGCCCCAATTTCATGAAGGTCGCGCCCATCCACCGGGCCATCCGCGAGCGCGGCGTGCTCTCCCAGACGCTCGTCCATACCGGCCAGCACTACGACGTGAAGATGAGTGATGTCTTCTTCACGGACCTGGGCATGCCCGCTCCCGACATCCACCTGGGCATCGGTTCGGGCAGCCATACCGAGCAGACGGCGCGGGTGATGCTCGAGCTGGAGAAGGTGTTCACCACCGAGAAGCCGGACCTGGTGTCCGTGGTGGGCGACGTCAACAGCACCCTGTCCGGGGCGCTCGTGGCGGCGAAGATGAACATCCGCCTCGCGCACGTGGAGGCGGGTCTGCGCAGCGGCGACCACTCCATGCCCGAGGAGATCAACCGCCTGCTCACCGACCGCGTCGCGGATCTGCTCCTCACGCCCTCGGCCGACGCGGACGCCAACCTGCTGCGCGAGGGCATAGAACCCTCCCGCATCCGTCTGGTGGGCAACGTGATGATCGACTCGCTCCTCGGGGCGCGCGAGCAGGCCCTGCGCCTGCCCATTCTCAAGGAGCTGGGTTTCGCGCCCCGTGGCTACGCGGTGTGCACCCTGCATCGCGCCTCCAACGTGGATGACGCCCATACCCTGCACGGGCTCCTGTCCGCGCTCGCCCACGTGGCCAGCCGCCTGCCCGTTGTCTTCCCCGTCCATCCGCGCACCCGCAAGCGCATCGTGGACATGGGCCTCGGCTCCACCCTGGAGCGCACGCCGGGCCTGCGCCTGGTGGACCCCCTGGGCTACCTCGAGTTCCTCGCGCTCACCTCCCAGGCCCGGCTCGTCTTCACCGATTCGGGCGGACTCCAGGAGGAGACCACCGTGCTCGGCATCCCCTGTCTCACGGTGCGCGAGAACACCGAGCGGCCCATCACCGTGGATGTGGGCACCAACCTGATCGTGGGCACGGATCCCGCCCGCATCCAGCAGGCCGCCGACCGCATCCTCGATGGAAACGAGAAGAAGGGCCGCGTGCCCGAGATGTGGGATGGCCGCACGGGCGAGCGCATCGCCCGGTTGTACGAGCAAGTGCTCGGTGTCGGGGATGCTCCCCGCCGCCGCGCGGCCGTTTGAGCCCTCGGGTGTCCAGTCGTCCCCGGGGCGCGCTCAGGCCTCGGTCCTGGCGTGCTTCTGATACTCCGTGCCGTCGGGCAGCGGGGGCGCCAGCGCGCGGTAGCCGGCGCCGTTCTCCTCCAGGACCCGCGCCTCGCTCTGCGGCGTATGGAACTGCCAGCGCCGGAGCTCGGCATTGCTCGCGGCGATCAGCGGGAGCAGTGACGTGGTGGGCGTGGACGCAATCCCCAGCGCGTCGGCGCGCTCGTCGCCCTGGAACTTCCGGGCCAGGGCGTTGAGCAGGTCTCGTGCCAGGGGCCGCGTGAAGGGCGTGTCCTTGGCGGAGGACATCATCTCCGTGGTGGCGTCCATCAACGCCGAGACCAGGGCTCGCGCGTTCTCGTCCGGCGGCATGATGGTGGAATCGACCAGGTCCAGCAGCTCGTGGGCCTCGGCGTGGTTGCGCACGGGCAGGAAGAAGCCCTCGTCCAGTCCCAGCAGGTGGCCGACGTACCACCAGTGCCGGTAGAGGGCCTCCTGCTTCGCCTGGGTGAGGGTGATGCCGATCGTCTCCAGGGCGCGCATGGGCACCTCGTTGAAGTCCAACCAGGTGCGGGCGACATCGACCTGGTTGATGGGGACGCCCCACCGCTCCCGCTCCCATCCGTTCTGGAGCGCCGTGGCGCGGACCCGGGCGTGCAGCAGCCGGACCTGGACGGTGTGGACGTAACCGGGCGCACCGCGCACCAGCCCCCCGGGCAGCACGCTGTGGATGCGCCAGATGCCGGTCTCCAACAGCCGCCTCGGCGCCAGGGTAGTGAGCCGGCCACTCTGTACCAGCAGCCGGGCGATGGAGGGCGAGCTGTAGGTGTGCACCAGCGCGCCGACGGAGAAGGCCATGTTGCTCCAGAGCGGCGGAATGGACAGAGACGCCTCGTCGCCCCGGAGCAATGCCTCGTGATCGACCCACGCGGGCACGGTCTCGAGCTGGCGCAGCAGCGCGGCGATGGTCGGCGGGGGGTTCTCCAGGCTGTCCAGGCCGTTCGCGAGGCCCGCGTTGAGCACCCGCCTGCCCTCCTTGCCGAGTTCGTCCAGCTCGACGATCACCGCGTCCGCCAGCGGATCCCCCACGGCCAGCATTCGCGCCATGAAGTCCGCCTTGTCCCCATGCCGGGCTCGCGTGGCCTCGAGGTTGACCAGCCTGTGGGGGAACTCGATGTCCTGGGCCGCCGCGCTCATGAAGCTCTCCATTCCTGGCCGATCGTCCAGTTCTTCTCTAACGCCGGAACTGGACGATCGTCAAGGAAGTGCTGGACGATCGTCCAGTACGTGCTGGGATCCGGGCTGGTAGGCTGGCGGCGCCCTGGGTGGATGACGGGGCGCGAGGAGGAGAGCGAACGATGGCCGCCGCAACGGGACAGACGCGCGACAAGATGAGCCGCATCGCGCTCAAGCTGTTCACGGCACACAGCTACGAGGGCACGTCCATCCAGATGATCGCCACGGCCATGGGGGTGTCCAAGGCGGCCGTGTCCTACCACTTCCGGACGAAGGAAGAGTTGCTGGCCGCCGTGGCGGAGCCCGCGTTCACCGAACTGCAACGCTTCTTCGACGAGGTGGCGGCCGAGCACGGGAAGGCGGCGCGCCGGCGTCTGGCCCTCAGGGGCTATGTGTCCGTGCTGGTGAAGCACCGCGGGCTCCTGGCGCTGCTGGAGCAGGATCCGGCGGCGGCGGCCAGCCCCGTCGTCCGGGAGAAGATGACTCACTTCGCGCAGCGCCTCGTCGGCCTCTTCATCGAGGATGCCTCCAATCCCAAGGAGCAGGTCTTCGCGGCGGTCGTGCTCGGCGGGATGCGCAACGCGGCGGCGGTGTTCTCCCTGTTCTCCGACGCGGAATTGAACCAATACCTGCTGGCGGCCGCCGAGCGCATCTTCGGGCGGGCCGCGCCGCGGAAGTCCCGCGCCACCCGCTCCCCCTCTTCCGGCCGCTGAATCCTCCGGAGACCGCCACTGATCTCATGCACTCCTCAGATGACAGTTCGAGTGATTCCACTGGCGCGCCCGAGGGCTTCGCCGACGTCGCCTTCGTCGTCGAGCCGAACTACGCGGGGTGGCGGCTCGACCGCTATCTCGCGGAGAAGCTGCGGCGTCTGTCGCGCGAGCGCCTGCACGGCATCATCCAGCGGGGCGTGCTGTGCGAGGGGCGCCGGCTCAAGCCCTCCACGCCCGTCTATCCAGGGCTCGCTTTCCGCCTGCGCCGGCCCGCGCGGGTCGAACCCGACACTCCCACGAACCTGACCGTCCTCTTCGAGGATGATTGGCTGCTGGTGCTCGACAAGCCCGCCGGCCTGCCGCTCCATCCCACCGCGCGCTACAACAAGGGCACCCTCGTCTCCCTGTTGCGCGAGCGCCTGGGGCAGGCCTCTGCGGAGCCCGCCCACCGGTTGGATCGCGAGACGAGCGGTCTGGTCGTCTGCGGGCGCACCACCGAGGCCTGCCGGGTGCTGGGCCGTCTCTTCATGTCCCGCGAGGTCCATAAGGAATATCTCGCGGTGTGCGAAGGCCACCCTCCCCAGGACAGCTTCCGCGTGGACGCGCCGATCGCGGAGGGCACCGAGCTCATCCGCATCGCGGTCCGCATCGACCCCCTCCAGGGAAAACCCAGCCACACCCGCTTCGAGGTGCTCGAGCGCTTCCACCGCGAGGGGGAGCCTTTCTCCCTGCTGCGCTGCTTTCCCGAGACGGGCCGCCAGCATCAAATCCGCATCCACCTGCACGCGGCGGGCTTCCCCATCGTGGGCGACAAGATGTACGGCCCGGACCCCGGCTACTTCGACCGCTTCAGCAAGCGCTGCCTGGAGCCGGAAGCCTGGGCGCGGTTGCGTCTGCCGCGTCATGCCCTGCACGCCGCGCGCATCTCCTTTCCCCACCCGGGCTCCGGGCGGATCGTCACCTTCGAGGCTCCCCTTCCCGAGGACCTCCGGGAATTCATCGCGGGTCGGTCTCCAGGGCAGGCGCCCGGCGGCGACGGGGAGGGTGCATAAACTTCTGTCATGAGCGAAGCGCGGTCCTCGTCTCCATCCGAGGATGGCTCCATGTTCGGCGGTGGGCGTGAGCCGCTGGAAACAGAGGAGTCGCCGTCCGATGTCCTGCTGGATCTGCTCCCCGACGGATTGTTCGCCGTCGACGAGGGCTGGCGCATCACGTTCCTCAACGCCGTGGCGGAGCGTCTGTTCGGACGCCGGCGCGAGGACTTGCTGGGGCGGGTGTTGTGGACGGAGTTTCCCCAGCTCCTGGATACGCCCTTCGGCACCGCCTATCTGCGTGCCCGGACCGAGGGGGTACCACTCACCGTGGAGTCGCTCACCGCGCACAACGCCTGTTGGTACGAGGCACGCGCGGTGCCCCGGGGCCGGGGGCTGGTGGTGCTCTTCCGGGATGTGACGGCGCGCCACTGGGCGGAGCTGGCCCGGGAGAAGAGCGCCATCCGGCTCACCCTGCTCCAGGAGGTGACGGCGAAGTTGTGCGCGGCGGCCTCCGAGGCCGATGTGGTGGATGTCATCGCCCGGGGCGCCCTGGCCGCCCTGGAGGCCCGGAGCTTGTCCGTCGGGCTGCCCGAGACGGAGGGAGGCTCGCTCCGGGTGTTGAACCGCGACAACCTGGCCGGGGGTCCAGGCTACCGGCTCGAGCGTCTGCGCCTCGACGCCGACGCGGCGCTCGCGCGCGTCTTCCGCTCCGGCCTGCCTGAGTGGCAGGGCCCCCTCGCATGCCTGCCCATCCGCACCAAGGGCCAGTCGCTCGCGGTGCTGTCCATCGCCTTCATGCCCTCGCGCACCGTCGATGAGCAGGATCGCTCCTTCCTGTTGTCGATCGCCCACCAGGCGGGGCTCGCGCTCGAACGGGCCCGGCTCTTCGACCGGGAGCAGGCGGCTCGCGCCGAGGCCGAGCGGCAGCGTGCCCGCCTGCACGCGCTGGTGATGCAGTCGCCCATGGCGGTGAGCGTGATGCGCGGCCCCGAGCACATCATCGAGCTGGACAATCCGCCGCACCAGGCGTTGAGCGGAGGCCGCGATCTGGTCGGTCTTCCCGTCCACCAGGCGCTTCCCGGCCTCGCGTCGTTGGGCCTGCTGGACGTGCTCGACCGCGTCTATACCCAGGGCGAGTCCTTCCTGGAACGGGAGTTCCCCGTCCGCATGGACCTGAACACGGGGGCCGCGACGGAGGAGCACTTCCATCACTTCTGCTACCAACCCCTGCGCGACGCCGCGGGTCACGTGGATGGGGTGGCCTTCTTCGGCTACGACGTGACGGATCAGGTGCGCGCGCGGCGGGAGTTGGAGCTGGCGGCCGAGCGCCAGCGGTTGTTGTCCGAGGCCAGCACCCTGCTGGGGGATTCACTCGAATACACCGACACGCTCGAACGGTTGACGCGGCTGATGGTGCCTCGGCTTTCGGACTGGTGCTCGGTGCACATGCTGTCCGAGGACGGTCAGGTGGAGCTGCTCGCCCGGCTCCACCGGGATCCCAAGTACGCGGCGGTGGTGGACGAACTCTTGAGGTTGCAACCGGCGCATCTGTCGGATCCCCAGGGACTCGGCCGGGTGCTTCGCACGGGCGAGCCCGAGCTGTTCGAGAGCATCACGCCGGCACAACTCGCTCCCCTGTCCCACTCCCCGGAAGCGGTCCGGTTGATGGACTCGCTCCATGTGTCCTCCTACCTGTGCGTGCCGCTGGTGGCGCGTGGCCGTGTGCTCGGCGCGCTCATCCTGGGCCATGACGCGAGCTGCCGTCACTTCTCGCGCGAGGACTTGCGGCTGGCCGAGGAGCTGGCGCGCCGGGCGGCCTTCAGCGTGGACAACGCGCGGCTCTACCGCGAGGCCCAGGAGGCCATCCGTCTGCGCGATGAGTTCCTGTCCATCGCCAGCCACGAGCTCAAGACACCTCTCACCTCGCTGCGGCTCCAGCTGTCCTTCCTGGAGCGGCACCTGCCCCCGGACGCGCGAGAGCAACTGGGCGTCAGGTTGGACGTGGCCCACCGTCAGGCCCGGCGCCTCTCGCAGCTCATCACCCTGCTGCTCGACGTGGGCCGCATCGTCACCGGACGGGTGTCGCTGGAGCGCTCGGCGGTGGACCTCACCCGGATGGTGCGCGAGGCCCTGGATCGGCTGCGCGACGTGTTCGAGCAGTCCGGTTGCGCCGTGATCCTGAATGCCCCGGGTCCGGTGGTGGGCCATTGGGACGCGCTGCGGCTGGAACAGGTCATCGTCAATCTGCTCACCAACGCGGCCAAGTACGGGCAGGGCCGTCCCGTCACCCTCACCGTGCGCGAGGACGGCGGCATGGTCCGGCTCAGCGTGCGCGACGAGGGCATCGGCATCGCCGCCGAGGACCTGCCCCGCATCTTCGACCGCTTCGAGCGCGCCGTCAGCGTGCGCCACTACGGAGGCCTGGGGTTGGGGCTCTACATCAGCCGGGAAATCGTCGAGTCCCACGGCGGCCGGGTGTCCGTGGAGAGCCATCCGGGACGAGGCTCCACCTTCACCGTGGATCTCCCCCGGGAGGCCCCTTCCGTTTGAACGCTTCCGCCACCTGCCGCACGAATCCGTGAAGCCCTCGCTCCCGGGCCTCCCGCTCCAGGATGCGCCGCCGCTCGTTCGCGAGAGAGACCCGGCCCAGGGCGAGCTCGGTCTCCATGAGCATCATCCGCGCTTCGTATTCCAGGAGCAGGAGCCCCTTGCCGTGTGTCTCGGTGACCAGGGCGTTCAACGGCCGGAGGGCCTCGCCGGGCCTGCCCCGTGCGAGCAGCACCCGTGCCGCCACCAGCGCCGAGCCCAGCCGTGTCTGGGCCTGCTGACTGTGGGTGGCGTGCTTCTGGGCCTGGACGCTCGCCGCGTGGGCCGCGTCGACCTGGCCCGCCGCGAGTTCCACGCGGGCCAGCGCGGTGTAGGCCTGCGCCTCGCCATCCGGCAGGCGCAGCTTGCGCAGGGTCTCCGCCGCTGCCTTCAAGGGCTCGCGCCCCACATCCGGCCGGCCCTCCACCGCCGAGAGCAGACCGAGGAGGGTCTGGGTCTCGGCCACCTCGCTGTTCGCCTGGAGCGTCTGGCGCAAGGTCAGCGCCTGCGTGTATTCGCTCCGCGCGAGGGGCAGGTCTCCCTCCATCAGGGCCACCGTTCCCGCTCCCTGGTGGTGGTAGGCGGCATAGCGGTGGTCCTGCGTCTGCCGCGACAGCGCCAGTCCCCGTGCGTAGTGCTCGCGCGCTTCCTCCAGCCGCCCCTCGGCGAGGGCGATGTTGCCCAGTGTCCACAAGCCCATGCCGAGCGCATAGCGGTAGCCCGTCTCCTGGCTCAGGCGCACGCCCTCCTCTCCATCCGTGCGTGCCGAAGCGGGCTCGCCGCGCAGGAGCCGCAACTGGGCGAGGTTGATGAGCGTGAGGCCCTCGTTGCGCCGGTCATTGATGTCGCGCTCGATGTCGAGCGCATCCCGGAAGCGGGGCTCGGCCTCATCCAACTGGCCCTGCATCATGAGCGTGTCGGCGATGTTCTGCTGCGCCAGGGCCATGCCGCCGTGGTGGTTGATGACCCGCCACAAGTCGAGTGCCTCCTGGAAGAGCCGCTTGGCCTCCTCGTAGTGGCCCTCCTCGTAGGCGATGTTGGCCAGGCGGTTGAGGGTCTGCCCTTCCGAGCCGTGATCTCCCGCCGCGATGAAGATGCGGTGGGCTTGATCGCAGGCGGTGAACGCTTGCTCGTGGTGGCCCAGGCGGAGATGCGCGTTGCACTGGGTGAGGAGCGCACGGCCCACCAGCAGGCGCGAGCCGCGCGCGGTCCCCTTGTCCACGGCGCGCGCGGCCAGGGGCAGCACGCCCTCATAGTCCGAGAGGCTGTGGCGCACCTGCGCCTCGGCGAGGTCGATGCGCTCGTCGTTCGAGGCGGGCGCGGGCATGGCGCGCAGCGCGGTAAGAGTGGCGAGGGCGTCCTGGCCCATGCCCCCCGCGGACTGGGCGCTCGCGAGCCGCAGGCCGTAGTCGAGGTTGTCGGGAAACAGCCGGGTGAGCTCCCGGTAGCTGCTCACCGCCTGTTCCCAGTCCTTCTCCATCTCGTGGGCGCGGCCCTTGACCAGCAGCCGCTCCTCTCGCGACAGGCCCTCGGCGAGCGCGAGCGCCGCGCGGGCCTCCTGGACGGCGCGCGTGTCGTAGCCAATCGCGGCCCAGGCCTCGGCCAGGGCGGAGTGGGCCAGGGCGAAGCGCGGGTCGGCCTCGCTGGCCTTCATGAAGGAGTCCCGGGCGCTGAGCGGATCATGATCGCGCAACTGGGCCAGACCCTCGGCGTACAGCCGCAGGGCGGTGGCGTTGGCGGGCCGCGAGGCCGTGGACGTGCCCCCCTCGTCCACCGCGCCGGGAGGCACGAGCCGGCCGCGGAGCTGTTCACCCAGGCCCTTGACCAGGACGAGGATGTCCTCCAGCAAGCCCTTGCGCTGCAGGATGACCTTGTCGCCCCGGGCATCCTGCAACGTCACCTGGAGGCTCACCTCTGTACCCTCACTCTTGGACATCACCAGGTAGGAGCCGAGCACCACGTAGTCCGTGCCCAGGAGCGCGCAGACGCGGATGAGGGTGTCCGGCGCCAGGCTCTCGCTCTCCGGCAGGAGCAGTTCCCGCTTCACCCGGACGACCGTCTGGCCATCCACCAGGCGCAGCTCCTCCCCCACGGCGAGCTCCGCGGTGAGCAGCGCGGTGATGGCCGTGGCCAGCCAGGCCGTGTCCTGTTTGCCGGACAGGTTGTCGAATCCGAGCACCGCCACCGCGCGGCGTGGCTGGAGCCGCGAGGCGCCGATGCTGGGCGGTCCCGACGTCTTGGGCCAGAGCGCGGCGCCCACCAGCAGCGCGAGCGCGAGTCCGCACAGCGTGAGCAGCGCCCCGCGTGAGCGCCCGGACGCCCGGGCGGGCGGAAGGGCGGATGGGGCCGGAGTGGCGGGGGCGAACCGCCGGGCCTTGGCCGTGTCCTCCGGCGCCGCGAGCGGCTGGCCCCTCACGCCCACCTCGCCCACCTCCACGGGCTCCTCCACTCCGGCCAGCATGTAGAAGCCATGGATGCACCAGGTGGGCACCCCCGCCTCGCCCTGCGCGCCCACGAAGGCGCGGCGGGCCATGTCGAAGGCGACGCGCGTGAGCAGGATCTGCCGGCCCCGCGCGAGCGACATGACACGCGCGGCGATGAGCTTGGTGAGCCCTTCCACCTCCAGGGGCTTGGCTCCCCCGGCCACCAGAACCGGTGGGTTCTCGCGGAGGATGACCTCGCCCAGATGGATGCCCGCGCGCGCCTCCAGGTGCACGCCCTGCTCGCGCTCCAACTGGGCGAGCCGTTCCTGGTAGGCGAGCGCGTAGCGCGTGGCATCCACCGGCCGCTCGAAGAGCAGCAGGAAGCCGTCGGTCTTGTCGATCTCCTGGCCGCCGTGCAGGGGCAGCAGTTCGCGCGCGAGCTGGTCATGCCGGGCGAAGAGTTCCGAGGCGCGCGTGTCCCCGATCGATTCGACGAGCCGGGTGCTGTCGATGAGATCCAGCAGCAGCACGGTGCGGATGACGATGCTCGGCTCACCCGAATCCCGGTGGGACCAGCTCGGCTGCACGAGCGTGCGCATCGCGTCGCGCGCGCTCGCGAAGCGCCGGCTCGGGCGTGCGTCCAGGCAGCGGCGGATGACCACCTCCCAGCGGTGGGGCAGGCCAAGTCCCGACGCGAGCGCCGGGCCACTGCGCAGCTTCTCGAGCAGGGCCAGGGTCTCGGAGTCCGGCGCGCTCAAGGCGCCCGCGACCAGCTCCAGCAGGACGAGCCCCAGGGCATACAGGTCCGCCGGGAGGCTGGGGGCCGGGTCCGCGCGCCGCTCGGGCGCCAGGTAGGGCCGTGAGACGGGCGAGGCCCCCGATTCCCATCCCCACGGAGGCAGGGTCAGCACGGCGCGCGTTCCCTCGGGCGCGGGCACCAGCATCACCCGGCCTCCGCGCACGTCTCCATGGACGAGTCCCGCGTCGTGCAGCGCCGCCAGCCCCTCGCACACCTGACGCGCCAGCGGCAGGGCTTCCTGAGGCGTCATCGGGCCGTTCTGCCCGAGCCGCCGCTCCAGGCTTTCGCCCTCGAGGGGTTCCAGGGCGAGGTAGAACCGCTCCTCCGGCTCCGCGTGAAACCCCGTGTCGAGCACGCGCTGTGCGTGGAGGCTGTCCACGTGGCGGGCCTGATGCATCGCGCGCTCGATGACTTCCCGGGTCCTCGCGTCCATTCCATGCGGGCGCAGGAGCTTGAGCGTCACGCGCCGCTCATGCTCCACGTCGAGCGCATCGAACGTCTCTTCCCGTCCCTCCCGGGATATGGACCGCAGAAGTTTGTAGCGACCCGCGAACAGCGGCTCGCTTCCAGCGGGAGGAATCATCGGGGCCTGGCCGGACACCGGAGAGGTGGTGGGATTCTGCCACACGCCGTCCCCAGACGTTCTCCTGCCCGTCAAAACAAGGAAACGCCGTGGATGGAATTCTCCGGGGCTGGATGGGCCGGGAGAATCAGGTGGCGTCGCGCTTCCCGTATGCTCGGGAGACATGAAGGTCGCCCTGGTCGTGATGCCCCTGGCCGCCGTGCGACGTCCAAGTCTCGCCGCGGGACTTCTGCAGGCGGGGCTCAAGGCGCGGGGGATCGTATGCGACACGAAGTACTTCAACGTCATGCTCTGGAAGATGTTGGGCGCGCGCGCCTACCAGTTCTTCTGCGAGGAGGCGCCCATGACGGCGCTGGCGGGGGAGTGGGCCTTCGCCCAGGCCTTCCTGGGCCCCCGTGACGGCGCACGCGAGGCCTACGTGCGCGAGGTGTTGGCTCACCCCGTCTGGGGCATGGCGGTGTCCGATCGCCCTCATGTCTGGGAATTGGAGGCGCTGGCCCCCGCCTTCCTGCGCGTCGCCTTCGAGTCCTGTGATTGGGGCGAATACGACCTCGTGGGCTTCACCAGCACCTTCGAGCAGACGATGCCCTCGCTGTGCCTCGCGCGGATGATCCGCGAGCGCTTTCCCCATGTGAAGCTGGCCGCGGGTGGCGCCAACTTCGAGGCGGGAATGGGCCGGCGGTACATGGAGTGCTTCGGCTTCCTCGACTACGTGGCCACGGGTGAGGCGGATGCGTCCTTTCCCCTCCTGTGCGAGTCCTTGCGGGACGGCCATGGCGAGGTGCCTCCGGGCTTCCTTCACCGGAAGGAGGGGGTGGTGCTCGCGGCGCCCCGGCGCGAGGCTCCGGGCCGCACGCCGCTCGATGTGTTGCCCACCCCCGACTACTCGGACTTCTTCCGTGTGATGCGCACGAGCGCGCCCGAGCTGGCGGAGGGCATGTGGCTGCCGCTGGAGGCCTCACGCGGCTGCTGGTGGGGCGAGCATTCGCACTGCACCTTCTGTGGCCTCAACGGCGAGGCGATGGCGTTTCGCCGCAAGAGCTGGCGGCGCGTGGCGGACGAGCTGCGGGAGGTGGGCCAGCGCTATGGCGCCGTCCCGGTGCAGTACACCGACAACATCCTGGCGATGGACTACTTCAAGGACCTGCTGCCGCACTGGGCCGAGGCGGCCATGCCCACGGAGAAGTTCTTCGAGGTCAAATCCAACCTGAAGCGCCGTCAGGTGCGGCTGTTGCGGCGGGCGGGCGTCACGCGGGTGCAGGCGGGAGTGGAGACGCTGGCGGACGGCACGCTCAAGGTGATGCGCAAGGGGGTGTCGGCGGCGCAGAACGTGGCGCTGCTGCGCTGGTGCCAGGAGCTGGGCGTGGATTCGCTCTGGAACATCATCTTTGGCTTTCCCCGCGAGGACCTGGAGGATTACGAGCGCACGCGCTCGCTCCTGGAGCGCATGACGCACCTGCGGCCGCCGGATCTGTGCTCACCCATCCGGATGGATCGTTTCAGTCCCAACCACACCGCGTGGCGCGAGCAGGGCTTCTCCCGCATCTCTCCCATGCCCGCCTACCGGCATGTCTTCGCGCTCCCCGAGGAGATGCTGAGCGAGCTCGCGTACTACTTCGACTACGAGCATCCGCGCCTGGACGAAGCGCTCGCGAGAGGCGCGATGCTCCAGGCCTTCGTCTCGCGGTGGCGCAAGCACCATGAGCGGGGGAGCCGGGGGGAGCTCGCGGTGAAGCCTCACTGGCGAGGCGGCTGGGTGCTCGTCGACAGCCGCTTCAACCTCGCGCCCTCCCACGAACGGCTCGCGCCCGCTTCCGTGGCACTGCTGCTCGCGTGTGATGCGCCGTGCTCGCGCGAACAGGCATTGCTCGCGGCGGCCGGCGCCGAGGTGCCCTCCGCGTCACTGGAGGAAGAGCTGGAGCGGTTGCTCGCGCGAGGCTTCATCGCCCGTGTCGGCGCGCTGCTGGTGACGCTGGCGCTGCTTCCGGAAGAACTCACGGTAGGGCGGCTCGCGAGAGCCCAATGACATACAACGGGAGGGGACATGCCGAGGCAGACGCGATACCTGTTGACGGTGGATTCAGACACGGGCACGGCCGTGAAGTTGGAGCGCTTGGGGGAGGCGGGGGAGCTGACCGAGGTACCCCTGGGCATGTTGTCCGGTGTCTCGTCGGCACCTGCCCCGCAGGCGGGCGTCGCGATGCCAGCGGCGCTCTCGCCCCAGTCGCTGGTCATCAACATCTATATGGGCGGGCCCCAGCCCGCCGCACCGCCCTCCTACTCGGTGCGCGAGCCTCCTGGACCGGGCTCACGCCCGATGGGACCCGGTGGGCCGGGCGGAACCGGGAGCGCCAGCGGTGAGGGGGGCACCTCCTAACGGCCCCCTATAAAGGAGACGGTCCGGCGGCCCTCCGGGTGGGTGACCGGGCGCTCCGGTTCACCGTCTCAGTTGGCAAGGAGGCGAGGGGTCCCTGCGGGCGGGCCTTCGCCGTTTCATCTTCAACAGTGGGGGCTCGGTGCCGCCTGGCCTCCTCTGTTTTCTCTGCCGAGGAGAGCTCGATGGGCCAGCGAATGGATGTTCAGGTGGGAATGGATGTGAAGAGCCGGGATGGACGCAACCTGGGCAAGGTCATCGGTCTGGCGGACGACGCCTTCGTGGTGGAGCAGGGCCTGTTCTTCGTCCGGGACTATCGGGTGCCCTTCCGCGCCGTGGAGACCATCGAGCGGGGAGACATCTACCTGTCATTGAATCGCGAGCAGTTGTCGCAAGCCAGCCTGAGCGAGGTCCTGGCGGTGACCGACCGGCTCCTTCCCACGCCCGATGCGTTGTCCGAGGTCCGGATGGGCACTCCCATCTCCGAGGACGAGGCCGCGCCCCTGGAGGACGAGGTGCGCGAGGAGGGGCCTTCCCATCCGATCGGCTTCATGGCGGATCTGACCTCGCGCCATTGAGCCGAACATGAAGGGGAGCCGACGGGCCGTGTGCCTTGTCGGCTCCCCTGTCACCGCGAGCGGGCCCGCTCAGCCCGCCCGGCGCAGCTCCTCTTGCGTGGGGGTCGCGCGCAGCAGGCGAGGGGGGAGCTTGCCGCGCAGCTTGTCCGTATACCGCGTGAAGAGCTGGTACATCACCGGCAGCAGCACCAGGGTCAGTACGCACGCGGAGATGGTGCCCGCGACGATGACCACGGCCAGGGGTTTCTGCGTCTCCGAGCCGATGCCCCGGCTCATGCATGCGGGCACCAGGCCCAGGGCCGCCAGGGACGCGGTCATCAACACCGGCCGCAGCCGATCCCGTGAGCCATTGAGGATGGCCGACTCCATGGGCTCACCGGCCTCGCGCCGCTCGGCGATGGCGCTCATCACGAGCACCCCGTTGAGAGCCGCCTGTCCGATGAGGGCGATGAAGCCCACCGCCGCCGCCACGGACAGGGGCATGCCCGCGAGCGCCAGGCCGAACACGCCGCCCATGAGCGCGAAGGGCACGTTGAGCAGCGTGATGACGGCGCGGCTGAACGAGTCGAACGCCTTGAACAGCAGCAGCAGCGTGATGATGAGCGCCACCGGCACCACCGTGAGCAGCCGGTTCATCGCGCGCTCCTTGCTCTCGAACTCTCCGCCCCACTCGATGCCCACGCCTTGCGGCAGCGGCACCTCGCTGGCCACCTTGGCGCGAGCCTCCTCCACGAACGAGCCCATGTCCCGCCCACGCACGTTCATGCGAATGCCGATGTAGCGCCGGCCATTCTCGCGGTTGATGGATGCCCGGCCCTCGCCATTGCCCACCCGTGCCAGGGCCTCCAGGGGCACCATGACGCCGCCGTCCACCGGTACGCGCATCTTGCGGATCTTCTCCACGTCGTCGCGGCTGGAGGAGGGCAGCCGGATGACCACGTCGAACTTGCGCTCGCCTTCCCAGAACTCGCTCACCGGCTGGCCGCCGAGCGCCGTCTGCAACACGTGCTGGAAGTCCTCCATGTCCATGCCGTGGCGCGCGAGCGCCATGCGATCCGGAGTCACCTGCACCTGGAGCACGGGCGCGCTCTTGACGAGGCCCAGGTCCGCCACGCCGTCCACGCGGGAAATGGTGCTCTTCACCTTCTCCGCCAGCGTCTGCAACGCCCCCAGGTCGTCGCCGAAGAGCTTCACGGCGATCTGCCCCTGCTGGCCGGAGATGCTCTCGTTGACGTTGTCGCCAATGGGCTGGCTGAAGTTCACCTCCAGGCCGGGAATCCCATCGATGGGCCGTTGCAGCCGGTCCATCACGTCGTTGAGCGTGGGCGTCTCCTTGGGCCACTCGTGCGGGGGCCTGAGCTTGACGAAGAACTCCAGGTTGTTGGCGAGCTTCGCGTCCGTGCCGTCCTCGGGCCGGCCGAGCGCGGAGAGCACCTGCTCCACCTGTGGCGCCTGCTCGAGGATCCTCGTGATGCGCGGCACGAGCTTGCGGCCCTCGTTGAGGGAGATGTTCGAGGGCAGGCTGAACGTCATGTAGATGCTGCCCTCGTTGAGCGCGGGCAGGAACTCGCTGCCCAGCCGGGGCAGGGTGATACCGGCGGCCACGAGCCCCGCGGTCGCCAGCCCGAGCACCAGCGCGGGGCGCTTGAGGGAGAACTTGAGCACCGGGCCATAGGCACGCTCGGCGAGCTTGAGCACGGGACTCTCGCGGTGCTTCGCCCCCTTGCGGTAGGCGAACGACGCGAGCACCGGCACGAGCGTCACCGAGAACACGAGCGCGCCCACGAGCGCCGCCACCACCGTGTTGGCCATGGGGCTGAACATGCGCCCTTCCACCCGCTCCAGCATGAAGATGGGCAGGTAGGCCGCGATGATGATGAGCATGGAGAAGACCGTGGGGCGCACCACCTGGCTCGTGGCCTGGCGGATGCGCGCGTCCACGGACGGCTCTTCCTGTCCCGCGCCGTGCCCGTGGTCGAGCGCCAGCTTGAGGAGGATGCTCTCGATGATGACCACGCCTCCGTCCACGATGACGCCGAAGTCCACCGCGCCCAGGGACAGGAGGTTGGCCGACATGCCGCGCATCTTCAGGTAGATGAAGGACGTGAGCAGCGACAGGGGGATGAGCGTGCCCACCACCAGCGCCGCGCGCAGATCCAACAGGAAGATGAAGAGCACGAGCGTCACCACGATGCCGCCTTCCAGCAGGTTGTGGCCCACTGTCTTGAGCGTCGTGTTCACCAGGTCCGTGCGATCATAGAAGGGGTTGATCCGCGCCCCCTCGGGCGCCAGCCGGTGGTTGATCTCCCCCACCGCGTCGCGTAGCCGCGAGAGCACGTCCGAGGGATTTTCCCCGCGGCGCATCAGCACGATGCCCTCCACCGTGTCGTAGTCGTCACCCCGGCTCACCACGCCCTGGCGCGGCGCCCAGCCGTCCGTCACCTCGGCCACGTCCTTGACGAACACGGGAGTGCCCTCGTGCGTGGCGACGCGCACATAGCGGATGTCGTCCAGGTTGGTGAACAGGCCCTTGCTGCGGATGACGAGCTGCTCCGCGCCGCGCTCCAGGATGCCGCCCGAGGCGTTCATGCTGCCGCCGCGCACGGCCTTCTCCAGGTCCTCGAGCTGCAGGTCGAAGGCCGCCAGGCGCGCCGGGTCTGGCTGCACGTGCACCTCGCGCTGCAAGCCTCCGATGGAGACCACGTCCGCCACGCCGTTGACGCGCAGCAACTGCGCGCGCACCACCCACTCCTGCAGCGTGCGCAGCTTCATCGGGTCACCCTTGGCCCCCGCGAGCGTGTAGCGGTACACCTCGCCGATGGGCGTGGCGTAGGGCCCCAGCTCCGGGTTGATGCCCTCGGGCAGCTCCGCCTCGCGCAGCCGCTCGAGCACCTGCGCACGCGCCGCCAGCCCGTCCACCCCGTCATTGAAGGTGAGCGTGACGAAGGACAGGCCGAAGAGCGACAGGTTGCGCAGCCGGTTCATCCCCGGCGTGCCGTTGAGCGCGCGCTCCAGGGGCAGGCCAATCTGACGCTCCACCTCCTCGGAGGGCTGGCCCGGAAAGAGGGTGATGACCTGCACCTGGGTGTCGGTGGGGTCCGGAAAGGCCTCGATGGTGAGCCCCTTGAAGCTCACCCAGCCCCAGATGGCCACCAGCACCGTGAAGAACAGGACCGCGGCCCGGTTCCTCAGGGAGAAATCCACGATTTTGTCGAACATGCGTGTGTCTCCGGGAGGCCGCTAGTCAGCCAGTTCGATGGTGTTCTCCAGCAGCAGCGCGCCGCGGGAGACGTAGCGGTTGCCGGCATCCAGCCCCGCGATGAGGTCCACCGCGCCATCCCGGCGCCGGCCCACCGTCACCGGCACCCGCTCCAGGCGCCCCGCGTCCCGGGCCACGAACACCACCGAGTGCTCGCCATTCGTCACCACGGCGCTCGCGGGCACCCGCACCCGGGTGGCGCCGCTGCTGGCCACGGGCGCCACTTCCACGAAGGCGTTGGGCCGCAGCGCCCGGTCGGCGTTCAGCACCCGCGCTCGCACCGACACCGTGCGCCGCAGCGGATCCACCACCTCCGATACGCGCTCGATCGTCCCCTGGCGCACCACCTTGCCGCCCTGCGTGCTGATGCTCACCTCCTGGCCCTCGCGCAGCGCCGCGGCGTCCGACTCCTGCACGTCCGCGAGCACCAGCACCTCGTCCAGGTCGGAGATGCGCACGAGCGGCCGGTCCCGCTCCGGCGTCACCTCCTGGTTGTCCACCAGGTCCAGATCCACCACCGTGCCCGAGCGCGGCGCCTTCACCCAGAAGAGGTTGTCGCCATCCACCGCCACGGACAGGCTCGAGCGCTTGGCCTGGGCGCCCTGGAGGACGAGCTTCGCCTGACGCAGCTCGGACTCGGCCGCCTGGAGGTCCTTCTCCGGCGCGGCCTGCAACTGCACGAGCGCGCGGACGCGGTCCGCCACGCGCTGCTTGTCCGCCACTTCCGTCTCGGCGCTCTTGAGCTCGCGATCCAGGTCCGCGAAGGCCGCCGAGCGCACGGAGAAGAGCTTGTCACCGGCCTTCACCCGGTCCCCGATGCGCACGCGCAGCGCGTCCACGCGGCCCGTGAGCGGTGTGCCCACGCTCGCCGTGCGGCGCAGGTCCAGATCCACGCGGCCCGGAGCCGGCAGCGGCACGAGCGCCGGGGCCTCGGCGGCCACCGCCAGCTCGATGTACTGCCACTGCGGACCATCCGGCGCGAGCTGCACGCTCTCGCCCTTCACCACGGGCGTGATGGCGGAGGGGGGCTCGGCCACGGCGGCGGTGGAGCAGCCGAGCATCATGCCCAGGGTGACGACGGCGCCCAGGCCCAGGCTGGCGGCGGTGAACCAACGAGGACGGCGGACGGAGACGGAGGAGATCGTGTTCATGGAGGGGAGTTCCGGAAGGAGGGAAGCGAGGAGGTCAGAAGTTCGCGCGCAGCTCGGCGGGAGCCTGGGGGCCGGCGGCGTGAGCGCGGTCGAGCGCCACCGAGAGGCGGAAGGCGTTGAGGTCGAGTTCCGCGGCGTCGAGGAGGAGCTGGCCATAGGTGCGGCGCGCGAAGAGCAGGTCCTGGAGTGAGGCGCCTCCCGCCTTCACTGCGGCGTCCAGCCGCTGCACCAGTGTGGAGGCGAGGGGCAGGTTCTGCTGGCGCACCCGCTGGCGCCGGAGTTCGAGCGCGTCGCGCTGGGTGGTGAGTGCCCGCAGGTCTCGCTGGGCCTGGGCGGTGAGTTGCAGGCGCGTGCGCTCGGCCGCCTCGGCCTGGGCGCTCGCGAGGCGCGCGGATGCCTGGCCGTGATCGAAGACCGGCAGGGGGAAGGACATCCCCACGAAGAGGGAGTCGAGCTGGTTGCCCGACTCGGTGAAGCGGTCATGGACATACCCGGCGCGGAACGTGGGGTCCGGCACCCAGCCGCGCCGCGCGAGCGTGAGATCCGCCTGGGCGCTCTGGCGCTGGGCCTGGAGCGCACGCAGGTCGGGCCGCTGCTGGACGTCTCCGGGCTCGGAGTCCGGACGCGCCAGGCGCCGGGTGAGGAAGGCGGCCGCCGTCTCCCGGTTGTCGAAGGGCTCGCACGCGAGGCCCGCCACGCGCGAGCACTCCAGCAGGGCCTCGGCCAGGTGGCTGTGCTCCTCGGCGAGCTGCCCCTGCAACTGGGCCTCCTCGAGCACCGCCCGATCCACGTCCAGGCCCGCGGTGTCGCCGCGCTGCTGACGGATGCGCTGCAACTCGGTGAGCCGGGCCGCGTCGGTGGTCAGCCGCTCCAGCTCGTCCAGGCGCACCTGCGCGGTGGCCACCGCCGCCACTCGCTCCAGCAAGTCATAGGTGCGCTCGCGCAACTCCGACTGCACGTCGAGCGCGGTGGACGCGAGCGCGGCGCGCGCGGATTGTTGCCGGGGGCCTCGCTTGCCCAGCTCCACGAGCTGCGAGATGCCCGCCTGATAATTGGGCACGTCCCGCAGGCGGTTGAGTCCCGGCGGGTTGGTGGGGCCGAGTGGCAGCGTGTTCCAGGAGAGGTCCAGCTCGGGGTTGGGCAGCAGCCGGGTGCGCGTCAGGTCCGCCTGGGCCGAGTCCACGCGGGCGCGCGCCTGGGTGAACTCGGTGGAGCGCTCCCACAGCAGTTGGGCGAGTCCGTCCTCGTCGGGCAGGGCGTCCAGGGTGAGCGAGTCACGGGCGGGTGCGGCCGATGGGGGGACGTCGGTCGTGGACCCGGCGGAGGCGGTGGGGGCCCCGAGGAGCAGACAGGAGAGGATCAGGGACGGAACGCGGCGCAAGGACAGGGCTCCCAGTGGGTTCTGGGCTGTCCCTGGGCAACATCCGTGCCCGCCAGTTTCCGAGTGATTCCGGGGATTTGAGTCCGAACCCCACTTCAAGGAACTTGCAGGCGCGGGGCGGACTTCAAGATCCTTGCATTGAAGAATCCTTCAGCGGCCTTCCGGGAGAGGTGCGGTGTGTTCACCCATCATGTGCGACGCGGCTCGGTGTGGGGAGGGTGGGTGCTGCTGGTGCTGGTGCTGCACGCGGCGTGTGTCACGGGAGTACCGCGCGCGGGTTCGAGCCAGGGGGGACGGGAAGAGCCGTCGAGGGTGACGTACGACGTGGACGTGGTGGAGGCGGGGAGGGTGGAGCCGAAACCGGTGGCGGTATCCCCGGCGGAGTTCCAGCGGGCGGTGAGGGGGCTGGCGAGAGAGGTGCGGTGGAAGGGCACTCCGCGAGAGGCGGCGCGAGCGCTGCTGGAGGTGGCGGGAGAGGCGCGAGAAATCGAGCGCGTGAGGATGGAGGGGGAGTGGAGGGCGGAAGGTGCGAGAGGCCAGGTGTACTCGTTGGTGCCGGTGAGCCAGACGGGGCCGGTGCCGCTCACGCCGGAGGCGGAGGAGGCGCTGAGGGCGAGGTACGTGGGGTGGTGCGAGAAGAGAGGGGGCGGGGATTGCCTGGGCCTGTTGGAGGACGGGCCGTACCTGGGGATGGAGGACAGGAGGACGTGGGCGCTGGCGCTGGCGATGGGTCCGGTGCTGGAGGAGACGCGCGAGGCCCTGGCGCACGAGGTATTGGACGTGAGGGGCGTGGTGGCGCTGGTGGTGTGGACGGTGTCGCTCTACTGCATGGCGTGGGTCGTGCCCGAGCCAACCGTGAAGGCGGTGGCGGCGACGCTCACCGTGATGTTGGTGGCGTGGTTGGGGTTGGACACGGTGTGGGGGCTGATGGAGGGGTGGATGAGGCTGGCCACCCGAGCGCACGAGGCGAGCACCTTCGGGGAGTTGCGAGAGGCGGGGGATGAGTACGCGAAGGTATTGGGAGGGAGCGCGGCGCGGGTGCTGGTGTTGGCGGTGGGGGCGCTGACGGGGCACACGGTGGGGCAGGTGGCGGCGAGGGTGAAGGCGCTGCCGGGATTCACATCGGCGGGGGCGAGGTGGGAGGCGCAGCGAGGCGGGGCCGGGGTGCTGGGGCGAGTGGGCGTCAGCGCGCAGGAAGCGCTGATCGCGGCGGTGGAGACGGTGGAGTGGGTGGCGGCGACGCCGGGGGGAGCGCTGGCGGTGGTGCAGTTGAAGAAGGGCGGGGGCTCGGCGGGAGGTGGCCGAGGTACGGGGACGGTGCTACGGCACCGGGGAGGCAACCGGCAGGTGGTGCTGGGCAATGGGCAGCGCTGGCACCTGCCGAGGGGAAAGTCGGAGGGAGACATCCCGGTGGAGGACGCGGTGGGGGATGAGCTCCAGAAGGCGGTGACGGAAGCTGCGCGGGAGTGGGGACCCAACCACCTCTCTCTCAGGGAGCGACAGGCCATCGACAAGGCGCGGAAGGAAGGCGAGTACTGGTTGGCGCGCCTGTTGGAGCGCGAGGCTCGGGGCCGCTTCGTGGAGCGCCGGGTGTACGACAAATTCCAGCATCTTTACGATTGGAGCCTGAACAAGGGGATCGACATCACCGACCCTGCGACGGGCTACCAATACGAGATTCTTTCTGGGACGGAGTCGAATCTGGCACGTCATGGCAGACGCATGGCGGGCGAACTCTTTCGAATGCTCACCTTTTGAGGGAGGCGAATGTTCTTCACCAAGGTTTTTCACAAAGACAGGACCATCGAAAATGAATGCTTGGAGCTGAGCGACAAGGGTTCGCGTTATTCTCTTGGCCCCAATCTGACACTTAGGAATTGCAGCCTCGTCCTGAAGGTGTCCGCTCGGAACTTGTTCATCAACGGAGCCTGTTTCATCGACTGTACTTTCGAGGTGAAGCAGGAACTGAAGAACCTCCAGGACTGGGTGCGTGCCTCGCTCAAGGGGTGTCGGTTCAAGGGTCGTTTGTCGGGAAATTCCTTCGGGCACTGGCCCCACTACGCGGACGGTTGGGAGCACGGCGCCATCGAGGACTGTGACTTCACCGAGGCGCGTCTGGATGGCTGCCGCTTCATGGGGTGCGATCCGAGCACCCTGCGCCTGCCCGGCTGGCCCCATTTCACCGTGTTGGATCCGGTCCACCGGGCTCCTGAACTGCTCCGCGTTCCCTGGCCGGGCCGACATGGAGACGTCACCGTGGGCGTGCTCAACAAGCAGCCTCCGGGCACCGCCGCCGTGACGATGTTCGCCCCCATCATCGCCAAGGAGGACGAGTCCACCGAGGAGGAGATCCGGGCTCACATCGAGCGCTTCGACTTCATCCGTTTCTGATGCGTCGGGTGACGCGTCACGACCCCTCGCCCAGGCGCTTGAGGAAGGTGGGGTAGGACAGGCCGAGCACCTTGGCCGCCTCCATGCGTCGGCCGCCCAGGCGCTCCAGCACCCAGCGGGTATAGAGGCGTTCCACGTCCTCGAGCGCGCGAGGAGGTCCCGCGAGCACGAAAGACTCCGGGTCCATGTCGGGCACGGTCGCCGCCAGCGATGGCATGGCCTTGCTGCCTTGCAGGACGTCCAGCTCCAGCTCGGGGCCGGATTCCATCACCAGGGCGCGCTCGATGATGTTGCGCAACTCGCGCACGTTGCCCGGGAAGGGGTAGGTGGCGAGCCGGGCGCGGGCGTGAGCCCCGAGCGTGGCGTCCTTGCGGCCCAACTCCCGGCGCAGGTCCGCGAGGATTCCCTCGGCCAGGGGGAGGATGTCCTCGTGCCGCTCGCGCAGTGGCGGAATGTCGATGCGGAAGACGCCCAGGCGGAACCACAGGTCCTCTCGGAACTCCCCGCGTGCCATGAGCGCGGGCAGGTCCCGGTTGGTGGCCGCCACGATGCGCGCGCTGCTGGAGTGCTCGGTGGTGCCGCCCAGGCGCCGGAACCGGCCCGAGTCGAGGAACGTGAGGAGCTTGGCCTGCAGGCCCAGGGGCAGCTCGCCCACCTCGTCGAGGAAGAGCGTGCCTCCGTGCGCGACTTCCACCAGGCCCCGGCGCGTGGTGCGCGCGTCGGTGAAGGCGCCCTTCTCGTGGCCGAACAGCTCGCTCTCCACCGTCTGCTCGGGCAGGGCCGCGCAGTTGACGTGCACGAAGGGGGTGTCCTCGTTCTGGAAGGACAGGGCATGCAGGTGGCGCGCGAGCATCTCCTTGCCCGCGCCCGTCTCGCCCAGCAGCAACACCGCGCTGCGGGGTGAGGCGGCGATGCGTCCGAGCGCCGCGAGCACCCGCTGCATGGCCGCCGACGCGGGAGGAATGAGCCTGCGGCGGCCGGACAGTTCGGCCTCGGCCGCGGCCAGCCGGTCCTTCAACCGGCCCGTGTCCAGGGCGCGGCGCACGCGCAGGACCAGGTCGGCGAGCTCCACGGGCTTGGCCACGTAGTCCGCGGCCCCCGCGCGCACCGCGTCCACCGCGCTCGCGATGTCTCCGTGCGCCGTCACCATCACCACCACCGCGCCGGGGACATGGCTCTTGAGCTCGGACAGGAAGGTGAGCCCGTCCCCGTCCGGCAGCCGCCGATCGAGTACCACCAGGGCGGGGGTGAGGCGCGCGAGCGCGGCGCGGGCCTCGTGCAGCGAGCGCGCCAGGGTGACGGCGTAGCCCTCGCGTTGCAGGGCCGCCGCGCCCAGCGACGAAAAGGCCCGGTCATCGTCCACGAAGAGGAGGGGAGGGCTCATGGCGGGGGCTCCGGAACGGTCAAGGGCAGCCGCACGCTGAAGCGGCTGCCGCCGGGGATGCGCGAGAAGGTGAGCTGCCCGTTCTGCGCCTCCACCGCGCGCCGGGTCATGGACAGGCCCAGGCCCACGCCCTTGGGCTTGGTGGTGGCGAAGGGCTCGAAGAGCCGGCCCTCGAAGTCCGCCGGAGGTCCGCCCGCGTTGTCCTCCACGTCCACCACGGCGTGGGAGTTCTCTCGCCGCACGCTCACGCGCACCGCGGGCGAGTCCACCTGGCCCAGGTCCTTGGCCGCCACGGCGGCTTCCATGGCGTTGCGCACCAGGTTGTCCAGCGCCGTGGCCAGCAGCAGGGGGTCTCCCGTGAGGCTCAAGCTCTCGGGCAGATGGGCGTCCAGGTGGACCTCCTCGGCCTCGGGCAGGACGCGCAGGCCGTCGAGCACCTCGCGCACCAGGTGGGGCAGGTCCACGGGCGTGCGTTGCACGCGCGGCGGCTTGCCGAAGTGCAGCAGCGAGGTGGCCAGGTGCGCGAGCCGATCGATCTGCCCGCGCAGGGTGCGCACCGCGAGTGCCTGCTCCTCTCCGGGCGAGAGCATGCCGGTGGCCACCTTGAGGCCATTGAGCGAGTTCTTCACCTCGTGGGCGATGAGGCTCGCGGCCGAGCCGAGCGCCGCCATCGTCTCCTTCTCCGCCGCGCGCCGCTCCATCTCCAGGAAGAGCCGGTAGACGCGCCGCCCGTGCAGGACGAAGAGCAGCAGCGTGCCCACCTGCAGCACGACGATCACCAGCAACTGGGTGAGCAGCCGTTCGCGGATGGTGTTCATGCTGGCCGTTTCATCCGCGGCGAGCACCAGGCGCAGCTCGGTGCCGGGCACGGGCGTGGCCCAGGCGAACACCTCGCCGCGGCCCGTCTCCATCTCCTGGCCCCGCTCGGAGAGCAGCGTCTCCACCTTGGCGGCGAAGCCCTTCGTGGTGGCCCACTCCGGAGGCGCGTAGGGGATGAAGAGGTCTCCCTCGCGGTTGAGCACCAGGAGCGTCAGGTGCTCGCGCGTGGGCCTCGCTCCGGGGAGATCCGCGTTCGCGTCGAGCAGCCCGGCCAGGACGCCCAGCGTCTTGCGCTCGCGCACGATCGGCACGGCGACGACGAAGGTGGAGGCGCCTGGACTGAGCGCGTCGACGACGGGCGTCTGTTGGACGAGGAGCTGCTGGAACCAGGAGCGCGTCAGCAGGGGGCTACCGCTCAGCAGTCGGGGAGGCTCGCTCCAGCGCACCTCGCCCGTGGCATCCATCAGGACGATGCCCTGCCGGAAGAGGCCGGTGTTGGGCCCCGTGAGGTCCTGCACGTCCTCGAGCGAGCGCTCCTGTTGGAGATCCGGCCCCACGCCCAGGGCCACGCGGGCCAGCTCCGACTTGAGCAGTTGCAGGTGCAGTCCCAGGGATTGGGCGTACACCCGGCCCTCGCGCGCCACGCGGGAGCGGAACTGGTGGCGCATCTCGTCGACATCGCTCTGGTAGGACAAGAGCGGGCCGGCCAGGGCCACCAGGCCCAGCAGGAAGAGGCCCGCGAGGACCGAGCGGGTGAAGCGTCGCTCGGCGGCATGCGGCTCGGAGTGAGGAGGGCTCGCCATTGCCCGGGAGGAGGGTTCCGGCTCAGACGCTGACGAGCTTCGGCGTGGACTTCACCGCGTCGGGCGCATTCGGTCCCAGGTTTCCCGTGAGGTACTGGCCGGAGAAGCACGCCGTGCAGAAGGTGGTGCGCTCGCGGTCACCCACCGCGTTGCCCAGGCCGTCCAGGGAGATGTAGCCCAGCGAGTCCGCCGTCACGTAGCGGGCGATCTCCTCCACGCTGTGGCTGGAGGCGATGAGCTCCTGGCGGCTCGGCGTGTCGATGCCGTAGTAGCAGGGCCACTGGGTGGGCGGAGAGGAGATGCGCAGGTGCACCTCCACCGCGCCCGCGGCCTTGAGCATCTTCACGATCTTCCGGCTCGTGGTGCCGCGCACGATGGAGTCGTCCACCACCACCACGCGCTTGCCCTTGAGCACCTGGCGCACCGCGGACAGCTTGAGCTTCACGCCGAAGTGGCGGATGGACTGCTGGGGCTCGATGAAGGTGCGGCCCACGTAGTGGCTGCGGATGAGGCCCACGTCGTAGGGAATGCCGCTCTCCTGCGCGTAGCCGATGGCCGCGGGCACTCCCGAGTCCGGCACCGCGATGACCAGGTCCGCTCCCGGCACGGGCTGCTCGCGCGCCAACTGCTTGCCCAGCTCCTTGCGCGTCTCGTACACGCTCGCGCCGAAGAGGACCGAGTCCGGCTTGGCGAAGTACACGTGCTCGAAGATGCACCGGCCCTGGCGCGAGGGCGCGAAGGGGTGGCTCGTGCGCAGGCCGTCCTCGTCGATGACGACCATCTCGCCCACTTCGATTTCGCGGATGAACTCCGCCTCGATGAGATCCAGCGCCGTCGTCTCGCTCGCGAGCACCCAGCTGTTCTTGAGCCGCCCGAGCACGAGCGGCCGGAAGCCGAACGGATCCCTCACCGCCACGAGCTTGTTCTCGGTGAGGAACAAGAGGCTGTAGGCGCCCTTCACCCGGCCCAGGGCCTCCACCACCTTCTGCTCGAAGGTGGGCTGCTTGGAGCGGGCGATGAGGTGGATGACGACCTCGGTGTCCGAGTCCGACTGGAAGATGGCGCCATCGGCCTCGAGCGCCTTCTTCAGCTCCTCGGCGTTGACGAGGTTGCCGTTGTGGGCCACCGCCATGTGGCCGCCCACGTATTCCACCGTGAGGGGCTGGGCGTTCTTGAGCCGGCTGACGCCCGCCGTGGAGTAGCGCACGTGGCCGATGGCCGCGCCTCCCGGAAGATCCTCGATCACCGGCGCGGTGAAGATGTCCGCCACGAGCCCCATCTCCCGGTGCGCGCGCAGACTCTCTCCATCCGAGGCGACGATGCCCGCGGACTCCTGTCCCCGGTGCTGCAGGGCATGCAGACCGAGGTAGGTCAGGTTGGAAGCCTCTGGGTGGCCGACGATTCCGAAGATTCCACACATGTCGCGTGCCTTACCCCCTTCGGGTGCTGAACGGAACTCAAGAACGGCTTTCTCGCTCCTGGGTATTCCTGTGGGGAGGAGTCGCAGGCGGGCGGGCGGGCCCATTCCCCTCGGGAATTTCCTGGCTCCCGCTAGGCTATGGCTCCCCATGTCCACTTCGTGGCGCTATCGGCTGCGCTCCCTGCTTCCCCTCATCTTGCTGACGATCGGGTCGGCCTATGCGCTCGCCTCCTGGAACTGGTGTGGCCGCTGGAAGGAGGAGGCGCCCCTCCTCCTGGGCGGGGCGCGTGCCGAGGGGCCCTGGAAGGCGGGGGCGGCGAAGGTGGCCCTGGCGCCGCCCTACCCGGTGGCGGTCGCGGGCTATGGGCTTCCGCTGCCCGAGGCGAGCGGGGCGGGGTTGCCTCCCCAGGCGCGCGCGGTGGTCCTGGCGGTGGGCGAGCTCAAGGTGGGGCTGGTGTCGCTGGAGTTGATGCTGGTGCCCGACGCGCTCGTGGCCGCGGTGCGCGAGCGGAGCGCGCCCCTGGGGCTCAACGCCGTGCTGGTGGTGGCGACCCACACGCATTCCTCGTTTGGCGGGTATGACGCGCGGCTCGCCTCCCAGTTGTCTGGCACGGGGCGGTTTCGCGAGGACTCGTTGAAGGCGGCGGCGGCGGGCGCGAGCGAGGCCCTGCGCCAGGCGGCCTCGCGGCTCACGGACGTCACCCTCGAGGTGGGAGAGGCGCGCGAGCCGGGCCTCGTGCGCTCGCGCTCGGGCGGCGGCGTACCGGAGGGGGCGCTCACCCGCGTGGTGCTGCGGGGCACGGGAGGGCCCGTGGCGGAGCTGCTGCTCTTCGCCGCGCACCCCACGCTGGTGCCGCGCAAGCGCGACGTGGTGGACCCGGACTGGCCTGGGCGCCTGAGCCAGTTGCGCGAGGAGCCGGGGGGCGTGACGTTGGTGTTGCAGGGGGCCGCGGGCAACGCCTCCGCGGTGTGGAACGAGGCCGAGGGACTGGAGCGGGTGGCGGGCTACGCGAAGGCCGTGGCGGCGCTGGCGGGGAAGGCGGAACCGGTGGCGGCGGAGGGCGCCCTGGCGCTGGGCTACGCGCGGGTGTCCGTGGCGCTGCCGAGGCCGGACGCGTCCCGTCTGGTGCCTGGGTACGCGCGGGCGGCGGGGGACAATCTCCTGTGCGCCTCGTCCGCGCGCACGGCGGAGGTGGGCGCGTTGGTGCTCGGCCCGCTCCACTGGCTGCTCATGCCGGGGGAGCCCACCGTGCAGGCGGGCTCGGCCCTGGCGGGCCGCACGGGGGCGAGTGGGGTGCTGGGGCTCGTGGACGGATACGTGGGCTACGTGGAGACGCCCGAGCGCGTGGAGGCCCGCGAGGGTGAGTCCCGCCGCCAGTACTTCGGCCCTCTGCTGCTGGAGCGGCTGGGCGCCGGGGCGGAACTGGCCGCCCGCGAGGCCGGCTTCACGCCCTAGAACTTCGGGAACTTCGAGTCCTCGTCCCGCTTCTTGAAGAGCAGCACGGTGCGGCCCATGAGCTGCACGAGTTCGGCGCCCGCGCCTTGGGCCAGCTTCTCGGCGGCCTCGTGGCGCTCCTCGGGGCCCTCGTTGATCTTCACCTTGATGAGTTCGTGGTCGTGGAGCGCCTGGTTGACGGCACCGATGATGCCCTCGCTCACGCCCGACTGGCCCACGATGACCACCGGCTCCAGGTGATGTCCCAGCGCGCGCAGTTCGCGGCGCTGCTTTCCGGTCAACGGCAAGATTGCTTCTCCTCGAATGGGGGAGCACCTGGTGGCGCTCCCGGGGTGGCGCACCCTACTTCTTTTGTGCCGCCATGCGGATCTCCCGCTGAGCGTCGATGTGGTTGGGTTGCAGTTCCACGGTCTTCTGGAAGGACTTGAGCGCACCGCTCATGTCCCCACACAGCTTGGCGATGACGCCCAGGAAGTAGTGCCCGGCGGCGACCTTGTCGTTCTTCTTCAGGCACACCTGGATGTCGCGGAAGGCCTCGTTGAAGCCCGCCTTCTTGTCCTCGAAAGTGAAGAAGCGGGCGTAGCCGCGCCAGGCGTAGAACTCGGGCTCCTCGGGATTGAGCTGGATGGCCTCGTCGAGCATCTTGGCCGCGTCGGCGAACTTGCGGTTCTTGAGGTAGATGCCCGCCCGGCGGAAGAGATCCTCGCTCTTGAGGATGCCCTCCACGTCCACCTCGGCCTCCTTGTTGCCGCCGTGCTTGAGATCCTCGATGTAGGTCGCGCGGCTCTTCTCGTCCGCGAGCGCGCGATGGGCCTCGCCGATGTAGGCGAAGATGTCGGCCTTGAGCTTCTCCAGCTCGGGCGGCGCGCCGGGAGGCAGCGTGTCCGGGTGGTACTGCTTGGCCAGCTTGAAGTAGGCGATCTTCACGGCCGGTCCGTTGGTGTCCGCGCCCACGCCCAGGCGTTCGAAGTGGTTCTGCTCCTTCATCTTCTGGGCGAGTTCCCGCAGGGCGGGGATTTCGCCCGCGCCAGGACCGGAGCCGGGGGATGCCGGAGCGGCCGCGGCGCTCGGAGCGGCGGGGTTGGGCGCCGGGGCGGGAGCCCGGGGGGCGGGGGGGGGGCCTGGGGGGGGGGGGGGGGGGGGGGGGGGGGGGGGGGCACCTCTGCGGGAGGTGCCTCAATACAAGTCAATAATCTCTTTCCCCCTTAGTCCTGTATTTGGTGTCTTGATTCATGAGTTCAGATGGGTTCAATGGGTTCATAAAAAAACCGACTTTGGAGGTTTTTTTTGCATTGACCAAGGTGGGGAATTGTATGTAACATAGTGTAATACAATTCCCCACCTTGCTATTTCTTGGAAATCTTGCATTACTGCATTATGTGCATTGTGTGCATTGTTGCGTTATGTGCATTGCTGAATTATGTCAACTATTTGAAAATAAGTTGTTTACAACGAATTTGCATTATGTGCATTATAATGGACTAAGGGGGGATGAATTTTATTAACTGATTTAAAGAAATTAAATGTATATTTAAAGAAATTAAAGAAATTAAATGAAATTTTAAAGAAATTAAAGAATTTACGTGTAAATTCTTTAATTTTGTGCTAAATTCTTTAATTTTAATCTAAAATTATTTAATTTTGCGCTAAATTATTTAATTTTAATTTAATTTTGCGCTAATGGATGCTATAGATAAGGCCTTGTTGAAACAATGGGTAGTATATAATCGACATGGCGTGTATAGGGCTCTCGTTGAACGTAACTATGAAATGGCCATTAGTACTCCACCGGCTTATTTCAGAGAGTGGTTGGTGAAGGAATTAGGGGTAGACGATTCGTGTATAAAATTGACATCTTTGAGAACGGCATTGAGAACTTGTACTCTTAAAAAGGGGATGAAGAATGCGATGACCAAACCTAGTGAAATAAATGAACAAGAAAGAAAAAGCAAATTATTTACGATTGACAATATTCCAGAACAAAGTGTCAAAAAGGAGGAGGATGGAATTGATGAATTTATTAAATTAAGAAAAGAAAAAAAGGGAAAAGGGTTAACCCCTAACACAAGCGATAAAGATTAACCCTAAATAAAACCAATAACAAATTTATGAAAATTTTAATCATGCAGTCAAAAGGGGGGGTAGGAAAGAGCTATCTCGCCCAAATGTTAGCCTTGAAAGCAGACAAAGAAAAGAAAGACGTCAGTTTTGTGGACATTGATAATTCCACCGACACCCTAAAGAGGTATTTCACAAACAGGAAAGCCAATTTAAAGGAGGGTTTGGAGGACTTGCTGTCATTTATTCGGGTGGACATTCTTGATAAGAATGGAGACATCGACAAAGATAAATTCGACAAGTTTATTGAATTGCTCATAAACGTAGATGACGCGGTGGTAGACTTTGGTGCGGGCTCTTCTGATGCTTTTGTCAACTATATCGCAAAGAGTCCAAGCATTGGCAAATACCTAAATGAAATTAATGTGTCTGTAGCAGTAGTCATAAGCGGGGGGTCATCTTATAATCCATGCGTAGATTTTTTAAAAAAAATACGTGTACTGGATGGCATAAGCGAAAAAATAATATTAGTCGCCTCCGAACATAATGGCACTGTTATCGTCGACGGGAAGGAAATTACCGTTTCAACAGCCATTGAGGCTGCCGTGCAAGTGGATGTAATTGGCGGAACCGAATTAGTAAGCGAGTGGCTAGATATGCTCAACAAAGGGATAACATATAGTGCTATAAAGACAAGCACAGTGATTGCCAGAGGAATACGAATCATGGATTATTTGGAAAAATTATTTGCTCAACTCCAAAAAAATAGGCTATGAATATTGCGGAAGTAGAGGAGGTGCGAAAGGAATTAATCAATGAATATCAGGTTTCTCTGCACCCCGGAGACCCAATGCTTATGGTTGTTCACGCGAGCAAAAAATTGAATCAACAAACTCTTGAATTGCAAACTAAATCGAAACAAGTAGTTGATGCTATGGCAGGTTATATGAAGCTATTGAAACAGAACCTCGACATCTATGGAAAACAGTTGCAAGAACAGAATAATGTGAGAGAAGAACTCATAGCTAGCGCGAAAATCATCAAACTGCGAGAAAGTGAATTTATCAAAAATTCAAATATTATCATGAGTAAAATTGAAGCGGCAAATGCAAACATGACTAAGTTGCGTGTCGCAATTATTCGTGGTTGCGTTATGGTGTCCGCGGCCATACTGCTGGCTACACTGCTCTGTGTGGCTTTCTTTTGGTGGATGCGGTAAGTATTTTGGCATGTAAACACGAAGTGTTGTTGCGAAAGCAATGATTTTTCAAAGTGGCTGTATGGGCGATGTTCGCCTTATTCAGCCACTTTTTAAATATTCCGGCACTGAGTATTCCGGTAATATCTGACCCCATAATTCTAATAATGGGTTGCCCCCCCCCCGCCCCCCGCCCCCCTCCCCTCTCCCCCCCCATCCCTACTTTCTTTCCCTCTCTCAGTCTCCTGTTCTTCATCACCTTTCATTTAT
>Ga0081606_1000113_pt1 | contig 52569 bp, 47 predicted proteins | sample EareggfetidaYelm_FD_71127 | JGI IMG/M metagenome (GOLD analysis project Ga0081606, IMG submission 71127) | Earthworm egg capsule microbial community from the University of Washington, USA - E. fetida Yelm (SPADES assembly) (version 2) | ecosystem: Host-associated > Annelida > Reproductive system...
AGAAAATCGTCAGCAGATCCGATGTCGTTGATCGCAACCTGCTTGGGTGCCTTGGTCGTTGCAATTGCCATGTAGTAGATACTCCGTAATGGACAGAATCAGGCCCAGCGCGAACACGATATGGTGCTCGTCCCGCGGGAGGCGGTGGATAGGGATGTCACACGGGTGACGGTCTATCCTAATGCGGTTTGCATCGGAGCGGCAACAGCACCGGTTTTATGGGGGAACGATGGCCCGCTCGCCGGACCAGTTCATCACCCACGATGGCGGAATGTTGCTAACTTCGCCGAGGTCGGTCGGACGATCGAGAAGAATGCACCCTGGGGGTCGCGCAACACAGCGACGCGCCCAACCGGCAGATCGAACGACGCGACGATGACGGATGCTCCCTGCGCCTTCGCCACACTGAGGGTGCTATCGAGGTCTGTGACGGCGAAGTACACATGCCAGTGGTTCAGTGCCGTCGATATGAGAGGCGGAGTTGAGCCCGCGACATCCACGCCGTCAACCGTGAAATAGGTGTATTTCACTCCACCCAATCGTGCTTCTCGCGCCACGCTGCCGAAGATCTCTTCATAGAACGGCACAGCCACCGCCTGATCATTGGTGACCAGCTCATTCCAGGCCAGTGTGCCCGGCTCTTTGACGAGGCGTGCCCCAATGCGCCCTGTGACCTGCCAGATCCCGAAGTCAGCTCCGCTCGGGTCAGCAACCCAGGCCATCCGCCCGAGGGGGGGAAGGTCAAAGGCTGGCGTCACTACGGTTCCGCCAGCTCCCGCGACCCGGGAGAGCACGGTGTCAATTCTGTCTGCGGCGATGTACGTGTTCCAACGGGCAGGTACCTCCACGGGAGTGTTTTCCGGGTTATGTCCCGAGATCCCAGCGACGAAGAGGCCGTCCAGATCGGCCACCCAATACATACTGTCCTCAAGCATCGAGCTAACGAAGTTCCAGCCAAACAGGGCGTTATAGAACCGTTTGGACGCCTCAACATCCGGAGATTGCAGGTCAATCCAGTTGGGCGTTCCCTGCGCGTGCGAGATGCGCGTCCCCATGAGGCTCTCCCTTGGTTCATTGCCTTAAATGTATCGTAATGGATATTCTGGATAAAGATATCGCCAAACCCTGGCGCCATAATGAGATGTCCCATAGGGCTCGTGTTTTGTTCGAAACCTGTGTGCTGAATCCCACTTCTTTCACGGCACGGTGATCACAGAAAGGTACTCCGCTGAGCGTATCTGCCAGGAGGATAGGGGGCCATCACGAGTAATCTCACCGCGAAAGAAGTCCCACAATGCCCGCTGTTGGTGCATCAGAATCGCTGAACCCAGGTGGAGTTGTTGACTCTCCCCGTGTTCAAGGTGGAAGCGCAGCACGTGGTGATGTTCAGTTCGCTGAGTCAAGGGTTGTGTTTCTATGGGTATGCATGACGGTCACGTGTCATTCTGCATCTCGGCGGTGATGTCGGTGCCCAGTGTGCGCACTTGGGTCAGGCTTGACTGCCGCCCGGCGACGTGCGGCACGAACCTGACGTGCTGCTCGATGTGGTCAGCCCCGACCTCGTAGGCCTCCATGATCTCAAAGGCGGCGTCGAACACCAGGAAGACAGCCGTGTGGTAGCCCGCGCTACGGAACGAGCTGAACTTCGCTCCGGCTCCAGCCGCCCGGTTCTCCATAGCCTTGACTTGGATGCGGTGCCCCGATGGGGTCGTGATGTCATGCGACTTGGTGGAGTTGCGTTCAAGCACTCCGCCGCGCGCCAGCCACACCACGTACTCAGCGACGTCTCCGAGGGGCTTGTTGTTGGTCCGCACCAGTTCGCGGCGGGGCGCAGTTCGCTCACGATGCTGGCCTCCAGCCGCAGCAAGTGCTTCACCGGCAGGCGGGTGACGTCGGGCAGGTTGCTCATCTATGTTCTCCTCCGCAGGCTCAAGTGTGCCCGATGAGGTCAGGCAGCGACGGCCAGGCGGGTCGTGAGTCGGCGCTGGGCCTTGGCCACGCCATTGACCGTCCACGGGTTGTCTCGCGAACACTGAACGCCCCGAGGCAACACAACCACACTCGCATCACCGCTGAGGAAGTCCACGGTACCGGAAACTCAATACCGCTGCGCCCACGACAATAAGGATCCCGATTCCGAAAGCTGCAAGCTGCACCCCTACCGGCCACGTGTCCGGAACCGGAACGAGCAGTGCGGGTTGGTCGGGTGTTAGTGGCGCCCCCAGTGCAGCGGCGGCCTGAAAAGGAAGCAGGTCGCTGAGCCGTCCGAGCCAGGGAGCAATCGAGTTGGCCGCAGTGGATAACAAACCCTCAATGACGAGCGGACCAAGCAGCGTCAGAGCAGCGGCGGCTCCGGACGAGTGAAGGATGAGCGCAAAAGCAACGCCGGTCACAGCCCACCCCACCGCCAGGATGAGGTGTCCAGAGACCGCAATCAGAACTGCAGGAACCGGAGGAAGCATCCCACCTGGTCGGATCACGAGAAGGAGAACCAGTGCTACTCCGGCACCGATGATCGCGAGGGCTGCTCCGAGCAGCGTTGACCCTGTCAAATATCCAAGTGCAAGTTTTAGGCGTCGGGGTTGGATGAGAGAGTGGGTGAACACCGTACCATCGCCGAATTCGGCACCGACGAGGAGCGCTGCAAGCACACCGGCGACCGGTGGCGCGACAGAGCCCCGTTGAATGATGAAAAGAACGATCTCTTTCACTGCAACCGACTGGCCGTCCGCGACAGCGCTTGCAAGTCCCGTGACCACGAGGGAAAGTATTCCACCCACTACAACGACGAGAACGAAGGAGACAGGAATTGATCGACGACCACGCAGGCGCGCAAATTCGAGCCGGACCAAAGCGGGTACAGTCATCAGCTTGCTCCCGAGACGGTAGATGCTGTAGCACCCATTGTTTGTTTCAGAGCCGCACGAAATGCTTCATCGGGGCGAGCTTCGTCCTCGAAAAGTTCGGTAACTAAGTAGCCTCTCTCGCTGAGCCGACCGTGCCAGAGTCTCGGCGCGAAGGCCGCTGACTCTGTATCGCCCTCGAGTAGCACTCAGCACAACACCCCCGAGTCGCTCGATGAGTTGAGCGAGGCGAGCCGGGTCGTCGGAACGGACTCGCAGCACTCCGCCAGTCTCAAGTGTGAGAAAATCCTTGAGAGTCGTCTGCACACGCAGTTTTCCACCGTCAAGAAGGAGGATGTCGTCGGCAAGCCCCGCTGTCGTGTCAAGGTCGTGTGAGGAAAGAAGGATCGTGCACCCTCGCCCTGTGAGTTCGAGGAGCAGAGCGCTGAAGTGTTCGCGACCGAAAGGATCGAGCCCATTGCCAGGTTCATCAAGAACCAGGATATGAGGATCTCCTAAGAGGGCCGCAGCAAGGGAGAGTCGTTGCCGCATTCCGAGTGAAAAGTCACCGACACGGGGTCCCCGTCTGGTGGACAACCCTACCGAGTCAAGCGCTGGCGCTATCATCCCTGCCGGAAGCCCAGCCCCAGCGGCGATAACCGCGAGGTGTTGGCAGGCAGTATGTTTGGGATACGCATACACCGTGTCGAGCATCACTCCCACCGTCCGGGCCGGGTAACGGAGTTCCTAGTAACGCTTCCCGTTAAAAAGGGTCTTCCCTGGCCCGTTGTCAAGAGAAAGCATCAGCCTAAGGGTTGTTGTCTTGCCGGCGCCGTTCCGCCCCAGAAGCGCCACGATTCTCCCCGGCTGAATAGCGAAACTGACCTCGTCGAGAATCATCCGACCGTCCCTCTGCCAACTGAGGTGTTGTGCCTCGATTGCATACCGAACGGCCTCGGTGCTGCTCACTGAGCCGTTCCGAGAACGATGTCCTCAGCGCTTGATTCTTCTGCCCCGTCGCCATGGGCAATGAGAAGAACTCTCGAGGTTATTGACCAGGCATCGATCTCACTACGAAGCATTTCGATGCCGTGCGTATCTAGGCCGATAAACGGTTCATCCAGGACAACCAGTGAACCTACGCCCAGTGTGCAAAGGATGACCCACAGCTTACGGGCGTTGCCGGTCGAGAGTTCCCCCGCGGGAGAGTCTAGCCAGTCGCCCGCGCCGTAGCACTCCCATCGTGCAAGAGCGTCTGCAGGGTCGGTGCCTCGTGCTCGGCTGGCGAGAACGAGATGATCATGGGCGCTCATCTGCGGGTACAGGGCAAGTGCCGTGCGACAGATGTTTCGCGCGGCCCGTGCCGCTGGTCGGTCTGCGGGGATGCCTCCGATATGCACGCTTCCCCGCTGCGGGCGAAGGTATCCGGATATAAGCTCAACAAGGGTGCTCTTCCCCGTGCCGTTCTTCCCGCGAATCCGGCTGAGACCAGGACCCGTTCGGGTCAGTGTGAAATCTTCAAAAACAGCCGACTCACGGGTGTACCCCGCGGTCACGTGATCGAGAACGAAGATCGGTGCAGAATTCGTGAACTGAAACATACGAGAGCAACTCCCCAGATAAGGACGGCGGTGATGGCAGCGAGAATGTCACAACCCGGTTGCCGAGCAAATACAAGAGCAATCACGGGCGAGGTCACGGTAATGGTGACGAGCATCGAGAGGACCGATGTGCTCGTGGAATCGTCACTGTTCCGTGTCGGTGGAATGAGTGCATCGGAGAAAAGAGCGGCGCCGGCCGTCGCAACCGCCACGATGAGGATCACGACTGCGACAAACCCGACCCCCAGGGCAATGAGCGTGATCGCCCCGAGCAGACCGACGGTAAACGGGAAGGCAGCGAACTGCACAGACAGGGCAGTAACCAAACGCGTCCTTGACACACCCCACTCCCACAGAACCCGTAACTGAGCGGCCCGGGCGCGCGGCCCGTGCCGGGCCATGAACGGATCTGTTCCGAGCAGTACGAACATCGCAGTGGATCCGGCCACGAACTTCGTGAGGGCATCGGGGTTTTCAGGTATTGCCCCACCCGCCACCCGCCAGGTGACGGAGGCCGCTGCAGCGAAGATCGAGAGCGTGAGTAGCCGCTGCTGCAGATAACGGGCTCGATCGGCACGCCACTCCCGTCTTCCCCCACGAAATAGTGTGGGTCGCGGCACTAGTGGGACGAGACGAGTCCGGCGAGCGCTCTCATCTCCGAGGGTGAAACCGCAATAGCGGAGTCGTCGCGCGAAGACAGGATACAGGATCGCACCGGCAACGGTCAGGGCCACAAAGACAAGAAGGAGAACCGGTGTCACATCCTCGAGAAAATGCAGCAGTGCATCCCCCACATACGATGTGATGATGTGTGCACCGAAGGCTCCACTGAATACGCCGAGAACCCCGCCAAGAATGAAGCCGAAGAAGGACCAAAATATCCCGACCGGGCGTTTTGCTGGCCCCGCTGCCAGCGCGGCTGTCAACCAGGCGTGCGAGAGAAAGAATCCGATCGGAGCGATGACAAGAGTGGCTCGGAGAGTGATGGGCGCCTCGGAAGCGCTGGCCGCTACTGCGACACCGGTAAGAAACGCTCCGGCGTAAACCGGAAGGGAGAAGACGATAACGTAAATAAAATGAATCCGTTCAGCAGTGAGATCCAAGGTGCGGAAGAAGCTCCGATTCGGTGACCGACGCACAACATCACGGCGTTCCCCGAAAATATCGCGAACACCGTTGGCCGTGCAAGAAATCACAATCATGACGAGCACGAAGATCGCGATCACCGTTCGGGCGGAAGCAGTGTCGCCCTCAAAAAATGTTGGCAACAGTCGGGTGACGGTGACTGCCACAACCACCACAAAGAAAGCTCCGACTGCGACTCCGGCCAGAATGACTCGCCGGAGCGTAACGAGCGTGAGGGGCACGCGAATCGAATGGAGCAACTCGACCAGCGCGAAGTCAATGACCACGCTGAGCAGGCGCACTACTGCCGTCACCGGAGATGGCTGCCGGTTGATGAAGGTCGTGACTCGGAAACCACAACAATGATCGCAATCGTGGTGATGAAGCACAACGTGATCGCGATCTCCGAAAGGACTCCCGAAACGGGACCGCGTGTGAGATCAGACGTAGTAGTCGCGTGGGCAATTCCGATGAACCCGAATAGGATAGCGCTCGGTATCCCCCAACGATCGCGTGCTCGAAACACCCGAATCAACGCGAGGATCGCAGCGACGGCCAAGATAGCAGCGAGAGTAACCCGAACGACTCCACCCGACACTCTTGTGACATTCGGATCCGCTCCCAGGCCTATTAGGAGCGCAGTGGCGGCGCTAATCAGGGCAACAACAGCTGCCAGCGGACGGATACCCCGGTTGATAGTTCGACGTAGGATCGATAAAAGAGCGGATCGCTCCGGAGAATTCATTGAACGCACAGGAAAACCCCAAAGATTGCCGCGATAGCATACGGTCCGATGCACCCTCGCACTCCGCCCCCGCGCGCTCGGAAGAAATATGGCACGACAAGAACGACCAGGGCGATCCAACCGTAGCTGAGCGGTGTCCGCGGAACGGCAGGAAGCTGAAACAGCAGTGCGCCCAGGTGAAGCGGAAGCGCAATAACGGCAACCACTGCGAAAGCCACTCCGATTCTCGTTCCGTCTGGCTTCCCTATCCCCCTCGGCGCGAAGCGCCGTTCGAGAAAGCCACCGATGAAAGCACAGACGACGAATCCGACGGCGAAGACAACGATCCCGGTGACAACGCCCACAGTCAGCGCAGTGGTCAGGAGACTCTCGTCGCCAATTTCTGCGACGCGAACCGGGTCAACTATGGCTCTGAGATGCCCTAGGACCACAGGAAACCGAAACGCAGCCAAACCAGACACCACGACAACGAGCACACCCCAGAGCCACCCACTGGTGACAGCAGGACGTCGCAATTTCTTCGTCCGCACTCCCACGGAGTGGGCTGCCCGAGGTTCTGTGACAGACCCAACCGCATCCGACGCGCCGAATTTAGTCACAACAATCCCTAAAAATTATTGCCCGAGCGATCACAATAACCGCCCGAATAACACCAGCCTCGAATATAACACCCACAGTCACGAGAGCTCAACCGCCCACGTCAACGGTAACAGCGATCTGGTGCGCTGCTTTGCGAAAGATGCGAAGTGTGGCAGCTATCCAAGCCGCCGCGGCATCCTCTTGCGGGTCTTGTTCGGGCACCGAAGCACCCCACCCATCACCCACACAACCTCCGTGGGAACAACATCTAGTGAGCCGCAATGTCCCAGTTGCTGCCCCGCCCGAGTTGCACATCAAGCGGGACGCTGAGAACGGCGGCGTGGGACATCCGGTCGCTGACAATCGCGGTGAACGCGTCTTCTTCGCCGGCGGCTAATTCGAACACCAGTTCGTCGTGAACCTGCATGAGCATCCGGCTTCGGAGGCCCTGCACTGTGGCGTCCGCTTCGATTCCCACCATCGCGATCTTGACAATGTCGGCGGCCGTGCCCTGAATGGGTGAGTTAAGCGCAGCGCGCTCAGCATTTTCGCGATGCACCCGGTTGGGGCTTTGCAGGTCGGGGAAGGGGCGCCGCCGACCAAAGATGGTCTCGGTGTAACCGACAGTGCGCGCCTGCTCTACAACACCGCGCAGGTAGTCACGCACGGCCCCGAAACGTTGGAAGTATTCCGCCATGAGTAACTTTGCCTCGGACTGGTCGATCCGAAGCTGCTTCGATAGACCAAACGCACTCAGTCCATAGGCCAAACCGTAGGACATCGCTTTCACTTTCGTGCGCATGAGGTGCGTCACGTCTGCCGGGTCAACACCAAACACTCGTGCGCCGACAAAACGGTGCAGATCTTCACCGGACTGGAATGCCTCAATGAGCCCGGCATCGTCAGACAAGTGCGCCATGATCCGCATCTCAATCTGCGAATAGTCGGCGGTGAGAAGCTCGGAATACCCCTCGCCGTTGCAGAAGGCCGCGCGAATACGACGCCCCTCTTCGGTGCGGATGGGAATGTTCTGCAGATTGGGATCGTTCGAACTCATCCGACCCGTTGCAGCGCCAAGCTGACCGTACGTCGTGTGAACACGTCCGTCGGTGCCAATCGCACGGTCAAGAGTCTCGACGATTTGCCGTAGTTTCGTCGCGTCCCGATGCTCAAGGAGGTAACCCAAAAACGGGTGCGGGTGGGATGCCTGCAGGTCGACGAGTGCACTCGCATCGGTGGTGTGTCCGGTTTTTGTCGCCCGAGTTTTGGGCATGCCGAGCTGACCAAACAAAACCTCCTGCAACTGTTTTGGCGAGGCCAGGTTTACCTCGCGACCAATTTCCGCGTACGCGGATGCAGCGAGCGAAGCAATTCGCTCGGCCAACTCTGCAGACAGCACAGTCAGCTGCGATCGATCAACGGCAACCCCGCGCAATTCCATCTCAGCAAGCACAGCAACCAGAGGAATCTCCACCTCCGTCAAAAGGCGACGGGATGCCTCCGGCAGAGCCGAGAGCACAACCGGCGCTAGCCGTACGCAATACCAGGCGTGTCCCGCCGCACCCACATCACTGTCGTCCTCAGGAACAAGCTGCGCGGGATCGGGCTGGGGCATGTGCTCACCGAGATAGTGCCACACGAGCTCACCGAGCGACGCACTGGGTTGCTGTGGGTTCAGCATGCCAGCAGCAAGCTGCACATCAAGCACAAGCCCCTCACACGCGAGGCCGCTGCGACGCAGTGCCTTGAGTTGCGGTTTCGCGTCTGTCATGATCTTCGGAGCATCACTGCTCAACCAGCGTTCAAACGCGAGCAGATCGGAGTTGCCAGCGGACCACGAAAACTGAACAGTCTCGTCGCCGCTCGCGACACCGGCACCTATCACCTGGCCGTCAAGCACCTCGAGTTCGAGGCCAAGCCCGGACGGAGTCGCGGCAGTTACCCGCGCGAACCAGTCGGCAAGAGCCGCCCCGACCACAACACGAGGGGTCGGGGCCGGTGGCGCGAGCGGCGCGCCGCCCTCCACCCCCGGGTCACCGTCAACCGGTGCACCGTGCACCGCAGTGGTACGGAGCCCAGAGCCATCCAGCGCGGTAGCACCACCCGCTGACACCTTCGCCACTGCCAGCTTCCGCAGCCGATCAAGCAGGGTCTTGAACTCAAGCCGCTCAAACACGGGAGTGACCGCGGCGAGATTGATCGGACAGGCAGCAAGCTCGTCGAGGGTGACCTCCAGCGGAACGTCCCGCACCAGTTCATTGAGCCGCCGGTTTCGGATCGCGTTCTCTTTCTGATCGCGCAAATTCTGCCCAACCACCCCGGTGATCTCCTCGGCATGCGCGAGGATGCCCGCAAGATCACCGTATTTCTCAAGCCACTTGACGGCGGTTTTCTCCCCCACCTTGTCGATGCCAATGAGGTTGTCGCTCGATTCGCCGACAAGGGCCGCGATGTCTGGATACTGCTCGGGTCGAACGCCGTACCGCTCGGTGACCGCGGCCGGATCGTACCGCTTGAGCTGCGACACGCCCTGTGTGTTGGGGTAGAGCAGCGTGACATTGTCGGTCACAAGTTGGATCGAATCGCGATCACCCGAGACGAGCAACACTCGGAAACCCTCGGTCTCTGCCCGGTGAGCGAGCGTTGCAAGGATGTCGTCCGCCTCGAAGTTCTCTTTCACAAGAATGGTGATTCCCATCGCCTGCAGCGCCTCCTGCAACAACGGCACCTGCCCCTTGAAAGGTTCAGGGGTTTCACTGCGGGTGCCTTTGTACTCGGGGTACTCGATGGTGCGAAAGGAAGCTCGTGACAGGTCAAACGCGACCGCCACATGGGTGGGTTTCTCGTTCTGCAGCAGCAGCAGCAGCATGGAGAGAAAACCATGGATCGCATTGGTGTGCTGGCCGTCGCGCGTTGTGAAGTTAGCAACCGGGAGGGCGTAGAAGGCTCTAAACGCGAGCGAGTGACCGTCAACGACGAGGAGGGTAGGCTTTTGGGCGTCCGACACCCCCTCAGACTACAAGCGGCATCTGACACTCGCTCACTCAGATGCTTGAACGTATGCCCACTTGGACACCCGGGTACCACCAACCTGGATACCCGGATACCACCAGCTCACACACCCAAACCCACCAATTTGAACACCGCGCACCACCAACGAGACTCTCGAACACCGTGTATCTGAAAGGACACCATGGCCGACCCGATTGACCCCCTAGCGATTCTGCGCGCTCGCGGAGTAGGCGCGCTCGCCGAAAAAATGCAGATCGAATTTCTCGAGTTCACCATCGAACGTTCGGTGGCCAGGATGCCTGTCGAGGGCAACACTCAACCGGCGATGCTTGTGCACGGTGGTGCCTACGTCGTGCTCGCCGAGACACTCGGCTCTATGGCAGCAAATCTCTACGCTGGCCCCGGCCGCCTCGCCGTCGGGATCGAAATCAACGCCTCGCACTCGCACTCCGCGACGGTCGGGTGGGTGACCGGCGTGTGCACTCCGGTACACCTCGGACGCACACTGACAACCCATGACATAGCGCTCACCAACGACGAAGGCACGCGGTGCTCGACGGTACGGATCACAAACTACATCAAGGATCTGCACCGATAGCGGAAACATCGGCGTGAGCACGTGCCATTCCGGGCAAGGATGCCTCCCTCGCTACTTCTTCGTGGCATCCGGGTGTCTATCCATGAACGCCCGGCACACAATGTCTCCCCCGCTATTTCTTCGTGGCGAGCTGTTCGATGATCGCCTGGGAGACATCCTTCATGGTGAGACGGCGATCCATTGATGCCTTCTGAATCCAGCGAAACGCGTCAGGTTCAGACAATCCCATCTTTTCGTTCAGCAGACCCTTGGCACGGTCAACCAACTTACGCGTCTCAAACCGCTCAACGAGGTCAGTGACCTCTGTCTCCAAGGCAATGATCTGTGCGTGCCGGGCAAGCGCAATTTCAATCGCGGGCAGCAGATCGTTCGGAGTGAAGGGCTTGACGACGTAGGCGAGAGCACCCGCCTCGCTCGCCCGCTCAACAAGTTCCTTCTGGCTAAACGCGGTGAGGAGAACCACCGGTGCGATGCGTGCTTTCGAGAGACGTTCAGCGGCGGATATTCCGTCCAGCAGCGGCATCTTCACGTCCATGATGACCAGGTCAGGGCGTAGTTCGGTCGCGAGTGCGACGGCTGCCTCACCGTCACTGGCCTCCCCCACCACATCGAAGCCGTTGTCGCGCAGCGTCTCAACAATGTCTAAGCGGATGAGCGATTCATCCTCCGCAACCACAACGCGACGCGGGCTCTGGGTACTGGTTTCGTTTTCTGTCACAACCAAGAGCCTACGATATGCTGATCTAGCACTGGGCCGGTGTGGCGGAATGGCAGACGCGGAGCACTCAAAATGCTTTGTCCGAGAGGGCGTGTGAGTTCGACTCTCACCACCGGCACCCGAGCGGTACACCAAAATTCGCTCGTATTGCAGTGATTTATGCAGACCCGCCGAAAACCGGATGGCTCTTTGCTCATATTTTGCCCACACTTTTCTCCCTGCATCGTGCCGTGTGCCCACAGCGGCATCCGGGTCGCTACCGAACAGGCAGGGAAGCTCCTGTCTGTGGTTAGTCGAGTTCGTTTTCCAGCCACCGCACGCTCCGGACACCCTTAGTAGCACCTACCTGGTCACCCAGATTGAAAGAGCACCAGAAGCCAATCGCCCTGACACATCGTCTGGTGTGCAACATAGGTATCTACTGCACATATTATTGTGATCATGGTTGACACGATCACACCGGCTCTTGCCAGGCAGATCGCACTCACTGCTCAGGGCTTTGGTCAACCACACCCCGCCTCACCAGATGGTCAGGCGGTTGCGGGCGTCGTTGACCGGCTCGGAGTGCTGCAGATCGACTCGGTCAACGTGTTTGAACGCAGCCACTACCTCCCCGTGTTTAGCCGCATTGGTGCCTACCCACACACGATTCTTGACGCAATAACGGGGGCACCCGCGAGCGCAGTCCGCGCACCCAATGCACCCACCACCACCGACAGGCCCACCACCAGCACGCCCACCACCACCACCGAAGAAGGACTTATTGAATACTGGGCACACCAGGCGGCATTCATTCCGCGGCGACTGTGGCCACTCTTTGAGTTTCGGCGCGAAGAGTATCGTCGCAAAGGGAGCGGTGAAGGAGGCTGGTTGAGTGCTAATCCACCGCTGGCCGACTGGCTATGTCATGAGCTCCGGTCACACGGTCCACTGCAAGCATCGGCGATTGAACACGACGCCAATGCTCGCACCGGCGCATGGTGGGGGTGGTCCGAGGTGAAGCGAACCCTGGAGTGGATGTTCCGCACAGGCGATGTAGTCTGCGTTGAACGGCGGCGATTCGAGCGAGTGTATGCGCTCCCCGAACAGACTCTCCCGGGTTCTCTCCTCCACACAGCACCACCCAGGGATGACTCAATACGAGAGCTTGTCCTGATCGCCGCATCAGCACTGGGGATCGCAACCGAAGCAGACCTCGCGGACTATTGGCGACTCACACGCGCCCCGGTTGCGGTAGCAATCAGAGATCTTGAAGAGAACGGTTCGCTTATTCGAGTTCAGGTACCGGGGTGGGAAACCAGATCATGGACTACCCCGGCGTGGATGCATCGTGATGCGGTAGTTCCAGGGCACATCGCTGCAACCGCCCTCCTTTCGCCCTTTGACCCGGTCGTGTGGTGTCGGCCCCGAACAGAGCGGGTGTTTGGCTTTCACTATCGGATCGAGATATACGTCCCAAAACCACAGCGCATATTCGGATACTATTCGTTACCAATCCTCATTGATGATCGCCTCGTGGGACGAGTGGATCTCAAGAGTGATCGCGCGGCACGAGTGTTGCGGGTGCAGTCAGCCTGGACCGAAAAGGATGCTCCGCCCGACACCGCAGAGCGACTCATTCCCGTATTACGACAGGCAGCTGCATGGCAGGGCCTTGCAGAAATCGTCAGTACCGGGGCAGGAAATCTCGGCCTTCCACTGAAGAGTGAGATAAATCGACCGGCATAATCTCTCTCACCGGGTGGTACAAGTTTCTGAACCCGCGACCGTGACCTTGATTGTGGCGTGAGGGTTGTACCCGTGATCGCCCATTCGGAACACCGCGGACTGTAAACGCAACCCACAACACTGCAGTAGCAGACCCGAGCTAAACGAACGGGGCAGTCATGGGAGGAATTCCTCAGCGCCCGATTCACGAAGAACACCACCCTGTATTCGTTCTGCTACAGCACCTCACCCACAACGTGTACACGGATGTCGTTGGTCGTACCCGGCAGTCCGGGAGGGGAACCGGAGATAACGATGACCTTCTCCCCGCTGGCGGCCTTACCGGTGCTGGTCAATACCTCGTCCACCTGTCCAATCATCTGATCGGTGTGGGTCACCCGTGACACGACGAACGTTTCCACACCCCAGTTCAGGGCCATCCGACGCCTAATCGCGGAGTCGGGTGTGAACGCAAGAATGGGGATGATGCTGCGCAAGCGCGACATCCGCCGCACCGACTCACCCGACTCGGTGAACACACACAAATACTTTGCCTCGACAAAGTTGGCAACATCCACCGCGGCGAGTGTAATAGCACCACCCTGCGTGCGCGGTTTCGTGCCCAGCGGTTGAATCCGATCCAAACCGTGAGCCTCGGTTGACTCCACAATGCGCGCCATCGTTTGCACGGTGACAACCGGGTACTCCCCCACGCTCGTCTCCCCCGAGAGCATGACGGCGTCCGCGCCATCCAACACCGCATTGGCCACATCGGATGTTTCGGCCCGTGTCGGCACCGGACTGTGAATCATGGACTCGAGCATCTGAGTCGCAACAATAACGGGCTTCGCAAGCCGCCGTGCGATCTCGACGGCACGCTTCTGCACAATCGGAACCGCCTCCAACGGCAGCTCGACACCGAGGTCACCGCGCGCGACCATGATCGCGTCAAACGCCTCAACAATCTCTTCAAGCACCGCAACAGCCTGCGGTTTCTCGATCTTCGCGATAACGGGAATTTTGCGCCCCTCTTCCGCCATGATCTCGCGTACACGCACGATGTCATCGGCGCTGCGCACGAAAGAAAGCGCAATGAGATCGGCCCCCAGTTTCAAACCCCAGCGCAGGTCAGCCTCATCTTTTTTAGAGAGCGCCGGAACATTCACGGCAACACCGGGCAGGTTTATGCCCTTGTTGTTAGAGACCGCGCCCGCCACGATGACGCGCGTGGTGACGACCGTGCCATCGGTCTCAACCACCTCGACGCGCACCTTACCGTCATCAATGAGCAGGAAATCTCCCGGCTTCACGTCGTGCGGCAACCCCTTGAACGTCGTGCTGCAGATCTCCCTGCTCCCAACAATGTCCTCGGTTGTGATCTTGAAGATATCACCCACGGCCAGGTCATAGGGGCCATCCGCAAACTTACCGAGCCGAATCTTCGGCCCCTGCAGGTCAACAAGAACCGCGACCGCCCGGCCCGAGTTGTCGGCCGCCCTGCGCACGTTCGCGTAGGCAGCCTCGTGCACCTCGTAGCTGCCGTGGCTGAGGTTCATTCGTGCGACATCCACGCCCGCGTCAATAATGGCGCGAATCTGCTCGTAACTGGATGTCGCTGGGCCGAGTGTGGCAACGATCTTGGCACGTCTCATGGTGGCTCCGGTTTCCGCGCGGGTGCGCTGTGTGGTTTAGGTGGCGAGAATCGGTGGTGGCAAGAGATGGTGAGCGGATCAGGGCGAAGCGGTCAACGGCTGGAGTGATATCGCGTGGGCGGTTGCCCGAATGGGACTCGGTAGCATCGTGTTGCCCTCAAGGTAACGATCCACGGCGGCGGCGGCGGCACGGCCCTCCGCAATTGCCCACACGATGAGCGACTGACCACGACCGGCATCTCCGGCGACAAAAACACCCGGCTCAGAAGTGGCATAGTCAGCATCTCGAGCAAGGTTGCCGCGATCGGATGCCACCAGCCGCAGTTGCGCCCCCACCTCGGTGGTCTCCGGGCCGGTAAACCCCAGCGCGAGCAACACAAGATCCGCGGGGATCTCCCGCTCGGTACCGGCTTTCGGCACCCGGCGTCCGTCGACAAACTCAGTCTCGGCAACCCGGATCCCCCGCACCTCACCCGCGGGACTCGCAAGAAACTCGACGGTGGACGCGAGAAAGTGCCGCTGACCGCCCTCTTCGTGCGCGCTCTGCACCTCAAACAGAGTGGGATGCATCGGCCACGGCTGCGACGCCGGCCGCTCAACACTCGGCGCAACGCCAATTGCGAAATTCGTGACCGAGAGCGCTCCCTGTCGGTGCGCCGTGCCAATGCAGTCAGCCCCCGTGTCACCGCCACCAAGAACGATGACGTGCTTGCCCTCCGCGGTGATCTGATCGGGTACCGCATCACCGGCAACGCGCTTGTTCGACTGCACGAGATACTCCATAGCAAAGTGCACCCCGGGCAGATCACGACCCGGTAGCGGCAGATCGCGCGGCACGAGTGCCCCGGTCGCCACGACGAGCGCATCGTACCGCTCGCGCAACTGGTCCCACGGGATATCCACCCCAATGTTGACCCCGGCCCGGAAACGGGTTCCCTCGGCGGTCATCTGTGCGAGGCGCAACTCGAGGTGCTTCTTCTCCATCTTGAAATCGGGGATACCGTAGCGCAGCAGCCCCCCGATCCGGTCATCGCGCTCGTACACGGCCACCGTGTGACCCGCGCGCGTGAGCTGCTGCGCGGCGGCGAGTCCGGCCGGGCCTGACCCAACAATGGCAACGGTTTTACCCGTTATTCGCCCGGGCGGCTGCGGCTGAACCCATCCTGCCCCAAACGCCTGATCGATGATCGACACCTCGACCTGTTTGATCGTCACCGCGGGCTGGTTAATACCCAACACACAGGCCGACTCACACGGTGCCGGGCACAGTCGTCCCGTGAATTCCGGGAAGTTGTTCGTTGCGTGCAAGCGTTCGGCCGCGGCTCGGCCCTCACCCCGATAGATGAGATCATTCCATTCGGGAATGAGGTTTCCGAGCGGACAACCCTGATGGCAAAACGGGATGCCGCAGTCCATGCAGCGCCCCGCCTGGCGACGCAACTGTGCGGAGTCGCCCAGTTCGTACACCTCTTTCCAGTCCATGATGCGCACCGGCACGGGTCGCCGTTTTGGCAGTTCGCGCTCCGTGACCTTCAAGAAGCCCTTCGGATCAGCCACCAGTCACCTCCAGAATACGAGCCCACGCAACATCACCGTCGGGGTCGAGCCCCTCGGCGACCACAGTCTGGCGGGTGCGAAGCACCGCGGCATAGTCGCGCGGCAACACCTTGGTAAAACGCTCAAACGCGCCATCCCCGGCTGCTAAGAGGGCTGCGGCAACCGGAGACTCGGTGTGTGCGCTGTGCTGTTCGAGCAGATCACGCACGATTTCAATGTCTGCTGAGCCGAGCGAATGCAGCTCCAACTCGCCGCTGGCGAGGGCATCGACATTAACCCGGTCGGCGATCAGATCGAACACGTAGGCGGTGCCGCCGGACATTCCTGCCCCCAGATTGCGTCCGGTAGCACCGAGAATAAGAGCCATCCCGCCGGTCATGTACTCGAGAGCGTGGTCACCGACACCCTCGACAACGGCGGTCGCACCGGAATTGCGCACGAGGAAACGTTCACCGACCATGCCGCGCAGGTACATGCTGCCCTGTGTGGCACCGTACCCAATGACATTACCGGCGATGACGTTCTCTTCCGCTCGGAAGGTACTGGTGCGCGGTGGCCGAAGGATAATCTGTCCGCCGCTCAGCCCCTTGCCAAGGTAGTCGTTCGACTCACCCTCCAGCCGTAGCGTAATGCCGCTGGGAACAAACGCACCGAACGACTGCCCGGCTGATCCGGTAAGAGTGATGTCGATGGTACCGACCGGGAGTCCCTGCGCACCGTAGGTGGCCGTGACGTGGTGGCCGAGCAGTGTGCCAACCGCCCGCGCCGTGTTCGCAATGGGAAGCTCAACGTGCACGGGCACGCCGCCCTCGAGTGCCGCGCGGCTGCGCACAATGAGCTCCTGATCGAAGTGTTTATCGATCTCGTGATCCTGAGCACGCGCACTGCGCCGCGGCGCGGACTCCGGGAAGTCCGGTCCCTGCAAAATCGGGCCCAGATCAAGCCCGGATGCTTTCCAGTGTGTGATCGCCCGGTCAATATCGAGCAGTTCGTGGCGGCCAATGATCTCATCGAGCGAACGGTATCCGAGCTCAGCAAGATACTCCCGCACCTCCTGTGCGATGAACTCGAAGAAATTCACGACGAACTCCGGTTTGCCGTTGAACCGTGCGCGCAGTTCCGGGTTCTGGGTCGCCACTCCCACCGGGCAGGTGTCAAGGTGACAGACACGCGTCATGATGCATCCCTGCACCACCAGCGGAGCCGTCGCAAAACCAAACTCCTCGGCACCGAGCAACGCCCCGATGACAACATCCCGACCGGTCTTGAGCTGCCCATCAACCTGCACAACAACGCGGTCACGCATGCCGTTGAGCATGAGAGTCTGTTGCGTTTCTGCGAGCCCCAGCTCCCACGGTGTGCCCGCGTGCTTGAGTGAGTTCAGGGGGGATGCTCCGGTGCCACCATCATGCCCCGACACGAGAATGACATCAGAGAGTGCCTTTGCCACCCCGGCCGCAACCGTCCCGATCCCCGACTGACTCACAAGCTTGACGTGTATCCGCGCAGTCGGGTTCGCTCGCTTGAGGTCGTAGATGAGCTGCTTGAGGTCTTCGATGGAGTAAATGTCGTGGTGCGGGGGCGGCGAGATAAGCCCCACCCCAGCGGTCGCGTGGCGGGTGCGCGCAATCCACGGGTACACCTTCGTGGGCGGTAGCTGGCCGCCCTCCCCCGGTTTCGCACCCTGCGCAAGCTTGATCTGGATATCATCGGCGTGGGTGAGGTACATGCTCGTCACCCCGAAGCGTCCGGAAGCGACCTGTTTGATTGCGCTGCGCCGCTCGGGGTCGAGCAGACGAGCGGGGTCTTCCCCGCCCTCCCCGGTGTTTGATTTTCCACCGATTTGGTTCATCGCAATCGCTAGCGACTCGTGTGCCTCCTGCGAGATCGAGCCGTAACTCATCGCCCCCGTCGAGAAACGTCGCACAATGGATGCCACCGGCTCCACTTCCTCGATCGGCACCGCGGGCCGGGCATCCGTGCGGAGGGTGAACATTCCACGCAGCGTCATGAGTTCCGCCGCCTGCGAGTCCACGAGGTGCGTGTACTCCCGAAAAATGTCGTACCGCCGGGTGCGGGTGGAATGCTGCAGCCGGAACACAGTGTCGGGGTTGAACAGGTGTGGTGCGGCATCCCGCCGCCACTGGTATTCGCCACCGGTGCTGAGCCGCTCGTGCGCCCGCACCGCGATATCCAAGGGGTACGCCAGGCTGTGCCGCTGTAGGTTTTCGGCCGCAATGACCTCAATGCCGATTCCACCGAGCTTGGAGGTTGTTCCGGTGAAGAACTCGTCGATGAACTCTTGCCCGAGACCAACCGCCTCGAAGGTCTGCGCCCCGGAATAGGACGAAATCGTGGAGACCCCCATCTTCGACATGATCTTGAGAACTCCTTTGCCGAGCGCTTTGATGACATTGCGAACGGCGTATTCCGGAGTGATCCCGGTGATGGTGCCCGAGCGGACGAGGTCTTCGCACGTTTCCATCGCGAGGTACGGGTTCACGGCGGCAGCACCGTACCCGATGAGCAGAGCCACATGGTGCACCTCCCGCACATCACCGGCTTCGACGATGAGGCCCACCCTCATCCGGGTCTGCGACCGAATGAGGTGGTGGTGCACGGTCGAGAGCATAAGCAGCGAGGGGATCGGGGCAAAATCTTTATCCGAATCGCGGTCGGAGAGCACAACAAACCGGGTATTCCGGGCGATTGCGGTGTCAACCTCGGCACAGATCTCGCGCAACCGGTCACGCATCGCGTCGGCACCGTCTTCCACCCGATACAGGCCACGAATCGTCGTAGTGGCGGGCGAAGCATCCGATGATTCAATGTGTACGATCTTCGCGAGTTCGTCGTTGTCGATGACCGGGAACGAGAGCGACACCTGCCGAGCGTGTTCGGGGCCCGCGGCAAGCAGATTTGGCTGCGGGCCGAGGGAGGTTCCGAGAGATGTCACGACCAGTTCCCGAATCGAGTCAAGTGGCGGGTTGGTCACCTGCGCGAACTGCTGGGTGAAGTAGTCGAACAGCAAACGCGGGCGCTGCGAGAGCACGGCAATCGGAGTGTCGGACCCCATTGCACCGAGCGGTTCTTGCCCGGTCTGTGCCATCGGAGTGAGGAGGATTTTGACCTCTTCTTCGGTGTACCCGAAGGTACGCTGGCGACGATTGACCGAGAGAGGCGGGTGCACAATGTGCTCACGCTCTGGCAGGTCGGCGAGCTGAATCCGCTCCTGTTCCAGCCACTGGGCCCAGGGTCCGGATGCCGCGAGCTGCGCCTTAATCTCGTCATCTTCGATGAGCCGCCCCTCCTCGGTGTCGACGAGGAACATCTTGCCTGGCTGCAGCCGCCCCTTCCGCACAATCTTTGCGGGGTCGATCTTGAGCACGCCGATCTCGCTCGCGAGCACAACGAGACCGTCATCGGTGATGACGTACCGGCCGGGGCGCAAACCGTTGCGATCAAGGGTTGCGCCGGCGAGCGTGCCGTCGGTAAACACGAGGGCGGCCGGGCCATCCCACGGCTCCAACAGCAGTGAGTGGTATTCATAGAATGCGCGGCGCTGTGGGTCGATGTCGGTCTGGTTCTCCCACGCCTCGGGGACCATCATCATGATCGCGTGCGGCAGGCTCCGACCCGCGAGCGTGAGTAACTCGACAACCTCATCGAACGAGGCAGAATCGCTCGCGCCGGGCGTCACAATTGGCAGCAGTGGCGCCAGATCACCCAGCAGGTCGGACTTTAGTTCGGACTGCCGAGCACGCAACCAGTTGCGGTTACCCTGCACGGTGTTGATTTCGCCGTTGTGCGCGATCATCCGGAACGGGTGTGCGAGCGGCCACGACGGGAACGTGTTTGTCGAGTACCGCGAGTGCACAAGCGCAAGCTTCGACACGTAACGTTCATCGCTGAGATCAGGATAGAACGGTTCCAATTGCAGCGTCGTCACCATGCCCTTGTACACGATGGTGCGACAGCTCAGCGAGGGGAAGTACAGCTCAAGTTCCCGCTCAGCGCGCTTACGAAGTCGAAAGACAAGCCGGTCGAGCGCGATTCCCGCGATCGGCTGGGCTGATGCCCCCGGCGCGGTCACATCCTGGGATTCCCCCGGGTGTCCCGGTGTCTCGGGCCGGGTTGCTGCCTCCGGTCGCACCGATATCTCCGAGCTCGCAGAGGCCGAGGTCACAAACACCTGCTGTACAGCGGGCATTGCCGCGCGCGCGAGCGAGCCCAGTTCCTCGGGACGCACGGGCACTTCGCGCCATCCGATGACTCGGAGGCCTTCCTCGGCAGCGAGCTTGTTGATCGCACGCTTCACGGCGCTTCGTGCGGTCGGATCGACCGGCAGGAACGCGTTTCCAACGGCATACTCACCCCGCGGTGGGAGAGTGAGTCCCGACACGGTTCGGAAAAACTCGTCCGGGATCTGGGTGATGATGCCAGCGCCATCACCGGTTCCCGCGTCGGAGCCGATAGCACCGCGGTGTTCGAGGTTGCGAAGCGCGTCGAGTGCGGCCTGAATAATGTCGTGCCCGGCTGTGCCGCGGAGGGTTGCGACCATGGCCAGCCCACAGGCATCCTTCTCAGCGGCAGGGTCGTAGAGCCCTTGCGCGGCGGGCACTGACCCAAACCTTGAAAAGGGTGACGTGAGCGACATATAAACCGTCCTCATCAACTAGGTGGCTGTGGGAGACGACATCGGCCCTCATCACGGATACCACAACCGACAGCGGTTGTGGCGAGAGTTGGTGCGGACTGCACCTAACCCTGTGCGGTCGGTTGGCTGGGGCTCGTGGCTGGCCTCTCATCCGCTGTCGTCTCGCTATCGACAATCCCGTCGAGAGCGGCGGGGTCAGACTCGGTATCGTCAGAGTCTACCCCAGCAGCATCTTTGTCAGTCACACCGGAGTCGCGTTCCTGCCCGGGACGATACGGGCCAGGCTCCAGACCAGCGTGCCGACGGTTCTGCAGGGTGAGCAGAACAAGGCCGATGAGAGTGATCGCATACGCCACCCACACCCCGTTCCGGAAGCCGAGGAATGTGCCACTCGGGTCAACCCGAATGGTCTCAAAATACGCTTGGCCGAGACCGAACCAGATCAGAAGCAGGGCAAACGCTCTGCCCCACTGCAGCGTAAACCGGCGGCCGAGCCAGAGGATGAGAAGGCCTCCCACCACGTTCCACACGAGTTCGTACAGGAAGACCGGCTGAAAGAGTGTGCCGTCGGGCAAACCCTTCGGGTATGCGGCATTGCTCGACTCAATCACAAGACCCCACGGTGCATCGGTGGGTGTACCAAACATTGCGTGCTCGAACCAGTTCCCAATTCGACCGATTCCGATCGCGATGAGCACGCCCGGCGCAGCCGCGTCGAGAAACGTGGTGAGCCGCAACCCACTCAGCCGGCACCCGAGCCAGACACCGAGAACACCCCCGATGAGGGCACCGTAAACAGTGAAGCCACCATCCGCGATCCTGAACAGGCCCCACAGCGACTGCCCGGCAAGATAGTCGCCGGTGTGGGTAAGAATAAAGTACAGGCGGGCTCCGACAAGGCCGAAGAGAACGGCCCAGACGGTGACATCCAGCACAACGCCCGGCTCGGCGTCACGCTTGCTCAGGCGACGCCCGGTCACGATCATGGCAATCGCAATCCCCACCAGAATGCAGATTGCGGCAGTCGGAATCGAGAGGGTGCCGCCCCAGGGAAGCGGGATGGTAATCCCCTGCCAGCCGTAGTTAGGGCTCGGGATGCTAAACGGAGCGATCACGCGGACGAGTGCCTTTCCATTGATTCGAGCTACTGCCCGGGATGTCGCGGTGCGCGCGATCCCCCACGAGCGTACTTTATTCTGGCCGTCGTGTGCGCGACCGGGGTAAGAGTGGCGGGAGTAGCGTGCGGTTTCTGCGCGAGAAGCCGCCCTCCGACCAGTGTGCGCGACCGACCTGAGAGCAGTGCGGTTTCCGCGCGCAGGAGGCCGCCCCGAGTAGAGGCTCATTGAGCAAAAATGTCCTTTCGCGGTTTCCTCGCGCAGGAGGCGCCCCAAGGCCCACGACCTCGGTTACCCGCGATCCGCACGCGTGCCGCGCGCAAGGGAGGCCGCCAACTCCCCGACCGCCGCAACTCCGTCGGTCATCAGTGCGTCAACGAGCGCTGATCCGACGATGGCACCATCGGCATAGCCGAGAACATCCCGCACCTGTTCGGCGGTGGAGATTCCGAGGCCGACGCAGCTTGCGGGAGCACCCGCCCTGCGGAGGCGTTCGACGAGGGTACGAGCGGCCGTGTCGACATCGTTCCGGGCACCCGTGATGCCCATCGTGGAGACAGCGTACACAAAGCCACGGCTTGCAGCGACAGCCTGTGTGAGGCGCTCATCGGTCGAACTGGGCGCGGCGAGAAACACTCGGTCGAGACCCGTGCGATCGGAGGCCGCGATCCACTCGGCTGCCTCCTCGGGAATGAGATCGGGAGTGATGAGGCCAGCCCCACCCGCCGCGACAAGATCATCGGCAAACCGGTTGACGCCGTGTTGAAGCACGAGATTCCAGTACGTCATGACGAGCACAGGGGCCGCGACCTGCTCGGTGATGCGTGCGATCGCGGCGAAGACCTGAGGCACTCGGAAGCCAGTGGCGAGGGCCTGTAGCGTTGCCCGCTGGATGACCGGGCCATCCATGACCGGATCGGAGTACGGCAGTCCCAGCTCGAGGATATCGACACCGTTTTCTACGAGCGCGACGGCCGCATCAACGCTCTCATCGAGCGTGGGGAACCCGACGGGCAGGTACCCGATGAGCGCACCACGACGCTCGGCAGTGCAGCGGGTAATAACGGAGCCGACTGTGCGGGGGGTGTTAGCCATCATGAGTGGTCTCCCTCGGCGGTGGTCAACGGGTAGGTGGGCGACACAGCGACCGTGGGCAAGGCACCGCCACGGGTGGGTGGTGCGAGGGGTGCCGCATTCGATTGGACCGCGGCATCCGTCAACTGAAAGTACTCCGCTGCAGTTTCCATGTCTTTGTCGCCGCGGCCCGAGAGACTCACGAGGATCGTCGCGGTTGGTCCCAGCTCACGACCGAGTTGCAACGCTCCCGCGAGCGCGTGCGCTGATTCGATCGCGGGAATAATACCTTCGGTGCGCGACAACAACCGCAAGGCGCTCATCGCCGCCGCATCTGTCACCGGACGGTAGCAGGCTCGCCCAATTGATGCGAGCCAGGAGTGCTCGGGACCAACACCCGGGTAGTCAAGCCCCGCCGAAATGGAGTGCGACTCGATCGTCTGACCGTCTTCGCTCTGCAGCAAAAAACTGCGCGCGCCGTGCAGTATCCCGGGTCGTCCCCTCGTTATCGTCGCCGCATGGCGATCAGTGTCAACGCCCTCGCCCGCCGCCTCAAACCCGTAGAGCGCAACATCCAGATCATCGAGGAACGCGTGGAAAATACCCATCGCGTTCGAACCACCACCGACGCACGCGGCCACCGCGGTGGGCAGCGCCCCGGTCAGGGCGAGCACCTGCTCGCGGGCTTCTTCGCCAATGATCTTCTGAAAATTGCGCACGAGCTCAGGAAATGGGTGCGGGCCAGCAACCGTGCCGAAAAGATAATTGGTCGTTGCGACATTTGTCACCCAGTCGCGCATAGCTTCATTGATCGCATCTTTCAGGGTGCGTGAGCCCGCGGCCACCGGGACGACCTCGGCACCAAGCAGCCGCATCCGCGCAACGTTCAGCGCCTGCCGCTCGGTATCTACCTCTCCCATGTAGACGGTGCACTCGAGCCCGAACAGCGCGGCTGCGGTTGCCGTTGCGACACCGTGTTGTCCGGCCCCGGTTTCGGCGATCACCCGATGCTTGCCGATTCGCTTCGTGAGCAGGGCCTGCCCGAGCACATTGTTGATCTTGTGGGAACCGGTGTGGTTGAGATCCTCACGTTTCAGGATGACCCGGGAACCGCCCGCGTGCGCCGCGAATCGTGGCACCTCGGTGATGATCGACGGTCGGCCGGTGTAGGTGCGGCCAAGTTCCGCAAGTTCGGCGGTAAACATCGGATCATTTTTTGCGGCCTCATACGCAACGGTCAACTCGTCGAGTGCGGCAATAAGCGATTCCGGTACGAACCGGCCACCGAAGTCGCCAAAGTACGGACCTGTCTGCGTCCTCAGTGTCACGTTGGTCCCGCTTTCATTAGTGTGTCATGTGTCGTGTGTGCTCGCTCACCGTTTCCACCGTTGCGGGCTCAGCCCTGCCGCCGCATATTCTTGCGCGCATCACGCGCCCATCAGATACTCGTAAAAGCGCGCAGCGCGGCGAGGGGGTTACCGGTGACAAGCGCCTCCCCCACGAGCACAGCGTCGGCACCCGCGGAGCGGTAGTGAGCGACATCCGCCGGGGTGAAAACCGCCGACTCGGCAACCCGGATGGCCCCTGCCGGGAAACTCTCGGCAAGCCGGCCAAACAGGTCACGGTCAAGTTCGAAGGTCGTGAGATCACGGGCGTTAACACCGATGAGGGATGCCCCGAGTGCCGCCGCGCGCGCGAGCTCCCGGGCGGAGTGCGTCTCGACCAGCGGTGTCATCCCGAGTTGCACAGTGAGAGTGTAGAGCTCGCGGAGCTTCGCATCGTCGAGCGCTGCGACGATGAGCAAAACAAGGTCAGCGCCTGCCGCGCGGGCCTCAAACACCTGGTAAGGCGTGCCAATGAAGTCTTTCCGCAGTACCGGCAGCGAAACAGCAGCGCGCACAGCTTCCAGGTCGGCAAGTGATCCACCGAACTGCCGCCCCTCGGTCAGGACGCTGATTGCGCTCGCCCCTCCGAGCTCGTACTGCCGGGCGAGCGCAACCGGGTCGGCAATTGGCGCGAGATCGCCGCGGCTGGGACTGCGCCGTTTGATCTCCGCAATGACCTTGATTTTTGGCCCCGGCACCAGCGCGGCAAGGGCATCGCGCGCCGGCAACTGAGCGTGGGCATTGGCCTGCACCACGGCCAGCGGAGCGACCTCTTCGCGCGCGCGCGCGTCAGCGACCGCGTTGGCGATCAGTTCGGCAAGCACCTAGTGGGCCTTTGCGGTGACCTTTGCGCCGCCCACACCGTAACCGGCTTTTTTCATGATGGCACCAACGAGGAGTCCAACCACAAGGAGCCCGACCGAGGCCCACACGATAACCGGTTGATCAAGAACGAACGCCACCATGCCAATGGTTATTGCGGTGAGCATGATCGTCACGGCGGTCCACGCCGCGGGCGAGTGTCCGTGGCCGGGATCGGTGATGTCAGCGCTCATGGTTCTCCTTCGTCGGGGGCGTTCCAAGTTTAGTGGGATGCCACGCGTTCCCGGTGCGTTGGCGGTTCGCGCAACACCAGCTCGTGTATGTCTCGGCGTGAGGTTGCATCATCCGTCTCGATATTGATCGCGGTTTTGTCACGGTTAAACCAGCTCACCTGTCGGCGTGCGTAGCGGCGGGTGAGAGTTTGTGTTTGCTCAATCGCGTCGATTTGGCTCAGTGTTCCGTGCAGTTGGGCAAGAGCCTGTGCGTATCCAATCGCTCGGCTCGCGGTCACGCTCAGCTCTAGCCCGCGGTTTTGTAATTCGGCGACCTCGGACACGAGCCCGGTGTGCCACATTTGCTCAACTCGGCGGTCGAGCCGTTTGATCAGGGCGCTGCGGTTATAACGCAGATGGATGAGGTGATGCGGATGCCACACAACGGGATTATCGGGCAACCGCGAGACCTTCGGTTCGCCGCGAATATCGAGCACCTCCAAGGCGCGGATAATGCGGCGCAGATTTTTTGGATCGATGGCTGCTGCAGCGGCCGGATCTCGCGCGGCAAGCCGGGCGTACAGCGCGGCGGTACCCTCGCGAGCCAGATCTGATTCGAGTTGTGCGCGCACTGCGGGGTCGGTGGCGGGAAACTGGAAGTCATAGAGCACCGACGATACGTAGAGTCCAGATCCGCCGACGAGCAGTGCAACGTGTCCGCGCGCCAGGATCTCGGTGATGGCACATCGAGCCTTCGGTTGATAGTGCGCGGCGGATGCCTCCTCCGTGACATCCAATACATCGAGAAGGTGATGCGGGATGCCTCGGCGTTCTGCGATGGGCAGTTTGGCGGTGCCGATGTTCATGCCGCGATACAACTGCATCGCGTCCGCGTTAACAACCTCAGCGGTGTGCCCGGCTCGGTCCAGATTTTCTGCAAGGTCGAGTGCGAAGTCGGATTTTCCGGTGCCGGTAGCTCCGACGATCGCGATGAGGTTACCGGTCACACAAGCTCCGCTCTCTCTTCCTTGCCCGCATCATGCGCTAAACAGATTGTGCATGCCCTCGGTGGTCTCCGAACTCTCTTCCTTGCCCGCATCGTGCGCTAAGACGGCAGGACCGTTACACATATGTAATAAAGGGAAAGGGGTTGCCCGCATCGTGCGCTTAGGATCGCAGGGTTGGGAACCCGAGTGACACCCGACCCGACGGCGAGGCATCCGCGCTCCTATCGCCTGCGGTGCTGGTGCGGGAAGCGCCACCCGCCGTCACGAGCACAGGGCTGGGTATCCCACAGCTTTCCGAGCGTGCACGATCCCACGCGTCACCCGCGCGGGTGCGCCGAAGCTGCAGTGGTGCGCCGGTCGTGTCATCCGCGATGAGGTGAAAGGGCGCAGCCTGTGTGACCAGCACCGACACAATATCCCCTGGCCGCGGAGTAACCGAGCCGGTAGGCAGGCTGAAGTGCACGAGTCGGTTGTCTTCGGCACGCCCACTCAGGCGTTGAGTTTCTGCGTCTTTTTTCCCTTCACCGTTAGCAACGAGCACGTTCACAGTGCGGCCAATAATTTTCTTGTTTTCTTCCCACGAGATATCGTCTTGCAGCGCAACGAGACGTTCGTACCGTCGCTGCACGACCGCTTTGGGGATCTGGTTGGGCATCGTCGCGGCCGGGGTTCCGGGGCGGATCGAGTATTGGAACGTAAAGGCAGAGGAAAACCGGGATTCTTCGACCACGCGCAGGGTTTGCTCGAAATCTTCTTCGGTCTCACCGGGGAAACCGACGATAATGTCCGTCGTAATCGCCGCGTGCGGGATACGCTCGCGCACACGATCAAGGATGCCGAGAAACCGCTCTGCGCGATAGGAGCGACGCATTGCCTTGAGGATCCGGTCTGACCCCGCTTGCAGGGGCATGTGCAGTTGGGGCATGACGGTCGGCGTTTCGGCCATCGCGTCAATGACATCATCGGTAAACGCGGCCGGGTGTGGGCTCGTGAAACGAATGCGTTCAAGTCCCGGGATGGTACCCGCGGCCCGCAACAGTTTGCCGAACGCCAGTCGGTCTCCGAATTCGACCCCGTAGGAGTTCACATTTTGTCCAAGCAGTGTGATCTCGATCGCCCCGTCATCAACAAGCATGCCAATTTCTGCCAGGATGTCTCCCGGGCGGCGATCTTTCTCCTTTCCGCGCAGTGCGGGCACAATGCAGAAGGTGCACGTGTTGTTGCAGCCGACCGATATTGAGACCCACCCACTGTAGGTTGAGTCACGTTTACTCGGCAGCGTGGACGGGAAGGTGTCGAGCGAGTCAAGGATCTCGAGCTGCGCCTCTTGATTGTGGCGCGCGCGCTCCAGCAGGCCGGGGAGCGATCCCATATTGTGGGTGCCGAATACAACGTCCACCCACGGTGCTTTTTCCAAAATGATGGATTTGTCTTTTTGCGCGAGGCAGCCACCCACCGCGATTTGCATTCCCTCGTGGCGGCGTTTCACGTGAGCGAGATGACCGAGGTTTCCGTAGAGCTTATTGTCAGCATTTTCACGAACGGCGCACGTGTTGATGACGACAACATCAGCTTCTTGGCCGTTGGCCGGACGGTAGCCAGCCGCTTCCAGTGACCCGGCCAACCGTTCCGAATCGTGGGTGTTCATTTGGCACCCAAAGGTGCGGACCTCGTAGGTGCGCACAACCGACGTCATCGCGGAATCCGCCAGAGCCTCACTGAGGTTACCCATAGTCGTCCAGTCTACGAGCGATCACGCCACAGTGGGTGATCAGCCGCTTACCTCGTGTCTCCGCCTGCCGAGGAGCGATCATCTGTTCGGCGTGCCGCGAGGATATCCCTGATCGTGTCTCCGCTTGCCGAGGAGCGATCATGTGGTTCGGCGAGCGTCAGTGGTTTTCTGAGGATGTAATCGGAGGTCTCCGTCTCTCACAGTCATTCAACCTGAGAGATGTCACTGGCAATGACCGATGCTACCGCGCGTTGTACGAGCTCTGCTGAGTAGCCCCGTCGTTGCAGATATGCGGTGAGCCGTCGGCTCGCAGTGACCTTGTCTAACCGTTCGAGCTGTCGCATCCGACGTTCTGCAAGAGTTCGGGCACTCTCGAGTTCATCATCCTGACTGCGCTCATCAAGAGCTGTCTGGGCAATATCACTCGGGATGCCTCGTCGTTCCACCTCGCGCAACAGTGCCGCGTTGCCCAATCCGCGGCGCACCCGTCCCGCCTGCACGAGTTGTGCGGCAAGTCGATAATCGTCAAGGTATCCGTACCGCCGGTATCGGTCAATCAGATCGTCAATGGTTGGGTCGTCAGCACCGTGCACTCGCATGAAGGTACGAACCTCGTATTCAGACAGCGCCGCACCGCGGAGCCGAATGAGAACCCGCTCCTCCACCGATTCGCCGTGATCTTTGGCAGCCCCTGAATTCACCGTGCCCGGGGCAACAGTGCTGGGAACACCGACACCCGTCTCGTGCGGTATCACAGCGGCAGGTTCATCAACACAGCGGGTCACGCCACCGAGTCCGGGATAGCTGATACGACGAACAGACAGGTCGTGCCCTCCTATCTCAGCAGGTGTGGAGGCCTCTCGAACCACCCACGGTAGGTAGCTCACCGTGGCAATCGAACGTGACTCGCGCATTACGCCCCCTTGCGCTCAAGCGCGTTTTCCTTCGAATGAATATTCGAGGAGGGTGGTGTGCGTGTCGAACCGCCAGCAGGTGTTGCTATCGATCTGGCGGCGGCGGCAACCGGGGCGGGTGTCGCGGCAGGGGTCGAGGCACCGATCCCCAGCAGCTGCAGAATCTTCGTCTCAATGCCAGCAGCAATATCGGGATTTTGCAGCAAGAACGAGCGTGCGTTCTCTTTGCCCTGCCCAAGTTGATCACCGTCATACGTGTACCACGCACCGGACTTCTTCACGATACCTTGATCGACACCGTAGTCAATGAGGCTACCCTCGCGCGAAATGCCGATGCCGTACAAAATGTCGAATTCGGCCTGCTTGAACGGCGGGGCCATCTTATTTTTCACGACCTTAACGCGGGTACGGTTCCCCACCGCCTCGGAACCGTCTTTCAGCGTCTCAATGCGGCGAATATCCAACCGCACGGAAGCATAAAACTTGAGTGCTTTGCCACCTGCTGTGGTCTCCGGGCTACCGAAGAACACTCCGATTTTTTCACGCAGCTGGTTGATAAAGATCATGGTGGTGTTGGTTTGGCTGAGCCCACCGGTCAGCTTGCGCAGAGCCTGCGACATGAGGCGTGCCTGCAGCCCAACGTGCGAATCACCCATCTCGCCCTCAATTTCTGCCCGCGGAACCAGAGCAGCGACCGAGTCGATGACGACGAGGTCAATTGACCCGGAACGAACAAGCATGTCCGCGATCTCCAACGCCTGCTCACCGGTATCAGGTTGCGAAACAAGAAGGGAGTCAATATCAACGCCAAGTTTCTTTGCGTATTCGGGGTCGAGCGCATGCTCTGCGTCGATAAATGCTGCAATTCCGCCAGAATTCTGTGCATTCGCGATGGCGTGCAGGGTTAGCGTCGTCTTACCCGACGATTCCGGGCCGTATATCTCAACAATGCGACCACGAGGTAACCCGCCAATACCGAGTGCAACATCCAATGCCACCGATCCGGTCGGGATGACCTCAACCGGGGCACGCTCTTCGCTCCCCAGACGCATGACGGAACCCTTACCGAACTGACGGTCGATTTGCGCTAGGGCGGTTTCAAGTGCTTTTTCGCGGTCTGTTGTTGCCATGATGGGCTCCTTCTCGGTGGTTCGGCTGCCTCTAGGCTGTCAGCGGATCACAGCGGGTCGGACGCCCACGGTGCCTGTGACAAGGCGGTTGACGGGGAAAATTTGATACTTCGACCGTAGAACCAACCACCGACATACGACATGAGCGGCAGCAGCTTGGGGAAAAGGATCTTGGAATACCCGCTGTGGAGGACACTACGCCACATACGAACACACGTTCGAATTTTCCCCGCGTGTCGGAGGAAGATTGTGTGCGAATCCGCCGACGCCGACGCGATTTTCCCCGCGCGTCGGAGAAAGATCCTGCAGGGGAACATCGTCGACGGTGACCAGCGCGATTTTCCCCGCGCGTCGGAGAAAGATTACAGCGACACGCCCGGGCGCGGAGTGCGACGGCCAGCGCCATGACGGCGAGAGTCCGGGACATCCATTGCTCGGCACAGAGCGAGCCACACCTCTCGGGCCGGAATACCGCGGTCAAGCGCCTCCCGTGCAGTGCGTGACCCGAGTTCTGCCAGTACGACATCGCTAAGAACAACAGCACCGTATGCGGACCCGAATTCCTCCTCCACCGCGAGTTGGAGCTCACTGAGCTTCACTGTGAGCTACCGCTCAACGAGGCTACCTCCACCGAACCACCGCTCAACGGAGCATGAGGTTGGCGTCAAACTCCGCAACAAGCGAATCAGGCAGGCTGTCAGGAACCACGGACAGCCCCTCAAGCACCGCGATTCGGTCACCGACCTCGTGCATGATTACCGAGATCGGCGTGTCAAGTGCATCGGCAACTGAGGCCAAAATCTCGCTCGATGCCTCCTTTTGCCCACGCTCTACCTCGCTGAGGTACCCGAGTGCCACGCTTGCCTTCGACGCGACCTGCCGAAGCGTACGGCCTTTTTGCAGGCGGAAGTCCCTCAGCACATCACCGATTTCCTGTCGGACCAGAACCATGGAAACCCTCCTTCTGCTGCGGCCGTTATCAGCCAACGGTGCGCAATTCTACCCGATGTCACTAGCGTTAACCCTAGCGGCGAATCTTCTGACAGCCGTGATTTTCACACTGTGTAACCTTGCAACAGGCTGACCCTGTGCCGTATTCCCCTAAGTTGTCACCGTGTTACGGGCATTCGTACCGCACGCAGTGCTTCGGTGATTGCCGCCGCCGTTGCGGCGGTTCGAATCTCAGCCCGGTCTCCCGAGAGAGACAGTGGGATGGCCCGAACTCCACCGCGCCACGCTATTCCGAGAAACACAACACCGGGATTCACACCATCCTGCGGGGCGGGTCCGGCGACGCCGGTCGTCGAAATTCCCAGTTCGCTCGGCCTGCCTGACACCGCCAATGCCCGACAGACACCCACTGCCATCTGCCGGGCCACGTCGGTGTTCACCGCTCCACATCGGGCGAGCAACTCTGCGGAAACTCCGAGCAGTGTTGTCTTCACCGTCGTGTTGTATGCGACGATGCCGCCGTTCAATACCCGGGATGCCCCGGGGATCCCCGTAAGCTGCGCCGTCACGAGCCCGCCGGTGAGTGATTCGGCTACCGCTACCCGCGCGCCGCGCGCCGCAAGTTCCGCCACGAGTTCTGCAGCACTCTCTTCGAGCGCGGGGCAACTGTCGCCCGGTGCGGGGGCGCTCTTGTCAATTCCTGTCACGCCATCACACCGCCGGAGTCAGCAGGCAACTCAGCGCTCACCCTCGGCCCTGCCGCGCGGCATCCCGCAAGTACTGCGCCCCCGACCACACCGTGAGGATGACAGCCACCATCATGAGCCCGGTATTGACGCCACTGATCCAGTCACCCAGTACGTGCCACAACGGTGCCAGGGCGAATGTGATCGCAATGGCCTGCACAACAGTTTTGGTTTTGCCACCGGATGTTGCGGGCAGCACGCGGCCGCGGCGCAGCTCAAAGAAACGCCAGACTGTGATTCCCACCTCGCGGACAATCACGATCGCGGTGATCAACCACGGTAACTCGCCGAGGATTGAGAGACAGACGAGCGCACCGCTGGTGAGCAGCTTGTCGGCGATCGGGTCAAGAATCTTTCCGAGATCGGTCACCAGCCCGCGGGACCGGGCGATGTAGCCGTCGAGACCATCGGTCAGAATCGCGGTGACAAAGAGAACAACAGCCAACCAGCGCTGCGCGCCGTCACGACCGGCGTCGGTCAGCAGCAGCCAGAAACACAACGGAGCAATAAAAATTCGCACCATCGTGATGGTGTTGGGCAGGTTGAGGTTGCTGGTCACTGGTCGCGTCCGGTCAAGCTCCAGGCATCCTCGGAGGATGCACCGACCTCGTGCTCAGCTGCCGCCTCAAAATCGTCCTGCCCAAGATCGGCAGGCCGCTCCGCGGTGGTGTCCGCCCCCGCATTGCCACCACCGCTGTTCTCCACCACGGGACCAGCACCTCGCAATCGTGCGAGCACTCCCGGCAACTGTTCGACAGTCACGAGCACATCACGCGCTTTTGAACCCTCCGAGGGCCCGACGATCTCGCGTGATTCCAGCAAATCCATCAGTCGTCCGGCCTTCGCGAACCCAACGCGCAGCTTTCGCTGCAACATGGAGGTGGAACCAAACTGGGTTGACACCACCAGTTCGGCGGCGGCGAGCAACAGTTCAAGATCGTCACCGATGTCCGCGTCAATCTCTTTTCGTTCGATCACTGCCTGCACGTCAGCCCGATATTCTGGTCGAGCCTGCTGGGTAACGTGTTTGACAACACGGTCGATTTCCGCCTCGCTCACCCAGGCACCCTGCACCCGCACCGCCTTCGAGGCTCCCATTGGCAGGAACAGCCCGTCTCCCTGACCAATGAGCTTGTCAGCTCCCGGTTGGTCCAAAATGACTCGCGAGTCGGTCACACTCGTCACCGCGAAAGCCAGCCGAGAGGGAACATTCGCCTTAATCAGTCCGGTCACAACATCAACCGAGGGTCTCTGGGTGGCGAGCACCAGGTGAATGCCTGACGCCCGTGCAAGCTGGGTGATGCGCACGATCGAATCTTCCACGTCGCGCGGCGCGACCATCATAAGATCGGCGAGTTCATCGACCACGACAAGCAGGTAGGGATACGGGGTCAGCCTGCGCTCCGAACCCGCAGGCAACACAATTTCGTGCTTTCGCACAGCGGCATTGAAGTCGTCAATGTGGCGGAACCCAAACGACGCAAGGTCGTCGTAGCGCATATCCATTTCTTTTACGACCCACTGCAAAGCCTCGGCAGCCTTCTTCGCGTTCGTGATGATCGGAGTGATCAGGTGCGGCACCCCCGCGTAGGGTGCAAGTTCGACACGTTTCGGGTCGATGAGCACCATGCGCACCTCCGATGGGCGCGCCCGCATCAGCACCGATGTGATCATCGAGTTGATGAAGCTGGACTTTCCGGAACCGGTGGAGCCCGCAACCAGAAGGTGCGGCATTTTCGCGAGGTTGGCGATAACGTAGCCGCCGCCGACATCCTTGCCCATCCCGATGGTCATCGGATGGGCCGCTCCCACCGACACCGGAGACCGCAGCACGTCACCGAGCGTGACAATCTCTCGGTCAGTGTTGGGAATTTCCACCCCAATCGCGCTCTTACCCGGGATCGGGGAGAGAATTCGAATCTCATTGGATGCCACAGCGTAAGCCACATTCTTCGACAGCGCGGTCACCCGCTCCACTTTGACACCCGGTCCGAGTTCGATCTCATACTGAGTGACGGTGGGGCCTCGTGAAAACCCGGTGACCTTCGCATCGACCCCAAACTGGTCGAGCACCTCGGTGATTTGCCGCACAACCTCGTCATTTACGGCAGAATGCTTCTTGGCTGGCTGGCCGAGAGCCAGCTCGGATGCATCGGGCAAAAAGTAGTGGCTGTTCAGCGGACTGCCCGGTGCAGACGCCAGCCCAGCGGAGGTCACCTCCTGGGCCTCAGCAGCAGCCGAGAGATCACCGTGTGTCGCAGTTGCACTGACGCCCGCAGTTGCGATACCGCCCACAGCCGCGCCGACGCCCGCACCCGCCACGCTGATCCCGCTCCCCACACCGCCGACACCCGCGGCAGCGGCTGGCAGAATGTTCCCCACACCCGTCTGCGGATCAAACACTTCGAGCATGGATGTTGCTCCGCCGTCGTCTCCTCGCAGTCCGGTGCGGCTCCGATCGGGCAGATCACTGAGACCGTGCAGAACAGCTTCTGCGCGCTGCAGGTCATTGTGCACGCCGGTGAGCCCACCGGGTGCTGGTCGCGCACTGACCGGCATGCCAGCCCCGCCGATCACAGCAGCGGTGTGACCGGCAGCAGTGCCACGAATCGAAGACGCGTGCGCGCCCTCAATGGGCGTCTCAAAGCTTCCTTCGGTTGACGCCGAAGCGGGACCGAGCATGGCCGTAATGCCATCGAGTGCCGACGGCACATCAACCGCACCGGATGGCGCGTCTTTCTGTCGCCACCACGGCAACGGGCCACTCGTGCCCGCAGTATCGCCCTCGAGATGGTCGTCACAATCATCACCACCGAGACCATCCCGACCGGCGCGCGCGCGCGCTGATCGTGCGGCCTCGCGCGCACCAGCCTCTTCGAGACGGCGAAGTCGAGCGGCCTGACGGCGGTCCCGCCAGGTTGGTTTTGTCGGGGCAGACAGAACCGTGGGAACGCGCACCCCCGACTGGGTCATCACCACCGAATCGGCGTCGGTCGGCACCAGCGCCGGAGGAGCCCCGAATAACCACGCATACAGTTCGCGCATCCGTGCCGGAATCCGGGTCGGTGGTGTTTTGGTAATAATGAGCACAGACAGCAGCAGCAGCAGCGCCGTCACCGCCGTCGCCCCGACCGGTGCGAGCAAGAGAACAAGCGGTTGCCCAACCATCCAGCCACATATGCCACCGGCCCGGGAGAGGGTAACCATGCCCGCCGTGGGTGCCGGCCGGCCACTGTAAATGTGACAGAGAGTGGCGGATGCCACAAGCACCAGTCCAAGCCCAATACCAATACGCGTGTTGTCATGCACCGAACTGGGGTGCCGAAACCACCAGATGGCAAACAGCAGCATGACCACCGGCAAGACAAACGAGACACGGCCGAGGAGAGCACCAAAGGTCCACGAGTTCACCGTGCGCGCGACCGATTCGTTAATGAGGAACCACTCGACGATGGCCCCGGCGATCGCGAGCAGGACCAGAAAAAAGGGACCACCGTCGCGGCGCTCTTCCTTTTGCAGCACCTCGGGGCCGAGCGCCCGCGCAGCACCACCCGTGACGTGCGCGAGAGACATCCACGCGCGCGCAAGCACAGACGGCCCCGGTGCCACCGCTTCCGGCTCAGAAGTGGCCAACTTTGCCTTCGCGGGCTTGCGGGGGGACGAGGAAGCGGGGCGCGTGCCGCGTCCTGTCGGGCTAGCGGCGCGCGCGCCCGTTGAAGGACGGGTAGCCATGCTCACATGTTATGTCGCACCACCGACACCGGGAGGGAGCCGCCCGCGAGTGTCAGCGATCACGAAGTTGCAAATATCCGCGGTGTCGGACGCACAGAGCCGCCCGCGAGTGTCAGCGATCACTCAAGATCATCGACGTGCGCGGCACGCTCGAGGAAACCGCCCGTGATCACACCCACAGACAGCCCGGTCAGTGTGCCCGTGCCCGGAACGCGCGACCGAGAGTCCTTCCTCGTCCGGAAACTGCCCGGTCAGTGTGCCCGTGCCCGGAACCCTGCGATCACACACCAGACGGTCTGGTGCCTGCCTACGCCGCAATCACCAGCGGCACAAGCATCGGGCGACGGCGCAGTCGTCGATTCACCCAGCCACCAAGCACCCGTCGCACCACCTGTGACAGCGCATGCGGGTCGCGCACCCCGTTGTGCGCTGCTTCGGCAAGCGCCGCGATAATCCGCGGTTTGACGTCGTCGAACACAGATTCATCCTCCGCAAACCCGCGAGCATGGATCTCGGGTCCTGTAATAACGCGACCGGTCGCGGCATCCACCACCACAATGACCGAGATGAACCCCTCTTCGCCGAGAATGCGGCGGTCTTTCAGGTCAGCATCGGTGATCTCGCCGACAGTCGAGCCATCCACGTACACAAACCCGAGATCGAGTTGCCCGCTCTGCCGCATGAGGCCGTCGCGCAGATCATAGACCGAGCCGTTTTCACCGAGGAATGTGTTGCGCTCAGGCACTCCGGTTTCGCGCGCAAGCTTCGCGTTCGCAAACAGGTGCCGATATTCGCCGTGAATCGGCAGCACGTTTTTCGGCTTGACAATGTTGTAACAGTAGAGCAATTCGCCGGATGCCGCGTGACCAGACACATGCACCTTCGCGTTGCCTTTGTGCACAACGTTCGCCCCGAGCTTCGTGAGTCGATCAATGACCCGATACACCGCATTCTCGTTGCCGGGAATAAGGCTCGACGCGAGGATAACCGTGTCGCCCTCCCCCACCTCGATCTGATGATCGTTGTTCGCCATCCGCGAGAGCACCGCCATCGGCTCCCCCTGCGAGCCGGTCGACATGAAGACAATCTTGTTGTCAGGGATGTCCCCTGCCTTCACGTAATCGATGAGCACGCCGGGTGGCACAGTGAGGTAGCCGAGGTCAGCGGCAATGCCCATGTTGCGCACCATGCTCCGGCCGAGCAGCGCCACCCGGCGACCGTGTGCGTGCGCGGCATCCAGCACCTGCTGCACGCGGTGCACGTGACTCGAGAAGCTCGCGACGATCACGCGGCGCGGGGCGCGCGCAATAACCTCATCGAGCACCGGGCCGATGGAGCGTTCGAGAGGCGTGAACCCCGGAACATCCGCGTTGGTGGAATCAACGAGAAAAACATCAATGCCTCGAACACCCAGTCGCGCAAACTCGCGCAGATCGGTGAGTCGCCCGTCGAGTGGCAGTTGGTCCATCTTGAAATCGCCGGTTACAAGCGCGGTGCCACCCGCAGTGCTGATCGCCACCGCGAGCGCGTCGGGAATAGAGTGGTTCACAGCGACAAACTCGAGGTTGAACGGCCCGATTTTTTCCTGTTCTCCCTCGCGCACGGTCAGGCTGTAGGGCTTGATCCGGTGTTCCTTTAGTTTTGCTTCGACGAGCGCGAGCGTGAGCTGTGAGCCGATTAACGGGATGTCGTCGCGCAGTTTGAGCAGGTACGGCACTCCCCCAATGTGGTCTTCGTGTCCGTGCGTGAGCACGATCCCGAGAATGTCATCAAGCCGTTCCTTCAGAAAACCAAAATCGGGCAGGATAAGGTCAACCCCGGGCTGGTGTTCTTCGGGGAAGAGTACCCCACAGTCAACTATGAGGATCTTGCCGTCAATCTCGAAGCTGGTCATGTTGCGACCTATTTCGCCGAGACCGCCAATCGGGATGATTCGAAGCGTTCCCCGCTCGAGCGACGGCGGGTCGCTCGGTCCATCGCGTTCGGCGGCGGCGGGCTGGGTGGTGTGGGTGTCCGGCATGGATCCTCCTTGGGAGTTCGGCGTCCCCCGGCAGCCTACCGTCGCCACGAGACAGACACGTGGCAGAACCTGCTACTTGTCTGTTCCTTCGCGTCGATATCGTGGAGGTGTTGAAGATCGAACGGTGTGCCGACGATCACTAACCTGTCCTTGCCCCGTGAGGGACATCAAATGTTCTCGGGTTCAGCGGGGGGGGGCGAATGCCGCCACCCGGACCGTTCTCTCCGTGGGTCACCGGGCTGCCCTCGTAGTTCACCGGGTAACCCCCGCGACCCACCGGGCAACCCGTGAGTTCGCTCACAGCTCCCGATGGTCGGAGGGGCAGCCCCCGCGACCCACCGGGTAACCCCCGCGGTTCACCGGGTTGTTCCCGCGATTTTCGGGAGCGCTCCCCCGGCCGCTGCGTTGCGGTCGGGTCGGAAGTTGGAGAAGTCAACACCGAGAATGCCTCGAACGACATTGACCTCATCTTCGATGAGAGCGGCCTCCCACTCTTCGGGCCCGACCAGTGGCAGCCGCACCCGTGGGCTGTTGATTCGCCCGAGCCCGTGCAAAAGGTACTTCGCCGCCACCGTTCCGGGCACATGGGTCATCACGGCGCGCACGAGCGGCTCGAGCTGTTTGTGCGCGGTGGTGGCTGCGTGCAAATCACCACGGTTGACGGCGTTGACCATGGTTCGATACGGGCCAGCTGCGATGTTGGCGGTGACGCCGATGAGCCCTGTCGCACCGATCGCAAGGTGCGGCAACACGTTCGCGTCATCCCCAGAGAAATACATGAGGTCGGTCTGGTTGAGCACGCGGCTGACCTCAGAAAAATCACCCTTGGCGTCTTTTACGGCCAAGATATTGGGGTGCTTTGCGAGCCGCAGGAGCGTCTCGTACTTGATCGGAACACCGGTGCGCCCGGGGATGTCGTAGAGGATGACAGGCAGATCAGTGGCGTCGGCAACCATGCGGAAGTGGGTGAGGATGCCTGCCTGGGTCGGCTTGTTGTAGTACGGCGTGACAATCATGATGCCGTCGGCGCCAATTTTTTCGGAGTGGCGGTAAAGTTCGATCGCGTGCGCGGTCTCGTTAGAGCCACCGCCGGTAATGATCTTCGCGCGCCCCGCAGCGACGCTTTTGCCGACCTCGACGAGCTTGATTTTCTCGACGTCGGTGAGAGTTGATGTTTCACCTGTTGTGCCGGTGACAACGATACCGTCGGCACCGGCGGAGATGACCTCATCAATGTGCTTCTCAACCCCAACCCAGTCAACTTCGCCGTCTGCCGTCATCGGGGTGACGAGCGCAATGAGAACCTGTCCGAAGGGGTTTTCGTGAGCCATATCCTCAGCCTACTGGCACCCACCACTATTCGGTCATGGCCGTTCGTATCGGCGGAAGCGGTACCCGACACCGGCCCGCGAGGCGAGCACACCCACCAGCGGTTCGCTGTGACTCAGCCGCCAGCTAAGATCAATCGAGGGGGCGAACGCCTCACCGTTGACCGCAAGGTCGAGTTCGGTCACTTCGAGCCGGTGTGCCCTGTCAATAACAGCGGCGAACAGCTCAGCCCCGCCAATCACCCACAGCCACAGCCCACCCCCCTCGGGTGTCTCCGATGCACCTGCGGTCGGCAGTGCCCGCGAACCCACCCGGGCAACCGCCTCCTCAAACGAAGCCACCCTCATCGCTCCTGTGGCTGCCCACTCTGCTTGACGGGACAGAACAAGGTTGACCCGCCCGGGCAGCGGCCGAAATCGCTCGGGCAGTGAATCCCAGGTCTTACGCCCCATGAGTACAGGATGTCCCAGGGTCACCTCTTTAAAGTGTGCAAGATCCTCCGGCACATGCCACGGAAGACCGCCGCCCGCACCGATCACCCCGTTGTGTGCCTCTGCCCAGATGAGCCCGATCCGCACCGACCCCGCAGGCGCGCCCGACCCGGCCCAGGCCGATGTCACCGCGGAGTCTGCGCGAACCGACCCCGCAGGCGCACCCAAACCCACGGGCTCATCCACCGATTCACCACTCATCGTTCTCCCGTTCACACCGCGACTGCCGCACGAATTCCGGGGTGATGTTGGTATCCCTCGATCACGAAGTCTTCAAACTCGTAATCGAAAATAGAGGCCGGTTTCCGCACGATGTGCAGCCTGGGCACGGGGAACGGTTCACGACTCAATTGCAGGTCAACCTGTTCGAGGTGATTGTCGTAAACATGGCAGTCACCGCCGGTCCACACAAGGTCGCCAACGGCGAGGTCGGTCTGTTGCGCGATCATGTGGGTGAGCAAGGCGTAGGACGGAATATTGAACGGCACCCCGAGGAACAGATCGGCGCTGCGCTGATAGAGCTGGCACGAGAGTCTACCGTCGGCCACGTAGAACTGGAACAGCGCGTGGCACGGGGCGAGGGCCATCCGCGGAATGTCTGCCGGGTTCCAGGCCGACACCACTAACCGCCGCGAATCGGGGTTACGGCGAATTTCATCAACGACCCGCTGAATCTGATCAATCGTCTCGCCGGTCGGAGTCGGCCACGAGCGCCACTGCACACCATAAACCGGACCAAGATCACCGGATGCATCGGCCCACTCGTCCCAAATGGTGACGCCGTGCTCGTGCAACCACTCAACATTGGATGACCCGCGCAAGAACCACAGGAGCTCGTAAATAACTGATGCCACATGCACGCGTTTTGTCGTGGTAACGGGGAATCCCGCACTGAGGTCAAACCGAAGCTGTCGCCCAAACACGCTCCGCGTGCCCGTGCCGGTACGGTCGGATTTTATCGCACCGACCGCACGCACCTCGCGAAGCAAATCTTCATAGGGGGTAGCAATCACTGTACTCATCACGACGATGCTAGCGGCAGGGCCCGACATTACAGCCAGACACAGCCTTCTTTCTGCCACCGCCCCACGCACATCGCTAGGCTGGAAGCCCCGAACCATAAGGAGCTCACCATGCCCGTTACAAGCGAATCCACCGCAGTATGGAACGGGACGCTGCTCGAAGGTGACGGCACCGTGGTGCTCGATTCCTCCGGCACTGCAACTTTTCCACTCACGTGGAAGGCTCGTTCGTTCGGTACCGAGAACACAACAAACCCGGAGGAACTGCTCGCGGCTGCGCACGCATCCTGTTTCTCGATGGCGCTCTCACACGCCCTCACCGAAGCGGGCAGCCCACCAGAACGCATTCAGACCACGGCCGCCGTCACATTCGAGGTGGGCAAGGGCGTGCTCGGCAGCCATTTGCTTGTGAGTGCCCGGGTACCCGGTCTCACTGAGGCGCAGTTTGAGGCTTTTACCACCCGTGCAAAATCAGAATGTCCTATCTCCCGGGCGCTCACCGGTATCCCGATCACAATCGAGGCAGAGCTCGCTTAGCAACAGCCCACGACGCTCCTGTTGAACGCACCCTCGGCGGATTCACTCACGTCGATCCTGACGGTTCTGTTGCGCAAGCTCGATAGCGTGGCGGATCGCCTGCCGCGCCCGTCGGCGGTCGCCCGCTGCCTCGTACACAACACCGAGTCGCAGCCACACACGCCACGAGTCGGGAGAACTCTCGGCATCGTCCCGAAAGCGGCTAAACGCGGCGCTCGCCCCGGCTCGTGTCGGGCGTCCGGTCGGTCCGAGCGCAATTCCAAGCTCGAGACCGCCCTCGGCCTCAAGCTCACGTACCAGCGCCGCCGACCGCATCCCGAACCACAGCTCCCGCCACAGTGCCCACGCGCCGATCAGGGGGAGCACGAGCAGAGCGCTCCCCATGACGACGGCCACGGGGTTCCCAGTCTGCAAAAACTGGAGGGCGCGCCATCCCACCAGCACCAGATAGATCGCGAGGATCGTGGCCATCACGATCGCCGACACCATGGGCCCGCTAGGTTGCGGGCGGGCCATCAACACTCCTCACCGATTTAGCGGTGCACAACCCACTCAAAACCGCGGCCACTCCACACCCGCCTCACAGACCCTCGTCTACGCCAGACAGATCAAGCCCGAGCAGTGTCTCGAGCCCCACCATCACTCCGGGTGTCACGGGTGCGGCACGTAACGCAAGCAGCAACCCCGCCCTGTAGGCTACGGACGATACCGTTGTGTGCACAAAGGTGAGGGTTTCCCCCACACCGCCGAACACGATCCGCTGCTCGGCATCCACACCTGCAAGCCGCATGCTGTGGATCGGTACCCCGGAGACGAGTTCACCGCGGGCACGCTGTTCAGGATGTGGCGCACTGATCGGCCCCACCGCCTCACGGGTGGCGGCGATCCGCTCGGCGGTTCGCACCGCCGTTCCCGACGGGGAATCAGCCTTGCCCGCGTGATGTGACTCCACAATCTCGACGGAGTCAAAGAACCGCGCAGCGTACGCCGCGAGCACTGTACCAACGACGCTCCCGAGCGAAAAGTTGGGCACAAAAATCACCCCGCCGGATCTCTCTGGCCCCTCACCAGTGACGCCGTGTGACGGGTGACCTCTCAGTTCAGCACCGTCTGCCCCACTGGCCGCGTCGCCAGCCATGCCGTCACCGACAACCGCGTCGGGCGTGGTGTCCCAGTGAGAGTCCCGCACTGCGACCTGCACGCGAACACGCGCAATTCGCTCCTCCGACCACCCCGAGGTGCCCACCACGATCGGGATGCCACGCGCCACCGCATAATCCACAATCTCGCCGCTCGCACTCGGATGTGTGACATCGAGCACGACATCCGCTCCCGCACACTCCGTCAATTTCGATCGGGAATCCAATGCCGCGTGTAGCACGAGGTCATCGGACTCCGCAATCAGCGACAGCGCCAGCCGACCCATCCTGCCCGTTGCCCCAACCACCGCGACCCGAATCACCATGCTCCCAGCCTAGCGCGGGCAGCCACCGCACCGCCCGCGTTCCCACCACCGCTGCGTTGCACCATCCACCCGGTGCCCACCACCAATCACAGGGTCGAAATGTCGCTCGCGCCAACCCACGAGCCTCCACCCACGCACTCTGCCTGCGGATCATCACACGGCGAATATAAAACCTGTCATTCGCACGCCGACCCACAAGTGTTTACAGTGTGTACGGATCAGGCAACCCCGTCCGTAGCTCGGCTGGCAGGTGTGCAAGATCGTTGTGTGTCACGAGACTCCACGGGCGACCCGCTTTCTGGGCAAGCACGGTGAGCCCACAGTTAGCCTGGTTGAGCGACACCCAGCGCCAGTCGGGCGCACCGAGAACCTCGCGCACGAACCATCCGATGACGAAGTTGTGGGTGATAAGCAGGTCATGACAATCACCGCGATGGTTCCGGAAAAACTCGACCGCAGCATCCGCTAGCTGCGCCCGCCCAGCCTCAATCTCATCCTCCGTCACCGACCCGAAAAATGGCGCATAGTAGGGCGGCATCTCGGGGCTCGGACCGGACGGGATGCAGTCAAATAACAGCGCTGACGGCTGCGGTGTGAGCGCAGGGAGTTTCGCCGCGATCACCGCGGCCGTTTCAGCCGCTGGCTGCAGTGGTGAATGCCATGCCGAATCAAACGGGATACCGCTGAGCCGAAGCGCAAGACTTTCAGCCTGCCGACGTCCGCGAGGTGAGAGGGGGCCGTCCGACAGGCCGTGCTCAGCATCGAGCGGCTCGCCGTGGCGCACGAGGTAGATGTGATGGGTCACTGGCTCGTCTCCCGTTGTTACGTCGGCATGCCCTGTCGATTATCCGCTGTGAAACGCGTCCCGACCGATATCGCCAACGGCGACGAGCGAGAACGAGCGCTGAGACAATTCTGCTGCCAGTTCCTGGATGTGTGCCCCTGAAACAAGTCCAATGCGACGAAGTGTTTCATCAAGGTCATTAAACTCACCAATACCCAGCTCCGCACGTCCGAGACGGGACATCCGGGTGTCGGAGTCTTCCAGAGCGAGCGCTGAAGCACCCGCAAGCTGGCCGTTGGCGCGACGGATCTCAACCTCGGTCACGCCGTGCTCGGCGATTCCACGAAGTTCAGCGCGCATAAGGTCGGCGACGGTGGCTGCGTTCTGTGGGGCGCATCCGGCGTACATCCCAAATATTCCGGCATCGGAATATGCCGGTGCGAAGGAGTAGACAGAGTAGGCAAGGCCTCGTTTCTCCCGTATCTTCTGGAAGAGTCGGGATGACATTCCAGCCCCGAGGATGGAGTTGAGCACGGTCATTGTCCATCGTCGTTCGTCGCTGGCAATGAGACCGGGCATTCCCAGAATGAGGTTCACCTGCTCGAGCGGACGCTCAATGACGGTGACCGCAAGCGGGGAGGCCGACGACGCAGCACTGTCCACGGCGCTTCCGGAGGCGGCGGCGGCGGGTGACGCAGCACCCGGGGGAACGCGGCCGCTGAAAGAGCCGGTGCTCACAAGGTTCGCGGCGCTGAGCCCGGTCAGGTCGGTATCACCAACGCTACCGATCCCGGAGTGACCGGCTGTGTCGACAGCCGCGGGAAGCCGACGCGCGACCGGGACACCCTCGCGATCCAACTCCCACCGTGCCGCATGGAGCGCAGCAACTAGCCCCGCGACAAGCTCGTCGTGATCAACCGCACCGGCCGCGGTAACAACAAGATCCTGTGGGCGATAGTTGGCACGATAGTGGTCCCACACCCCGCTGCGAGTGGCCGCGTTAATCGTCTCCGGGTTTCCTCCGATGGGTCGACCGAGTGGATGCCCCGCCAATACCTTTTCGGTAAACGCTTCGCTCGCGACATTCGACGGGTCATCTGCCGCCATGGCGAGTTCCTCCAGGATGACACCTCGCTCGCTCTCAAACTCGGTTTCCCCGATGAGCGATGATGTGAACATGTCTGCGAGCACTGACACTGCCATTGGCAGGTCACGATCAAGTACCTTCGCGTAATAGCAGGTGTGCTCTTTCGCGGTTAGTGCATTGTGCTCGCCACCCACCTCATCGAACGCGATGGCAATGTCAAGCGCCGAGCGCGTCGTCGTGCCCTTAAACAACAGGTGCTCGAGGAAGTGTGTCGACCCGAGGCTCGCGGGATGCTCCGACCCAGCCTTTTCCTCGTCACGCGATCCAACCGCGACCCAAAAGCCGACCGTCACGCTCCGGCTACCCGGCATCTGCTCGGTAAGCACTCGGAACCCGGAGGGATGCACGGTACGCCGCACGCGCGTCCCGCCCGCCGCGACGAAAGAGAGTTCTGGTTGGTGGAGGGGAAGAGCAACTGAGCCATTCATCCCGTTCAGCCTACCGGGAACGAGGGGACTTTCCGCGACACTCTCTCGCCCAACCTGCTCGTGGGCTGATCGCCGATTCCCGACCGAGGCCGAACGGGAGTCGGCGTCCCACGGCGGACACGCAGGTGCTAGATACCCGTGGGGAAACGCTGAGATTGACCAGAGCGATTGTCACGCCAATACCTGGCAGGAACACGGAATCCGTCACCGATCCGCAGGGTCACAGGATACTTCACCGATCCGCAGGGCTACAGAACCCGTCACCGATCAGGGATGCCCCGCCGTGCACGCGCGCGGCGGGGCATCCCTGTCACTGATGTGAACTAGACCGCAGCACTCGCCCCGGTATTCTCGCTCTTGGGAAGCACGGGCGACAGGGAGAGCTTGCCACGATCATCAATCTTCATGATCTCCACGAGCACCTTCTGTCCGATGTTGAGGACGTCTTCAACGTTCTCAACACGTTTGCCACCGGCGAGTTTGCGCACCTCCGAGATGTGCAGCAGACCGTCTTTGCCGGGCAGCAACGACACGAACGCGCCGAACGGAGCAAGCTTGACGACGGTACCGAGGAACTGCTCCCCGATCTCCGGGTTCATCGGGTTTGCGATTGCGTTCACCTGGGCGCGGGCGGCTTCGGCCGATGGGCCGTCCAGGGCACCAATGTAGACCGTGCCGTCTTCTTCGATGGAGATCTCCGCGCCGGTCTCGTCTTGGATAGCGTTGATCGTCTTGCCCTTCGGGCCGATGAGCTCACCAATCTTATCGACCGGGATCTGCACGCTAATGACGCGCGGAGCGGTCGGAGCCATCTCGTCGGGAGCATCAATCGCCGCGCTCAGCACCGCAAGGATCGTCGTACGGGCACTCTTTGCCTGCGCCAGAGCCCCGGCAAGCACCGAAGCTGGAATGCCGTCGAGCTTCGTATCGAGTTGAATCGCCGTGACAAATTCGCTCGTACCAGCGACTTTAAAGTCCATGTCGCCGAGGGCATCCTCCGCTCCCAGGATGTCGGTCAGTGCCGCATACCGCGTCTTGCCATCCAGTTCGTCGGAGATGAGCCCCATCGCAATGCCCGCTACCGGCGCGCGCAACGGAACACCCGCGTTGAGCAACGATAGCGTCGAGGCGCACACGGAGCCCATTGAGGTTGACCCGTTGGAGCCGAGTGCTTCAGACACCTGGCGGATCGCGTAGGGAAACTCCTCACGACCCGGCAGCACCGGCACGAGTGCCCGTTCAGCAAGCGCACCGTGACCGATCTCTCGCCGCTTCGGTGTGCCCACTCGGCCGGTCTCACCGGTCGAGTACGGCGGGAAGTTGTAGTTGTGCATATAACGCTTCTTCGTCTCCGGCGACAGCGAATCAATCTGCTGTTCCATCTTCAACATGTTGAGCGTCGTGATCCCAAGAATCTGGGTTTCACCACGCTGGAAGATGGCCGAGCCGTGCACACGCGGCACAACCTGCACCTCAGCGTCGAGCGGGCGGATGTCCGCGAGCCCCCGCCCATCAATCCGAACACCCTCATCAAGCACCCGTGACCGGACAACCTTCTTCGTCACCGACTTGTAGGCAGCGGACACCTCACCGAGTGCGGATTCGGGAAGTTCGCTCCTCTCCACCCTCGCGGAGATCTCGGCTTTGACCTTTGATTTCAGGGCCTCGTCGGCATCCTGCCGTTCCACCTTGCCCGCGATCTGGTACACCTTTCCGAGCTCAGCCTGCGCAAGCGCAGCGACCGCCTCGTAGGTGTCCGGCTGGTACGGCGGGAACGTCGGGTAGTCAGCGGTCGGTTTTGCCGCAGCGGCGGCAACTTTTTCCTGTGCCTCCACGAGCTGACGGATAAACGGCTTCGCCGCCTCCAGCCCCTGGGCAACGACCTCTTCGGTCGGCTTGGTGGCACCGCCCTTGATGAGATTCCATGAGCCGTCGGTAGCTTCAGCCTCGACCATCATGATCGCGACATCCTTCGAGCCGTCTTTTTCGGTAACGACTCGCCCCGCAACGACCATGTCGAAAACGGCGTTAACCAGCTGCGAGTGCTTAGGGAATGCAACCCACTGGCCACCGATGAGCGCGATGCGCACACCACCGATGGGGCCCGAGAACGGCAACCCGGCAAGTTGGGTGGACATGGACGCTGCGTTGATCGCGAGGACGTCGTACAGTTCGTCGGGTTTGATCGCGAGAACGGTCACGACGACCTGCACCTCATTGCGGAGACCGTCGACGAAGGAAGGACGAAGCGGGCGGTCGATGAGACGGCACGCGAGAATCGCCTCGGTTGAAGGGCGGCCCTCACGGCGGAAAAACGAGCCGGGGATGCGGCCTGCCGCGTACATCCGCTCTTCAACATCAATCGTGAGTGGAAAAAAGTCAAAGTTTTCGCGCGGTTCTTTCGAGACGGATGTCGCGGACAGCAGCATCGTCTCGTCATCAATGTAGGCAACGGCCGAACCCTGCGCCTGCTGCGCAAGCCGACCGGTCTCAAAACGAATAGTGCGGGTGCCAAAGGTTCCGTTGTCAATAACGGTTTCGGCGAACGTGATTTCTGGACCTTCCAAGAGGTCTTCTCCTTTGTTTTGCGTCGCACTCCGTGCAAGCCCGACTCATACTCGGTCGCACCCATCCGGCACGCCCGTGTCAGGAGCAGACAGAGGCATCTGACCGACGAACACGGGTCACGCTGGTCACCAGTAGAGGTCCACCACTCGCACACGCATCAACTGTTCTTTCGTTTACGCTGATTGCCACGATTGGTAATCCACCACAGGGGACCAGCTCCAGCCCGCCCACTCCAAACGTTACTTATGCTAGCAGTCAGGGTCCGACATTCGGGATGCCCCGCGTTCCGACTCCCACCGGCACAGTGACCCCCGATGCCCGTACGACGGTGGACGGCACCGACGACGGCACCAGCACCGGTGGCACAGTGACCGACATCACCGTGTCATCCTTGGCAACCATGCCCTCACCCGCCGTACGCCCGCGCACTCGCCGCGCAATCCACGGCATTGCGTAGCGACGAAACCAGACAAGGTCACCAACAACTGTCGAAGCGTCCTCACCGGAGGTGTCATGGATGGCCCGCTCCAACCCAGCGAGCAACTGCGCGTCAGGAACCCCGAGCACCTCGGCCGCAGCGTACGCCAATCCGCGGTGTCCGGCGGGATTGAGGTGGACACGGTCCTCCGCCCACCGATCTGTTCCAACAAGCACCGGATCAGCGGCAACATCCAGCAGCAGTGCACCGGTATCCGCTGCACAATCACGCAGCACCCGGTTGAATGCAGCAAACCGAGCAGTGAACCACCGGGATACCGGGCGCAGCGGGTAGAACGGGGTAACAAGCAGCACATCGCATCCCGATCCTCGGAGCACCGCCACCGAGTCACAGAGCAGTGCCGCACGTTGAACAGGATCATTTCCAGCTCTGACCAGGTCATTTGCCCCGATCAGAATTGACACAAGGTCAGCTCCCAGCTCCATCGCACGCGGCACCTGCGTCTCGACGACATCACGCACCCTGCGACTGCGTACGGCAAGATTCGCGTACTCAATTCCCCCACTCACAACACCCGCGCCGGGGTTGTTCCCCTCTCCCGCGCGCCCACAAGTTCCCTCGGCGAGCGCAAGCAGTAACGCAAGCCGATCAGCCCACCCCCGGTAGACACCATCAGGCATCCGCGACCGGTCACACAGGCCTTCGGTGAGTGAATCTCCGAGAGCAACATAGCGACGCCAGCGCAGCTTTGATGGGGGGTCGGGATGCTCCGCCGCCGCACCCACACCCGCTCGGGGCACAACCGTGCTGCGCACAGATACAACCGCAGGAGGCACGATTGTGTTGCTCGACAACCCGGACGACGAAGCAATCAGATCCGGTTGACACACCAACGGCACGACCTGACCGGCCGCTCGACGGACAACACGCGGAGCGCGAGCAGTGGTGGCGTGCCCCATTGCCCACCGGTAGTACCCGAGCAATTCGTCGCCAAGACGATCCCAACCGCGACCCTCGACCGACTCGGCCGCCCGGAGTGCAAATACACGGCGCTTCGAGCCATCCCCGGCTAGATCTCGCACGCGTTCGCGCAGGTCGGCGAGGTCACCCGGGCGGTAGAGCCATCCCGTCACACTGTCGTTCACAAGATCGAGCGGACCCCCGCGGCCCGTCGCAACGACCGGAACGCCGCTCGCAAGAGCCTCCTGCACGGTCTGGCAGAAGGTCTCATGCTCGCCCGGATGAACAAAAACGTCGAAACTGGCGAGCACCTCCGCGAGCTGTGTACCACCAAGGAATCCCGTGAAATGCGCCGTCGGCAAAACCTTCTCGAGGTCAGCCCGACTGGGTCCCTCCCCCACAATCACGAGTCGCACGTGTGGGATGTCCGCGAGCACAGCGAGGTCCTCCACCTGTTTCTCGGGAGCAAGCCGACCCACGTAACCGACGATGGTGTCACCGTTCGGTGCGATCTGTGTTCGCCACGCATCGTTCCGACGGGATGGCCCGAACCTCTCGGTGTCGACTCCCCGACCCCAGAGTTGCACTTGCCCCACCCCCATCGCAGCGAGCCGCTCAATGGCCGAGGATGAGGGCGCGAGAGTGAGGGTTGCGCGGCGGTGAAGGCGCGACAGATGCCGGTCGAGCGCGGGGGCGAGCCCCGGCATACCGTACCGCTGTGCGTAGGCCGGGATGTCCGTCTGGTAGACGGCAACCGAGGGAATGCCAACCGATTCCGCGGCGAGGACCCCGCGCCATCCCAACACGAACGGAGAGGCGAGGTGCACAACGTCGGCGTCGAACTCGCGCATGAGGTGCGCAAGCCGCCTGGTGCTCGCAAGCGCCAGGCGCACATCGGGATAACTCGGCAACGGTATCGACGGCAGCAGCACCGCCTCGACTCCACACAGGGACTGGTCAATGGGACCGGATCGCGGGGCAACCACGAGCGACTCGTGGCCACGCCGTTCAAGGTGATAAAGCACCTGCAGCAGCGAGTGCGTCACCCCGTTCATGTGCGGGAGAAACGACTCTGCAAGCAAGAGAACCTTCACGATTACAGGTTGAGGCCTCTCTGCTGCACTAAGCCTCCGAATTGACCGGGCGCACGCAAGGATTAATCACACGGTTGCAAGGTGTTCAGATGCGCGTCGCCACCAGTTTCACCCGCACAACGAGAGCCCGCCCCTGGGGGTCTTGGAGGCGGAACTTGCCGCGCACGTTTCACCCGCACAACAAAAGCCCGCCCCCTCCTCTCAGACCGTTGCCCCCGTGGCATCGATTATCACGCCCGTTCGTCTCCCGTTCATCCACACCGGGTAGACAAGAGACATGGATGCTCCGTGGGCGAACGACCTCGCTGCCTCGCCCTGGTTGCTCCCTGCCCTGTTCGCGCTTGTGGTCGGAGACGCGTTCCTCGTTATCCTCCCGAGCGAAACCGCGGTCGTTGCGCTGGGTGCCCTGTTTGCGACTACCGGATCGCCGCCACTTCTCGCAGTTTTGCCGATCGCGGCGCTCGGAGCCACTACCGGTGACCTGCTCTGCTACCTCATTGGTCGCCGGGTCGGACTGGACAGGTGGCAGTGGCAGCGTCGCGGGCGCGTCGCTCGCGCAATCGCGCGTGTTCGCACGGCTGTGCACCGGCGCACTGCTGTACTCGTGTTTACCGCCCGATACATTCCGTTTGCCCGAATTGCCGTCAACCTCGCAGCCGGCGCCGGGCGCGTCCCGCTCGCACACTATCTACCGCTCTCCACCGTCGCGGGCGTGACGTGGGCCTGTTACAACGCGGGCATCGGCGCACTCGTCGGCGCAGCACTGCCGGAGAATCCGCTGCTCGCGGTAGCGATATCTATCCCCGTCACGATCGTGCTCGGTATCGTCGCAGACAGAATCATTGCGAGGATGGGCACGCGCCACGAAGCATCCATGACGATAGAGGTGTCCACGACGACCGGAACATCCCTCGATCCAGGTGCCACGGACTAGCCGAGATAGCCGGTGCCAAAACACCTCGAGCGCGAAGGTATGCCCACCCTTGTAGGGTGCCAGCCTCGACACGCCGAAGGGGGATACAGCCGAAAGGTATGTCTACCTTTGTAGGGTGCCAGACACCGCGGAAGCCGTGGCGCGTCAGCGACGCAACCCGAGACGCTCAATAAGCGAGCGATAACGGCTGATGTCCACATCGGAAAGGTACCCGAGCAGACGACGGCGCTGGCCGACTAACAGCAACAAACCACGACGGGAGTGGTGGTCGTGTTTGTGCTCCTTCAGGTGCTCGGTGAGGTCCTTTATGCGCTTGGTGAGCAACGCAACCTGCACCTCGGGAGAACCGGTGTCACCGGGGTGAGTTGCATACTCGTCAATGATCGACTGCTTAACCTCTGCTTCTAGGGCCATACCGGTTCTCTACTCTCTCTCGTTGCGCGCCGCCCAGGGTCTGTTTCCCTGAGCACTCTCCATGCGCGGCCGCCATGACGGCATCCGGCCCACACTCTATCAGACCGGATCTCCCACGCGGCCGTACCCGGACCTTGAGATCGGTGCGCCCATCGTTGTGGCGTCAGGGCACACCAAGGGTAGATGAGTCGCTTGCACCGGCACACAGGTACCCGAGCAGCAACCCATCAAAACGAACCAGGCTGCGCCCTGCTCGCCCCGACGCACAGGCACCCGGGGCCCATGACCCCTTACTCAACGGCCACTGAGACCCACAAACACCCACAAAATTGCGACGCACCACCGGTATCCCGGCTCCGCCCAATTATCCGAAAACCTAACTCACCCCGAGTAGGTCGATGACGAAAATGAGTGTTTTTCCAGAGAGACGGTGGCCGCCGCCCGCCGGGCCGTAGGCCTTGTGCGGTGGGCAGATGAGGGTGCGGCGACCGCCGACTTTCATACCCGGAATTCCCTCTTGCCACCCGGTGACGAGCGACGCAAGCGGGAAATTGATGGACTGACCTCGATTCCAGGATGAGTCGAACTCTTCACCACTGTCATACTCAACACCAACGTAGTGCACATCAACGGTTGATCCCGGTTGTGCCTGAGCACCGGAGCCAACAGTGAGATCTTTGATGACAAGGTCGGTGGGTGGTGGGCCTTCCGGCGCGTCGATTTCAGGCTTGGTAGCGTTGGTCATGGAGTTAGCTTATAACCGGGTAACGGACGGTGTGTCCGGAACACACGACCATTACCGCGCTCACCGATGACATGTGTCGTGCGATGGGATTCCACAGGTGGTGAGCCGACCGTTACCGCGCTCACGGGTGACATTCCGAGGTGGTTGCAAAATCCGAACACCCGCTGAAGAAAACACCCTCAGCACCACTGTGTGCAGTGAAAAACATCCCGATTCCTTCCACAAGAGATCGGATGTTTGCTCCCGGTGCAGCTACAATTCACGGTATGGCTGTCACCGACGAGGCGATCCTCCGCATCAAAGAAATGATCGTCTCAGGTGACCTCGCGCCGGGGGATCGTCTACCGCCTGAGAAAGAGCTCAGCGAACGCCTCGGTCTCTCGCGATCTTCCCTCCGGGAAGCGGTGAAGGCACTCGAAGTCATCCGAATTCTTGACGTGCGCCGAGGGGATGGTACGTACGTGACAAGCCTCGAACCAGAACTGCTGCTGGAGGCTCTCTCGTTCGTTGTTGACCTCCACGATGATGAATCGGTGCTCGAAACTTTCGCAGTCCGGCGCATCCTGGAACCGGCCGCC
>Ga0081606_1000114_pt1 | contig 51993 bp, 46 predicted proteins | sample EareggfetidaYelm_FD_71127 | JGI IMG/M metagenome (GOLD analysis project Ga0081606, IMG submission 71127) | Earthworm egg capsule microbial community from the University of Washington, USA - E. fetida Yelm (SPADES assembly) (version 2) | ecosystem: Host-associated > Annelida > Reproductive system...
GCCGAAGCGCTCACCCGCGGTGCGCAGCTGCGCGAAGGTGGTGGCGGCGTGGGCCTCCTCGGAGAGGAGGAACCAGGCCTGGAGGAGGTCGAGGAGTTCCCAGCCGAGGTAGGCCCAGAGCAGGACGGTGAGGGCGGTGGCCACACCCTTGGAGAAGGGCTCGGGTGCGGCGAGCAACACCATGTATCCGGTGAGGGTGATGCTCAGCGTGGTCCACAGTTGGGACGTGGAGAAGAGGGCGCGCACCTCGGAGTCCAGGGACTCCAGGGCGGTGCTCACCGCGAGGGCCAGGGCGAGGTCGCGCCTGTCGCCGCCATCCAAGTTGGGACCGTCCTCGAGCAGCCGTAGACAGTCGCCGACGGAGCCTCGCCGTTCACAGAAGCGAGCATAGGAGCGCAGCAACTCCGTGCGCTCCACGCCATCCGGAGCGGAGTGGGATGCCCGAAGCAGTCGAGGACGGAGGGTTGGTGGGGACAGCGCGGCGTGCACCCGCAGGGGCGAGTGGAGCACCAGGGTGGCCACTGCTGCGTCGAACTCGGATGCGCCGAGCCGCACCGCCTCGAAGCGAGTAGAGAGGGACTGGATGGCGGCCGGCTCGGAGGACTCGGGAGGCGTCACGTGGCGCGCGTGGGACGCGCAGCCAAGATGTGACAGGAGCAGGACCAGGGCGAGAACCCCGGACCAGGGCCGCCACCGCGATGTCGATGAGTGGAGGAAGGACATGCGTCCCTTCCTTTCCTCCACTCTCGCACCAGGCGCAACTACTCGTGGGGACCGGGGCCGTCGGCCGTATCGAGGACGGCTTCGATACGAGGGATGTGCTCGCGCACGCCGCGCCAGCCGTCATCGAGCCGGGTCGAGCGCGAGGTGATCAACATGAGCGCCGCACGCCCCTTCGAGAGCACGCTCGCGAAGTGCAGGTTGTTCCGGGAGACGATCTGAATCTCCTCGAAGTTGTACGCACCGTTCTCCGGGATGCCCCGCTGCATCCGCACCAGTTGCTCCACCCGGGTGACGCTCGGTCCGCGGAACATCTCCGCGAGCCCGGTGACCACGGCCCCGTGCAGCGTGCTCTTGCCTGTGACCTTGTTGTAGACCCCGATGAGCTCGGTGGTCCGCAGGTCGACGATGGCGCAGGCGAGTCCGCCCTCCAGCCCCTCGACCAACTCGCGACAGATATTCCTGACGGCTTCCATGTGGGGAAATCCTTGCTACGCGCTCTGCGCGGCGTAACGGGGCGAGCGGAACGACGCCAATATCTTCCGTCGGCCGGCGAACGGCAGACGGCCATGCGAGGCGAGCATGTTGTCGAAGTAGAGAACGTCGTTCTTCTTCCACTCGATGGCCACCTCCTGGTCCTCGTACAGCGCGAGGATGTCCGCGACCACCGAGTCCTCGATGGGGGTACCGTCGCCGTAGAAGGCGTTCTGCCAGACCTCGGCCTGTGCGTCGCTCGACATGGTGCCGTTGAACGACCCGAGCAGCTTCGACCAGTAGGTGTAGTGCCAGAGGACGAGGGTATTGAAGAAGATGGGCGTGCCCGTCTCCGGGTGCGCACGCACCGCGGGGGCCCGCTGCGTGAGCGTCAGCCTGTCCTCTCCGTGCCAATCGGCCTGGACGCCATTCTTCTGGCAGAACTCGCTGATCCACTGGGGGTCGGTGGTTCCGAACGTCTCCTGGATGGAACGGTAGGGCGTGTCCTTCGTGTAGTTGCGCACGTACTTGAGCCCGTGGGCGAGGAACTTCTCGCGCATGGAGGTGGGCAGGCGCTCGTAGAGGCGGCGCGCGTCGCAGAGCGTTGTCGCTCCGCCCTGCTCGGGAGGCTCCTCGCAGAAGAACAGGATCTGCATCGGCCAGTAGGCGTTGTAGGCCATCTCATGGTGCTGCGCGAGGCTGTGCTTGGGCGGCAGCTCCGTCGAGTTATAGACCTCCGGGGCGACGAGGGTGCGCGGCCCGATGCCTCCCCGATAGTCGATGGCCTCCGGCTCGAGCGCCTTCGCCGTGGCGGAAAAGCCATGCCTGTCGCAGTCGAAGCCGCGCAGGATGACGCCGCGGTGGCGGAGGATGGCGTCCTTCAGGAACGCCCGGTTTTCCTCGGCCCACGACGCCGCGGCCAGGCCCTCCCGCTTCGCCTCGACGACCAGCAGGAATTCACTTTCGGGATAGAGAATGTCTGTCTTGACGGTGTTGTTCACGACGCGTGCTCCAATTCAAGTGATGGCGAACTGCACGGTGCCCTCGGCCTGCCCTCTCACGTCGTCGGAGAACCGGAAGGACATATCCAGAAGGAGCAGATTCGAGCGCTTGCGGGTCGCCTCGGTCCACTCAATCGTCCCCTGGAAGCCGTGAGGGTTGATGGCCCTGCGGAAGGACGTCTGCAGGGTCAGAATCCACATGTTGGGAAGTTGTTTCTCGCGGAAGGTCCCCAGGTCGAACGGACCGACCACGGCGGAGAACGGGTGCTCCTTCGCGTCCTGCACGGACCACGCGAACAGCAGATAGGCGAGCTGGTTGACGCAGATGTTGGCTTCGACCGCGTTGAAGTGGCCCGTCGAGTTGATGTAGCACGACGACGGAATCACGAAGTCCGCCCGCAGCGCCAACGAGGAGCCGGGCGACGCGGAGTCTGGTGTCCTCGCGAAGGCTTGCTTCATGTAACGGCACGGGGGCAGATACGGCGCGAGGACGAGGTCCACCAGCTCTCGCGAAACGGTTTGTCCGGACAATGCGTTCATGAGGGCTCAGGCCTCGTGGGTATAGAAGGGGTGGCCGTCGTAGATGCCAATCCGGTAGATCATCTGCGGCTCGTGCAGGGGGCTCGCGCCGGAGCGGTGGAGCAGCGTGCGGTTGTCCCAGACGAGGATGTCTCCCTCCTGCCACTCATGGGTGATGACGTGTTCCGGCCTGGCGATGAAGGCGAGGGTGTCCGAGAGCAGCGCCCTGCTCTCGTCCGCCGCGTAGCCCTCGATGCTCAGGGTGAAGCCCTCGTTGATGTAGAGGAACTTCTCGCCCGTCACGGTGTGCTGGATGATGGCGGGATGGCGGACGGGCGGGGCCATGCTTGATTCATTCGCGATGAGCTCATGGAGCGGCTTGCCCACGTCCTCTTCGCGGACCTTGTAGCGCCCGTTTCCGCCGTGCAAGGCGTTGCGGCCCTCGAGCCGCCGCCGGAGTCCCTCGGGCAAGCGCTCCAGGACGCTGTGCATGTCGATGAACAGTGTCTCCCGGCGGCCCTTCGGCAGAATCTGCGGGTAGAGCATCGTCAGGGACAGGGGCGTCTGCTGAAAGGAGCAGTCCGTGTGCCAGTAGTAGCCCGTCCGCGCGACGCCCAGCTTCTTGCCGTTGACCGAGACGTTGGAGGAGATGAAGATCTCCGGGTGCTCGGGATGGTGGTAATTGTCCTGGAGGTAGACCTGGGGGGTGCCGAACTTCCGGGCGAAGTCGATGTACTCGGAGTTCGACAGCGACTGACCACGAAACAGGATGAACCGCCGCCGGTAGAGCACTCTCTCGCGGAGCGCGCGCAACTCCTCCGCGCCGAGCTTTCGGACATCGACTCCTTGGACGAGCGCTCCCGCGCCCTGGATGAATCCCTCTTGTATCTGCATCGTCGAGGCTCCTCTTGTGAAGGCATTGCTCGTCACGGAGGCCTCGCGGGTTTCCTCTCGCGGCCTGGGGTTCAAGCGACAACAATGCTGCCATCACGGGGCGTGCTTTCGTGGCGGACCATGGATCTCCATGCGAAGTCCAATCGCCTATCACGGGACGGTGTGTGTCAAGGCAGTTGTCGCGTATTGAGCGGAAGTCCAACCTTCGGATTGCCGTTCCAACAAGAACGCCCCCCGAGGTGGGATGACATGCTCGAGGAGCGCGGAGTGAACGGAAACCTATACGTTCCCCGGGGTGGGGGAGGTGGGAGGCCGGATCTTCATCTGGATCGGCTCCGGGGGACGCCAACGCCGCGGATCCTGGGGCCACCGGATGGGCACGCGACGCCACGCCTGTTCATAGACCGCTCGCCGCCTCGCGAGCACCGGGCCATCACGTCCGAAGTACCTGTCATCGGGAGAGACGAAACACAGGCTCCCGTGGAGATGATCGCGGTTGTACCAGGAGCTGAACCGGGCCACCCAGGCACACGCGACCTCCAGTGAGGAGAATGCCGAGGGGGGATAGTCCTTGTGCCGCTTCAAGAGGCTGAACAACGCCTCGGCATGGGGATTGTCATTGCTGACCCGGGGGCGGCTGAACGAGGGGACGATGCCCAGTTGCCGGAGGGTGCACAGCATCGTGTCCCCTTTCATCGGCCGCCCATTATCGGAGTGCAACACGATCCCGGCTGGTTGGATGCCGTTTTCCTCGCACACCGCTCGGACGAAGCGGGCGGCGTGCTCCGCGCGTTCCTCCCGGTGGATCTTCCATCCCATGATGCGCCGGCTGAAGACATCCATCATCATGTAGAGATAGAGGAAGGAGCCCTGGCTCGAGCCCTTCAGGGAGGTGATGTCCCAGCTCCAGACCTGGTTGGGGGCCGAGACGCGCCGCTCGTGTCCTGGCCGGGCTCTGGCGCGGAGGTCCCTGGCGCGCGGTTCGTGTGGGGGCGGCCGGAGGAGCCGATACATGGTGGACTCCGAGGCCACATAGATGCCCTGATCCGCGAGTCTCGGAACGATTTGCCTGGGGGAGAGGCCGGCGAAGACAGGCGAGCGGAGCAACTCCACGACGAACCCTCGCTCCTGGTCACTGAGTTGGTTGGCGGGGCGGCGGTTCGTCTTGAGCCGTCCATCCTGGGCCCGTTCGGGTTTGCGCCAACGTTGCACGGTCCGATCCGAGATTCCCAGCAACCGGCATGCCGAGGACTGCCGCGCGCCATCCGCCATGGCCTGTGCCACGAGTCGACAGACCTGGTTGCGCACCTCCAGATCGTGGAGCCGTCCCCGGCCTCCCAGGACGAGTCCTTTCGCGTTCTTCGACAGCGCCACCAGCGCCCGGGCCTCCGCGAGCGCCTTCACCAGTCCGGCGGTGGCCGTCACGCCAGGAGTCCGGGCACGCCGAGAAGAGATTCGCATGCGTCACATTGTCCGGTGCTGAGCGAATGTCTTCCAAGGCGCGCGGGGTGATGACGAGGTGCGTTGCCCGTGACCGTTTGACACCACGGGCCGAGTTCGATTTCCATGGGCTCCATGAAAATCCAATTTATTGCGATTTCCTCGGTTGCGTTGTTGTCCTCGGCATGTGGGGGGGAGGCGAACCTGGATGAGGGGGCCGTGGAGGGACTGGCCACGACGAAGCAGGCGGCCTACGCGGGTGTGAACGGGGGGTACTGTCTGGCGAGCCCGTACAACTGCAAGCTGCGGGTCGATGGCGGCAACCGCGTCGAGACGAATGATCCCGCCGATGACAATTGGGGCCTCGTGACGGGCGTGCCCATCCGGGATGGCCATGGCACCGTGGTGGGGACCAACACCCGCACGAGCGCGGCCTTCAACCACGGCCAGACGCGGGTGTTCGCGGGCGAGACCCATGCCTTCGCGGTATCGACCTCCAATTCGAGCGCTGGATGGCTGCCGGTGTCGAGCATCCTGGGCAGGACGTCCTTCGAGAACAAGGTGGGGCACGTGTCGGCCCTGGGCGCGGGGCTGGCGAAGCTGGGCTGCTACGTCGTGCGCGATTCGCACGACACGACGCTGGAGTTGAAGAAGGTGGTCTACGACAGCGACGCGACGCACGAGCGCGCGGGGGACTACCTGCCGCTGGTGAGGGCCAATGGGCAGCGTTCGGCCAACCTCGCCTTCAACGTGCCGGGCTTCGCGTTGGGAGGCCCGGCGGTGGACCACTTCCCGGCGGGCACGAAGTTCCAGCGCCTGGACGTGCCCACCGACGCGGGGGCGCCGTCGATCGACATCCCGCTGTGGGTGCAGGACAGCGCGGGCCGCTACCGCAAGCAGTCGGGCACGATGAAGTTCATCTACGGGTACGTCATCGCGGCGACGGGCACCAAGCGCAACGGGTGGATGGCGTACGACGCGCTGTCGGTGAGCTCCGGCTGCCCGTGAGCCCCCGCCAGCGCTCGCCTTAGTGCCCGTCCTTCCTCGAAGCGGGGATTGGGAGGTTCCAGAGCCCGTTCGCCGAGGGGACGGGAAATATGCTCCGGCGCGAGGTCGTGAACCCGTCCTCGCAGTCCGTCCCCAATGACTCCCAGTCCTCCAGTTCCTTCCGAGCCCGTTTCTCGATGTCCTCTCGAGGGGTGGGGGAGCGTCTTCTTCCCTGCCTGTGGTCGGCCATCATGACACCTCCGGGAGTCATGACCGCCTGAGCGGTGGACCCTCGTCGTGTGAGGACACCCGCCCGGCCGGAACGCCGGAGGCCCTCGCGACAATGTAGGGCATGACGCCCCGAGAGGCCTCGTCCAGCAGGCGGATGAGCCGGACCGCCTGGCGCTCGTCCACCAGCCTGCTGCCACGGCTACCGGGAGCCGACCACGGGCTCGCGGCGGGCGCGGGAGAGGTGTGGCTCGGCGCCGAGCTGAAAGCGCCGGGAGAGTTCGGCCAGTCCCTCGGCGCCGAGTTCCAGGAGGTAGGCCAGCTCCGAGGGCAGCAGGGCCTTGACGGTGACGAGCTTCACCTGGCCGTCGGGCATGGCGAAGTGAGAGGGGATGGACGGGGTGGGTATGCCGAGCAGGACGGCGACCCGACCCTCCGGGGAGAGGAGGGCCTTGGGCATGCCCTCACCGGAGACTTCCATGGAGAAGAGGCCGGCGAGGACGCCCTCGCGCACGTGGGGGTGCTCGGAGACCTCGGTGCTCACGCGTTGGAGGAGATGGGTGGGCCAGCTCTTGTGGAGGTGCTTGAAGGGGGCGTCCGTCTCCAGGGCGAGCTCCAGGCCGAAGCCCACGGAGTCTTCCTCCCGGTCGACGAAGTAATCGGAGAGGCCGTCCGTGACGAGGAGGGTGTGGCCATTGGGGCGGCCGATGACGCGCCAGACCTGACGGTGAGCGGGCCAGCATCCATAGGCGGCGATGGGGATGATGGAGGAGTCGAGGGTGCCGAGGGTGCACCAGAAGGCGTCGCGGGCGGAGTCGATGCGCTCGCGCCGGGCGCGGGACTTACGCTGCCGCTCCTTTTGCTCGGGAGTGAGTTCGCTCGGGCCCGTGACATGTTCGAAGTGGAGGCCCGTGGCGCCCACGTGCTCCAGGGCCTGCTTGATTTTCTCGGACACCATCAGGCCCACCCAACCCCATGGGCGGAAGACCTGCGTGTCTCCTACTTTGGAGGGGTCGATGCGCATGCCGTACACGGACCGGTAGGTGCCCGTCATCTCCGGGCGTCCATCCTCGGGTTGCCAGTACTCGACGGAAGAGCACTTCGCGTCATCGATGCACTTCACCACGCGCGTGCAGACGAGGATGAAGAAAGGCTCGGGATGGGCCTCGACATCCACGGGGATGAGTTGGATGTCGTTGGGAGCCAGTTCGGAGAAGACGGCGGCGGCCTTGGCCGAGACGATTGGGACACTGATACCCGCTTCGGTGAAGTCCAGCACCTCTCCGTCATAGGCCCGGATGGGGATTCGCAGGCGGCCTGCGATGGCAATGGGCTCTCCCTTCTTGAATAAATAATCATCCAGCTCGCGGCCTTGCTCATCCGTGGGCGTGTCCAGATCCCAGCGCTCGGGAACGGAGACGTCGTCACTCAAATAGAAGAAACGAGGTGATGGAGTCATGACTCAACGCGAAGGATTTTGAGTAAGGAGTTTACCGAGTACGGATTCGAGATCGGAAAGCTCGTTCATCATCTCCCGGAGTTCCTTGACCAGTGCACTTCGACATTGCTGTGGAGCGGTACAATGCAATGTGGCCTTTTCCAGTCGCAGGTGGACTTCTCGGTGGTAGGCCTCGGGATGAGGACCCTTGTGCCCATCGAGCAGAAGCTTGTTGGCGGGGTCTTCCATCGACATACCGGCCTTGTCGAAGAATTTCTTGAACCGGGGAGTCCAGGGGCCGCCCCGGGCGGTGGAAGTGTTGTTCTCCACGGTGGCGATGTGGTGCACCTGGGGTCCTCCCCGAGCGGCCATGCTCAGGGCATTGGCGGGGAGGACGACGTGGAGGGTGCCCTCGGTCACGGCGACCCGTACCATGTCCGCGTCCCGAGCCGCCTCCAACAGCCGGACGCCCTGGGCCTTGGCCGTGTTCGTCGCCCGGGCGAACCCCGGGAGAGAGGGCGCTCGGGAGAGGAGGGGACCGCTGCCGCTGATGGCCGCGGTGCCCAGCATGACGAGGATGCGCACGCTGTTGGGGCCGATGACCCTGCCGAAGCGCTCACCCGCGGTGCGCAGCTGGGCGAAGGTGGTGGCGGCGTGGGCCTCCTCGGAGAGTTGGAACCAGGCCTGGAGGAGATCGAGGAATTCCCAGCCGAGGTAGGCCCAGAGCAGGACGGTGAGGGCGGTGGCCACGCCCTTGGAGAAGGGCTCGGGGGCCGCGAGCAGGACGAGATAGCCGGTGAGGGTGATGCTCAGCGTGGTCCACAATTGGGACGTGGAGAAGAGGGCGCGCACCTCGGAGTCCAGGGACTCCAGGGCGGTGCTCACCGCGAGGGCCAGGGCGAGGTCGCGCCTGTCGCCGCCATCCAAGCCGGGTCCATCTTCGAGCAGTCGCAGGCAGTCGCCAGCGGAGCCTCGCCGTTCACAGAAGTGGCCATAGGCGCGGACCAACTCCGAGCCCTCTCCACCAGGTGGAGCGGCGTGGGAGGCCCGGAGCAGTCGAGGCCGGAGGATTCTCGGTGGCGGGGCGGAGTGCACTCGGAGGGGCGTGTGAAGCCACAGGGTGGCCAGGGCAGCGTCGAGTTCAGAGGCACCGAGTCGCACCGCGCCGAAGCTCGTGGACAATGACTGGGTGGAGGGGCGCGTCGAGGACGCGGATGGCGGCTCATGAGGCGGCGCGCGGAGGGCGTGGGACACGCAGCCCATTTGGGACACGAGCAGCACCAGGGCGAGCACTGGGGCCCGGGGTTGCCACCGCACACTTCCTCGCGGAGTGGATGAATGGAGGGCCATGCGTCTTCCCCTTTCCTCCACTCTCTCTCCTGGCGCAATGCCTCGTGGGAGCGTGGTGAGCCCACTCCGCTGGTGGCATAAATTTGCAAGGCACTGTCCATGGCTTTCCGTGGGCGCGAATCCCTCTCGGGAGGCGCTTGAATCTCAGACATACTGAGGGGGCTTTTCCACTCGTGTCAGGAGATTCCCCCGATGAAGAGCCCCCTGGTGTTTATTGCCTCCCTCGCCGCTGGCTTCGTGATGGCCTGTGGTGCGCCCGAGTCGACCGCTCCCGAATCTTCCTCTTCGCCCTCGGGAACGGTGGCGGAGGCCAGTCTGTGCGGAGACGGCATCTGTTGTGACGGCGAGACGCGCTCCTCCTGCCCCCAGGACTGCACGGAGCGGCACGAGGTGCCCTGGTGCTACATCTCCGCCAGCCTCGAGCCCATCGCGTCCTCCTCCGAGGCCTCGGCGCCTCGTCCGGAAGTATCGGCCCAAGGGTGTGTCACGCTGACCCGTCCCCGGTACACCACCTATTGGGCGTCCTTCCCCATCCAGGTCGACGGGGAGGTGGGCGGGTGCGAGACCCAGGATGACTGCACCACCACCTGCTGGGGCGAGCAGAGCGCCTACCCCATCCACCAGCAGTTCTTCTCCTGCACGTACTGCAACTGAACCGTGAGACGCCACGGGGCGCGGCCCTCTGACTGGCGCCGCGCCCCGCCGTCTTGTGTCTGGGGTTGTTCCCGGACTACTTCGCGATCAACACGACGAGGCCCCGGCCGCACACGCCATAGGTGGCGCCCTCGCCGCCCACGGCCGCCTCGGAGCCGGCGGCCGCCACCTGGTTGGCGCCCTCGGCCCAGTTGCAGGTGTCCGTCACGCGGTACCACTGCTTGCCATTGAAGGCCCACGGCAGCTTGAAGTCCACCGCTCCACTCCATCCGTTGTAGGCCACGTAGATGGCCGAGGCCGTGTCACCGAGCTCCGTGCCATCGATGCGGAAGGCGAGCGCGTGGTTGCCGCCATCGCCCATGTACGCCGTGTCCGCCACGGCCCCATCCGGGCGGAACCAGCGCAATTGCTCCATCACGTTGCCGTTGGTGTCCGAGCCGCTGAAGAAGTTGGCCGGACGCAGCGCCGGGTGTGCCTTGCGGAAGGCGATGAGGCGCTGGGTGAACGTCTTGAAGTTCGTCTGATCCGTGGTCAGCCCGTAGTTGAGCCAGTTGGCGCTCGAGTCCAGGTTGTAGGCGTTGTTGTTGCAGTTCTGGCTGCGCAGGAACTCGTCGCCGCCGTTGAACATGGGCACGCCCGCGCTGAGCATCAGGAAGGCCATGCCCGTGCGCGCCGCGCGGCGCTGGTCCGCGGCCACGCCGCCCTGGTCCCAGGAGGTGTTGTGATCCTCGCCGCCGTCCGACGGGCCATAGGGCCACGCCTGGGAGTTGTTCTTGTTGTTGCAGCTATAGAGGTCCTTCAAGGTGAAGCCGTCGTGGGCCACCAGGAAGTTGATGGAGTTCCAGGGCTTGCGGCCATCATCCCCGAACAGGTCCGAGGAGCCCGCGAAGCGCGTGGCCAGCTCTCCCGGCGTCACCGCGGCCGAGCCGAGCTGGTTCTGATCCTTGCGGAAGGTGTCCCGGTAGTAGCCATTCCACTCGGCCCAGCCGCTCGGGAAGTTGCCCACCTGGTAGCTGTTGCCGCCAATGGCCCAGGGCTCGGCGATGAGGTCCGCGCCACTGCCGCCCCCCGCCGGACGCGGGGACAGGCTGCCCCAGATGCGGTTGAGCGCCGTGCCACTCGCCGTCTTGTCGTAGTTGAAGCAGTTGTGCTCGCACGTGTTGCCGAGCACCGACGCCAGGTCGAAGCGGAACCCGTCCACGCCCAGCTCGTCCTTCCAGTACTTGAGCGAGTCGACGATGAGGTTCTGCGCCACGGCGTTGCGGGTGTTGAAGTTGCCGCCCACGCCCGTGTTGTCCCAGCTGCTCTGCATGTCGCCGGTGAGGCTGTAGTACGTGGGGTTGTCCAGGCCCCGGTAGGTGAAGATGTTGTAGGTGGTCTTGTCCGTGGAGCTCCAGGCGCCGCCCTCGCCCGTGTGGTTGTAGACGACGTCGATGAAGACCTTGATGCCCTGGGCATGGAAGGCCTTCACCATCTCCTGGAACTCGCGCGTGGGGCCGCCCGGGCTCTTGTCCGAGGAGTAGCGCCGGTCCGGCGCGAAGTAGTTGAGGGTCATGTACCCCCAGTAGTTGTCGTCCTGGGTGGTGGTGGCGTTGACGTCGTTGTCGTCGTTGTCCGTCTCCTGCACGGGCAGGAACTCCACCGCCGTGACGCCCAGCGCCGCGAGCGACGCGGCCTTCAGGCCCGCGCCCTTGTAGGTGCCCCGGTAGGCGGACGCGATGCTCGTGTCGCCCCGGGTGAGGCCGCGCACGTGCACCTCGTAGATGATGTCGTCCTTGAGCGCGCGCGTGGGCTTGGTGCCGTAGTCCCGCGCGCCCGGCGGCAGCACCACGCCCTTGGGCGCCTGGGCGCCGCTGTCCACGTTGCGGTAGGTGGCGCCGGAGGCATAGAGGGTGCCGTCCGTGTGCGTCGCGTTGGTGGGATCATGGCTGATCTCCAGCGCGTAGGGGTCCACCAGGAGCTTGTTCGGGTTGAAGCGGTTGCCGTCCTTGTCCACGTCCGCGGAGAAGCCGAGGGCGCTGCCCTTCTTCCAGCTCGGGTTGTACGTCCAGTTGGGACCCCAGGCCCGGTAGCCGTAGTAGACGGTGCCGGTGATGCCCGCGGCGCGCAGCGCGGAGACGGAGACGGACGCCGTCCACACATTCGTGGAGGCGTTCTTGGTGAGCACGTACGTGCTCTTCTCCTGGGTGCCCAGGGCCGTGTTGTAGAGGTAGAGCTCGATGCGCGTGGCGCGAGAGGAGTAGACGTTGAAGGTGATGTTGCTCTGGGCCGTGTCGTACTGGGCGCCGAGCGTCCAGGACAGAGCGGCCTGATGCGTCTGGCCCTCGGCGTCGGGAGTCCCTCCCGGCGTGGAGGACTCCTGGGCGGGGCCGCAGGAGAGGACGGCGCTCGCGGCGAGCAGGGCCCGCCAGGGCAGGCGGTGGGGGGGACGTTGGTTCATGAAGAGGACTCCCTGCGCGGCTGGGGGGTAAGGCGGCGACAGGCCCGCGCCTGCCCGTCCGCCTCCATTTTCCAGCACCCCTTCGACGCGTGAGTCAATCCAACGGAAGCCGAAATTGCCGTGGTGTCCGAAACGCGCCGCGTCGTGAAGGGCGCGTGCCATGCCGGGGGCACTCCACGTGTCAGGTGGGGACTCTCCATGTGGCGGAGCGCGCGGGACCCTACTTGACGCGGCGGGGAAGCGACAAGTGACCGCCAAAATAGGATGACCTGTTGACTTGACGTCCAGGGTCGCTAGGGTTGTAGCCACCATGCCAAGTCACCTATCTCCCGGTGTCCGCGAACAACTGGCCCTGGCCCTCCGGGGCACGCTGCGCACCGCCCGTCAGGGCGCGGCGCTCACGCAGGACGAGATGGCACGCAGGATTGGTCTGGCGCCCTCGACGTATGGGCGCCTGGAGCGGGGGACGATGGCTCCGGGCCCGGCCACCCTGAGGCAGTTGTGCCGGGCCTTGTGTCTGTCGTTGGACGCCCTGGTGGGTCCCGAGTGCGCCGCCGCCGTGGGACGCGCCTCCCCCCGCCGGCCCGCGCGCCGCCGGCGTCCCCGCGCCCCCGCGTCCGAGGTGCTGCCCCTGTTGCTCGTACGGCGCGGTACGCCCCTGGCGCTCGTGGTGGACGTGGAATGATCCGCCGCTTCCTCTATTGTCTCCTCCAGGGCGAGGCCTTCTCGCCCGCGCTCGCGGTGGCGCGCACGGGCCTGCCGCTCGTGGATGGGAACGAGCCCGGTCAGGTGGCTCCCTCGGGCCGCTACGCCGGCAAGGCGCTGTCCTATGGAAGCGCGCTCCTGCCCCTGCTCGATGACGACGTGGCCCCTGGGGCCTCCGTCCAGGGCCCGCTGCGGGAGCTGAAGGCGGCGCTGCCCACCCTGCGTGCCCTGGGCGCCACCGAGGCCACGCTCTCCCTGCTCGTCGCCTACGAGGGGCCCTGCCACTTCGCGCTGTCCCCGGAGGAGCTGGGGGAGTTGGCCGCGCTCGGCCTTCCCCTGGAGGTGTCCTGCCATCCCGGGGCGGCGTAGCCCGGAGGCGCGGCTCCTGGCACACTCCCCGCCCGAGTCCCCGGGTGCCATGAATCGCAACACCGTCGTCTCCGTGCTCCTCTTGTGCGCCGCGCTCGCGAGCGTGGTGGTGGGGGTGGTGCACCTCATCCGCAGGGATCGGGCGGCCCTGGTGGCGCAGTTCGCCGCGGAGCGCACGGCCCAGGTGGAGGCGGCGGCGCGCGAGGTGGCCGACTCGCTCGACGACGCGGCGGATGACCTGCGCTTCGCGGGCGAGCTCCTGTCGCGGCCCGGCTCCGTCAACGAGCACCGGCGTGAACTGCTCGCGCTGCTGGAGGTGGTGGGTCAGTTCAAGGCCATCGTCGTGCTGGACGCGGAGGGCGAGCCGCGCTTCACCGTGCTGGACCGGCGCGCGGGCCCCGCCGTCACCCGGGGCGCGGTGGGCACTTCCCTCACGGAGATGGCGCACGCGGCCCTGACTCGCGTGCCCGGCGACATCCTCACCACCCCTCCGGTGGCCGCCGCCCCTGGCAACTGGTTCCGCATCTTCGCCACCGCCTACGCGCCCAGCGAGGACGGGCCCGGCGGAGCGCTGGCCGTCCTGGTGGATACCGAGAGCTTCTTCGCCCCGCTCAAGCTCATCGCCACCGATTCAGAGGTGCGGCTGCTCCTGCTCGGCGCGCATGGCCTGCCCACGCCGGCGAGCGCCCCCTTGCTCGTGGAGGGCGTGCAGCGCTCGGACGCGGCGCCGGCTCAGGTGCCGGCCTTCGCCCTGCTGGTGCGGCGCATGCGCGAGGGCGGGCATGGCACCCTCCTGCTGCCGGAGAACGAGGCCCGGCTGCTGGGGCTGGGCGCCGCGGACGCCATGGCCGCCTTCCAGTCCATCCCCATGAGAGGGGGCCCCTACTGGTCCGTGGCCCTGCTCGCCTCCTCCGACGAGCTGCGCGCCCACGAGCGCGGCATCATCCTGCGCGTGGGGCTGGGCGCCTCGCTGGTGGCCTTCTTCCTCGTCGTCTTCGGTGCCTACGTCATCGTCGCCTCGCGCCGCGCCGTCGCCCTGCGCGAGAGCCGCCGCCACGCGGATCAGCTCGCCCACCTGCACGAGAAGACGCAGAAGATCCTCGACCACATCCCCACGGGGGTGCTCGCGCTGTCGGCGGGGGGGCACGTCACCGCCGTCAATCAGGCGCTGCGCGCGCGGCTGCCTCCCACCGCCGTGGGGGCCTCCCTGCGCGAGTCCTTTCCGAACGCGCCCGCCGCGGTGGTGGACCGGCTCGCGTCCCTGGTGGCGGACGCGTGCGCCGCCCAGCGGGTGTTGAGCCTGCACGAGCCCCTGCCGCTCTTCGGCGAGGAGGGCCAGTACCGCATCCACGCCGTGCCCCTGGAGCGCCACGACGCCGAGGTGCGGGTGCTGCTCGTGGTGGAGGACCTGAGCGACGTGCGCGCGCTCGAGTCGCAGCTCTTGCGCGCGGAGAAGCTGGCCACGGTGGGCATCCTCGCCGCGGGCATCGCCCACGAGATTGGCACGCCCCTGGGCGTGGTGCGCGGCCGGGCCGAGTACGTGGCGGGCAAGCTGGGCGCCGGGCATCCTCAGTCCGCGGGCATCCAGGTCATCGTCGAGCAGATCGACCGCGTGAGCCGCACCATCCGCGAGCTGCTGGACTTCTCCCGGGTGCAGCCGGTGGCGGTGCGGGGCGTGGCGCTGGGGGCGCTCCTGGAGGGGGCGAGGGAGCTCCTGCATGGCGAGGCCGAGCGGCGCAAGGTGCGCCTGGAAGTGGAGGTCTCGGAGGGGCTGCCGCTGTTGCTCGCGGATCCGGATCAGTTGCAGCAGGTGGTGCTCAACCTGGCGCTCAACGCGTGCGACGCGTGCGAGCCCGGGGGCTCGGTGCGGCTCGCGGCCCATGTGGAGGCGCCGGGGGAGCCGGGGGCGTGGAGCGGGGTGCGGATGACGGTGCGCGACGACGGGTGCGGCATTCCCCCGGAGAGCCTGCACCGCGTCTTCGACCCCTTCTTCACCACGAAGAAGCGCGGCCAGGGCACGGGCCTGGGCCTGGCGGTGGTGGCGCAGATCGTCCGCAACCACGGAGGCCGCATCGAACTGGAGAGCGAGCCCGGGCAGGGCACGTGCGTGACGCTGTGGTGGCCCACGCCACCGGCGCCGAGCGAGGAGCGACATGCCGTCTGAGTGCCGGCGAATCACTGAAACCCAAGGCACGCCTCCTGGTATTCGAACTGTCCGGCCTGTTCACCCCGTTCGAGGAACGCCTTGATGTCCGTGTAGGGCACATGGGGGGGAACATCCACGGCGACCAATCGGGGCAGGTCGCTCAACTCCGAGGCGCATCCCTTCTGGCGGAGGGTCTCTCGAACGGACGCCACATCCTCCTGACGCGCGAACCAGAGCTGAAGGGTGCTGTGCCCGCTGGGCCGCACCAGCTCGGAATACCAGAGGGCGCCGTTCTCGTCTGGCTGGGCCGCGACGATATCCCCCAGCGCGATTTCCTGGACATGAAACGGAATGTTGTCGATTTCATATCCATCATCCCGCTTGATGACCCACAAGGTCTCGGTCTCCTCTGCCCCCTCCGCATTCGTGAAGGGGAAACGGAGTTTTGATCGCTCAGTCATGGTGTCTTGTTTGATTTCTCGAGGTTGCACTCACGGCATAGGACCTGCCCATTCGAGGGCAGCCCATCGCCTCCCTTTGATTGATGAGAGGAGACAGCAAGGAGGCGGCCGGGATACGGCCTCGGTGAATGAACATGGCGACGGTTCTACCTCTTACCGTGGGATACCGGCCGGGCAACCGGGACACGTACGAGTGACTCTGTCCATGGGCCACGGCGGGTGTAGTAGCCTCTCACCGGCGCCGAGCGAGGAGCGACATGCCGTCTGAGGGACGCGTGCTGGTGGTGGATGACCACGTGGAGATGGCTCGGCTGCTCGCCGACGCCCTCACGGACGAGGGCTTCACGGTGGACGTGGCCACGAGCGGCCAGGAAGCGCTCGCGGTGGTACGCGGGCGGGTGCTGGACGCGGTGGTGTGCGACCTGCGCATGGAGCAGGTGGACGGCTTCGACGTGCTGGCCGCCGTGCGCGAGGCGGACCCCACGCTGCCCGTGCTCATCATGACGGCCTTCGGAGGGGTGGAGAACGCCGTGGAGGCCATGCGGCGTGGGGCCACGCACTACTTCACCAAGCCCTTCCGCCTGGACGAGGTGCTGCTGTACGTGCAGCGTGCCATCGCCGAGCGGCGCCTGCGCGAGGAGAACCGCGCCCTGCGTCAGGCGGTGGGAGACCGCTCGGCCTTCGGGGCCCTGGTGGGCCGCAGCGCTCCGTTGCGCGCCCTGTACGAGCTCATCGAGCGAGTAGCCCACTCGCACGCGCCGGTGCTGGTTCGGGGCGAGAGTGGTTCGGGCAAGGAGTTGGTGGCCCGCGCGCTGCATTTCGAGGGTCCGCGCAAGGCCGGTCCCTTCGTGGCCGTCAATTGCACGGCCATTCCCAATTCGCTCCTGGAGAGCGAGCTGTTCGGCCACGTGAAGGGCAGCTTCACGGGGGCCACCACGCCGCGCCGGGGCCTGTTCCTGGAGGCGGACGGGGGCACGCTCTTCCTCGATGAGATTGGCGACATGGCGCCCGAGCTCCAGGCGAAGCTCTTGCGCGTGTTGGAGGACGGCGAGGTGCGCGCGGTGGGCGCGGACGCGGCGCGCAAGGTGGACGTGCGCGTGGTGGCCGCCACGCACCAGGAACTGGAGACGCGCGTGCGCGAGGGGCGGTTCCGGCAGGATCTCTTCTACCGGCTCAACGTGGTGCCCCTGCGCGTGCCCCCCCTGGGCGAGCGGCGTGAGGACATTCCCCTGCTCGTGGAGCACTTCCTGGCGAAGTCGCGCGAGCGCAATCCCCGCGCGCGGCTCACGGGCTTCACTCCCGAGGCCCTGGCCGCGCTCGCCGCCGCGCCCTGGCCGGGCAACGTGCGCGAACTGGAGAACCTGGTGGAGCGGCTGGCCGTCGTCACCGTGAAAGAGGTGGTGGATCTGCCCACGCTCCAACTGCACGCGCCCGGTGTGGCCGCGGATGACCACCCGCTCGCGCAGGCGCGGACCCGGCTCGTGCCGCTGCGCCAGTTGGAGGGCGAGTACATCGCCTATGTGGTGGCGCAGTGCGGGGGTAACAAGACGCGGGCGGCGGAGATCCTCGGCATCGACGTTTCCACCATCCACCGCCGCGAGCGCGAGCGGGGGTGAGGGGGCCTGGAGTCACAGCCGCAGGACGTGCAGCCGCAGCTCGGCGCTGTCCTCCGGCACCTGGGCGAAGGGGCGTGTTCCCTCGTGGATGAAGCCTCGGACGTCCAGGCTCGCCTCGGTGCGATAGCCCAGCTCCTCGCAGACCTGCTGGGTCAGTGCATGGGAGTTGATCGTGACGACTCCCCGGTAACCTCGGGCGCGGGCCGTATCGAGCACCCTGGTTTCGAGTTCGCGCGCGATTCGAGCCACTTCGCGCCGCCCCGCCGCCGCGAGTAGCAACACGTAGACCCATTCCCCCGGGCCCGGGTTCAGCTCTTGCTGGCACCAGGGATCCGAAAGGGCGCTCATGACGGCGTCCAACGGCCCGAGGGCCGGAGCCAACACGAAGCGGCCCTCGTGGGCATGGATGTGCACCTGCGATAGATCCGCTGCCACCACGCATCCCACCAGGTCTCCGTGCCCATCGATGGCCGTGAAGGACAGGCCTTCCGTCACGCAGGCCTCGAGGTAGCTGGTGAAGAGCGCATGCTTATCGGCCCGCGTCGCCCCGAGCACCCGTTTGAGAGGATCGATCTCATCGAAGCGATCGGCGAGCAGGTTCACCGCCGCCACACTCAACGCGTCTCGTGCCGTCTCCAGGGGACGCACCGTCAGCACACCGGGGGCTGGTGCCTCGCCTCCTCCTCGTCGCAGCGCACCCAGGGAGGGCGCCGCGTAGAACCGCTCCAGGGAGAGCGTCACTCCCGCCTCGCCCAGTCTCCGGAGCAGGTCCACCGCGAGCAGCGAGGTGCCTCCCGCCTGGAAGAAGTCGACGTCCTCCTTCAGCGGAGCCCCAGGAAGGACCGCGCGCCAGGCGGTCGTGAACGGGTCCTCGGTGGAGGACGTGGACTCCTTCCCGAGCGCGAGCAATCCCTGGCGATCGAGCTTGCCATTGGGCAGCAGGGGGAACCGCTCGATGAGGTACAGGGAGGGTCGCGCGTAGGGCGGTAATTCCCCGGCGCACGCCGCTTGGAGGTGCTCCCGTGTCACCGCTCCTGGTTCGCGCGGCTGGACGAACCCGAGCAGCGAGGGTCCCGCCGCGTCTTCCCGCACCTGGGCCACTGCGTCCGCGACGCCCTCGCACCGCAGGAGCGTGTGCTCGAGCTCGGCGAGGTCGAAGCGGTTGCCGAACAGCTTGACCTGTCGATCCCGGCGGCCTTCGTGCAGCAGCGTCCAGCCTCCGTCGTGGGGGTCGCGGACCATCCGGCCGAGGTCTCCGGTGTCGTAGCGCTGTCCATCCTCCGCCCACGCGGTGGAGGCGCCTCCGTGCCCGAGATGGCCGAGCGCGAGGTTCGCGCCCCGCGCATGGAGGGTGCCTCGCTCGCCCGCTTCCACGGGCGCTCCCGCCTCATCGAGCAGTTCGAGCGTGGTGTTGTCGATGGGCCGGCCGATGGGGACCGGATTCTCTCCCACGCGAAGCACGTGCGCCGAGACATCGCCCATGACCTCGGTGCTTCCGTAGAGATTCAGCAGCACGTCGCCCGGCCGCCGCGCGAGGAACGTCTCGGCGAGCGCGGGGGGCAGCGGCTCTCCACTGCAAGTCCACATGCGCAGCTTCGCCAGGGGCGCGCCTGGCGCATCGGGGCGGGGCGGCAGGTGCGGCACCAGGAGCCGCAGCAGCGAGGGCACCACGACCAGACGGCTCACGCCATGGCGTGCGGCGAAGGCGAGCAGCCGCTCGGGTTGTCTCTCGAGACCATCGGGGGCGACCGCCACGGGGACTCCCTGGAGGAGCGCGCCGAACAACTCCCAGATGGCATCGACGAAGCCCAGGGGCGTCTTGAAACAACACACCTCGCCCTCGGTGAAGGGGAAGGTCCGCCACATCCACTGGAACCGGTTCTGCGCCGCTCGATGCGGCAGGCACACGCCGCGGGGCCGCCCGGTACTCCCCGAGGTGTAGAGCATCGCGAAGGGGCGCTCGCCCGCCAGAGGCCGGGAGGACGAGCGCTCGGGGAGCCCGGGCTCCTCGTCCTCCAGGACGAGCGGCGCACGGGGGTCGAGCACCCAACACGGGCCTCCGGGGGCGAGTTGTCGCACGAGCGATTCGTGCTCGGGACCGGCCACGATGAGCGAGGGGGCGGCGTCGGCGACGATATGGGCCAGCCGCGCGCGGGGATAATCGGGGTCGAGCGGTAGATAGGCGCCACCCGCTTGAAGTATGGCGAGGAGGAGTTCGACCAGCGCGGGCCCTCGAGACATACACACGCCAACGAGCGGTGTCTGTTGGGGGAGGGGTGAGGGCGTTCCGCGCAACCGCGCCCGCAGCGCTCGCGAGAGGCGCTGGGCCCGCGCGCTCAATTCCTGAAAACTGACGATTCCCTCGTCCGTGAGGAGTGCCGGTTTTTCGCGGCACGCGGGAGTGACCGTCAGCATCTTCGTGAGAGCGCCCTCCAGGGTCCAGTTCGCCGAGAGTGGAAGAGGGGGGCCATGAAGCACGCTCCGCATGAAGGCCAGCTTGCATCTTCATTACCTTGGCAGGCAATCGACCTGGGTGGAGCCTTCTCCTTTTTCTTTGCGTGACAATTCATTTACATGAGGAGTGCCCGCGAGTGATGGCTGGCTTTTATTTGTTGCGGCCGGAATGTCTGCCTCGAGGGCGGGACGAGCTGGCGAGCGATGTCACGGCGGTGCTCGAGCCGCTGGCCACGTGCTACCGGAACGAGGCCGAGCCACGGGCCCTGGCCGCGGCCCACGAGGCGCTCGCCCGCCTGGGTCTGGGCCCCGGGGACTTCCAGCCCGTGGGGGAGGACCCGCACGAGTCTCGGGAGAACCGGGACAATGATCTGGTCTTCTCCATCGTTCGGGTCGATGGCCGGCGCATGCCCCTGCTCGTGCACAGCTCTCTTCAGGGGTACGTGGCGCTCCTGGACGAGGCGCTTACCCGCGGGACGGACCTGGAACCCGAGGCCTGGGGACGGCTGCGCGCCGCCCTTCATACGGTGTTCGACATCCTCCTGGACCGTCCGTTCGAGCGGGAGGATGGGGTGCCCATGGCGCCACCACGTTCCACCGCCGAGGGCGAGCGCGACGCGCTCCGGCGCTGGACGCGCGGGCACCATGTCTTCATGGCCCTCTTGCAGGGGCTCATCGTCGTCCTCAATGGACTGCACCGGGACCTGGAGTCCGCCGACATCCCCGCCGCGCGCGCCGGCCTGGAGCGGGCCACGGCGCTCATGTGGGGCACGGAGTCCGCCATGCGCTTCGCCGGTGATTACGACGCCAGCGCCTATGAGCGCGCCGTCCGTCCAACCCTCATGCCCCCGCGTGCGCCCTCCGATCTCACGGGACTGCACTGGCGTGATCACGAATATCTGATCAAGGTGCTCTCCGGGCTGCGCCCCCTGTTCTCGAACCTGGAGCCGTCCTTGAAGCCCCAGCACGAGGCGTTCTACCGGGCCATTGCCCAGGCCTATGATGCCCACAAGCTCGTGTGCACCCGCTTCGTGGGCATGGAGAGCGCCAGTCTGTTCATGGCGGAGCGCTCCAGCCGGTCCGCGATGGAGGTGCTCGAGCACTTCAAGCGCGCGAGGCTCCAGCTCGTGAAGCGCTGAGGCCCATCTCCAGGTTCCTGTGGCCTGGGCGCTCGAGAGCCATCATCCTACCGGGGGCCCATGAAGGAGACACGAGATGAGCGAGAAGCGTGAAGGGGCGGTGCCCCATCTGAGCGCGGAGGAATTCCGGCGGCTGGGGCATCGGGTGGTGGACTGGGTGGCGGACTACTGGGCCCGGCTGGAGTCCTTCCCGGTGCGCGCGGTGGTGGCCCCTGGCGAGGTGATGGCGAAGCTGCCCGCGCACGCTCCCGAGGAGGGACTGGACGGCGAGGCGGGCTGGGAGGCCGTCTTCCGCGACCTGGAGGAGGTGGTGCTGCCGGGTGTCACCCATTGGCAGTCGCCCTCCTTCTTCGCCTACTTCCCCTCCAATGCCTCGGGGCCCGCGGTGCTCGGCGAGCTGCTGTCCGCGGGCCTGGGTGTCCAGGGAATGCTCTGGTCCACGAGCCCCGCCGCCACCGAGATGGAGACGCGCGTGCTGGACTGGCTGGCCGAGCTGATGGACCTGCCGGCGTCCTTCCTCTCGGATTCGGGCACGGGCGGCGGCGTCATCCAGGGCACCGCCAGCGAGGCCGTGCTGGTGGCCATGGTGGCGGCGCGTGAGCGGGTGCGGCGGGTGCTCGGCCGGGACGCCGAGTGGGTGGCCTATACCTCCACCCAGACGCACTCCTCCGTACTCAAGGCGGCCCTCATCTCCGGCGTGGCGCGGGACGTGGCGGACAGCGTGCACCTGCGCCAGCTCGACACCGACGCCGGCTACGCCCTGCGCCCGGACGCGCTGGAGCGGGCCATTCGCGAGGATCTGGCCGCGGGCCGCCAGCCCTTCTTCGTGTGCGCGTCGCTGGGCACCACCTCCTCGGGCGCCATGGATCCGGTGCGCTCCGTGGTGGAGGTGTTGGGGCGCACGGGCTTCACCGGCGCGGGAGGCTGGGTGCACGTGGACGCGGCGTGGGCGGGCTCGGCGCTCGTGTGTCCCGAGTTCCGCTCCCTGGGCGAGGGCCTGGAGGGCGTGGACTCCTTCGCCTTCAATCCGCACAAGTGGCTGCTCACCAACTTCGACTGCAACGTCTTCTATACGCGCGAGCGTCAGGCGCTGCTCAACGCGCTGAGCGTGATGCCCGAGTACCTGCGCAACGCCGCGAGCGCGAGCGGCAAGGTGGTGGACTACCGCGACTGGCAGGTGCCCCTGGGCCGCCGCTTCCGCGCGCTGAAGTTGTGGCTGGTGCTGCGCCACTATGGCGCCCGGGGTCTGCGCGCCTACCTGCGCGAGCACATCCGCCAGGCGGAGCTGTTCGCCGGATGGGTGGAAGCCGACGCGCGCTTCGAGCTGGCCGTGCCGCGCTCGCTGTCCCTGGTGTGCTTCCGGCTCAAGCCGCTGCCGGGCGAGGCGCCCTCGGACACGGACGCACGCAACCGCCACCTGCTGGAGCGGCTCAACGCGAGCGGCAAGGCCTTCCTCACCCACACGGTGCTGCCCGGCGTGGACGGGGCGCCCTCGCGCTACGTGCTGCGTCTGGCCATCGGCTCCGTGCGCACCGAGGAGCGGCACGTGCGCGCCGTCTGGGAGCAGCTCGGGACCCTCGCCCTCTCATGAAACAAGGAGTTCACGAGAAAGCGGGGAGAACCGTGGGGTACAAGGGGTGACCCATCCCAGGGGAATGCCTCCTGGGGCCACCCGAGGTTTCGACATGAACCGCATCGCCGCTCTCAAGCCCCTGCTCGGAAGTCTGATGTTCCTGGCCGCCCCCGCCCTGGCGGACAGCTCCGCCTCCATCGCCACCTTCACCTCGAAGATGACGGCCGCCCGTGCCGCCACCAGCCCCGGCGGAACGGCGGTCGTGCGCTCGGAGATGGTGGGCGCGCTCGACGAGTCCTTCTTCAAGAACAGCGATGTGGACGCCGAGGAGCGGGCCTACCTGGCCACCCAGGTGGGTGATGCCACCTTCCTCCAGGGCCTGACGGGCCAGGCGAAGAAGTACCTCACGGACTTCCACGAGCTCAACGACGCGGCGGACCGCGAGGCGCCGCTGACCCTGGGCCCGGTGGCGGGCGCGACGGCCGAGCTCTTCGGCGCCTCGGGGGCGCTGTCCCGGGCCGCGCGCGTCAAGGAAGGCTACATCCCCAACGGCCAGGGCGTGGCCAATCAGGTGACGCTGTCGAACCAGTACACCCTGTATTTCGGCAGCGGCTATGACTACCCGCTCTCCTTCGCGCCCATCAATCCCCGCGAGCTCATCGCCAAGCTGCAGGCGGCGACGTACTCCGGCACGCCGAGCCAGGACGAGGTGGACGGCGCGCTGGCGTACGTGACGGAGATCTCCCGCAACAGCAACCGGCTCTACATCGCGTACTGGCACACCGAGGGCCGCGGTGGCCCCGGTGAGGCGGCCGGTTTCGTGGTGGCGGCGGTCAGCACGGATCGCCGCTTCGTGCGCATGCTGGAAGTGCTCACCTGGTCCACCTGAGCGCTACAGCTCCACCTGTGAGCCCAGCTCCATCACCTTGCCGACGGGCAGCCGGAAGTGCTCGGTGGTGGGGTGGGCGTTGCGCTGCATGAGGCCGAAGAGCCGCTTGACCCAGACGGGCGTCCCGCCGCCGGGGTGGATGCGCAGGGACACCCGCCCCACGTAGAAGGTGACGGGCTGGACCAGCGTGTCCATACCCCGCTCCTGGGCCTGCTCCAGCAGGCGCGGCACGTCCGGGTGCTCCATGAAGCCGTAGCGCGCCGTCACCCGGGTGATGCCCAGGCCCAGGGGCTCCCACTTCACCCGCTCGTGCGCGGGCACCGTGGGCACGGTCTCGATGAGCACGGTGAGCAGCAGCACGTGCTCGTGCAGCATCTGGTTGTGTTTCAGGTGGTGCAGGAGCACGAGCGGCGTGCCATGCAGCGCGCCGCTCAGGAAGACGGCCGTGCCGCGCACCCGGGGCAGGGGGCTGAGCGACAGCGACTCGATGAGCTGCTTCATCGGGATGCTCCGCGCGGCGCCGTGCTCGTGGAGCAGCCGCAGCCCGTGCCGCCAGACCTGCATCAGCACGAAGGCGGCCGAGCCCATGGCGAGCGGCAGCCAGCCCCCCTCGCGCAGCTTGAGCAGGTTGGCGCCCAGGAAGGACAGGTCCACCCCCACGAAGCCGCCCACCACGAGCGCGAGCACCCACCCGGGCCACTCCCAGCGCCGCCTCGCCACCGCCGCGAAGAGCACCGTGGTGATGGCCATGGTGCCCGACACCGCCAGCCCGTACGCCGACGCCAGCCGTTCCGAGGAGCGGAAGCCCAGCACCAAGGCGACGCACGCCCCCATCAGCGCCCAGTTCACCGTGGGCATGTAGATCTGCCCCTCGTGCGCGGGCGAGGTGTGGTGGATGGTCAGGCGAGGGCAGAAGCCGAGCTGCACGGCCTGGTGGGTGAGCGAGAACACCGCCGAGATGAGCGCCTGGCTCGCCACCACCGTGGCCAGCGTGGCCAGCGCCACCATGGGGTAGAGCGCCCAGGTGGGCAGGGAGCGGAAGAAGGGCGCGCTGGCGGCCTCGGGGTGGTGCAGCAGGAAGGCGCCCTGGGACAGATAGCTGAGCAGCAGCGCGGGCAGGGCGAGCGCGAACCAGGCGAGCTGGATGGGCTTGCGGCCGAAGTTGCCCATGTCCGCGTACAGGGCCTCGGCGCCGGTGAGGCACAGGATGACCGCGCCCAGTACCGGCACCCCATGCCAGCCGTGCTCCCGGAAGAAGCGCACCGCGTGCCAGGGATTGAACGCCTCGAGCACCTCGGGCGCGCGGGAAATGCCCCAGGCCCCGAACAGCCCGATGCCCACGAACCACAACCCCACGATGGGCCCGAACACCACGCCCACCCGCCCCGTGCCCAGGGGCTGCGCGAGGAAGAGCGCGAGGAGGATGCCCACCGTGATGGGCACCACGTAGGGCTCGAGGACGGGCGTGGCCACCTTCAGTCCCTCCACCGCAGAGAGCACCGAGATGGACGGGGTGATGACGCCATCCCCATACAAGAGCGCCGCGCCGAACAGCCCGAGCCCCACCAATAACGGCGGGCCCTTGCCCTTGCCGCCCGGCTCGAGCATTGCCACCAGCGCGAGGATTCCGCCCTCGCCCTGGTTGTCCAGGCGCATGAGCAGCGTGAGGTACTTGATGCACACCACCAGGATGAGCGACCAGATGAACAACGACAGCACGCCGAGCAGGTTGTCCCGCGTCACCTGCACCGCGTGGGGGCCCTGGAAGCACTCCTGCAGCGAGTAGAGGGGGCTCGTGCCCAGGTCCCCGAACACCACGCCCATGGCGGCCAGGGTGAGGAGGGCGAGGTTCCTCGGAGCCTTTTCCTGGCGGGACGCTTCCGTGACGGGGCCTCGCATCCAAGACACGTTGCCCCGACCCTCGCGGTGGTTCCAGACGCGAGGGGGCTCCCGGCTCCGCCGCGTGTTGTCTCGTGCACGCCCCGGGTCCGGTGTGTCGCCGGGGTGGCGATTTTGAGCTTGCCGCCTTACCGCCGGAGTTGGCAGCATGGCACTACTTTCCACGTCACCGGGACACGTCCATGCACCTCGAGAAGAAGAGATTCGCGACCCACCTGGGGAAGTCCCTGCGTGAGGCTCGCGAGCGGGCCGTGTTGACGCAGGAAGAGGTCGCGGATCGCGTCGGGCTCGCGACCGAGGTCCTCGGACGGCTGGAACGCGGAAGCATGCTCCCGAGCGTGCCTACCCTCCGCGAGCTGTGCCGCGTGCTGCGAGTGGATCCGAACACCCTCCTGGGACTCGACATGGAGATGGATGAGCCCCTGTCCGCGCTGGATGACTTCCCGGAACTGCCGTGGCTGGTGGGAGCACTTCGCCGGATGGGCGTCGCACAGCTCGGGGTCGTGAGCGGTACGACCAGCGCGGTCCTGCGGTACACGGAATCACCCTTCGATGAGTCCTTCGAGTGATGTCATAGGGGAGCCAGTCCCTCGGGAAGGGGCGCGCCGGTGCTCCAGGCGCGCACCACGTCCGTGAACAGGTCCGGGGCCTGGAGGTTCCAGACGTGGCCCACCGAGGGCACCTGGACGCCGCGTGCTCCGGTGAGGGTCGCCACCAGCGTGCGAGCCGCGCGCCTGGCGGGCAGGGTCTCCTTCTCGCCCACGGCCACGAGCGTGGGCACCGTGGCGCGCGTGGGCAGCCGCTGCGCCATCAGGGCCTGGGTGACGTGACGGAGGAAGGGCTCCTCGCAGCCTCGCACGAGGTCTTCCCGGACGGTGTCCTGGTACTCGGGAGGAATGGCGAACTGACGGAGGGACAGCTCCGCCAGACGCTCCGGCCCCAGGACCCGGGTGAGCGAGGCGCTCGCCAGCGAGATCATTCCCAGCACGCGGCCCAGACGCGCGGATGTCCCGGTGACGAAGACGCTCCGCAGTCGTTCCGGCTCGGTGCGCAGTAACTCCAGGGCCACGGCGCCGCCCAGGGACAGTCCCACCACATGGGCGAGGCCCTCGGGCACCCGCTCGCGGATGAGCGCGGCCACCTGCCGGGCGGCTTCTTCCAGGGTGAAGGGCGGAGAGGCGGGGCTCTGGCCCTGCTCGGGCAGCTCTGGCACGAGGCAATGACAATCCCCCAGGCGTTCCACCTGGGGCCGCCACATGCGGCCACTCAGCCCACCGGCATGAAGGAAGACGAGAGGCGTTGCGCCTCGGGGACCGGATTCCCAGACAGGAGCTTGCACGCGGGGCACCTTGCCTTCTCCTCCGAGCCAGCGCCAGAGGGACTTGGAGTCCGGCTCGGGGTCTTTCTTGAAAGGTCAAAGCGAGACGGATTGGCCCTCGGGAGGTGGGGTGAAGCGGCGCGGTCCTCCGTCGCGCCAGTGCAGCAGCACGAGCGAGGGATCCTCCAACGGGACGTCGAAGGTGAAGCCAAGCCGGGTGGGTCCCTGCGTGTCCGCCTCCAGCACCCTGGCCGTCAGGCCTGGCAACTCCACCCGCGCTCCCTCGCGAAGCGCATGCTCCTGGTCCCGGAAGATCGATTCGAACTCACTGGTGAAGAAGCGGCCCTCGGTGAGGGTGAGCTCCAGGGCGTTGGGTCCCGTGCGCGTGAGTACGTGGGGATGCGGTGACAGGCTCAACGTCCACCACGCCTCGGGCCTGGGCATGCCGCGCTCGGCCATCATCACGGGCAGGTACATGCCGAGCGTCGACACCGGCAACGCGAGTACCACCACCCGCTGCTGGGGCAGTCGCTGGAAGTCCAACTCGCCCTCCAGTGTCCGGGTGGCGTCCTCTGCCTGGGTACCCATCGCGCGCATGCCGTTGCTCATCACGGGCCAGAGCAGGGGCGCGAGGACAAGGTGGGCGAGGCCGAGTACACCCGCGCCCAGCGCCAGGCCTCGGGGTCTCCAGCCCCGCGCTCGCGAGCGCCAGGCCCCCACGAGCACCGCCGCCACCGCCACGCTGCCCCCCAGGCCCGGTATGAGCAGCAGGCGGTTGGAGGGAAAGGTCGCCGCCACGGGCACCAGCGACAGCGCCGCGCCCAGCATGAGCCAGCGGCAGTGCCGGCGTTCCTCGGGGCTCAGTCCCGGCCACGCGGCGCGCAGGCTCCCCCCGAGCACGCCCAGCGCCAGGACCCCCAGGCCCACCAGCGCGGGGCGGAGGCGCGTGTCGAGCGACCACAGGTCCGTGGGGACCTCCAGCACCAGCCCTCCCACCAGCGCCGGGATGCGCACGAGCGCGGCTCCGAGGAATCGTCCCGGCTCGCCCACCGGATCCATGTAGGAACCGGAGCCCCACGCCCCGTATCCGGCCAGTTTGTAGCCCACGAGGTAGACGCCCCCGAGCAGCGCCACGGGAGCGAGGGCGCGTAGCCGCTCCTTCATGCCACCCGGGGCGCCCACCGCCTCATAGGCGAGCACGTACGCGAACACGCCCAGCGCGCTCTCTCCGCCCAGCAGCCCCAGTCCGAGTCCCGCGAGGGCCAGGAGCCGGACTCCTCCGCGCCGGGCCTCGCGCCCTTCCAGGTGCAGCCAGAGCCCCACCAGCGCGGGCAAGGCCGCCACCAGGGCGTTGCGGTTGGCGATCCACCCCACGGTCAGCGTGTGTCCGCCGTCGATGGCGAAGAGCCCCAGGGCGAGCGCGCCCACGGGGCCCGGCAGGACCCGCCGCAGCATGGCGCCCATCGCGGCCACCACTCCCAGGTACCAGACGAGCGAGTGCAGATGCCACGCCAGGGCATTTCGCCCGAAGAGCCGGTCATCCATCACCGCGAGCGCGGTCGACAGGGGGCGCCAGAAGGCGAGCTTGAGCTCGGGCAGTGTCCACCAGGGGTAGGGCCCTCGCTCCACCCATCGCCGCATCTCCGTGGGGTCTCCCAGGGCGAAGGAGAAGAGATCGAAACGCGAGCCGGGCGCCTCACCGCCCTGTAGCCGGATGAGGTGGATGTAGTCGTCGTACAGGAAACCCATGCCGAGCGTGGGCACGGCGAGCACGATCGCGGCCACGAGCGACAGGCCCAGGATGCGAGGGAAGGTGAGCCACTGACTCCAGGCGCGCTGCGTCATGAACGGAGCTCCTCCGCGCCCGGGTGGGGCGTGGAAATCCGCCAGGGCACCCTGGCACCTTGCCACGCCCCGTGGGGCTCCCGAGACGGGCTCGGGGTGGCGTCACGCGGGGCATGTCCCTTGCTGGAGAAACCGGCCGAGGAGACCCCAACGCCATGTGCCCCGTCTCGCCGTCCCGCGTCATGTCCTCGCCGGGTGCCGTCACCGCCCCGGCCCGGGGCGGGAGGTGAGCGTGCGGGGACCGCTCCCCCGGGAGGCGAGGCTGCACGGCGCGGATGAGTCGCTGCGCTCCCTCTTGCGGGACGTGCTGGGCGACATGGGCATCCGCCTGGCGCCGGACGCGGGCGGGGAGCGGCCGGACGTGGTGCTGGCGCTGGTGGAACGCGAGGACAGCGTGCCCCTCGTGCTCCGGGCGGTGGAGGAGAGCTCGGGCCCGGTGCCCGTGCTCGTGCTCCTGCCCTTCGAGGACGAGCGCCTGCGGTGTCTGGCGATGCGCCTGGGCGCGCGGGGCTGCTACGCGCTGGGCACGCCCTTGGAATCGCTCAAGCGGTTGTTGCGCGACATGAGCTTGTCAGAAGCCCCGGGACACTGGGGTGAGCCGGGGAGGCACGATGAGGGAGCTTGAGTTCAGGCACGAGTCAGGGGTGCGGCCGAGGCCCGTGCTGTGGGTGCTCCCCGCCGTGGCACCCCAGCCCCCGGCGCCCCCGGGCGAGCACGTGTGGGTGGAAGCCGAGGGCCTGCGGCTCACCAGCGAGCGGTTGGAGGTGGCCGGCGGCTCGTGGGGGCTCGCGGAGCTGCGTGGCTACGGCACGCGGCGCGACTCCCCGGGGCTCGTGCTGCCGCTGGTGATGGGGGCGGGGGCGGCGCTCGTGGTGCCGACGCTCCTGCTGCAGCCGGACTCCTTCCGGGTGACGGCCGCGCTGGTGGTGGCCACGCTGCTCGTCTTCACCGCTATCGCGCGGGTGGTGGCGGCCGCGGACACCTATTGGCTCGTGGTGCGCACCGCCGAGGGCGAGCGCCCGGTGTGGCACTGTCAGGATCATCAGCTCTTCGCGCGGGTGGAGCAGGCGCTCGGCGAGGTGTTGGAGCCGCCCGCTCCCGCTCTCCGCGAGACGCCCGTTCGCCGGCTCGCCCTGGTGCGTTGACGCGGCGTGTTTCTGGCGCCCCTCGTGGCGCGGCCTAGCTTCCGGGCATGTCCGGACTCCTCTCCGCGCCGCGTGTCTCGCCGCAGACCCTGCTGGCCACCGCGGCTCTGCTGTGCGCGCTCTTCGCGGGCGGGGCCATGCTCCTGGCCAGTCAGGCCCCCTCGCTGGGGTTGCGGCTCACCGGCGACGAAGCGGGGGGCGGCATCCGGGTGCTGGAGGTGTCCCCGGACGTGTCCGTGCCGCTCGAGCCCGGCGCGGTGCTCGTCGCGGCCATCACTCCCTCCGGCCGCGTTCCCCTGGACGGGGAGCTGCTCCGGGATGAGCCGGATCAGCTCGGTTCCTGGGAGCGCTACAACGACTTCCTGGCGCGGCACACGGCGCTCGCGGAGGGGGTGGCGCGCGGCGGGTTGATGGTGGAGCGGGAGGATGGGCGCCAGGTGCGGCTCGAGAGCCAGCCTCGGGGACTCACCGCGCTGCCCTTCCTCTTCTGGTACCAGGTGGTGGTGGGGTGCGCGGGCTTCCTGCTGGCGGCCGGTGTGCTGGCCTTCCGCCCCACGGACGGGGCCGCGCGCCACTTCGCCCTCTCGGGCTTCGGGATGCTCGTCTTCTGCTGCTGCGCGGCGGTGTACAGCACCCGCGAGTTCCTCATGAGCGGGCCGCTGATGTTCGGCCTGTCCATGACGAACATGTTCGGCGCCACGTTCTTCACCGCCGCCCTGGTGGCCCTGCTCGCGTGCTACCCGCGCCACCTGGGTCCGCTGTGGCCCCTGGCCTATGTGGCGCAGGGCCTGGGGTGTGTCGCGGCCTTCCTCCAGTGGACGCCCGGCGTGAGCTGGATCCACGGCTTCGTCCTGGGCCTGTTCTCCATCACCTTCGTGCTGGCGCTCGTGCAGTGGTGGGGCACGCGGGGGCGGCCCGTGGAGCGCGCGGCCCTGATGTGGTTCCTGCTGTCCATCTACCTGGGCACGTGTCTGTTCGCGGGCGCCGTCCTGCTGCCGTCCTCCCTGGGGCTCGCCCCGCCGGTGAGCCAGGGCGTGATGTTCGTGGTGTTCCTCTTCATGTTCGCGGGCATCGCCCTGGGCATCACCCGCTACCGGCTGTTCGAGCTGGACCGCTGGTGGTTCCAGGCGCTGAGCTGGTTCCTGGGCGGCGTGGCCGTCATCCTCTTCGACTTCGTGTTGGCGGCCGTGCTGCAGGTCTCCCAACTGGGCGCGCTCGGGGTGGCGCTGGCGTTGTCCGGGTGGATCTACTTCCCGCTGCGCCAGGCGGTGTGGTCGCGGTGGCGGAGGCGGGCGGGCCGGGAGCGGGGGGACCGGGCGGGGCAGTGGATGCTGACGCTCTTCTCCACCAGCCGGGAGGAGACGCTGCGCACCCAGTGGCACGCGCTCCTGCGCGCCGAGTTCGCGCCCCTGGAGTTGCTCGAACTCGAGCGGCCCTTGAGCGCGGTGGGGGTGTCCCAGGATGGCCTGGAGTTGTCCCTTCCCGCGCCGAGGCTCGGGCACGCCGTCCTGCTGCGCCACCCCGCCCGGGGCAGCCGCCTGTTCCGGCGCGAGGACATCGCCGACGCGGAGGTGCTCTCGGGCATGGCGCGGCGGGCCCTGGAGGCCCAGCGCGAGCGCGAACAGGGGGCGCTCGCCGAGCGGGGCCGGCTCATGCGCGACCTGCACGACGACCTGGGGGCGAAGCTGTTGTCGCTCGTGTACATGGCGCGCGAGAGCGAGACGGAAGCGCTCGCGCGCTCGGCGCTCCGGGACATGCGCGACGTGCTGGCGGCGCTGGAGGCGGCGTCGTGCTCGCTGGCCGAGGCCCTGGTGGATTGGAGCGCCGAGGCCCGGGGCCGCGCCGAGGCCATGGGCTTCCAGCTCGCCTGGGAGGAGGAGGGGACGGACGCGGAGCACCTCCAGCTCAGCGCGCGCCAGCGCACGAACATCGGCCGCGTCCTGCGCGAGTCCATCACCAACGCGCTCAAGCACGCCCGGGCCGAGCGGCTGGAGGTGCGCGTGCGCTGGAGCGGGGGACACCTGTCGCTGGTGGTGGAGGACGACGGCGCGGCGGGTGCGTGCGATCCGGCGACGTGGAAGACGGGGACGGGCACGCGGGCCATCCGGCAGCGGGCCACGGACCTGGGCGGCACGGTGGAGTGGACGCCAGGAGCGCGCGGGTGCCGGGTGGAGTTGCGGCTGCCCCTGGAGTCCCCGCCGGCGTGAGGGCCGGACGGGGAAGGGGCGCGCGCCGTTCAGCTCTTGCGCAGGGTCTTCAGCGCCCCGCCCCAGGCGATGACCTGGTTGAGCAGGGTGGTGACGGACTTCTCGTGGTGAGGGTCCGGCTTGAAGACCTTGAAGTTCTCGAAATCGGTGCGGAGCGAGAACATGACCTGGGCGCGGACGGTGGCGACCTGCAATTCGGCCATTACCAGCCGCAACTGCTCCACCGCGCGCGCCCCGCCCGCGCTGCCGTAGCTCACGAACCCGGCCGCCTTGTTGTTCCACTCCGTATAGAGGTAGTCGATGGCGTTCTTGAGCGCGCCGGACGTGCCGTGGTTGTACTCGGGTGTCACGAAGACATAGGCGTCGAAGGACGCGATCTTCTCGGACCAGCGCTGGGTGTGCGGCTTCGTGTACTGGTGCTGGGCCGCGGGATTGGGCTCGTCGAGCAGCGGCAGGTGGAAGTCCTGGAGGTCCACGAGCTCGAACTCGGCGTCGCCGCGCTTCGTCGCGAGCCCATGGACCCAGCGGGCCACGGCCTCGCCGTTGCGGCCCGGACGCGTGCTTCCAAGGATGATGGCCACTTTGAGCATGGTGTGTCGTCCTCCTGGGTAAGGGTTCGCTACACCTGCTGGAGCGCTTCGGCGGGGAAGGCCCGGGCATCCACCTTGGCGTGGTAGGCCTTCACCTTGCCGTCCGGTCCGATGATGATGCCGGCCCGCCTCGCCGTGGCCGCCTGGGTGTCGTCGCACGCGCCATACGCCAGTCCCATCCGCCGCCCGGTGTCGCTCAGCAGGGGGAAGTTGAAACCGAACTTCTCGGCGAAGGCCTTGTTCGCCTCGGGCGCATCGAAGCTGACGCCCAGGATGGCGGCGTTCTTCTTCTCGAACTCCGCCTTGTAGTCGCGGAACGAGCAGCCCTCGGCCGTACAGCCCGGCGTGTCCGCCTTGGGGTAGAACCAGAGCACCACCGTCTTGCCCCGGTAGTCCGACAGCGTGTGGGTCTTGCCGGTATGGTCGATGACCGAGAAGTCTGGCGCCGCATCCCCTGCGTTCAGCATGGAGCCTCCTGGGAGAAGGACCCTGCCTAGCAGGGCGAGGCGCGCGCGTGCCCGGGCTTCTGGCTGGGAGTGTTGCCTCGAAGGCAGCTCGCCGCCCTCATCCCTCGATGGGCACGATGCCCCGGCGCGCCGCTTCCAGGGCGGCCTCGGCCCGGGTGGACACCCCGAGCTTGCGGTAGATTTCCTTCACGTAGCCGCCCACCGTGTGCCGGCTGAGCTTGAGCACGTCCGCCACCCCCGCGATGCTCAGCCCCTTGGCCAGCAGCGTCAGGACCTCGATTTCCCGGGGCGTCAGCGCCTCGTGACTCCGCTCCGTCGCGGGCGGCGCGAAGAAACCCAGCAACCGGCGGGCGATGGACGGCGAGAGGGCGGGAACGCCCTCGGCGATCGCCTGGAGCATCTGCACCAGGTTCGCTCGCGATTGATCCTTGAGCACATAGCCCTGGGCCCCGGCGCGCAGGGCGGGGAACAGGTGCTGATCCCCGTCGAAGATGGTGGTCACGATGCGCAGCGTGGACGGATGGCGCTCGCGCAGCGCATGCAGGATGTCCACTCCACTGCCATCCGGCAATCCCAGGTCCACCAGGGCGATGGTGGGCGAGGGCCCCTCGAGCCGTGCCAGGGCCTCCTTCACGCTCGCCGCCATGTCCACCCGGATGCCGGGGAAGGCCGCGATCAGCACGGCCTGCAACCACACCCGGGCATCCTCCCGGTCCTCCACGATCAACCCCACGTCCATGCTTCCGCCTCCAGGTGGTTGGTCAGCTTCGCACCTCGCCCCGGGCCGCGCACCCATGCGGCGTCCGGGAGGCGGGGAGCGTTGTCCCGGCCCCGCGGGATGGGGTGCGCGTTGGATGGCAATCCTTGCTCCTCCAACGCGTTTCCCGGGCGAGGCAACGGACGGGTGCGCCACCCGACACCCCGCTCGAGAAGGCGCTTCTCTCCGGGACGCGGGGGCTTGCCGATACGCGGGAGCATTCCGAGCATGTGTCTGGGGGGAGGCCGACGCCATGGGAGCCGCGCGTGCATCACCGCGCGCACCGGGGGTCGCCGCCGCATTCCAGGGAGGCATCCAATGCGTTTCACCGAGCACCTGCCGGAAGACTGCATCGTCCCGATGTTGTGGAGCCGGGACAGGGAAGGCGTGTTGCACGAACTGGCGGGAACGCTCGCGGCGAGCACCGGCGCTCCACTGAGGAAGGTCGAGGGCCTGCTCCATGCGCGCGAGCACCTCTGCAGCACCGCGATTGGCGAGGGCATCGCCATTCCGCACTGCCGGGTGGCCCGTCTGCGCCACGTGATGGCCTGTGTCGCGGTGCATCGGGGGAATGGAGTGGACTTCGGGGCCAAGGACGGGCGGCCGGTGAAGCTGTGGGTGACGCTCGTGTCACCCGAGCACGAGGCGGGGGCGCACCTGCGCATGCTCGCGCGCATCGCGGCGCTCCTGAGGGACGCGCGGCTGAGCCAGGCGGTGCTGGCGGCCCCCTCCGCCGCCGCCATCCGCTCGCTCTTCGTCCGGGCCGAGGAGTCCTATCTGGTCACCCACTCGCTCCGGCACGACGTCTCCCTGCCCGTCACGGGGTTCTAGGGCACCCCTCAGTGCACCTCGCGGATGTTGAAGGCCTGGGGTCCGCCATCCAGCCCTTCCAACTCGAGGTCGAACTCGACCTGGGTGCCCGGTCCCGCCTCCTCGAGCTCCCGGCTCAGGTTCAGCGAGAGGAAGAAAACCGACATTCCATTGGCCAGTTCGATGGTCCCTGGCTCCAACTCTCCGGCGGGGCGGGTGATGGTTCCGATCATCGTCTGGATCCTCTCGGCGCTCGGGTGGGTGTCCTCGAAGCGTGTGCACCTCGGCACGTGCGATCAACCGCCCACGGCGGACGGGCGACCGGGCGAACCGCGCCTGGGTCCTGGATGATCGAGACAGATTGTCCCTCGCACTCCGGGTGAGGACAGGCCAATCTGTCGAGAGGTCGAGGCCCGACATCGCTCCCTCCCTCGGGGGCAGTCCTGGCATGCGTGCTGCAATCCTTCCCGCCACGCCGTGAGTCCTCCGGCGAATGGGGAGGATGTCCATGCGGACGTGGATGAAATGGAGTGTGTGCGCTGGACTGTCATGGTTGCCCATGACGGTCCGGGCCGAGACGCCCCCGGAGGCACGCCGCACCGTGCTCCTGGTGCAGCCGCTGTTCATGGGAATGGGCCGGGTGGGCGCGGGCGTGGAGCACGCGGTGGGCACGCACGTGGCCCTCTCGGCCACGGTCCAGGGCTTGTTCGTCGCCGATACGTTCCGCCTGGCCGCGGGAGAGCCCGGCATCTTCACCGCGCGCTACGGCGTGAGCGTGGACCCCGGCGTGCACTTCTACCTCGCGGGCCGCGCGCCCGAGGGGTTGTGGGTCGGCCCTCATGTCGAGGCCTCGTGGGACCGGATGTCCGGCCACTACAGGCTCGTGACGCCCGAGGGGTACCTGCCGGTCGACAACAGCATGCGGTCGCTCCAGTACGGAGGCAGCGCACGGGTGGGCTACACGGCCATCCTCTCACCGGGACTGTCCGCGCAGGTGGGCCTGGGGCTCACGGCGCTCCGGGGACGTTCCACGATCGTCAATGCCTTGGCGGATGGGACCGGGTCCGTGGAGCGGACGTTGGAGCGCGGCTGGTCGCTGGCGCCCCGCCTGACGGTCGGCGTGGGCTGGGCCTTCTAACCCTGGCCGCCGTGTCTGGACGTGTTTCCCTTCAACGAATGAGAGAGATGGCCATGCGGACGTGGATGAAATGGATGGCGTGTGCCGGAGTGTCGCTGCTGCCGATGCGTGTGTGGGCCGAGGAGCCCTTGGCTCAGGAGAGCCAGGAGGTCCGGCGCACGGTGCTCCTGGCGCATCCGGGATTGACGGGCCAGGTGGGCGCGGGCGTGGAGCACGCGGTGGGCGAGCGCGTGGCCCTCGCGGTGACGGTGACGGTGCTGGCGAACCTCAATGACTTGCGTTGGGGCGATTCCGGCTCGGGTTTCTCGTCCAAGCAGTGGGGATTGGGTCTGGACCCGGGTGTGCACTTCTACCTCGCGGGCCGCGCGCCCGAGGGCCTGTGGGTGGGCCCCCACGTCGAGGTCTTCGGGGAATACGCCACCTCGCGCAACGACATCGTCTATCCCGAGGAGGGCCAGGGCGTCGGGAGTGGCTGGCGCTCCCTCACCTACGGCGCCAGCGCGCGCGTGGGCTACACCGTCATCCTCTCGCCAGGCTTCACCGCGCAACTGGCGGTGGGCATCACGGGGCTTCGCAACTACACCCTGGCGTCGGCCGCCTCGGCGGACGAGGGCTACCTGCGTTCCTGGTCGGTGGCTCCGCGCACGACGCTCGCCGTGGGATGGGCTTTCTAGCGCCTTGGCGGCCCTCATGGCTCCCATCCCAGGGGACGTCCAGGCGGGCATTTCATTTTCGCGAGGGCCATGTCACAGCCATCCCGGGTGATTCGTCCTGGGGGCGGGCAGGCTCTTCTGCCCGGAACGGAGCCACACATGAATCCGAGGATGAATCCCTATACGGTCGCGCCGGAGATGATGAAGGCCATGTTCGACCTGAGCGCGAAGGTCGAGGGCGGCGGGCTCGAGCGGAGCCTCCTGGAGCTGGTCAAGACCCGCGCCTCGCAGATCAACGGCTGCGCCTTCTGCATCCACATGCACACCCGCGACGCCCGCTCCCATGGGGAGACCGAGGAGCGGCTCTATCTGTTGGATGGCTGGCGCGAGTCGCCCCTCTACACCGACCGCGAGCGGGCGGCCCTGGGCTGGACCGAGGCCCTGACGCTCGTCTCCCAGACCCATGCGCCGGACGCGGACTACGCGGAGTTGAAGGCGCAGTTCACCGAGGAGGAAGTCGTGAAGCTGACCCTGGCGATCACGACGATCAACGCCTGGAACCGGATCGCCATCGGCTTCCGGTCCATCCATCCGGTATCTTCGCGCAGTGAAGCCGCCTGACGACAATCCCGCGCAACATTTCGATCCCCTCCGCCCACGCTTGCTCCGCATCGCCTACCGGATGTTGGCGAGCGTCGCGGAGGCGGAGGACGTGGTGCAGGAAGCCTATCTGCGTTGGCACCAGACGGACCGCGCCGCCGTGCGGGACGCCGAGGCCGTGCTCGTCCGCACGGTGACGCGCCTGTGCCTGGACGTCCTGAAGTCCGCGCGTGTCCAACGCGAGCAATATGTGGGCACGTGGCTTCCCGAGCCCATTGTCGAGCCCGTGGAGGGCGATGACTTGAGCCTGACGCTGATGCTGGCCCTGGAGCGCCTGTCTCCCCTGGAGCGGGCCGCGTTCCTCCTGCACGACGTGTTCGGCATGGACTTCGACGAGGTGGCCAGGGCCATCGATCGAGACCCCGCCGCCTGCCGGCAGCTCGCCAGCCGGGCGCGGAGTCATGTGCGCGAGGCTCGGCCGCGCTTCCCCGTGACGGAGGGGCAGGGCCGGGAACTCGCCTCGGCGTTCTTCACCGCCTCCCGGAGCGGAGACATGGGCGCGCTCCAGGCGCTGCTCGCCCAGGACGTCGTCACGTATTCCGACGGCGGGGGCAAGGCGCGGGCGGCCCTCAATCCCATCTATGGACGGGAGAAGACCCTGCGCTTCACCGCGGGACTGGCGCGGCGCGCGGGGTCGACCGTGTCCCGTCTCGTGTACGAGGGGATGATCGACGGGCTGCCGGGGTTCGTGACCGTCGAATTCGATGGCGTGTTGCAGACCACGGCGCTCTCCATCGAGGAGGGCCGGATCGTCGCCATCTACATCACCCGCAACCCCGACAAGCTGCGCGCGATCCGTCCCGTGGTGCCCGAGGACGTCACGTGATGACGGCGGGCCTTGAAGGGCCGCGAGGGAGCAGATGCTCCTGGATGACCAGTTCCAGGGCCCGCACCTCGTCGTCGGTGAGGGCGCTGAAGTATTTGGCGCGCTTGCTCTCCGACAACCGGCCTTTGTTCTGGATGCAGAACTGGACGAACCGGTTGCGTGCCGTGTCTGGCATCTCGATGATGCTGTCCATCTTCTCGCGGGCCTCGCGGTAGCGGACCACGAAGTCCAACTCCTCGCGAAACTCCGTGCGGATGGTCTCCTCGGTCCATCGGTAGAGCGCCTCGGCCATCCTCGTGAAGTCGATGAAGCGGTAGAAGTCGCCCGTCTCTCCCTTCACCGAGAGACGCCACGCCTCGTCCATCGTGTAGTCCAGCAGGGTCATCAAGGGCTTCGAGAAGGACTCGAGGCACGCATCGTACTCCCCCCGCTTCTGCAGCATGATCGCGGAGATGGGGAAGACGAATCCCTTGGGAGTGAATCCCGCACGCGAGAGGATGTAGTGGATGAGCAGTCGATGGAGCCGTCCGTTTCCGTCCTCGAAGGGGTGGATGAAGACGAAACCGAAGGAGATGGCGGCCGCATGAATGATGGGCTCCACCTGGGATGCCGCCATCCGCTCGAGGGATGAGAGCAGCCCTCGCATCAAGCGGGGGACATCCTCGGGGCGGGGTGGAACGAAGTGAACCCGCTGACGCATTCCCACGGACTCGCCCACGTAGTTTTGCTCCTCGCGGTAGCCCTGTTCCCCAAAACGCGCATCCACGATCACGTTCTGCATCTGGACCAGCGCGGTCTCATCGAGGGAGGTCTTGTCGGGAATCTCGCGCAGGAGGGAGATGAATCCTGCGGCGCGCGCCTGGCTGGGCTTCTCTCGTTCGATGTCGAAAGAGGAGCGTGTCTCCTTGGTGTAGAGGTAGTTGACGGCACGGCGCAAGGCATCCTCGTCGTAGGACGCCACGATCTGTGCGGCTTCCTCAGCGAGCCGCTTCGCCTCGAATTCCTGGAGGGCGGGCGTCCGGCGCACCATGGGGCAGAAGTCCACGTTGCCCAGGAGGTTGTCGAGTACCCGGTGCCGTCGGCTCCTCACGGGAGAGGCCGTGTAGTAGCGCTCGGAGTCGAGCAACTCGACGTAATTACCCTGGGTCACATCCTCCAGGGGCAATCGACGGGCCGTGAGGAACTCGTAGAGAAACCACAGCCGGCGGGTGTTCTGCCCCGTGGGCCGCGCGCGGATATGGCGGCACAACTTGTCCTCGAACGGCCCTTGCTCCACCTTGCGGAACAGCGCGGCGAGAACCTCCAGGCAGACCCCTTCGTGTTTGAGCGCGAACTCCAGGTGCTCGAAGAGCGACGGGCCCGGATCATAGTGGCTCGGATAGGTGACGAACTCGCGACCCTCCTTGCCTTGCACCTGCTTTCCCGCGACCGCGGCCCAGGACGAGAGTTGATGAGGAGGCACGACCGCGAGTTCATGGTCCGCGATGGCTTTCGCGTACCCGATGGGCTGACCCACTGCCGAGACCATTCCTGAACCTCTTGATGCGCGAGTATGGAACTTGCCTGCATGGGCAGGCGCTCAATGGCATGCCCTGTAGCGCCATGTAGAAATTGATAGCGGGCGGCCTGTTACGCGGATTGGCGTTAGCATCTTGTCAAAATCGTTAGAAAACGGCCCAACTCCCCTAAAAGAGTTATACGCGAAGGGGTGCCAATGCGCATGTCCGGAGCTGGGCCGCGCTATGTACCTGGAATCATTGGGTGTTGGATGCTGTCGATCGCCGGTGGGGCGGACGGGCTGCCGGGGCGGGAGGCGCCCCTGTCCCGGCGGACAATCCCCGAGGTAGGTGCCATCCCCATCCTCAGGGCATGGCGACGCGTGCGATGAACCCTCCGGACGTGGGGCCAGGGCTCTCCCGAGGCCGCCGACGCTCCTACCTCCGGGTGGCCTGGTGGCTGGGGGCGCTGTTGCTGCTGGGGTTCATCCTTTATTGGGGCCAGGGGGAGGAGCGGCGGGCGCTGATGGCCATGGAGCCCGCGGCGCGGGCGACCTTCTTCCAGCGTGACTTCGCCACGTTCAAGTCGACGTGCCTTGGCAATCCGGAGGGCGGGCTCCTGGCGGACTGCCGTGCGCGAGCCCGCTTCCTGCGCTTGTTCCCCGAGTGCGACGCGGCCTGCCGTGACACGGTATCGCGTTACGGCTCCGGCACGCGTTGAGCGAGCGGCGTTACTCGTCCTTGGGCTCGGACGCGCTCTTGCTCGCGGGGGCGGCCTTCTTGCGGCCCCCTCCGGACAGGGCGCGCACGAGCCGCGCCTTCCTGGCGCTGGTGACGGCGGGTCCGCCCTCCTGGGACGCGACGCCGATGGTGGGGTTGCCCTTGGAGGCGGGCGAGGGGCGCGGTTTGATGCGGCGCGGCGGCAGGAGGTCCGGCTCGCCGGGCACCTTCTGGGCGAGGAAGATGGCGGCGTCCAGCTTGGTGAAGTTGCGCGTGCGGTACCAGCTCAGCGCGGACTCGTTGTTCTCCGCCACCTCCAGCACCAGGTGGGTACAGCCGCGCGTGCGCGCCAGGTGCTGCAACTGCTCGAGGATGAAGCTGCCCACGCCCTGGCCCTGGTAGTCCGGGTGCACGGCGAGCTCCTCGACGAAGAGCGGCCGCATGCCGCGCTTCTCGAACCAGCGCGGGTTGACCCAGTTGTCGTCGCCCGTGGCCTCGAAGGCGCACTCCGAGTAGCCGACGATCTCCCCCTCCACCTCGTAGACGAGCTGTTCGATCCACTCCGAGGAGTACACCTCCAGGAAGCGCCGCTTGGAGCGGGGCCGCTGGTACTCCACCGTCTCCCGGTTGACGTCCCGGAAGACGAGCTTGAGGAACTCCCAGGCCCGGTTGAGATCGCGGCGGTGGATGCGCCGCACGCGGACCTCCAGGGGGCCCTTCGGCTTCTTCGCGGGAGGCTTGGTCTCGGCCATGCCCCACTCCTAGCCGAGTCCTCGCGGCGATGCGCGCACAACCGTCCACCCAATGCCCGGCGGGAGCCGCCTGGGCTCCACCGTGCCCCCTTTCCCCACCTCGGTGGAAGAAAAGGGGGCGGCCAGGGCGGTGAGCCCCTGGGCGGGACAAAGCCCCGCGCGCGGGACGGTCATCCAGTATCCTGCCGAGTGGCGAGTCGAGGCGTCGTACGCCTCCGGCTCGGAGCACGGGCCCCCTGGCGGGGGGAAGGCGGAGCGGATGACGTTCAAGCGCAAGGTCTTCCTGCTGCCGACGGTGGCCACGGCGTTCCTCCTGGCCATCCTGTTGTTGTCGGGGTGGGCGGGTCACGACGCCACTCAACTGGGCGGGCGGCTCATCCGAGGCTATTCGCCCGCGCTCGCGTCCCTGCGGCACCTGGACTCGCTGGTGTCCCTGCTGCGCTGGAACCTGGGCACGGCCGCTCCCACGCGGGACGATGTCCGGAGCCTCACCTTGAGGCAGCTCGCGGTGGACTTCGAGCATGAGCTGGTGCGCGTCCAGGCCAACCCGGTGATGGAGCCCTCGCGGCGGCAGCGGCTGGGCGAGGCCTTCGTGTCGTTCTGGGCCCAGACCCAGAGGGCGCTGGCGCTGGCGGAGGCGCGTGACGCGGGCGCGTCCCAGGCGCATGCCCGGGCCCTGGAGCAGCACGCCATCCTGCGGCAGATGCTGCGCGGTTCGAGCGAGTGGGCCCAGGCGGGGTTGGAGCGCTCCTCCGAGGAACTCATCCTGCTGCAGCAGTGGCGGCAGCGCTGGGTGTTGTCGCTCGGGGGGCTGTGCATCCTGGTGCTCGGGGTGCTGTCGGTGTGGCTGACGCGGGGCGTGTTGGGGCCGCTCACCCGGCTCACGGAGGTGACCACGCGCATCGCCACCGAGGGGGACCTCACCCAACTCATCGGCGTGGACTCGCGGGACGAGGTGGGCCAGCTCGCGCGGGGCATCGAGGCGCTGGTGATGCGGCTGCGCACGGTGCCCGTGGCGCTGCAAGGCACGGTGGACGAGCTGGAGCGGGCGGCCGGGCAGTTGTCCGAGGCGAGTCAGCGGCAACTGGCCTGGCTGGGCCAACAGTCGCGAGGCCTCACCGAGGCGAGCGAGACGATGGAGGAGATCGCCCAGACGTCGCGCCTGGCGGCGAGCCGGGCCGAGCGGGTGCTGACGGTGGCGGGGCATGCGGACCGGTTCAGCGCCGCGGGCCGCACCTCGGTGGAGAGCAGCGCGCGGGGGCTGCGGCAGTTGCGCTCGCGGGTGGAGGCGATGATGGGCAACGTGGCGCACCTGTCCGAGCAGGCGGTGCGCGCGGGGGAAATCATTGGCAGTGTGCGCGACCTGGCGGACCAGTCCAACGTGCTGGCGCTCAACGCCTCCATCGAGGCGGCGCGGGCGGGCGAGGAGGGGCGGGGCTTCGCGGTGGTGGCGCGCGAGATGCGAGCGCTCAGTGGCCAGTCGGTGCAGAGCACCCAGCGCATCGGGATGATCCTCCGGGAAATCAACCAGGCCATCCGGGACACGGTGTCCAACGCGGAGCAGGACAGCGAGCAGGTGGAGGAGGGCATCTCCCTGGTGCTGACCTCGGGGGACCGGCTCAAGGAAATCGCCACCGTGGTGCACGAGAGCAGTCAGGCCGCCCGGCAGATCGTGGCGTCGGTGACCCAGCAGAACGCGGGCATCACGCAGATGACCCAGGTGATTTCCTCGCTGTCTCAACGAATGAACGACGTGGTGGCGTCCACGCACGACGCGGAGGCGGCCGTGGGCCGGGTGAATACCTCGCTCGAGCGGCTCAAGCGGATCGCGGTCAGCTTCCGCGTGTGAGCCCCGGGCGTCTTGTTCTGATATCAGCGCCCATCACGTTGTTTCACCCAAGGGCATGTTGTGGGGATGCCGGGAGGCATGTGCACGTGGGACTGCTGGTGAATGGAGAGTGGAAGACGGACTGGTATGCCCCGGACGAGGCCGGACGTTTCGTGCGTCCGCCCACGCGCTTTCGCGACCGGGTGTCCGCCAGCGGGGATGGGCGCTTCCCGATGGAACCCTGCCGCTATCACCTCTACGTCTCCTACGCCTGTCCGTGGGCGTCGCGCGTCCTGCTCATGCATGCGCTCAAGGGGCTCAAGGACGTGGTGAGCGTCACGGTGGTGGACCCGCGCATGGGGTCGGAGGGTTGGAGCTTCGAGGGCTTCCCGGGCTCGGACATGGACCGGCTCAACGGGGCGCGCCACCTGCGAGAGCTCTACCTGCGGGCGGATCCGCACTACACGGGACGGGTGACGGTGCCGCTGCTCTGGGACACGCGCGAGCGGACGATCGTCAACAACGAGTCGCGCGAGCTCGTGCGGATGTTCGACACGGAGTTCGATGCCTTCGCGCTCCATCCGGTGACGCTGTGGCCCGAGGGGCTGCGCGATCGGGTGGACGGGGCGATCAGCGCGCTCCACGAGCCGGTGAACAACGGCGTGTACAAGGCGGGCTTCGCCAAGAGCCAGGGCGCCTACGAGCAGGCGTGCCGCGAGTTGTTCGCCGCGCTGGAGGGGTGGGAGCGGGTGCTGGCCCGGCAGCGCTACGTGTGCGGGGACGTGCTCACCGAGGCGGACCTGTGCTTCTACACGACGCTGGTGCGCTTCGATCTCGTCTACTACGCGCACTTCAAATGCAACCTGGCGCGCATCCAGGACTTCCCCAACCTCTGGAACTACCTGCTCGACCTGTACCAGACGCCCGGCTTCGCGCAGACGACGAACCTGGAGCACATCAAGGTGCACTACTACTGGAGCCAGGACGCGGTGAACCCCTCGCGCATCGTCCCGCTGGGGCCTTCGGTGGACCTGAGCGTCCCGCATGACCGGGACCGGCTCGGGCCCCGGCGCCTGGCGCCCTCGCCGTACATGGGCTGAGTCTTCCCGAGCGCCGGGGCGGTGATGGAACCGGCCCCCGGCGCTCACCGGCTCAACGCCCGAACAGGCCCTTGAGGCGCTTCTTCGCCTCGTCCTCGGCCTTCTTGCGCGCGGCGTCCGCTTCCTCGCGGGCCTTGGCCTCCAGCTCCGCCTTGCGCTTGTCCGCCTCCGCCTGGGCGGCCTGCTTCGCCGCGTCGGTGCCGCCGGTGATGATGTTGCCCACCGCCTCGCCCTTGCTTCCGAGCAGCTCCTTGGCCGCGCTCGCCGCCGCCAGCTTCGCGAGGGCCGTGGCCGCCGGCTTCACGTCCAGCCCCGTCACCTCCGGGCTCCACGCCTTGCCCGTGAGCTTGAGCGCCAGGGGCAGGGGCTCGGGGGGCGTCACCTTGCCGAGCGTCAGCGTCTTGATGAGCTGTGGCTCCAGGCTCACCGTGCCCGCCAGGTCCAGCGTGCCATCCAGCCGGATACCGCCCGCGAAGCTCATCCCCGCTTCCGGCCGCGTCCAGGTGATGGGCTTGGAGAGCTGCGCCACACCGTCCTTGATCTGCAGGCTGAAGGGCAGTTGCTCGGCGAGCTTCGTCACGCCCTCGCTGCTCAGCTCCTTGCTCTTGAAGGGCAGTGCCCGGGCCAGCGGTCCGGAGACCGCCGCGGGGAGATCCGCGCCGAAGAAGACGCCGCCCGCGAGGTTGCCCTGGATGGCGCCCGCCATGCGCTCCTGGAGGCTCGACATCTCGTAGCCCACGCCCTGCAGGTCCATCTGTCCGTCGAACTTGCCGCCCAGCACCTTCTTGGGCGCGCGCGTGGCCATGGCCTGCTCCATGTCCAGGCCCTTGGCCTCCGCCTTCACCACGAAGGGCCGCTGGGCCTCCGGAGGCCCCAGCCGCACGGAGCTGCCACTCGCCGACACGGTGCCGCCGTACACCCCCGTGGTGAAGCGCTCCACGGTGATGAGATCATTCACCATCTTCAGCTCGGCGATCAGATCGCTGAAGTCCATCTCGTTCATGCGCAGCGCGCCGATCTCCAGGCGCACGGTTCCGCTCATGCCGTTGAAGCGCTGGGGATCCTCGGGGGCCTCCGGCGCGGGCGTGCTGGGCTCGGCGGGAGCCTCCGTCTTGAGGAGCAGTTCATCCGCGTTGAGCCGGGGGCTCTTGAGCGCCAGGGCGAAGGCGGTCGTCTGCTTCGTGCCCTGCCCCCCGAGCGCCACCGAGGCCGTGCCCGCCATCGTGTACTCGCGCACCGCGATGGCCAGCCGGCTCAGGTCCACCTTCAAGGGGGCCTTGCCGTTCGCCGGCTGGTAGGTGCCCGCCGTGTCGAGCGTGAACGTCTGGCCGGGGCGCTTGTCCAGGATGGCGCCCGGGCGCAGGTCCACGCCCGTCATGTCCGTCTTCGCGTCGAAGCGCAGCGCGCCACCACTGGCCGCGGCGCCCGTGAGCCGGGCCGTCAGCTTCATGGTCCCGCCGGCCTCCTTGGTCAACTGCGCGGGGATGCGCAGCCGCACCGGCGTCAGGTCCACGTTCACGTTCAGGGCCTGCTCGGCCTGGTTGCCACCGCCGCGCACCACGAAGCCGATGGGGCCCGCCACCTGGTTGCCCACGGACTTGCGCAGGGGCGGGTAGTACTCGGCGAGCAGCGCGGGATCGAGCTTCTCCCCCACCAGCTCGAAGTCCTGGACCGCGGGGCTGGGGGTGAGCAGGCCCTTCACCTGGCCCTTGCCGGTGAGGCGCGCCGGGCCCAGCTCCACGAGCAGCTTCTGCAGGGACAGGTCCCCCGTGAGCATGTCGCCCGTCACGTCGGTGTCGAGCACCACGTCGAGCGCCTTGCCGCCCTCGGCGCCGGCGAAGCGCAGGCCGCGCGCCTGGATGCCTCCCTTGAGCGCCGTGGGCCCCGTGCCCCCGGGCACCGCCGCGCCCAGGTCCGCCGTCCAGTCCGCCTGGAGCGTTCCCGCCTGCAGCCCCACCTCCGGACCGAGGAAGGGTCCGAGGGGCGTGAGATCGATGGGCTCGGACTTGAGCACCACGCTCTCGGGCACGGGGATGAGCGAGGGGGGCAGGGGCGCTGTCTTCAGGTCGACGTGGAAGTTCTGCTTGTCGGCGAGCACCGCGGCGTGGAGCGCCACCTCCAGGGCCTTGCCCGCGCGCAGGTCCTTCACCTCCACGTCGAGGTGGTTGATGGCCAGCTCGCGCTGGGGCCCGCCGCTCAGGTCGATGAGGCGCAGGGTGGCGTCCGTGAGGGCCGCCCGGTCCACGCGCACGCCGGACAGGTCCTGGGCGGGCTCCTCCGGGGTGGGCTCGGCGGGTGGTTCCTGGGCCAGCTTCTCCTGGACCCGCGACACGTTGGTGGTGCCGTCCGCGAGCTGCACGAGGTTGAGGGTGAGCCCCTTCACCTCGGCGTTCCTCACCTGGATGTCCTTTCCCTTGGAGGTCAGCGCGGGCCAGAGCGCCACGTCCACCTCCAGGTGCTTCATGTCCAGGAGCGGCGCGGGCTCGTCCGGGGCGGCGCCCACCACCACGTTCTCCACCTCGACGCCCACGGAGGGCAGCAGCCGGGTGGACAGCGCGCCGAGGGTGATGGGACGGCCCAGCTTCTGGGCGTAGGCGGCCGCCTCCGCGCGGGCCTTGTCCAGCAGGAAGGCGTCCAGGCGCCACAGGGCGAGGGCCCCTCCCGCCACGAGCACCAGGACGATGCCTCCCAGGACATAGGGCCAGCGCTTCTTCTTCGGCTGCTGTGCGGACATCACTCGGCTCCTCTTCCCGCGATGGGGACTCTGGGGGTTGCTCGGAGTCCGTCCTGGCGGGTCGAGCGACGCTTAACCCAGGAGGACGCCGCTCGCACGTTCCGCCTGCACGGTGCACCCGGCCGGAGACGTGGAAGATGACACTGTCCCCGTGGGACGGCAGGCGCCTCTGTAGATTCGGTCTGTTTTTACCCCGTCTGGTCGTCTGGTCCCCCCGGGAGCAGGGCACCCCAGGGGCGAGCGGAGGACCGGGGTCACACCGCCGATTGCCGCCGGGTACGGGACAAGTGCTCCTCGCCACTTTCCGCGAAGCGCCGCGCCAGCTCGGCATGGCCCTCCGCGCCGTGCTTCAACACGTACTTCAACTCGGCGGGCAGCAGCGCCTTGACGGTAACGAGCCGCACCTCACCGAATGGCGTGGAGAACTGCCTCGGCAGCGTGCACGACTCCGCGCCCAGCAGCACGGCCACCCTTCCCTCCTCGGTGAGGAAAGACTTGGGCAGGCCCTTCCCGGATACCTCCATGGAGAAGAGGCCCGCGTTCACGCCCTCTCGCACATGCGCGTGCTCGGCCACTTCATCCGCCACGCGCTCCAGCAGCAGCAGCGGCCATCCCTTTGAAATGTCCTTCACGGCCGCATCCACCTCCAGGGCGAGCTCCAGGCCAAAGCCCACGGAGGGCTCCGGTCGCTCGATGAACGGGTCCGAGAGGCCGTGTGTCACGAGCAGGGTGCGCCCCGCCTCGCGGCGGATGACGTGCCAGAGCTGCCGGTGACCCGGCCATGAACTGCTCATGGCGATGGGCATGAGGACCTCCTTGTCCAGCGAGCCCAAGGTTCGCCAGGCCGTCTCACGAGCGATGTCCGCGGTCTCGAGTCGCTCGCGGCTCTTCCTGTCGCGCTCGCGCTCCTCCGGACTGATGGCCGCCAGACCGGTGACCTCCGTGAACCGGGTTCCGGTGACGCCCACGCGCTCCAGTGCCTGCTTGATGTCATCGGAGACGAGGAGGACTCCCTCGTATCCCCATGGGCGGAACACCTGGGCGTCCCCCACCTCCGTGGGGTCGATCCGCATGGTGTGCACAGCCCGGTAGGTCCCCGTCATCTCCGGACGTCCATCTTCGGGCTTCCAATACTGCACCTCGCCGGACTTCTCATCGTCGATGCACTTCACCACGCGCGTGCACACGAGGATGTAGAACGGCTCGAGATGCGCTTCAACGTCGACGGGGATGAGCTGTATGTCGCTTGGAGCCATCTGGGTGAAGATGGACGCGGCTTTGGCGCTGACAACGGGGACCGCGATGCCCGCCTCGGTGAAATCCAGCGCTGTCCCGGCTCCAGCACCGACGGAGATTCTGGCTCGTCCCTCGGCAGAGACCGGTTTCCCCTCCTTGAAAAGCCAGTCGTTCAACTTCCGGCCCTGAGCATCAGTGGGGGTGTCCAGCTCCCAGCGTCCTGGGATGTAGACGTCATCATTGAGTTTGAAATACCGCTTCGACATGACACCCATTCTCAACGTGGGGCAGCTTGGGTGAGGAGCTTGTAGATCGTGGAGTTCGTATCGATGAGTTCCCTCGCCAGTCTTCGGAGTTCATCCATGAGCGAGGCCCGGCAGTGCTGGGTGTTCTGGCAGTTGGCCGTTGCTCGGTCCAGCCGCTCATGGACTTCCGTGTGGTATGCCTGTGGGTGCGGTCCCTTGTGGCCTGCGATGCTTACCTTGTTGGCTGGGTCGTCCATCGACATGCCGGCCTTGTCGAAGATTCTCTTGAATCGTTGTGTCCAGGGCCCGCCGCGCAAGGTGGATTTCTCGTTCTCGACGGTGGCGATGTGGTGAACCTCTGGCTTCTTCTTCGGTGGGCCCTCGCGCGCCAGCGAGCCCGTTGCTGCCATGCTCACGACGTTGGCGGGCAGGATGACGCTGAAGGTGCCCTCGGCCACCGCGACCTTCACCTTATCCGCTTGCCGCGCAGCAGTGAGCACGTCGCTGATGCCAACATGGGACTCGAGAGCATTCGCGGCTTTCGCGAAACCCGGCAGCTTCGGAGCCTTGGAGAGGAGCGCCGCCGTCTCTCCCACCGCCGCCGTGCCCAGCATGAGGAGGATGCGTACGCTGTTGGGCCCGATGACCTTGCCGAAGCGGGTACCCGCTTCGCGCAGCTCCGCGAACGTGCTGGCCTCGGCCGCCTCCTCCCACAACTGGAAGTAGGCCCGTATCAGGTCGAAGAGTTCCCAGCCTAGATATCCCCACAGCAGCAAGGTCAGCGCTGCGGCCACGCCTTTGGAGACGGGCTCCGGTGCCGCGAGCAGCGCCATGTAGCCCGTGAGGGTGATGCTCAAGGTCGTCCAGAGCTGGGAGGTTGAGAACATGGAGCGCAGGGCTTCATCACGCGACTCCAGGGCAGCGCTCACGGAGAGCGAGAGGGCGATGTCGCGCTTGTCCTGACCGTCCAGACCTGGCCCGTCCTTGAACAACTCGAGGCAGTCTCCCGGCGTGCCTTGCCACCCACAGAAGCGGCCATAGGACTGCGCCAATGGCGTATGCCACTCCTCTCCCGTGAGTGGGGTGGAGGCCCGCGCCAGCTTCCGGTTGAGGTAGAGCGGAAAATGGGAACCGGCCACCCGCAGGGGCATGTTCAGCACCAGCGTCGCCATGGCTTCGTTGAGTTCGAAGTCGCTCACCTGCACGGCACCGAATGGGGTGGGCAGGGAGAGCTGAACCCGCTCGTCGACACGAGGGGTCGGTGGCCGGGGGAATCCCGTAGCGCAGGCGGAATGGAGAAGAAGGACGATGAGGACCCAACCGCCCAACCAGGAGCGCTGCTGCGTGCCTGCCGGAGGCGGAGCAATAAAACGGCTGGACACGGCGGACCTCCCCATCAAGCTACATCCTTTGGAAACTGTAACTCGGGTATTGCATGAAAATGAGGTTGTGTCCGTCCAAGTACTCTGGGCCGCCTGACCAGGGGTTGGCTGCCTGTTTGGACAGGACTTCCAGCGCCGAGAGGGCAACCCCACCTTCCCAGATGGAACCGCGTGCGGGGAGGCTGGAATGGCGGACAAGCGGAAGGCAGCGATCGGGAAGCCGGCGCCGAGAGTGAAGAAGCGGCGGGGTGGCGGGGCGGCGGTGGGTCGGATCGCGCGGCCCCGCGAGGCCTCCGAGTACCGGGGCATCGCCATGGACGAGCACTCCGTGCAGGTGCGCGAGCAGATCGACGCGGCGCTCTCCGAGGCCCTTCGCCTGCGCGAGGACATCACCCAGCGCATCGCGTCCGGGGTGTATCGCGAGCCCGGGTTGTTCGCTCCTCGCCCGAGCGCGATCAGTCGGCCCCTGGGCGTGGCGCGTCGGTCGCGCTCCCCGCGCAAGTAGGGTCCTCGATACCGGGTTAGGGCGCGCCCCGGCCCGCGCGGAGCTCTTCGAGCGCGGCCTCGAGCTGGGGCGTGTAGTCCACGCCCGTGTCGTCGTCGATGAAGCGCTGGCCCGGGGTCATGAAGTAGCGCGAGCGGCTATAGGCGGCCTGGAGGAACTGGAGCTGCTGTTCGGGGTCCAGCTCGGCCCAGCTCCGGCCCGCGTCCAGGGCCGCGCGCCAGTCCTCGGGCTCGGCGAACCAGCGCGCCCAGAGGGTCTCGCATCCATAATCCGTCCCGCCGTGCTGGTACTGCCAGACGCGTCCCACCTCGCGCACCAGCAGGTGCAGGGGACGCTGCACGGAACCGGAGGGGGGCGTGGGCGGGTCCCAGGGTACATAAAGGATGGGGCCGAGCACGAAGGCGCGGCCGGGGAACGCGAGCAGGCCGAGCCGCCCCATCTTGAGGCACACCCGCTCGTAGTCGACGCTGTCGCCGAACACCTTGCGCAGCTCGGTGAGTTGCCTCACGCCGAGCCGGGCGCCCAGCGGTTCCACGCCCAGGCGTGTCTGCACCGCGCTCACCAGACGGAGTCCCAGGCTCAGGGCGATGTCCAGGACGAGCCGCGGGAGTTTCCACAGGCCCTGTCCGAGCCGCCGCGCGCCGTGGCGCCACCGTCCCCGCGCGAGTTCCCCGAGTCCGCACCCGAGGTCATGCACGGCCTGCCCGAGGTTGCGCAGGGCGCCGATGCTCGCGCTCACGCAGCCCGCCCACAGCAACCCGGGCAGCTCCTGTTCCTGGGCGAAGCGGCGGCGGGTGGCGCGGTGGGGACGGGCGACGTACTCGCGAGGAGGACACAGCCGGGCCACGGGGGTCTGGGATTCGTCCGGGGCCGAGGGACGGAGTGAAGGTCTGGCGCGCATGGGGTCTCTCCCTGGAAGCGAGCAATTCAGACCTCTCAGATTGCGCTCTTGCTCCAGGGAGAACACCCGCCCGGAAGTCCCAGGACGGTGACCGCTCGTGGACATCCCTCCCCGGAACGACGGGGGAGGGACGTCACCTGGACATCAGAAGGCGGACCCGTTCGCCTTCTTGCCCGCGGAGGACGACGTGCTCGCGAGGCTGGTGTGCAGCACGTAGGTGGTGCCGGTGAGGTCCGGGCCGCGGTTGAAGGACACGCCATCCGTACCGGAGAGCGACGAGCCGTAGGTGACGGTGTCCACCGTGCTGCCCGCGGAGCTCTTGAGCGTCACGGTGTCACCGCTGTTGCTCAGGTTGAGCTGCCCCGTGGAGGCGGCCACGGCGTTGGGGGCGCCGCCAATGCCCGAGGCGCCGCCGAAGACGACGATCGCCTTGCCCGCGGCGAGGCTCGTGCCGCTCGGGAAGGTGTGGCGCACGCTCGAGGCGTCCGAGAGCGTCCAGCCGGAGAGGTCCGCCGCGGTGCCTCCCGTGTTGACGATTTCGATGAACTCGCCGTTCACGTCCGAGCCCGCCTCGTTGGCCAGCACCTCGTTGATGATGAGCTTGGCGCTGCCCGTGCCGCCGCCGGAGGTGGTCAGGGTGAAGGCCGCGTCGCTGGTGTCGGTGGTGGCCGGGTTGGCGGTGTCGGTCACGCGCACGCGGGCGGTGGTGGTGGCGGTGGTGGGCACGGTCCAGGTGTAGCGGCCCGTGCTGGCGCTGGTGCTGGAGGTGATAGTGGTCCAGGTGGAGCCGTTGAGGGTGTACTCCAGCTTCACGTTCGTCACGCCCGAGGACGTCCAGGTGATGGCCTGGGAGCTGCCGGTCGTCCAGCTCTCGCCGCCGTTGGGCGACGTCACGGTGACGCCCGTGCTCACGCTGTCCGCGGGCACGAGGAAGTCCTTGATGATGGCCATGTGCTGCATGTTGGTGGAGCCGCTGTCCGCGCTCTGCGCCGGGGAGATGTCCGACAGGGGCGAGTACACGCGCGTGTCCACCACCAGGCCCGCGGCGAACGAGCTGGAGCCAATGACGGTGGCCGTCTGGTAGGCGCGCAGGTTGCTGCTCACCAGCACGTGGTCATAGGGCTTGGCGCGGCTCGCATTGGTGTTGACGTTGCCATTCTTGTCCGCCGGGTAGGGGCTCGCCGTGGACACCACCGAGGAGAAGGTGGAGAACAGGGCCTCGCTGCGGCTGTCCGAGTTGAAGTCGCCGCCGATGGCCAGGTAGTCACCCGCCGGCACCTTC
>Ga0081606_1000116_pt1 | contig 51025 bp, 41 predicted proteins | sample EareggfetidaYelm_FD_71127 | JGI IMG/M metagenome (GOLD analysis project Ga0081606, IMG submission 71127) | Earthworm egg capsule microbial community from the University of Washington, USA - E. fetida Yelm (SPADES assembly) (version 2) | ecosystem: Host-associated > Annelida > Reproductive system...
CTGTAATAGATCTTAAACGCTTCTTCAAATACCGGCCAGTTGATCCGATGCGCCAGCACGTACAAGGGATGACGCTGATCCAATTGATCCGACAGACCGGAGAACATCCCCAACTGCGGACTATGTTGTTTAGGGCGTGATAGCATCACCCAATTTGCAAGCTTTTTGCCACTTTTTCAAATCACTTGCAACTTTTTTAATCGATAAATTGCTCGAAACACAATATTATAAAGTATTGTAGAGTTTTTGAGGCTCGACTATTTAGCAACCCCTGCATAGAAAAGGAGTTGAAGCTAAAGTAAATACAGAGAAGAGCAGCGTAACGCGTACACGGGTGATGAAGCTGCTGGGATTTACCTTTTATCATAGCCATATCCACCATTTGTGCCAATACTGTATTCCGGCTTTTTAAAGGTTTCCCTTTTTCAACTCTGATACAGCATAGTCGCAAGCCCTGGCTGTTAATGCCATGTAGGTCAGAGATGGATTAGCTGTTCCTGAAGATGTCATACAGCTTCCGTCGGTGATGAAAACGTTTTTTGCGTCGTGCATTTGGTTAAATGCGTTTAAAACAGATGTTTTCGGATCATGTCCCATTCTTGCAGTTCCCATTTCATGTACAGCAGATCCGCCAGGTTGGAGGCGACTGTATGAGTTGATATTCCTGAAGCCCGCTACTTTGAACATATCCTCGATGCTTGCTAGAATATCTTTGCGCATAGCCTTTTCATTTTCATGATATTCATAATCTATTTTTATCAGAGGTATACCCCATTGATCTTTCTTCTCATTGTCAAGAGTGATTTTATTTGAAGCATAAGGGAGGGTTTCTCCCCAGCCTCCCATCCATATTTTCCACGGCCCAGGTTTAAGCAATTGTGCTTTGAAGTCTTTACCAAAACCTGCAATCGAAGCTCCCTGTTCTCCCCATGAAGCACGTTCCCCCATTCCCTGAATGCCAAAGCCTCTTATGTACTTTTTTTGAGTAGTGGCTTCAGAGATATTTCTGAAGCGCGGGATATAGAACCCAACAGGCCGTCTTCCATAGTAGTATTGATCCTTAAAGCCGTCGAACTCTGCTATAGCGCCAGTGCCAGTAAAGTGGTCCATCAGGTTAAGGCCTATCTGGCCACTGGAATTTCCGAGGCCATCAGGGAAACGGCTTGATTTGGAGTTAAGTAAAATAGCCGCAGTGGCTATTGTCGAAGCGTTCAGAAAAATAATTTTTGCGTAGTACTCAGTAACTTTCTTGGTATTTGCATCAATGACCCGTACTCCGGAAGCCCGGTTACTCTTTTCATCAAACAGGATTTCAACAACTATTGTATCTGTAACAATAGTAAGGTTACCCGTCGCTTCTGCAACAGGCAGGGTTGCAGCATTACTGCTAAAGTATCCGCTGAATGGGCACCCTCTTGCACAAAGATTTCGGAACTGGCAGGGTCCGCGACTTTTCCATCCACTTGTAAGATTAGCGACACGGCCAATGATCAGTCTTCTATCGCTATAGTTTTTCTTTAGTTGTTCGGCCATGTGCTGCTCTACACAGTTCAGCTCCATTGGCGGCAAAAAGTCCCCATCCGGAAGCTGAGGTAGTCCTTCTTTTTGTCCACTGACTCCAACGAAATTCTCAACATATGTATACCAGCTTTCCAGGTCCTTGTAGCGTATTGGCCAACCGATACCATGTCCGTCCTTTGAGGGAGCCTCAAAGTCCAGGTCGCTGTAACGGTAACATTGTCGTCCCCAGGTAAGAGAGCGACCTCCCAGCTGATAACCTCTTATCCAGTTGAAAGGTTTTTCCTGTATGTAAGGATGTTCAGTATCTTTTACAAAAAAAGGAGCAGAACCTTCGTCAGATGCACCCGCCCAGACTGGGTCTGCCGCCCTTTCGGCGGCAGTATGATTTAATCGATGTTGAAATTCCCAGGGAGCCATTGTCGCCGTTTTATAATCTCTGACATGGGTAATATGACGACCTCTTTCGAGCACGACTGTTTTTAAACCTTTTTCACAGAGTTCTTTTGCAGCCCACCCACCGCTGATCCCAGAGCCGACTACGATCGCATCAAAGTAATTTGTAAAGGACTGATCTTGCTTGTGTTCTCCCATAAAACGTTTCGTCAGGTTATTTAACTAGGCATTATCTGAATTGATCTTCAAATGTAAATTGTATTTCTAAAAAGTAGCCCAGGCTTTTTGATCATTGGTAAGAGGCATACATCCCTGATAGCGGCCCGGGACCGGGAGATAAGACAGCGCCTGCGTTGACCCGGCTTTGGAGGTGCAATATCCTTCAACTGTATATTGTTTCAGCGTAGTAAAAAAGGAACTGCCGAGATACCGGCGTTCAATTTTTGACCACAATCCCGAGGAAGTGCCGCCAGAAGCGAAATATTCCAGTATTTGGATCTGCTGTTCTGGTGAACACTGCTGAAATTGTTTACTATATCTGTTTTGCGTATAGCTTCGTACATTTTTTAACCCGTTGATAAATTTGTTTTGTGTTTTTCGGTCGCTGCACTCTTTAACCATTTGCAGGACGAATTTTTCTACACCGCATTCTTTAGCTCCAGGCGTGTCAGTCGCCGGGATTATAGTTTCGCTCAATGCTGCGACCAATTCTGAGTGAGCTTCAAGAAAAGCAAGGTCAGGTTCTTGGTTGATACTATACCATTTATATGCTCCAACTGTAATTGTTATACCGGCACCTGTTAAAAGTATTCTGGTGATGGCTTTTCGCCTGTTCATATCTTTCGAAGTATTTACTATTATCTAATTTATTTTGATAAGGTGAAAACAGGCTGCATCGCCATCATTGATTTTGTTTAGTTCTTGTGACCAAAGATTGAATTGATTAATCTGCTCCTCTGAGAAGATTTTTTTATCAGATATCAGAGGGATATCGCGAAGATACATTTCACTTCCGGAAAACTGAAGTTCGTAGGAGTCATATACTATATCAGAAATTTCAAATCCTATCACCGAACAAAGGGCCTTCATGCTTTGAACAGAATGTATGAATATATGTCTGGGCGCATCCAGCTGAACCCAATTAGTGTAATATTTTCTCCAGGCAAAGCTACCCGCTACGGGAATCCTGATGATGACTGAGCCGTTTGGTTTTGAGATCCTGTGAATATGCTGAAGTACTGAGGCCGGTTTATCCATATGTTCAAATGAATGATGAAGCATTACAAGGTCGAATTCGCCCTGTAATTGATCAACACTTTTGTTCAGGATACGAATACCACAGTTGTAGGTGAGTTCTTCTTTAAGATACGGATCGGCTCCAGCAAGGTTGGTAAAACCATCATTGTACATTCTTAACAACAGTTCACCTTTGCCGCATCCGAGATCAAGGATTGGAGAATCCGGCTTAAGTTTTCCTTGTTTTATCCACGGGTAATATGATCTGTATTTGTTTGCTATAAATAAATTTAAAAAAGAATTTCCTTTAAGATAAGAGCTGATTAGCTTATGTTTGAGAATGCGTTTGACAGTTTTAAAGAAAGATTTTTGAATGAAATGATCTTCGCCTTTGTTGTGATAAGAATAATAATTTTCGGGATAGTATTTATCAAATGAATCGGGAGAGGATAGTAACTGGAGACAACAGCATTTTCCACATTCGAGATAGTCAAATTCCTCCCTGAGCCCAAACATCATTTCCCTGACCCGGTGGACTTTATTACCATGCAAATTATTACAAATCCGGCAAACTTTTGCATGTTGCATAGCTGACGGTTTTTTACTGAAGCTATTAAAAATTATGGACTTTTTATAACTTTATCACTACTTTTTTGGAATACCCTTTTTTTTTCAGGCAGTGTAATGTCTTATTTTTTATCTCACATTTTCATGAATAACTCATCCAGAATATACGGTTTTGACGCTTTACGAGCCATAGCCATGTGGCTTGGTGTGCTCCTTCACACGATAATTTTTTTCAAGCAGTCGCCCGAGCCCAACTGGCCGCATGATGACCGGCTTTTTTCGTCCTCATTGGAATTTCTCTATCAGTTGATCCATTCTTTTCGTATGCCAGTCTTTTTTCTTGTAGCAGGTTATTTTGGGGGGCTGGTATGTGAGAAAAAAGGGTTACGGGTATTCCTTCGTCAGCGAGCCGGAAGGATCGTTATTCCGTTTATTGTGAGTTTAATTTTTCTGGTCCCTTTAACGCTATTACCTTTTCATTATTTCCGTTTTCGTTATGATGAACAATTTACTGTAAATGAGTCAATTATTGCCAGTGTGGGTCAGATGATGAAATGGAATGGTTTTGCTCACCTGTGGTTTCTATATTATCTGATAGGGTTCTCTCTTATTTCGGTTTTTCTGGTCCGGCTTTCCAGGAATGTGAAGATTTCTTTGATTCGATCCACGGGTAAACCAACTCCGTTTTTATTGCTCCTGTTTTCTTTTGTTTTGCTGTATGCGATCCGGTATTCCTTTAGCTATCAGCAGATACCGACTTATACAGGAGTCAAAATTGTGCCGGGACTGTTTCTGCTTTATAGTTTCTTTTATTTTTCAGGGTGGATATTGTATTTCAGTCGCTTTAACTTCACATCACTTTTACCTTTTGGAGTGCCATTGCTTATTATAGCTGCAGTATGTTCTGCTATACTTTTTGGTATACAGCCCACACATGTATATCCGCCCTTTCTTTATGGGTTGATAACATTGCAATGTCTGTCAATTATTTATGGGAGTATCGCCGTTTTTATAGGTCATTTTAACCGGGACAATGCATTCTGGCGCTATTTTTCAGATTCCTCCTATTGGGTTTATCTTCTGCATCTCGGAGTGGCTGCGGGAACCCAGGTGCTACTGCATCCGCTGCTGATCAATCCTTGGGTTAAGCTGGTTATTATATTTGGAGTCACTTTCATCGTGTGTGTGGGAACATATCATTTTTGGGTCAGCAATAGTTTTATTGGGAAAGCACTTAACGGAAAAAAAATCAAAAGATCAGGAGTCTCCCTCAGTTTTCTTTCTATAAGAAAACAGAAACCACAGAGGTCCGTTCCTGATCAATAGATTATAGGTTACAATACAGATGAACACGCTGAAGATGATCCCTGAGAAAAGCAATGTAACTGGATTTTCTATGTGAAAAATTTTTACCATACCTGTACGCCACAACGATGCTGCTTGAACATGCATCACGTAGATATATAGAGAATGAAATCCTATTACACGCAGTACCCGGCTGATACTTGTTTTCTCTAATTGGAATGCAAGTAGCAACATGGTGGCGGAGCCAGTGATACTGATTGGTATAAATAGTAATTTGCCTGGTATCGTATCTGTATAATAATGTTCATCCCACTGCAGATACAGATACTGTGTTAGAGCAAAAAAAGGAAGTATCGATACAAAATAAAGTGTTTTTTTAATTTTTGTAGTATTACTGTCATGGAAAAAATAATCAGAAAGCAGTGTGCCGAGAAGCATGAAAGGATAAAACAACATCCAGTCAGACATCATGCTTAGCTGCCTGAATATTGGTGATGAAAAATAAATAACAGCAGCGAGAAGTATATGTATCTCACGTTTAAGTTTTAATATATTATGAGTAAAAAGATAAAAGATCGTAGCATTAAAAAGGGCTGGGAGATACCAGAACTGATCCAGTTCTCTGGGCTGATATAAAATATACAGATAATCTTTCAGGCTTCTTGAAGAATTGGTTACTGCGGAATTGGACACGGCAATCTGAAGTGTGATCTGGATAACAGTCCACACCAGATATGGATAGATAAGTGTAGCGAACTTTGATTCGATAAGTGACCGTGTAGTTCGTTTCTTCAGGCTTCTGTGCAGAAATAACCCCGACAGAATAAAGAAGAGCGGCATCCTGAAGCTGTAAAAGAGCAAGTTAGCAGTTGCCAGGCCTTTCGGCACATCCATCTCCATTCTTTGGAGGCCGATGATAACGTGACGATATACTACAAGAATAATAGCAAGTCCTTTCAGAGTATCTACCCATTGCATACGTTTTACCGACAGTATGCGATCTGAATTAAATAGCCTGTTTGAAATCTGTTTTAGGGATAATTTGCTCATCTTTTAACTCGTGAAGGCTATTGGTTATTTCCTCATTGAAGCTCCTGCCTGCTGTATAGCCTCTTCCACAGTAACGCCGATCACTGCTTCGATCTGCAGCTTCAAAATATCGCGATCAAGTTCAAGTTGCTTACCTTTTATCAGTTCGTCGGTATAATGCTTCTGGGCGGTTGTGTAAGCTTCTATTGAAACAGCATCGTTTTTGAAATCTTCCTTGACTTTCAGGAAAAGATTTTCAATATCGTCAATAACGTTGGTTTGAAGCAATATTCTCTCATTATAATTCTGAAGCTGTAGATACATCGAAAGGATGTCTACTTTCAATTTTCTGACGAGGGTTTCTTTTTCGTTTTCCTTTACCTTAATCTGCTCTTTTGCGGATTTTACCTGGGTTCTGGATAAAAGGGTGCCGAGGGGAATATTCAATCCAAAGAAGTATTTGGGATAAACATATGTCGTATTTTGACCTGAAAGGGTCAGATCGTTGTAGTTAAGGGATAGCGTTAAAAGATTCAACCACGTATTTTTTGCGGCTTTCAGCTGGTATTCCAGGATCTTATTCTGGTGTTCGATAAGTTTAGAAGAAGGGCCTGATGTAGCCAGCTCAACCAGTTTTTTCCTGATCAATGAATCTGGTACAGAAGCATTGTCTTTTGTGCTTTGCGAAAAAGCAGGGACTGTTAAAATAAAAAGCAGGGATAATAGAAGAAATTTCATATTAAAGATTAAGTTGTTTTGGTTTTGTATTTGAACGTGTCGATCCTTAATAATATTGCTATCAGCGGATAATAGACAACAACGTCAGAGATTTGTCCTATGGCTACCTGGGCGTATTCGCCAACGTAAAAAGTAAATAAGGCTGCCAGGCAGGATGCAATAATATTTTGAGTTTCTTTGCCTTCGGTTCCGAAATATGCATTGATACCTTTTTTCATGACCAGAAAATATAGAATAAAGAACAGGATCAGGCCTATCCAGCCAATCTCAAGAACCTTTTTCAGGTAGCCACTGTCTGGCTGGAAACCAGCAAGCTGGTGTCCGGGGTGATTTGTTTCGCCAACAGCTCCGGTAGTTCCCAAGCCTCCGCCGATCGGATGCGTGTAGATGTAAGGCTGGATGGCTTTTCTATTCCGGACCCTGAGCTTATAAGAAGGATCTTCGCTGGCCTGAAATGTTGTTCTGAAACGCGTAAGCGCCGGGGTATGGATTGGAGCATATAATGCACCGATCAAAAGAATTGCGGCAAAACCTGTGATGAGCATTGAGCTTTTTCTCTGGATCGTGAGCAGCAGGTAAAAACCAACGCCGGCAACCAGCATTGCGTTAGCCGTACGGGTGCCGGAATAACTCATTGAAAGGGTCATAAAAACTATACCAGCAAGTACCAGCCAACGGTGTAATGCAGCCATTTTGTTGGAGCATAGTCCAATATAAAGCGTCGCGCAGGTCGTCATTATCATACCAAATGCCGCCGGGTCTGTCATCGTTGAGAAAACTCTTATGTGTCCATTGATAACGATCAGTCCGTAACTGTGTGGGTTAGCCAGCAGCCATTGCATTTCAAAATTAAATAGGCCATTCCACTCCTGAATACAGCCGTAAATACCCGCAAGGGCTGATACTACAAAAAGAAACCGTAGAAACCGTTTGATAGCCTCCAGGCTATTAAATACATAATAAGAAATAAACAGCAGAAGAAATGTATTAAAGATCTTACGGAATGCCTGGAATGAGCCGTTAAATGATCTCGCATTCGGGTTAAAAAACTCGATAGCATTATATGCGAAAATGACTATTATCAGTATCGTTACAGGGGATGAAGTAAACTTGTTGATCGTTGGTTTTAATTCTTTTTGCCGGATGATCAATCCCAGAATTATGGACAAAACGATTATATCAAGGATCAGTCCCGAGGGCAAAAGGTCATTAAAGAACAGTCTTGATATAAGAATTGCATAGAATGAAAAGGCAACAGTTATATAAAGCCCGATTTCAGTATTAAGAAGACATAAACAAATTGCAAGGATCGCCAATACTCCTCCAATTATTCCAAAGCCCAGATATATGGATTGGCTTGCAGCGGCACTTACACAAATAGCCAAAGCCAGACATACGATCCAGCCCTGGGTATTGTTCAGTTTCTCAACAAGGAATAGCTTATTTAGTCGTTCCAGAAAATAGTTCAAGGTGCCCTGATTTTGTACTGAAAGCAGTTATAAGAAAACCACTTTTATAAAAAAAAAGATCATAATACCGGCTACAAAAATTATCAGCAGGTTTTCAAATGAGTTACTTTTTTTCATAACCTTTATTAAGCGGTATTGATATTTTTCAAATCCACTTTATTCAATATCGCACCATAAAATTTGTTGCCGAGTGATTTGAAAAATTCGATTGATTGTTTATCTATTTGTGCCAAACTCATTTCGGCTGAGAATATGGCAATAACACCTTCAACATATTGTGATAGCTCCCGTGAATCGGAAAAATCGTTCAACGGAGGCCCTTCAAGGAAAATATAGTCGAAATGAGATTTCAGGAATTCAAGATGATTTAATAAATTTTGTTGTGAAAGAATCTCTTCCGGGGTATAATCACCTCCTTCAGAACCTATTACATGAACATATCCGTTCCCTAATGTTGTTTCATGTTTGGCGAGTACGGCCATTATTGATTGTGAGCCGTCTCCTACATCGGTTTGTTCGAGAATCGGATTAGCATTCAATTGAATAGTAAGGTCATTGTTACAGAAGTTGGTATCGATGATCAGAACCTTTTTTCTGCTGAGAGCGAAGCTGAAGCTGAGAGCCTCTATAGTGGTTGTTTTGCCCTGTGCTTTTTTAGTACTTGCAAAAAGAAATATTTTTTTGTCACTTTGCTCGATTTCATATCTGAGCTTCCTCAAAGAAGCTCTGAATGCATTGTGGTTAAGCTTCTGCATTTTGCTGGAGGAAGTTACCCGGTTTGTGATGATCTCTTCAATAGAGCTTCCCTTCAGGTTCATGAAATTGATGGTACTGATCAGTTTCAGGTTGATCTCTTTATTGAAGAGTCTTGGAGTCTTTATGGACGAATCAAGGTAAGTGAGGATAATTATTACCAGTGTAACAACGAGGAAGGCAGCGATTCCCGCCATCCCAACGATCAGTTTCCGTTTTGAAGGCTCAGGATCCAGGGCGGGTTGAGCGAAGAGGATTTGTCTGAAATTGTTTACAGAGGAAGAATTAATATCAATCGCATCATTGTACTTCTGTTTGGCATCCAGATATTCCCGGTTAGCCTGTTCCACTTCTTTTGTGAGACTTTCCGTAGTTGCACTCTTTGATGCGCTTGAGACCACGCTTCCTTTTAATGTTGAGATCCTGTTTTGTATATCCCTTACGTTTTCTTGCGCTGTGCGGATATCGATTTCGGCATCAGCACGTTGTTGTAAAAGCTCTGTTTTGGATATGCCTGTGGGCAGCCTGCTCATAGATGCAGGTGATTGCATCGAAGCTTTCTGAGTTTTTTCCCGCAGATCCAGGTATCTCTGATAGAGAGATTGATCGTTGGAGCCGGCTCTTACATATTCAGCGTATGCGTCATCCCGCTGTTTTTTCAAAATTACCAGTTCATTATTATCGCTACCTGAATAGGAGGGTGTGGGGTCTGTTGCAACTCCTCCAATACGTCTGTTGATCTTTTCGAGATTTGCATTCAGGATGGTAAGCTTGTTCCGTTCGTCTGTCAGCATATTTTCCAGATTTGCGATCACTTCAAGTTTACTGGTGCTTTCGATTGTCGGATCAACACCCGCTTCACTTATATATGTGCCCGTTTTTAAAGAAAGCTCCTGCCGCTTTTTTTCCATCAGGCTTCTTAAGGTGTCAATCGCTTCTATGGATTTCGTACTGCGTACATATTTGTAATATCTGATAAATTCGTTATAAACAGTATTGACGGCAAAGGCAGACAACTCTGGATTTTCAGAAATATAGTCGATCTGGATATAGTCAGTCCGCTGAAGGCGGTATACATTCAGCACACGTTGTATTGATTTATAATCATAGCCATACAGTTTAAGGAACTCGATCATTTTCTTTTCTTCCGGTCTGTAGGAAGTAAGTAAGCTCATTGTCTCAAGTTTCTCCGAAAAGATTCGGATGGCTGAATCTTTATTTACCTGGGTATAGACCGGGGATCTTTTTTGTTTTTCATCCAATACAGTAAACGGACGGTCACTTTGCAGATCGTGCAGGATCAGTTTATATGACAGTAAACTGGTGACCGATGGGGAAGTAAATGTGATGATGTCGTTATTAAATTTCGTATCTGCTTCAAAAAGACTGGTTTCTTTTTCCCCAGCAACTTTGATAGCATCATTGATGGTATAACCGGTTGATAGCTGTCCAGTTGAACGGAAATATTTTCTTTCGTTCAGGGTAAAGAAAAATGCCGCTGCTGCCGCAATGAAAGCTGAGGCGATGAGAAGAAATTTTCTTTTATAAAGTACACGGAAAACGTAGACGAGATCCATAGATTATAAGGTTGGGGAGTTTAATGGCTTTTACTGTACGGAATATCGGTGTAAAAGTAATTCGCGAAATCCAGTGTAGCAAATCCGCAATATGTTGATATTTAACGTTTTTTAAGATTATTTATTGGAGGATACTTCCCGCCGGGACTTTTCCCAGACCCCTGTAGCGGGCTGGGCCCGGTCGAGATAACGAAAGAATCCCTTAATGACTGATATATTCATGAATGTGAAATAGTAACAAATCGATAAAACTGAAATATTCTTTCCCTTTTTATGCAGCCAGTATCCCAATATGGCTGCTATATAAAATGATAGTTGCGCCCATAAAATCCACATAAAAAGAGGACTGGTGCCTTTGATACCTGCTATTATATTGATTAACAATAATAACGGAAGGCAAAACGGAGTAACAGCCCACCTTAACACCCGGTGAGAAATATACAGGAACGATAGTTTTGGTTTTTTCCAGAAACGGTATAAATGGGTGAACTGTTCCATAGCCTGAAATCCGCCGGCAGCAATCCTGACTTTTCTTTTCTGTTCTTCATCAAGATCTGCAGAGGGCGCTTCCGTTGCATATGCGCCGGATTCGTACCTTACCGCGTAGCCATTATCCACCACCCGCATAGAGATAATAAAATCATCCAACAGGATGTAATTGGGGACGGGGGTATACAGCTCTCTACGGATGGAGAAAAGCTCCCCGGCAGCGCCTACCAAAGAATAAAAATCGGCATCAATCTTCTTTAATGTCGATTCATATTTCCAGTAAAGCCCTTCAGAATTTTCTTTTTTCACTGCTGATTTTACTTTCTTCTCACCAGATACCCCACCGGTTAACGGATCTGCGTAGTGACGCGTCAGTAATTTCAAAGCGTCCGTGTTCAGAAAGGTATTCGCGTCGCTAAATATGAGTATCTCATTTTGGGCTTCCTTTACAGACCGGTTCAATGCAGCAGACTTACCTTTTCTTTCCGGAAGATGGAGTAATCTGGTCGCAGGATATTTTTGTATGATCGCATTTGTTCCGTCCGAAGATCCATCAGTGATAAAAATTATCTCAAGTTTTTCAGAAGGATAATCAAGCGCCAACGTATTGGCTATTTTTTCCTCTATGATATCTTCTTCATTATATGCCGCTACAATAAAAGAGACATAAGGCTGATAAGGAGGGATTTCAGATCTGTTTTTCTTTCCTGAAAGCTTTGTCAGTAACCATGCGATCACCGCATACCCCGCATAGTTATAAAATATTATACCGATAAGCAGCAGTATCAGTGTTTCCATCCATTGCATAAAATGCTATTGTTATTTTTTTAAATAAGTAACGATCTTCTCGATTACTGCGGCATCTCTTTTTATATCAAATTTTCTTGCAAACAACTTATCAGAATGCATGATCTTGTCAAAATCGGCAGAATCGAGAATTTTCGGATGCCCCTTCTCCTCAACAACTGACCAATCTACATACGTCAGATTGGGTTTGATATTATTTTTGAAGCTGGTATTATATAATATGGAGGAGAAGAAAAATTCGTCTGCACCCCAGCAAAGCTTAAAATATCTTACCCAGGACCTGTGTCTTTTTTGGAACTGAAGAACGAAATCGGCGGCTTTATTGGTCAGCGAAAACCAGTTTGCGCGACCTACCATTTTAAAACCGAATGGAGGTTTTCGTTTTGGCAGAACTGCTGTAATTATTTTTTCCAACCGGTATTTTCCGGGTATGCGTAAATTGATCAGGTGATAGTTTTCAACCCGGCTGGCTGCTTCTTTCCACGTATCTTCTATCGACTCGCAGGTAATAAATTCGGTGCCGGCATTCCCCTTAAAAAAATCATAGATATATTCCGGAGTCTTGATCGGATAGCATTGAGCCGATAGCACATTTATGTAATCGAAATTCAGGGGGATGATTTCTTCAAAACCGTTCAGAGTGCCTTGAATGGTACCATAACCAGCCCAATATATTTTTGTCCGCTTTTTAATAAAGCGGACATTCGGGTATTTTTTGAGGTACTCAAACTTTGATTGGTCAACCTTCGCATCTACATGAATAAAGATATGAAATGAAGGATGCTGCAAGGCCAGGATCAACATTTCCAGTTGTTCCGGATTTTTATGGGCAAGGATAAGGTGAGCTATTTTCATCAGTTCTTTTTATTAAAATTGCGCAGGGAACTTAGCTTTACCTCGCTGAGCACTGAAAAAATGGTCTGGTACGTTTCCTTAATATATAGGATAACGTTTTTTATGCTGAGATTAATCTCTCTTTTCATAACGAAGTACCAGCAGGTCATGCCAATTGATATAGTGATGAGAGAGCCAATGGCCGCACCGTAAAATCCTAAATAATATAAACATATATAATTTATACCAAGGTTCATACATACCATAATTGCATTCATTTTCAGGCAAAGGGCTGGCTTGCCTATTGCATTAAGCGTATTAGCGGCCTGGTTTTGCATCGGGCGGAGAATTCCTGTGAATATATATATCTGCAGGATCGGAGCTGCGTCATAATAGGTTGGGCCAGCTATACAAAAAATTGCCAATTTGGGAAATATGAGAATCACAAGGGCGGCCGGAACGGTGAACGTCATGAGAATTGCAACCATCTTTTCATAATAATATTTCACTTTACTGTTATCTGCGGCATTAGCAGCCATTGATGTTTTGGGAAATAGGATTTCGGCAGCCGCATAAGAGGGAATATCAATAAGAAGATTGATCCGGGATGCGGTATTATAGTAAGAAACTGCAGCACTGGACAGAAACGCAGATGTCATTATCTGATCGACATTTGCCGCTATGTTTGACAGGGCTGTCGAAGAAAACACATATTTCCCATAGCCAACGATCCTTTTTGTGCTTGCTATACTTGGCTTGAAACGTAATGTGATATATTTTCTGGAGTAATAATAAATAACCACAGCGCCGATAGTAATACTGATAGACTGATACATCGCCAGTTTATCGAGTGTTAACGGGGAATTACGTACAAGATCGAATAATATCATTAGCAAAAAGCCCAGCTGCCGGATAAAGTGTCCGGCAAAGACGCCCTGAAAATCAAGGTTGGATTGTTGGATTGCTTCAAAATGTGAAAAAATGACCATCGTAATAAGTCCGGGAATAAACCAGAACATCATGGATACAAGATTCGCATCAGCATTAAGCCATACCTGGAAATAAGGTGCGAGAAATATTAGCAACATTATAAAAACTGCACTTATCAGGGCATTGATCAAAAGAGAAGTAGTGGCGATCTCATTTTTTTCATTGTGATCATCAGTGATAGTAATAAAGCGGATATGAGCATTTTTGAGAAGGCCAGATTTGGTTGTTTCAAAAACAGTAGTTATGATCAGAAACAAGGCCCAGGTACCCACTTCTTCTTTGGAAAGGTGTCGGACGAGGATCATAAACGTGATCAATCCGAAGAGTGTAAGGGAGAATCGCTGAAAAAAGGTATAAAGGCCTGAGTTTAACCAATATTTCGAATATTGCAGCTTCAATTTTTTGGATGCTAAAGTACAAAAGAAATTCCGGGGATCATATAGTTGTTTGTGTAATCATAGGCAACGAACGAGTAGTTTGCAAAATGAATTGATATTCAATATTGGTAAAACTCTATTTCCTGTACGAAGGGTGATTTTTCCGGGGAAAATTATGGGAAATTAAGCGATTACATTTTCCTGCTTGTGTTTCCTGATTTTTCAGGCTAATTTAGCTCCGAGTTCAGTAAAACGACCCGCCTTGGGGTAAAACCAAACCATAAAATTCGAACTGTGCAAAGAAATATTGTCATAGCACCATGCGGAAACAAAGGTTATCTCTTTAATGAAAAATGGCTGGAAAATATTGAGAGTAAGGGATTTGAGCTATGTCTGATGTTTTATCATGAACAGATCAGCGATCCTTCCAAATATTCACGTGTCGACCACTTCTTTCATCTAAAGGATTTCAAATACCATATGTTGTATAATTTGCTGACCAATATAAAGCCTGAGTGGCTGGATCGGTATGATTATTTTTATTTCCTTGATGATGATATTGATATGAACACGGATGAGATCAACCTGATGTTTGCGAATGTCAGGGCGATGGACACGGATATTGCACAGGCTTCATTATCAAAGGATTCATTCTGCAGCTGGCCGATCTTTAAGAACCATCCCAACTGCTTCTGCCGGTTCGTGGGGCAGGTGGAAGTGATGGCCCCGCTGTTCAGCCGGAAGGCGTTGAAGGCTTGCCTGGAGTCATTTGTCGGAAACCGTTCAAGCTGGGGGGTTGACACCGTCTGGACTAAAATACTTGGAGAGCCCACCAATAGACTGGCAGTTTTTGACAATGTGATGATGAAACACACGCTGCCGGTCGGGGGGGGAGAGCTTTATACAAAACTTGGAGTTTCTCCGCATGATGAATGGAAAGCAATTACAGAAAAATATGGTTCAAAAAAACATTACTATACTGAATTAGGACGTTTTCAGCTGGTAGACAAGCAGCATTCCTTTTTAATGTATGTTAGTTCGCAGTGTCGCGACAAATTCAGAAACTTCAAACGCTTGGTAACTGATTTCGGCCTTGGTGCTCGCCTAAAGTCACGTTGTCAGAAGCTACTGGGCCAAAAATAATTCACAGAAGTCTATAGTTATTCACATTCGGATATAATAAATATTTCGGTGACTTTTTTTCGTTACTTCAACCTTTGATTTCCGTTTATAATACTCTCTCTGAAAAGTAGTCTTTTTAGGCCCTGTTATGAGTGGTATTTCTACGATCCAAATCGCTTATTTGTACTCTTGATTTTTGAGATTTGTCAATCTATTTTTGAGCAAATGCCATTAATTGGCTGAAGAAATTTCTACGCTAATGGAGGAAAAAAAGTCCCAAATAATTACCCAAATTATTGGCACTGATTTTGTCTAAAATGCGGAGAATTTTGAAGAAACCTAATGGTGTTATTTTAATCCAATGCAGATTTTTCTAAAATCCTACTAGTCCTATGCGGAAACTACTCCTCTTGCTGATCCTGATGAAATCAGCGATTGGTTTCGGACAAACCAATCATAATGTGATTTTTGCGCCTTACGACGCGATAAATCGTAAGATGCCAACTTTGATCCACTTCCCTAAAGGCTATTCAGACGCCAAGAAGTACCCTTTAATTGTGTTCCTTCACGGAGCAGGTGAAGCAGGTTCTCTTGACGGAAGCCAGCTCGCCAGTATTTATAATAATTCTGGTGCTGGCGGCCCTGCTTATTATATTGAGCACAACCAATGGCCTGATAGCTTTTATGTCGATGGTAAATACTATGCTCCTGTAGTTGTATCGCCACAAGCACCTGGCTGGAGTACAAACGGCGACCAGTGTAATTATATTATACGGTATATCGTAAATACTTATTCGATCGATCCTGATCGTATCTACGTCACCGGTTTGAGTGCCGGTGGTGAAGGAACGATCAATTATTCAGCACGCACACTTGATAATAGTACGAATAATGCTCCGGCCCAGTTTTCGGCATTCTACAGACCGGCGGCGATCGTTCCAATGTCTCAGGCTATTGCCGCCAGTCAGGCGAAAGCAGCTTATACAGTAAATGATTCGATCCGGGCGTGGGGCTTTGGGTCGGTTGCTTCAGATATCCATGGTTCATCTGAAAAAATGCAGATGCAATATATGGAAAACATCAAACCTGGTTACGGCCGTTTCACTGATTACAGTGGTGGACATTGCTGCTGGAATCAATTCTATACTCCTAACTATAAAGAAACTGTATACGGGCAATCGCTGAATATATACCAGTGGATGTTCAAACATGCTAGAAACCAGAATGTAAACCCCAACCCGACTCCAGAACCTCCGGCGAACCAGGCTCCTAAGGCAAATGCAGGAAGTGATATCACTGTTACACTGCCATTAAGCCTTGTAACGCTGAATGGTAGCGGTACTGACCCGGATGGTACGATCGCTTCTTATCAGTGGAGACGTATCTCAGGTCCGGATGTACTGAGCCTCTTAAGTCCGTTAACAGCTGTAACAAACATTCTTAACCTTGTTGCGGGGACGTGGGAATTTGAATTAAAAGTAACAGATAACCTTGGTCTGTCTGCGACTGACACTATGAAGTTGACGGTTAATCCATTGATTCCGCCGCCAAATCAATCTCCGGTAGTAAGTACGAGTGCCGCTCAGACCATTACTCTTCCAGCGAATTCAGTAACGGTAACAGGAACTGCTTCTGATCCTGATGGATCGATTGCTTCCTATGAGTGGTCAAAACAGAGCGGCGGCAACGCTACAATCGTTTCACCTGCCGGCGCTCAGACCCGGATAGAGGATCTTACTGCCGGCGTTTATATATTTCAACTGACAGTAAAAGACAATCAGGGAGCTTCTTCTTCAGCTAATGTGACTATTACCGTATTGAATGCGCCAAATCAGGCTCCTGTCGTGAGTGCTGGTTCTGGTCAAACTATTACACTTCCAGTAAGCAATGTTACTTTATCGGGTACTGCTACAGATAATGACGGAACTATATCTTCTTATCTGTGGACAAAAGTGAGTGGCGGCAACGCTATTATTGCTTCTGAAACAAGTGCGCAGACTCAGGTAACCGGTCTTACTGCCGGAACATATGTATTTAGGCTTACAGCAAAGGATAATTCTGACGCGGTAACATCCAATGATGTGCAAATCATAGTATTGCCGGCTGTTAATACCGGAGATGCTGGCGCTGGTGGTTGGTCTAGCACTCCTCAGTATGTTACCAAGGTAGCTTGTTCAGAATATGCTGCGTTCTGGCTATATAATGACGGTAAATGTTATACGTATGCGTTCAATGCGGTTAATAATAAAACTGAAATGACGCCTTTTAACCTGGGTGGAAAAAAAGTAGTCGATGTGTCTGTGGGCTTTAATATCTGCACGTTTATCGATGAAGATGGCCGCGCATGGGTTAGTAAACGTAACTCAATGATTCCCATACGAGTTGAAGATGATACGACTGGTGCTGCTTTCGGAAATAACAAAAACATTTATGGTTATTTCTTCAGCTATGCCACTATCAGAGAAGATGGTAGCATATGGTATTGGGGTGCTGACGACTACAATTTTTACCCTGGCAGCGAAATTATCACTAAGCCGATCTGTATCTCGGCACCGGGTGTAAAATACACCAAGATACATATGGGTAAAACCATAATCGGTCTGACATCCACAGGAGAGGTGCACCAATGGATGCCTAACGCTGCACCGAATCCGGTTGTGCGCCCGACACCTCGTCCCGCGATCGATATCTTTGGCTCAAGATGGGATTTTTATGGCGCAATTGTGCCTGATGCATCCGGCTCACAGCAAATGGGATACCCATACATGTGGGGAAATGACTATGGTTTTTGGGGGGGGGCACAAGCCTACTCAACACCTACGTCTGTTAAAAGTCTCTGGAATATGACCATACCTATCAAGAAGATAGATGCGAACCAGAATACGCTTGCTTATATCGATAGCCTTGGGCGTTTGTTTACAATAGGAGACAATGTGCAGGGGGAATTGGGAACGGGATATGAATGGGTGAACCATGCTGAAATAAATCCTAAACCATACGATTGGAACTGGGGAAAAGGAACTGCTTTCGCTTCCAAACCAACACAGGTACTACCTCAATCAAATATCCAATGGAAGAACCTTTTCTCCTCTAACGTTTATGCATTCTACTGGTGGGCAACTGATGAGAACAATGTAGCTTATCATTGGGGACGCGATAAAGCATTAGTGGGTGGCCGAGGAATTCTGAGTATGAATGAGGCCAAATATCCAAATGGCCTCGACGTGCTGATACCAATTGCCCGCAACCCAATTCAGAATTCTCCTGTTGTCAATGTGCCTTTCTCTATCTACACATTGGATGCAGGTAATGATCAAACCACTACCAATTCAATCGTTACGTTAACGGCAAACGGAACACCAACCAGCACATACACTATTGCCGGATGGCAGTGGAAGAAGATCAGCGGACCGGGTACTCCGATAATCACTACGCCTACCAGCCGCTCAACAACGGTTACCGGCCTCGTGCCAGGAACTTACCAGTTCAGTGTACAGATGATTGATAATAATACTGCTACTATTTCTGATACATTAAAAATCATAGTGAATGCAGCAAACTATAATGCTGCCCCAGTGGCAGTAGCAGGTAATGACCAGACTATTACGTTGCCTACAAGCTCAGTAACGGTGAATGGCAGCAGCAGTACTGATGCTGATGGTACAATTGCCAGCTACCAATGGACAAAAATTGCCGGCCCAACCCAGGGAACAATCGTTTCTCCTGCACAGGCTCAGACCGTAATCAACAACCTGGGTCAGGGGGTATATCGCTTCGAGCTGACAGTAACAGATAATAAGGGAGCAACTGATAAGGATACCGTGCAGGTCACTGTAAATGCAGTGATAATACCTAACCAGCTTCCCGTAGCTATCGCCGGTAATAACCAGACGATCACTTTGCCTGTAAATACTGTAACTGCAAATGGCGGTAACAGTACCGACGCTGACGGCACGATCTCTACTTATCAGTGGACAAAAGTGGCCGGCCCAACACAATTTACCATTGTGTCTCCAGCTCAGGCTCAGACTGTGATCAACAATTTGGTTCAGGGGATATACAAATTTCAGCTGCAGGTAGTCGATAATAAAGGCGGTATTGCAAAAGATACACTTCAGGTAGTTGTAAACGCTGCCATCCCGGCTAACTTGCCACCTGTAGCAATTGCTGGCACTGGCAGAACAATTACATTGCCTGTAAATACCCTTACGCTCAGTGGTACCGCAAGCTATGATATTGATGGTACGATCACAGCTTATCAGTGGACAAAGATCGCAGGCCCGGCTGCGGGAACGATAGGTTCTCCTACACAGGTTCAGACTGTGATCAACAGTCTGGTAGAGGGGACATACAAGTTCCAGCTGCAGGTGACCGATAACAGCGGAGCTACTGCAAAAGACACCGTTCAGGTGACTGTAAATGCAGCGTCGCCAGGCAATCAGTTGCCGGTGGCGGTTGCAGGTGCTGGCCAGGTCATCATACTTCCGGCAAACTCTGTAACAGCAAATGGCGGCAGCAGCTTTGATAATGACGGCACAATCACAGCATATCAGTGGACAAAAGTAGCCGGCCCGGCACAATTTACTATTGTGTCTCCGACTCAGGCTCAAACTATGATTAATAACCTCGTTCTGGGTACATACAAATTTGAACTGAAGGTTACAGACAACAACGGCGCAGTTGCAAAAGACACGTTGCAGGTAATCGTAAATGCAGCTCCTCCCGCAAATCAGGCTCCAATAGCCATAGCAGGAACTGACAAAGTCATCACATTGCCGACCAATACTGTAAGCTTAAGCGGAACTGCCAGCTATGATATTGATGGAACGGTCGCTTCCTATCAGTGGTCAAAGATCACTGGCCCTGCTTTGTTCGCAATAGCAACACCAACTCAGGCACAGACAAACGTTAACAACCTGGTAGCCGGTGTATATACATTCGAATTAAAAGTAACTGACAATAAAGGGGCAATTGGTAAAGACACCGTTAAAGTAACCGTCAATCCGGTGCCCGTTCCTAATCAACCACCTGTAGCTGTCGTAGGAAACAACGTAGTGATGACGCTGCCAACAAACAGCCTCACCCTGAACGGCAGTACAAGTACAGATGCCGATGGTGTAATTACCAGCTACCTCTGGAAAAAAATCTCCGGTCCCGCTCAGTTCACAATGGCTACGCCTTCACAGGCTCAGACACTGGTTACGGGTCTTGTTCAGGGAACTTATGAGTTCGAGCTGACTGTGACTGATAACCAGGGAGCAACCGGCAAGGCAACTATCATGGTGATTGTAAATGCTACTGCAGGGCCGGCTAACCAGCTGCCAACAGCAAATGCGGGTAACAGCGTGGTGATCACATTGCCTACCAATAAGGTAAACCTTTCAGGAAGTGGTGTTGATCCTGATGGGCTGATCTCTTCTTATGCGTGGAAGAAAATCGCGGGCCCTGTTCAATTCGGGATCACGACACCAAGCCAGGCCAGCACTGAAGTAAATAATCTTGTTGCGGGGACATACACTTTCGAACTTACAGTAACTGACAACAGAGGCGGCACAGGAAGTGCAACTGTTCGGGTGACAGTGAACCCTGCCGTGGTTGCTAATGCTGCTCCGATCGCCGTAGCAGGTAACGACCAGGTGATCTCTCTGCCGATTGATCAAACCGTACTGAACGGAAGCGCAAGCTCTGACCCTGATGGCAGAATTGTAGCATACAAATGGGCGATCATCAGCAATCCTGATCAATTGCCTGCTATCATTTCAGCAACATCGGCTCAAACAGATGTGAAAGGGCTCGTAGCAGGTGTTTACTTCTTCGAACTGACAGTAACTGACAATGGTGGTGCAACAGCAAAGGATACTGTAAAAGTTACAGTGACACCTGCAGAATCTTCGATCAAGGTTTACCCTAACCCCGCAGTCGATTACATTGATATCACGATCGATGCAGCTACAAAACGCAACAAATCTACAATTATGATCTTTGACGTAAAAGGCAACATTGTTTATCAGGAGCCTTTCGAACGCCAGGAGTATAGAATGACCAAGCGGGTAAATATTTCTAACTTCATGAAAGGAACATACGTTGTTGTTGTTGGTGTTGATATTAACCATACATCAGCAAAAAAAGTCGTGAAGCTTTAACATAGCATAGCAGCCCTTAAATATACAAGACCAGGTCGTTAAGATCTGGTCTTGTATATTTAAGGGCTGCTATGCTAACTCTGTTGTCAATAAGGGGTTGATAAGCGTTCGTGGTTTTATAAGTTGAAGAGGTTCAGGCGCCCAGTCATTATTACACCGATCAGACAAACTCAGCCTGCCCAACCTCTGAAACGTTTCAGAGGAATCCTACAGTTATTCAACAACCCCTATTTAATAGCCAGTAACTCTCTTTCTGTCCGTGTTGATAAAGAAAACCCGGACAGAAAGATTATCGTTTTGCTGCTTGCACAGGCAAGCATTGCTATTGGCAACAGCGAAATTCCACTACCAGGATTCTCCGAAATGTGGATTCAATTATTGCTTGATGACTTTCAATTTCTGAACGAGTTGATTTTTGTCATATACAGATAGAATGTATATCCCTGCGGGATAGCTGGAAGCATCGAGATACTCCACTCCCTGGGTTACATTTTTAAGTGCAAACTGGCTGCCGCCAAGTGAAGTCAACCTTACGGTAAGTCCCGATTTATTTACGTTAAAATAGATCACGTTAGTAAACGGATTTTCTTTAAGAGTCACCGGCGCAATGTTAAGTGAGCTTTGGCCGAAACGGAATTCTATGGTTTTTGAGTATGAGGATTTCCCATTCAGATCATTTTGTTTAATGCGGTAGTAGTTGCTTTGGGTAATGCTCGGAGTCGTATGAGTAAAAGTATAGTTTTTAACGGTGGCAGTATTACCTGAAGCTGCAACACTTCCGACAGGAACGTAATTCTGACCATCGAAAGAATGTTCGATGGTGAAATCTTTTGTATCAATCTCCTGTAATGTGCTGAATGAAAGTTTGACGGAAGAAGCGCCTTCTTTTGCGGCAGAAATGCTACCCCATGTCAATGGAAGGGTGGGGGATTTAACTACAGCGACAGTGTTGGTTCCGGAGGTATAAGAAAGAGAGTACCCCGGAGGGAGTGATACCGAAGCAAATGTACCTACAACAGTTCCTGCTGTGGTGGTAATTATATTGTAAGTTTGAAAAGGAGCAGAAGCGCTGAGCTCAGTGACCACCAGGTTAGTTCCTGTCACGTTAATGGTGTTATTAGCAATCAGGTGATCATATCCTGTGCCCTGTGTTCCCGACTGGATTTCTATTGCGATAGTAGGATTTTTTGAAGTAACCAGCGAAGGTGTTATTGTCAATGTACCGGGAGAATTGCCTGGTGCGATTATTCCAGTATTTGTTACAGTTCCATCAAGAGAATAGCTACCACTTCCTTGAAGTGTTCCGCTGTTATTAAAGTTGGTACCAAGATTGGAAAACTTGAAATTTGTTGTTTTATTAAAAATTCCGGTGTTGATGAATGCATTAGTACCACTTTCGGGGAAAAAACCACGGTCGGACTGAAAGTATTCGTTGATGGTGCCATTATTGGTAAAGGTGCCGTTGTTAAAATAAAGACCTCCGCTCCCCGTTCCTGTATTCCAGTTTATCGTTCCATTATTGATTAGCGAGGTATTGAGACGGCGGGGTTGCTCGATCATCAGGAAATTCAGTATCCCTGCTGGTGAAATTGTAGTGCTGGCAGCCAGCAAGCCAAAAGCCCAGTTAAAAGTCCCATTGACAGCAACTGTGCCTGTGCCAAGAAGCTGGCTTTCTACACCAATAACGCCAAAGTTGAATGTGCCGTCTATGGTTAAATCAGTGCCTGTACCATCGTTTAGTGTAAGATTTGCATTGTTGACATTCATTGTAAGTGTACCTCCTGTTTCAACGACGATCTGATCGGCCGTTATAGCCGCCGTAATGGTCACTGTATGAGTGTTTCTTACAGTGATAACTCCATCGTTAAATGTAGGTGCAACGGGATTTGACTGCCAGACTGACCCGTCATAACGTTGCCAGGTCGCTGGCGCATTCCAATTTCCTGTCGCTGCAGTACGGTAATCTCCGGTTGCCTGGGAGAAGCTACGTGTTGCGGTAAGCAAGGCAAGAGCAAGGATTAATAGATTAGGTCTTAAAAAGGTAGAATTTTTATTCATATCAAAGCATTTTGCATGACGTTAACTAAAGGAAACCCTTAGTTGGTTCTTTAAAGGATATGCTTTGTAAATGGCTCTTTCAGAAGATATTGGAATAGGAAACCTTTGGAAGCCTAAAAGTAACATATTACCATATCAAAACCCAAATGGGTATAAAAAAAACGTCATGAACGATTAAATGCCTGATAATAAAAACCTTACCCTTTATTTAAAAACCCGTCGATTGCCCGGTAAGTATCATAAATGCTGTTTTCCCAGGTGTGACTGCGTGCGAATTTCTTTCTATCCTCAGCAACCTGTGGTTTGGTACTTACCAGTGCGCTGTCGATGAGCGCGGGATAGTCCTCAGGTTTATCCGCAAGGAATGTATATTCTTCAAAAAGCTTCATTGCTTTTGTGCGTGTAGCAACAACGGGTTTGCCTAGTGCAAGGTATTCGTCAATCTTCAATGGATAGTTCCCGGTTGTGATCAGGTTTACTTCCTGCGGATTCATACACACGTCAAAATGCGCAACAAATGCAGGCAATTCGGAAATATGTTTTTTGCCCAGGAAATGAATATTCGGGATCTGGTGAAGGTTGCTTTCTAGAAAGTTCCTGTCTTCCGGGCCAACCAGAACAAAACTTGCTTCTGGTTTCGAACGCGCCATATGCGCGATAGTGGGAATATGCAGACGTGCAGAATCCAGCGCACCCACATAGCCGATCAACGGTCTTTTCAGGTGGTTCAATTCAGCAGGCTCAGGATGCTCCTGGTCTTTGAACAAGGAAAGATTACATCCCTGACCGGTATAAAACGAGACAGGATTGAAGCCGGATGCATATTCTGCGTAATAGATCGAATTCGTCACCACGACATCCGATTTCCGGATCAGCTTTGGTTCCAGCACGGAAGAATGCTTTTTCCAAAAATCATATCCCTGTAGGAAGTCGCGCATATAATACACATAAGCTGCCGGCTTCAGCAGTTCCTTCAGGTGATATCCATTGTAAATATCATTGTCATTAAAAAGAATGATGTCTTTGAACTTCATCCTTGCAATGGCTTTCCCGATATCAGCAGCAAATCTTCCGTTATTGATCCGGTTGATAAAGCTGAACGCGCTTGTTGACGGAAGCCAGTTGATGGACTCGATCAGCGTGGTGGGATAATACTGCCACATATTATCATTGATCTGCCGAATGGTTTCACCTTTTTCTTTGATGATCTGTACATGCTCTGAAACTCCTTTGGCGTTATTTTTCGCATGGAACGTTTTTCGGGTGATCGGGATATTGATATAAAGAACGCGGTTGTGTTTTGAAAACTCCGTCGCAATGTTCTTGCAATTGCTGCCAAGCTCATAATACCATGGCTGGATACTTACTACTACGATATCTCTTCCCTGGATCAGATATTTTTCTGTGCTCATAGTTTTTCTCTGAATGGCTTTTTGAATGAAGAAGTAGCAATGGCGAGCATCTCGGTATCGCCGGATGAGTCGCCATAGGCGAAAATAGTGTCATAGTCTTCCAGGCGATACAATTCCTTTATTCGGTTCACCTTTTCAATTCCATAACAGTTTTTGCCTTTGATACGGCCAGTGAGCTTTCCGTCTTTTTCTTCCAGTACGGTGGCAATAAGTTTCAACCCCATTTTCTGTGCCCAGTGACGGATCCAGTTTTCGGGGGAAGCGGATACAAGCGTGATATCGGCTCCTTCCGCTTTCAGTTTTTCTATTTCCTGCAAAGCACCCAGACGAATCAACGCGGGAAGCTTTTCACGCTGGAAACGTTCGCAGATTTCATCAAATTCTTTTAACGGCATATTCCGAAAGAAATGAGCCAGCACTTTTTCTTTTGCCACCTGGTTATGCATCAGCTTTAGCTTCAGTGCAACGAGGTAGGGACTGTTCAGCGCGAAGCCAGTATAGAAAGCGCCAACACCTTTGCTGAATTTGATGAACTCAAGCAATGTATCATGCGTGGTAATGGTACCGTCGAAATCGAAGAAGGCAATTTTTTTCACAGCTTTTTCTTTTTGAACATCGATTCAGGAATGGAGGTAATGATCAGCATGATCCATTTCCAGAACCATTTTACGTAAATGACATTCTTTTTCTTTTGATGTGCTTTATAAACAGCATTGGCCACATCTTCAGGTTTTGCTGTGAGCAGGGGAGGTAGCTGAAGATGAGCCGTCATTCTTGTATATACAAACCCGGGGAGTACTGTCACAACATGCACTCCGTCGTGATAAAGCTTATTGCGAAGACCGGAAAGATAAGCGGTAAAGCCAGCTTTCGCGCTTCCATAAATATAGTTGCTCTGACGGCCACGCAGACCAGCCACGGAGCTGATGCCGATGATGGTGCCGCTTTTGCGTGCCGCATAATCAGCTGCAATTATATTTAGCATAGAAACCGGCCCGGTAAAGTTGGTGGTGATCGTACGCACTGTTTCATCCTGCGAAGCGATCACCTTCTCGTTATCATTCATATAACCAACGATAGAAGCGGTCACGTCTGGTTTTACCGGAAGGCTGTCATAGAAAGCTTCATGGGAAGCAAGATCCATGGCATCAAACTGGTGAACGGAGCTTTGAACGCCGTAACGGATTTGGAGGTCTGATTGTAGCGGGCGGAGTGCGTCAATCTGGCGGCCTGCCAGTTGCACATCGAATTTTTGCATGGCATACTTACGGGCTATTTCAAAACCCATTTCAGAAGAAGCGCCCAATATTAGTATGGTCGGCATGTATAATAGCTTGGTTGTTTAACAAAAAAAATCTGGCCATTCGGAAAATGACTTCCCATATCGCAACCGGGTTTTGCTTGCAAACAGAATTTGGATTTTGATTATAGCAGTGTGATATTCACGCTATAACTTTTATTTGAAGAATGTCTCGTCTTTCAGGTAAATGATCACAACGAAGGATGCGACCCAAAGAACGAGTACGATCTGTATAAAACGGTCTTTATATAAGATCTTTGTTGGCGAACCGGAGTCTGCCATTACAAAAATGATCTGAAGGTAACGCATGATGCCAGCCATTACAAACAAACATGTGTAATAAAGACGGTGCGTACCCAATCTGACATTTGTTTCAGGAGCCATCGTGTACATGAAATAAGCCACAATGATAACAGCGCAGATCAGAGCGAGCAAGGTATTTAATAATTCGAGGTTATATCCTTTGATCGATTTGCGCATATCCACTCCTGAACTAAGTTTCAACATTACGTCATCGCGGCGTTTTCCGATGGCCATAAAGAGCGCCAGCAGGAAGACCATGATGATGATCCACTCAGAAAGCGCGATCTCGGCGATCACGGATCCGGCTTTTACACGTAAAACAAAACCAATCGCCAGCAGGATGATATCCAGGATCGGAACCGACTTCAATCCGAATGAATACCCCAGATTGATCAGAAAATATATTGCCAGTACGAAAACGAACTTGTCTCTTATAAACCAAGCAATCAGAAATCCTGCTATGATCAGGACCGCGGCGATTACCAGCGCGGCTGGTTTGGCCACAGCACCGCTTGCCAGGGGACGTTTACATTTTACAGGATGTTTCCTGTCGTCCTCGATATCACGATAGTCGTTCAGAATGTAAATGCTGCTCGCAATAGCTGAGAATGCTGCGAAACCAAGAAGGATAGACGCGATCTTTTCCAGGTTGGTAAACTCTCCTGCGAAAAAAAGAGGAATAAAAAGGAAAAGGTTTTTGGCCCAGTCTTTTGGGCGCAATAGTTTGAAATAAGCCACTTTACAACGAATTGTGCGCCAAAATACAAACTAAAACGGAGATTTAATAATGCTTTTAGTATAATGCTTTTTGTTTTATGTTTACTAAAATTTATATAATAGTATGAGCCTGAGGTTCAACACCCAAAGCAACTACCTGAAGATCGCAGAAATTAGTATTATCACTTTGTTAGCCTCAGTGCCTCTGTTCGCCACCTTTCCTTTTCGGGTGAACATTTTTCTTTCCTGGGAGGGCGCTTATCGCATGAGCCAGGGAGAGCTTCCCTTTCGTGATTTCGGTTTGCCTATGGGGGGGATGTATTGGGTAATGCCGGCGATCTTTTTCAAGATATTCGGAACTCAGATGATCTCGCTGGTGAAAGCGCAGGTTTTCCTGAATATACTTTCCGGGCTTGCTTTCCGATCAATACTGAAAAGCCTGAATGTAGCTCCGGCAGTCCGTTTTGCAAGTGTGATCACTTTCTGTCTTTCATATTCATTTTTCAACTTCTGGCCATGGTATAATCATACAGTAATTGTGTACCAGCTCATCGGTCTCGCATTTTTAATGAAAGGAATGGTTACGGCAACCAGCAGGAAGCAAATGTTTTTCTTTGTGTTGGCAGCCTTCTTTGCTATGTGTTCTTTCTTTACCAAACAGGATGCAGGGGCTTTAGCAGTGCTGATTACCGGAGGTCTTGTTGCATTATATAGTTTGCAGGAACGTAAGTGGCGTCCTTTGCTCATCGTTGGCGGATCTATGTTCGCGATCGGCGCGCTGGTGATCCTTTATCTTTCGCATTATGGTTTCGGTTATTGGTTTAACCACGGACAGGCACCGCACTCTGCACGTATCTCACTGATGGATATCGTACAGGAATTCTTTATAGGTTCCATGTGGATCAAGTTCTACCTCTTTATCATTGCTGCAATACTGGTGATCCGGTTCAAAAGCTGGAAAGAATTCTGGGCCAGCAAACCGGAAGTGTTATTCCTCTTCCTTACATTTGCAATCCTTGCAGAAGCGGCGATTTTCCAGGTCACGAGCTACACTCCTCCGGATAACAATATTTTTTTCCACGCATTTGCTATTGCATATATACTTCGCCAGCTTATCTCATTTCCGACTTTTCAACCAAAGACGAAACTGATGCTTACTATTTTTACAGCGGGCACTCTGCTTTGGTGGAGTAATGTTTACTGGCGTTACATCGATCGTGTACTCGAAAGAGCTGTTTCTAAGAAGACAGCCGAAACAGTATCTGCTGAAAATGTGGTGAACAAACAAACCTACATGATCCTCCCGCCGGACACCACGGAGATCCCGATGTCTGAATGGGTATTCTCAGACTTGAGATCTTTCAAGAATATCTATATGCCGGCCCCAACAGTAGAAGGTATGAAGCGCCTGATGAATATGGATCTCGTAAAACAGAAGAAAGACTTGAACGTGCTGAACATGAGTGAACTCACCCCACTGGCCGCTGAGATTCCTTATAAACTTGAAAAAGGAGATCATTACCCGCTCTGGTATCACCTTGGCGTAGGCATGTTTAATAAACAGGCTGAAATGTTCGAAAAAAACATCGCAGAAAAAAGATACGATCTAGTCTTATTCGAAAACATTCCAACACTCAACAATTTTTATCCATTCCGTGTGCGTGATAGCCTGAAAGTTCACTACCAGATGGTAGATTCTTTCTTTGCCCCGAGAAGGGGGGATACGAAGGGCATGATTGAAGTATATGTCCGCCCATAGAAAGCCGATGAAAGAAACCTTCCTGAATCGGAGGGGGCTTTTTATGGTGCGCCCGGCACGCGGGCAAACTCCAGGGAGTAAATCCCGAACGCGCCCTGATAGTGGGAAGCGTTAACCTAAGAAAAGGAGTCCGTCGCGCGGAGGAAACTTAAAGAAGACGGTGGTTCGTTTCCGGCCTGATGAATAGAGAGAAGATTGGTTCACCAGTATTATTAATATTAGAAGTACCTGAACGTAACAAACGTTGTATGCAAGAGGCGTGTACGGTAGTATGAAAGAACCGTAAGGTGGATTGCCCCTCACAGTACTCCTCGACTTGATTTAATGGTAAAGCTGTTCATCTTGGAAGTAGAGGCGTCCTACTGCAGTACCTCCCGCATCTTTCCCAGCACATCTTTCTCCTGCATCTGCTGTGCCACTTTGATCATATTTGAAAATGCTTTCGCTTTTGAAATGCCGTGACCAATGATCACTGGTTTGCTTACACCTAATACCGGGGTGCCGCCGTAATTCTCAAAATTGAAGCGTTCGAAGTATTCGTGTTCTATTTTCTGACGATGGGTGATATCATAGAGAGATTCCGCCATTTTCAGGATGATATTACCGGTAAATCCTTCGCAGACCATTACGTCCGCTTTATCTTCCAGCACATCCCGCCCTTCGATATTGCCGATGAAATTGATATGCTGATTGTCTTTAAGCAGGGGGTAGGTCGCCTGTGCGAGCAGGTTGCCTTTACCTTCTTCTTCGCCAACGTTCATCAGACCTACACGAGGTTTGTCTATGCCCAGCATGAGTTGTGCATAGACAGAACCCATGATCGCAAACTGATTCAGTTGTTCAGGTTTGCAATCTGCATTCAGTCCCACATCGAGGAGGAGACCGGTATTACCATTTTCTCGCGGAATGATAGAAGAGATCGTTGGTCTTAATACACCTTCCAGTACTTTGATGCTGAATAATGCGCCGACCAGCATGGCACCGGTATTGCCTGCGCTGATAAAAGAGTCGATCTTTCCGGTGGCGAGCAGGTGAAAGCCGATAGCGATAGAGGAGCGTTGTTTTTCCTTGAGTGCTTTGGTGGGGTGTTCGTTCATGCCGATCACCTGTTCTGAATGGATCAGGTGCAGGCGTTCACGCGGCACTTTATATTCTTCCAGCAACTGTTCCACCTGTGGCTGATCGCCGATCAGGAACAACGTTGCCGGAGCTTTTTCTTCGCTGAGGTATTTGAGCACACCCTTCACCGCTTCGAGCGGGGCAAGGTCGCCACCCATCATGTCTAGTCCGATATTCATTGGAAGCGTATAATTAATTCAAAATTAAAAAGTAACAGGGTAAGTAAAAAGTCAAAAACATCCCCGGGTGCGAAGTTTTGCATAAAAAATAAACAATGCTCCGGCCGGAATGATTTCATACGGGCTGGAAAACGAACGATACCCGAAAAATCTTATTGTATTTGCAATAAAGTAAGGGGTATAAAATAGAAATTCCAAACTCCATCAGGCAGGTGCCCGACGAACTTTGGAATCAATTAAGCAGAAAATTAAGCGTAAGAAACAGCCTCTCTGAGAGGAGTCTATTCTTTACTTTTTAATTTTGACTTTTTACTTAACCGGAGACTTTTCAGCTACCACTTTACCTTTATAGTAAAGTTTGCCTTCGCTCACGTGTGCACGGTGACGAACATGGGTTTCGTTTGTAGTGCTGTCGGTAGATAACGTCTGTGCAGTAGCTTTATAGTGTGTTCTGCGTTTTGCGCTTCTTTGCTGACTGTGTCTGCGTTTCGGATTTGGCATAACTCAACAATTATAATCTTTAATAAACGGGGCAAAACTGCCCATAATTTTAATTATCCAGGTCTTTAAATTTCTCCAATCCTTTCCAGATCGGATTTTCTGTTTTCTCTTTCTCGGGTTCTTTGGTTTCCAGCTTTTTCAGCAGTTCCATTGCTTTTGGATTGCAATGCGGGCCGCTGGCGTCATCATATCCGCAGGTTTTCTGCATGGGTATGGTGAGGTTGATGAATTCATAGATCCAGGCGGATACTTCCAGGTGGCTTTCGCCACGGCTGATATAGTATACATCGGGATCATCTTCCTGGTCATTCATCAGTTCGGGTTCTTCCACCATTTTAACGGTGATATTGAACTCATCCCACAGATCAAGCGGAAGATTATTGTTACAACGGTCGCAGGTCACTTCCAGTGCTCCGCCGATTTCAAACTTCAACAGCATGAAACCGTTTTTTTTATCCAGTAACAACCTTACATTCGCCTTACAGTTGCGGAAATCCTGCTGCTGAAAAGGCTCAAAGAACTTATCCGTGATCTCGTAGTTATATTCATGAATCCCGGGTTTCAAACCAACAAAAGCTATCTCAAATTCCCGCCGGTAGGCCATGATCAACTTTTTAAAGAGTTGGCAAAGGTAGGGGAATTTCGCGACACTTTATGGATTATTACCGGGTTTGTTTTTGGATTTTTTTTGAGCCTGTCATTTGCCCAATTGATTGATTAAGAATATGTTTAAAATTACTTGTTGTGCAGAAGTTTGTTTCCCGGCTGTTTAAGCGCCTGATGAAAAGCTGGAGCTGGGTATTGCTGATCCTGTTTTGTATCTCCATAAAATGGATCTCTCTTTATCCGGGCCTCGTTGAAAGATACTATACATACGGTTTGTATCCCGCGATCGCTGCTATCCAGCGCTTTCTCTTTGGTTGGATTCCTTTCAGCGTCGGCGATCTGTTCTACGCCTTCCTGATCATTGTATTGATCTACCGCATTTTCGGTTTTTTCAGGCTGATGATCAAGAAACAGCTCAACCGTCAGTATTTTATCAAAGCGTTGCAGCAAGGGATCTTCTTTTTCCTGTTTATTTATGTGAGTTTTAATCTCTTATGGGGATTAAACTATAACCGTATGGGGATTGCCAGCCAGCTTGGGCTGAAGGTGCAGCGGTATACGCTGGCTGACCTCGATACGCTCACGGAAACGCTGAAAGCGAGGCTGAATGTCTATGCCGGACAGGCCAGCCCCGGGAGCAGGGATTCCATCCGTAAGAAAAAGGACCTTTTCAGGGAAAGCGCGATGCTTTATGAGGAAGTTTCCAAAGAGCGGCCGTTCCTGGCTTACAGCCCAAAATCGGTGAAGCCCTCGATCTTCAGCTACCTCGGCAATTATCTCGGTTTCCAGGGGTATTATAACCCATTTTCGGGCGAAGCCCAGGTGAATACTACGATCCCGCATTTCCTGGAGCCGTTCGTTACACTTCACGAGATCGCGCACCAGCTTGGCTATGGAAAGGAGAACGAAGCCAATTTCGTGGCCTTTCTCGCCGGCCGCCAAAGCCGCTTGCCGGTATTCCGCTATTCGATGTATTTCGATATGTTCAACTATTCTTATGGCGAAGTTGCGCGCCGTGATACCAGTCTCGCTCATTCCCTGCGCGAAAATCTTCACCCAACCGTCGTCCGGGATATCAGGGAACAACGCGAGTTCTATCGCCGCCATCGCAATCCTGTCGAAAATGTTGTATCCTGGGGCTATGGCAATTTTCTGAAAGCAAATAACCAGCCTGGCGGGAAAGAAACGTATAATGAGGTAGTGGCTTGGTTGATAGCGTATTATAAGAAGTTTGGGGTGGAGGCGCTTTAGAGAAGACCGCCGACGGCTGGCGAGACATTTGAAAGGTAGCGTCCCGGTTAATCGAACGTCTTCGGATCCTGGAAGGTATTTTGTACAAAGGCCGGATTATAACCAGAGGATGGTTTTAATCCGGCCTTTGTCAATATCATTGACTCATTTTGTTCAGTCATACAGGGCTCTCACAATAACAAGTGAGCGTCGGCGGTCCGTCGTCTCCCGCCTCCCCTTAAAACCTATTCTTCCACATCATACTCTCCACCGGTTTATCCGGTTGCCCGCTATACTTCGCATTTTTCTTCTGGTTGTACTTTACTTCGATCTCGCCTTCCACGGGGAAGTAGATCAGCTGACCTACAGGCATGCCGTGGTAGACCTTTACTGGTTGTTTTACCGAGATCTCAAGTGTCCAGTGGCCGCAGAAACCTACGTCGCCTTTACCGGCGGTTGCGTGAATGTCGATACCGAGACGGCCGGTGGAAGATTTGCCTTCCAGGAATGGCACGTGTGCATGTGTTTCTGTATATTCAAGTGTTGCCCCCAGATAGAAAATATGAGGATAAAGGACAAAACCTTCGTCCGGGATCTCGAAATAGTCGATCTCATTATGCTTTTTGGCATCGAGGATATGCTCTTTGTAGGTGGCCAGCCATTTGCCAAGATGGACATCATACGAATTGCTTCCGAGGCATTCGCGGTCGAACGGTTTGAGCCCGATCGTTCCTTTGTCCATTTCCTCAAGTATTCGCTTATCTGAAAGAATCATAGCTGTTTTTTTTAATGGCTGTGCCGTAAAGCATAAATTTTTCAGCCGGCTTCACACAAAAAATGCTGTCCGCGCCGCAAAACTAAGTTTTTGGCTATTTACTTTTTTATTTTTGATGAAGGATAAACGGATGATCTTTCAAAATACAGATGAAACTGCTTCAGATGCCGATTTTTTTTCAACATTCAATCAATGATACCACCAGGCTGGGAATCTGGAAAATAGAGGAGAACGAGACTTTTTTTAAGGGGAATGTGCCTCTGCACCGCGATGTAACGCATCCGCACAAACGGCTGCAGCATCTTGCCGGCAGATTCCTGCTGCAATTCCTGTTCGCCGATTTTCCGTATCACCTGATCCAGGTCGCAGATACGCGCAAACCCTACCTGCCGGGTGAAGAATATCATTTTTCCATATCTCATTGTGGCGATTATGCGGCTGCTATCGTAAGCAAAGACAAAAGAGTTGGCGTTGACATTGAGATCCCCGTAGAGAAGATCGAACGGATCAGGGATAAATTCCTTTCGGCCGATGAGCAGGAACTATTGCTGAATGGAGACCTGAAGCAACTCACCGTTCTCTGGAGCGCGAAGGAAGCCGTCTTCAAATGGTATGGTGAAGGCAAGGTCGATTTCAAAGCACACATGCAATTGAAAGGGCAGGACCCTGCAACAGAACAGATCGATTGCTTCTTTGTGCCCAGAAAAAAATGGCTTTCTGTGAACTACCGCCTGCTGGACCATGTAATGCTGGCCTGGGTTGTCGGCTGACCTTTCTATTGCGTTGCAAATCAGTGTCTACCCGGTTTTGACGGATTGGGATCCCGCGCCAGTTGTTGCGTTTGGCGGTAATAATATTTATCTTGCCCCGTTATTATTACGAACTAAACCACCAAACGAACCTGCCCGGCATTCCCGGCAGCAGAATAATCCGGCAGTCCAATATGAAGAAAAGCTTATCAGTCGCCGTCCTGATCCTATGCACTCTCCTTGCGAAAAGCCAGTCAGACGAAGAAAATGACAACGTAACGATTAGTCAGGCCACCCGCGAATTTCGTTTTGAAAAAGGAGACGATGTACATCCCGTTGTGATCAGGGAAAAAAGCTCCCGCACTTATTTATGCAACAGCTATAACACTTATCACCAGGTGGTAGAGTTTTATAACGATATGGAAAAGATAGATGATGTTTCCATTCTTGTCGATAATTCCAAAAAACATGGTATCACGCCAAAATATCAATACTACAGTGTAAATGATATTTTTTATTCCGATGCAAGGGTTTGTTTTTTCAAACTGCCGTTATCAAAAAAAGGGTCGGTATCAAAGGTGACGTTTGAAAAAACCATTCTTGACCCGCATTATTTCACCAGCATTTATCTCGCCGAAAGCGAAGCCATTGCTGAAATGGAGATCAGGATCGTTGTGCCTTCATGGATGGCCCTGGAACTGAAGGATTTCAATTTTGGCGGGTATGATATCCGGAAGACAGTTGTAAACAACAGCAGCGGCGTAGTGTATACCTACACCGTGAAGAATATGCCGGGCATCGTGAGGGAACCTTCCTCTCCCGGTGTTACATATTACGCCCCACACATACTGGTGATGAATAAATATGCTGAACTGTCCGGCAGCCGCCATGTCTATTTCAATACATTAAAAGATCAGTATAACTGGTATCACAAGCTTGTGCTGGAAGTGGGGAATGAACAGGCCGCTGTTAAAACAAAAACGGAAGAGATCGTAAAAGGATTGACAACGGATGAAGCAAAAGTAAGAGCCGTTTATCAGTGGATGCAGGATAATATCCGCTATATCGCCTTCGAAGATGGTATTGCCGGATTTAAACCCGATAAAGCGCAGAATGTGTTGCAGAAAAAATATGGCGATTGCAAAGGAATGGCCAACCTTCTTACCGAAATGCTTCGCTCCATCAATCTCGATGCAAGGAGATGCTGGATCGGCACCCGCCACCTGATGTATGATTATTCCACACCATCGCTGGCGGTAGATAACCACATGATCAGTGTGTGGATGAATAAAGGGAACCCTGTGTACCTCGATGCAACAGAAACATATATTGGCATGGGAGAAGTAGCAGAACGCATACAGGGCCGCCAGACTCTGATTGAAGATGGCGCTAATTTTATTTTAGGGAAAGTTCCTGTTGCAGACTATCAGCAAAATACTTCGGTGGAAAAAAGGAAACTCAGTCTCGACGGCAGTGTGCTCAAAGGGCATATCAGCCAGGCATGGAAAGGAGAGAATAAGGAAATGCTCTTATCTGGTCTTAACAGCATTAAGCAGGATAAACAGGAGACGGCACTTACAAATTACCTCTCTCGGGGAAAGAATGATTTTGCGATCAGTGCATTGAAAGTGGCCAACCTTTCGGACTATAACAAAGACGTCAATGTTGAGTATGATGTTACCTGGAAAAATGCGGTGACGGATTTTAACCAGGAGACTTACCTTGAAATAGATAACCGCCGCAGTTTTGAAGGATTCAGGATCGATACAGCAAAACGAAAACTTCCTTACTGGTTCTATTTCAAAAATCATCTTGTATTTGAAACTGAGCTGGCATTGCCTGCAGATAAAAAAGTAGAAACATTGCCGGCAAACCTGATGATACAGCAACCCGGCTATACCTTCTCCGGCAGCTACAAGGCCAATGGCTCAAACCTTAGTTATCGTTGTGAGATCATTGTGAAAGAATCACAGCTGAAAACAGACCAGTTTGGTCAATGGAATAAGGACATTGATCAGCTCAAAAACTTCTATAATCAGCAAGTAGTTTTAACAAAAGTAAAATAAGCCACCACCAATGAAAGTCTTTTTTCTCCGGATCGCCTTTTATACAGGTTGTTTGCTGTATGCAGCGAATCCCGCACAGGCTCAAACAAAAGCAGATGACGAGTACCGGAAACAGTCTGAAGAGATCCGCAGAAAAGTATGGTCATGGGATAAGTCCGAATTTAAAACAAGGGAGATCCCTGCGAACTATGCCGCCGCATCAACTATTGTGATCGCGCGTCATACGGAGCTGACTGCGGATAGTAAATCAAGACTGGGTTATGATGGTTTCCTAGGACTTTCTTCCAATAAGATCATGTCTGTGTCCGAGATCGCGAGGGAAATGGTAAAAGTGAATGATAAATCCGGAGTGGATGAATATTCTGAATTGGGGTTTACCCGTTTTGAATCGAAAAGCGGATTCTATAAAAAAGACAATTCCACAACGTTCGTCGGGGTTCGTATTATTAAACCCGATGGAAAGGTTCATGAGATCAATGCGGATGATATCGTACTGACCAGAGACAGCAAGTCGCAGAAAAGGGCAAAAGTGGCAATACCTGATCTGCAGCCTGGTGACATTGTCGATTATTTCATTGCTACCAATCTTCGTCTTACCAATGATTTTAATGATAAATCCTATGTTGTTGCAATGTTTGATGACGCACCTGTGATGCATCATTCTTTTCACGGGCAACTGGGAAAGAAATTTGCGATCGATTACCGTAGTTATAATGGCGCTCCTGATCTGAATGTTACAAAGAACAGCGATGATGACATTATTATTGATCTTGTAAAGAAAGATATTCCAGCGTTTGAAACCACATTATGGATCTCACCAGCATTGCAGCTGCCGTTTGTGCGAATGTATATTTCTTTGGGCAACCGTGCTGCCGGCCGTAAATTCACCGGCTACAGCAAGCCCGGTGAAGTAAATAAGAATAAAGAATCAGATGAGGTGATCGATCTGAAAGCAAATGGCATGGCAATGGAGTTCTTCAACTCCTACAACAACGGAGCTAACCGCGCCTTCTTTTCTGATATCGTTAAAAAAGCAAAAGAGTATGCAAAGGATATTGGCATCTCCTATAAAGATCTGAGTGAAGATGAAAGAGCTGCGTTTTTGTTTTACGCGGCGCGCTTCTACAAACTACTGTCGTTTGATGTTGATAATATGCAGAAATATATCAACATCGGCAATTATTCCTATAGCGGACTTTCCCTGTTTTTATATTGCATACTTCACGAAGCTGATATCGATGCATTGGTATTGCTGAGCAACAATCGCACGGGTTACCGGATGAATGAAGTGATGGACACGGACGACCTGGAAATGAGCACCTTTTTGAAAGGGTCCGGCAAATTCATGTCGTTCTTTTCTGTTTACGATGTGCCGTTTGTTGTGCCGGAATCGATTGAAGGGCTCTCTGATACAAAGACCATAAGCCTGCGTACAAAAGGTATGGTGCTTACGCAAGGGGCGATTTCCAAATTGGCTTCAGTACTTCCGGGTATTAAAGTTCCTGTGTCAGAACCGGAGAAGAACGCACATATTGAACAACTGATACTTTCTGTAAAGCCGGGTGAAACAACGCTTGGTGTAAAACGCAGAAGCATTATCAGAGGGCATTACAAATCTTCACTTCAGCGGAGATTGATCCTGTATGAAGATTTTTACGAGGCTGAACGAAAAACATTGGGCCAGGAAAAATCACTGATAGAAACGCTGGAAGACAATAAGCGCGCGAAAAAGATGGTAGAAGACGTGAAAAATGCTTTTGCAGAAGCAAGAAAGAATCAGAAAACTTCATTCGACGATGATATCAAGGATTGGTATGAACAGGATATTTCGAATCTGAAAGACTGGAAGATCGATAATATGGGCATCCGTCATACCTCACCTGACTTTATCTACTCTTCTTCTTTTGATATGGATGGTCTTATCAAAAAAGCCGGGAATAACATTATTCTCGAGATTGGAAAAGTGCAGGGCTCACCAATGGCTATCAAGACCGAGCAACGCAAGAGGGAAATGGACGTATACATGTCGTTCCCAAGAAGTATCGAATATCATTTGAAAGTACAGGTGCCCGAAGGTTATACGGTAGAGGGAGTTGATGGCTTGAATAAAAGTGTGAAGAATGAAACCGGCCATTTCACTGCCGAAGCACATCTCGTGGGACAGACAGTAGAGATCAAGGTAAGCAAACATTATTACCACGGCTTCGAGCCAACTGCCAACTGGAGCAAGCTCGTTGAGTTCATCGATGCTTCAAATGATTGGACAAATGCGAAATTGTTATTCAAAAAGAGCTAAACAATGATCGTCTGAACAAGCAAAAGGCCACAAAGAGATTTCTCTGTGGCCTTTGCTTTATGATCGCGTCCTGTAATAATAACCCGGGTGGTTTAGAACCGGTCTCAATGCGCCATATCATCTTCCGCTTCTTCACTATCTTCCAGCAAATGCAGGTCCACCGCGGTTTCCATTCCGGCAATGCCTTCTATGGATCCGCGGATATGCGTTGCATTCAATAATACTTTTTCAAGCTGCTTTTCGCGGGTTTTCCAAAGTTTTTCCATCGCATCCCTTTCTTTCTGGATGGATATGCGCATGCTCAGGAAACCTTCGCGGATCGCTTTCCATTGCTCTGCAAATTCATTGCTGGTGAGATAGTCATACAGCATGTGCATCTTCTCTCCTTTATTTTCATTATTGCGGACGGCTGTGGAAATGCGCATAATACTGTCCCGCAATACAACGGCTAATGCTTTTACTTCTGCGAATGAACAGATCCATACGCCATCCTTTAAACCGAAACCATCCATGTCACGCGGCATGGTGCGTGTTACGATCACGGCCACATCGGCACCAAGGCTGCGCATATCCGTTTTTAGTTTTTCGATCCAGTCGCCGCCAAAGTTTGCCGTGCGTTTGCTTTCATAGATGATCCTCCCGCATTCCTGTCCTGAATTGTTTCTTACGGTTTGAATACAATCTGCCCCTTTAACGCCTTTGCCTACTTCGGCGATTACGTCAAAAGGAAAAGCATTGCGCAGCAGTTCTTCCAATGCCAGTTCCTGGATCTCGCCCTGCAATTGTGTAGAACCCTGCTCGGCTTTGCGCCGCATTTCGTCCGCCAGCTTTTTCTGATCTTCCAGTTGTTTCTCAAGTTCCTTTAAACGGAGCTGAAATTCACTTTCGCGGTTAGCGGCTTTTTGTTCTTCTATTTTACGGAGGTCTTCTGATAGCTTTTCACGTTCCTGCTGCAATTGTTTCTGCACGGTAAGGTCGAGCTCGTCTTCTTTGTTTTTAAGTTCCTGCTCTTTCTTCAGGTATTCTACTTCTTTTTGACGGGCCGCTTTCAGTTTCTCTTCATTTTGCTCTTCAATTTTACGGATCTCTTCGTCGAATTTTCCGCGTTCAGCCTGCAGCTTTTTTTGAACGGTGATATCGAGTTCGTCTTCCCTTGTTTTAAGTACCTGTTCTTTCTGAAGATATTCCAGTTCTTTCTGCCGGGCCGTCTTTAGTTTTTCTTCATTGTCCTTATTATTCTGTTCCAGCAGGTGCAGTTTATTTTCAAAATCGCCGGCAATACTTTTACGCATGCTTTCTTCCATGCTCTGTTGAATGAGCTTGCGTTCCTGCTCCAGTTTTACCTGGAATTCTTCATTTTTCTTCCGCTGCCAGTCGGCCGCTTTAGAACGAAGTTCCTTTTCCACTTCCTCCCGGATCGCGTCATTGGGTTCAAACTGGTGGCCGCAATTCGGACATTTTATATCGGTTGCCATTCCTGATCGGTTTAAGTCTTCAAAAATACAAAAGCAGGGCGAGTTGGGCTACGGGATTTGAAAAACCTGCCTCGCGGTCAAAGGTCAGTCATCTATAACTCAGGTCATTCAGGTCAGCAGTTTTCTATATTGGGTGATCGTTCAGCGGTTGAACTTTGGGAAAGATGAAATATTCAGGCCATCGGTCATCCGGTATCGAAATTGTATCTTGTCGCAAATTCTGCCGCATGAAAAAGCTTGTTTTTCCTGTTCTCTTTCTGTATGCTTTCTGCTTGTCTGTTGCCGCACAGGAAAGGCGATTGGATTCGATCAGTGTTGTAGCGAAGGGAGCGATACTGAGAAAGATCTCCGGGCAATTCAGTTTTACTGAAGGACCGGCTGTAAATAAAAAGGGCGATATCTATTTCACCGATCAACCGAATGATCAGATCTGGAAATATGATGCAAAGGGAGTTCTTTCTTTATATATGGATAAAACGGGTCGCTCAAATGGTCTGTATTTTGATCATGCGGGCAATCTGCTGGCCTGTGCTGATGAAAATGGCGAGCTGTGGTCGATCGCGCCGGATAAAACGAAAACAGTCTTGTTGGATAATCTTGACGGAAAACAAATGAATGGTCCCAACGACCTCTGGATGGATGCAAGCGGAGGAATATATTTTACCGATCCTTATTATCAACGCAACTACTGGACGCGCAAACAATCTGCGCTCGATGGCATGAAAGTGTACTATCTGCCAAAAGGAGCAAAACAGCCCATAATGGCAGAAGATCAAATGACCCGGCCGAATGGCATCGTTGGCACACCGGATGGCAAATATCTTTATGTGGCCGATATCGGCGCCAGCAAAACGTATCGCTATAAAATTGCAGGTAATGGTGTACTTGAAGGTAAAGAACTGTTTGTTGCGCAGGGGGCCGATGGAATTACCCTGGATAATAAGGGAAATCTTTATCTCAGCGGCAACGGTGTGACGGTACTGGATAAAGAAGGAAAGATGATCGGGCATATTCCCGTGCCATCAAAATGGGTCGGTAATCTTTGTTTTGGAGGCAGGAAAAAAAATATCCTGTTCATCACAGCTTCGGAGTCGATCTATACATTGAAGATGAAAGTAAAAGGAGTGGAGTGATCAGAGTGTGATCATATTTGCCTGATAATTTTCTCATCTGCGTTATTATTAAACTGATGAGACAAACGCAGCCTGCCTAACCTTTGAAACGTTTCAGCAGAATCCTGCAGTTATTCAGCAACCCCTAAATAGCAAATGCATTTCAGTGTGGCGCTGCGTTTGTGAATTCCTGCCGCATTTACCGTTAAAAAACATTTTTTCGGCGTCCAAACACCATGGCTTCCGGCCAATGGCATTGTAGTTTTATATCGTCAACGATGAATACGAATGAATATTATCAGTTGACGGATAAATACAAATGCTAAAAGGACATCCTATGATTTCGTCAAAAAATATCGTCGCGATCCTGGCCCTGATCTTCATCATGCTGGCAATACAATTGTTTGCCGGCAAAAAAGTAAGGGATCGGGGCCTTCCGTATCCGGTTGATCATAATGCCGCTAACGTGTTACATAAAATGTATATCGTGGTTACAGCCGGAGTACAGCCGGCAAACACGTTCTCCGGTCGTATAAACAAATAACATTCTGAAATTCCGTGCCCTGTGAAGACAATCAATTTGCATGGTTATAAAAGCCATGCGATAACACCCTTTTTATAACTATTAATATCAACAATCATGATAAAGAAAATTATGACCATTCTCTCATTGACATTTGGCGTAGCCGCCATCGCATTCATTTCTTATGCCTGCCGGAAAAACGAAAAGGATAGTGCGCTGCAGTACGATCAGGAAAAAGTGTTATATGTAAATCCTGCGGAAAAACAGGCGTCAACCGCTGCCGATCTTTTTCTCGGAGGAAATGTAAAGAAGGTGACATCGGTCAGCTATCAGCATTCATTGCTGGATGTATTCAGATCGTCTGTTGAGTGGACAGCAGCTGTTGCCGGAGAAACGCTGGAGCTTGACGAAATAACAAGAACATATGTGTTAAACAGTGATGTTTCGCTGATCACAATTCCTCTGCGTATAAATGGGCTGGTAAGGGATTATTTCAATGTCTATATCCAGGACAAACGGGTACTGATCACAAAACTTTCTGAGATCAGAAATGCTGATGGATTGATAACATACAGGGTGCAGTCACCGCGCGGGGAATTATATTATAAGTTTGACCTGAACAACAGGAATCAGATGGGAAACTGGAAGTTTGAAAAGGATATACCAAAGTTATTTATTGCGCCGCCGGCTGCATCAACCGCCCGGGAAGCAGAACTGTGTACCAAAAAGAAATTCTACGGTTGTATGAGCTGCCTTATTGGTGATGTATGCGGGTCGGATTGGTTGTGTTCGATCGCGTGTGGGCTGGCCGTCCCCAGTTGCGTAGGCGGCGCATCATTGGTTTGTTTAGTTGCCAGTTAAATGAATAGACCATGAAAAACAATTTCTTTTCTTACTGGAAAATATTGCGTTATGCTGTTTGCGCGTTTGTTGCGCTATGGGGATTTACAATGGTTTTTATTCATGAGGATGCTGAGCGGGGAAAGATCCTGTTGATGATTGCGGCGATTGGCATGTTTGGAACGGCGCTGTACGATATGTTTGATAAGCACTTGCGGGATAAAAGATAAATTGGTAGGATGAGGCCATTTTACACCGGCCGGGCAAGCGGATACCTGCTTCACCCGGCCTGGTGAAAATGGTTCGACTGAGAGTTGCACGAGTTGAATAGGCCGCCGGTAAATCTTGATTGAACATTGGAAATGCATACAGTGTAACCGAATACGTAATCAAAGAGGATACAGGAAAAGTGCAAACTGTAAAAATTGCCTGTTTAAAAGATGAGTTAAGGGAACTGTACATACATCTCTTCAGTTATAATACACATAGTGTAAATAAAAACAATTGCGGTTTGTGCGGGATTTTCGATTTTTGCGGCTTATAATTAACGCGGCTTGCTGGTTATAACCTTATCATTATTCGATGGACATTGACCGATTTAAAGCCAGACCGTGGAAATGATCTTATAATAGAGTGCTCAACCGATCAGTAAGATGCAGGGGCTTCCGCTAAAGGAGTACAGATCGGACATCCGCAATCGGACAACGGTTATCGGACAACGGTAGAGGTTATAATCAGTAAATTGGGTTAATCAAAGGAATGAACTGCCGGTCATAACTACTGATCGCAAGAGAATGATCACTTCAAATTTCAATGTATGGGTCCGAAGGAGTTTTTGAAATTATTGTCAGCATATAAAGGAATTAGTCCTCATGAGCAGGATATGGTCGACGAAACGCTCTCTTTTGCGGCTGCGCATGAGAATTGTTTCAGCAGGGAACTGCTGATCGGACATATCACGGCGTCAGCCTGGATCGTGAACAGGGATACAACGCATGCACTATTGATGCATCACAGGAAGCTTGATCGCTGGTTTCAGCCGGGAGGTCATTGCGATGGAGATCCTGATGTGAGGGCAGTAGCGAAGAAAGAAGCGTTGGAGGAAACAGGTCTCGGGGTGAACTTATACAGTACTGATATTTTCGATGTAGATGTGCACCTGATACCCGAACGTAAAAGCGAGCCAGCCCACAAACATTACGATATCCGGTTTCTGTTTTCAGCCGATATGGCCGCAGAGGACCTGGGCACAAATGAAGAGGCCAGCGCTGTAAAATGGATCGCGCTGGACGAAGTGAAAAATTATAATAATAGCGATTCCATTATGAGAATGGTTGAAAAGACACTATTGTTGTAATGACAGTTTTCTATCGGGCAGTTTCATTAAAATTAAATCTGTTTTTGGTTTTAGCTTCGATGATCGGCGCGGACTCTGTAAACTGAAATTATCATTGACAGCTCGGTCATCAGGTTGTTTAGCCGGCGATTCCACTATTGTAACCAGGCCGGTTCCATTCATCCCGGATTTTGCAGAGCCATAGAGGAGACAGAGAGGGGCGGGAGAGGACTGTTTAAAGTGGCGCCAGCTCTTTTGAAAAGGCGGAGCCGGAATGCTCAATCAATATTGTTTAGCTAACTCAACTTGCTGGTTATAGCTTTTCAATTATTTGATGGCTGATTAAAGCCAAACCCTGAAAGTGATCCTGTAAAAAGAGTGCGAAAGCGATCAATAGGACGCAGAGCCTTCCGCTAAACGAGTGCGGATCGGCCGTCTGCCATCGGTCATCAGCCATCGAACAACAGCTGAATTTTTAAGCCCGGTCTGGGTTTAAGTTCCCTGCGCCATCCTTAAAATGATCCGGAAGGTTGTGCCTTTGCCGGGCTCTGATTGCTTTACAAAAATTTCGCCTTTATGATATTGGGAAATGATCCGCATGGATAGGCTTAATCCTAATCCCCAGCCTCTTTTCTTTGTGGTAAAACCCGGTTTGAATACGCGATTGATATGCTGGCTTGCAATTCCCTTGCCACTGTCAGTCACGTCGATGATCACGTGTTGTTTTTCTTCCTGCAGGCTGACCTGGATCGAACCTTTGCCTTCCATAGCATCAAGGGCATTCTTTAGAAGATTTTCTATAACCCAGTCGAATAATGGCGGGGAAACGCGTGCGAGAATTTGTTCGTGACCATGTGTGTCCACAGAGAAGTTGACCTTACCGGGTGCGCGCTTGCGGATATATTCGACCATGCTGTTTACCTGCGTTATAAGATCTGTCTTTTCAAGTTGAGGAGTGCTGCCGATCTTACCAAATCGGTCGGATACCAGCCGGAGGCGGTTGACATCTTTCCCCAGTTCTGTAACGATAGCTTCGTTCCCCGGTTGTTCGCGCATTACTTCCACCCAACCTTCAAGAGAAGATACCGGTGTCCCTAGCTGGTGTGCAGTTTCTTTTGCCATGCCTGCCCATACCTGGTTTTGCACGGAACGATAACTGCTTCGCAGCGCCAGTACGGTGACGATAATAAACAATCCAACGATCAATAACTGTACAAGCGGGTAGTAGCGGACTTCGTTCAGCAAACTTGTATGTCCAAAATAATAACGGTTTACATGGGTTGAATCCAATGGATCAGTATATATGATCGGAGGATTTATACCCCTGAGCGAAGAAAGTTTCTTTGACAGATAGGATGGTTCTGTTAGAACACGCGCTGAGTCGAGATTTACATATGCGATGATACTATCATGCTCGTTGGTCTCAATGATCGGGATATCATGATTATCAGAAATGATCTTAAAGGGCAGGCGGGTATCCGAAATGTTTGGATTCAGCAACGATTTTCCCGCTTCCACCCACTGTTCCACTTTTACACGTTCATCCTGCGCAATCTTGCGCGCGAGATATTGCGAATAGAAAATAGTCCCGGTTACAATGCAGATTGCAATGGCCGCGAGGCCGGTCCGCCAATTCAAAACTTGCTGGAGCATATTCGAATTTAGGATGTTATCCAGTAAGTCGAGCAGGTATATTTGGATGGTTGATATCAGATGATCGATATTCGACCCTGGGATCGGCAATAATCAAATAAAAGAAATATCACCGAAGCCGTTTTTATAAGTTGATCCCGGAATAACGGCCGGCTATCGGCTCTTTCCAATCATTCCTATTCCAATGCAAACGCCTAATTTTGCTCAACTTTATTGCCGATCAATGAATTCATCTCATGTAGCCATTGTGATCCTGAATTGGAATGGCCGTCACTTTCTGGAACAATTTCTTCCTTCCGTTTTTAGAACCAGCTGGTCCAATTACGAAGTGATCGTGGCCGATAATGCGTCTACGGATGATTCAGTGCCTTTCCTCGAAACGAACTATCCTGCGGTTCGCATTATCCGGTTGGAAGAGAATTATGGTTTTGCCAAAGGATATAATGAAGCGCTGAAACAGGTGGAAGCAGATTATTATATGTTATTGAATTCTGATGTGGAGGTTGAGCCGGACTGGCTTCAGCCGATGGTAAGCCTGCTTGATGGGCATCCGCAGATAGCGGCTTGTCAGCCTAAACTTCTCGCATATCACGATAAGACTTTATTCGAATATGCTGGTGCTGCCGGAGGGTGGATCGATCATTATGGGTACCCGTTTTCAAAGGGCAGGGTATTTGACAGCTGTGAGCGAGATCTGGGGCAGTATGATCAGCAGGAGAGGGTGTTCTGGGCAAGTGGTGCAGCGCTTTTTATCCGGTCGGAAGTTTTTCATTCAATGAAGGGGTTTGATGAGTTTTTTTTCGCGCATATGGAAGAGATCGACCTGTGCTGGAGGATACAGCTTGCTGGTCATGAGATCTATAGTTGTCCCGCATCCACGGTATATCATGTTGGCGGCGGTACATTACCACAGGGGAATCCGCGGAAAACGTTTTTGAATTTCCGGAACAACCATATCATGTTATACAAGAACCTTGATTGGTGGGCAAAGATCCGCGTGATCCCTTATCGTTTCTGCCTGGATGGCGTGAGTGGTTGGAAAGAATTGATGTCTGGCAACAGAAGGTATCTGCTGGCTATTATCAGCGCACATTTCGCGTTTTTCGGATGGTTATTTTTCCATAAGCGCAAGAGTGTTTTTCCGGTGCATAGAAATGGACGGGTATATGGGGTACTGAATGGCAACGTGGTATGGCAGTACTTTGTAAAAAAGAAAACACGATTTTCTGAAATTGTTAAGCAATCTTTATAGTTTGTTATGATGAAACCTTATTTTTGCAAACACAAAATTTGTTATGGCATCTACTAATCAGGATTACCAACACGAGTTGAAAAAAGTACAGGACAGAGATTTCACGCATAGCTGGGTGTCTTCATCTGGTTTTCTGTTTTACCTGCAGGTGTTTTGCATTCTTGCGTTTGTATTGGGTGGTTGTTACAAGCTGTCTACAAAGCGTTTTGAGAAGCCAGAAGTGGTTGTTCCTGAAAACACGCTGTACACACCGAAGTACAAATAATTTTTTCGAAAAATATTTTTTTGCAAAGAATATTCCCCTATTTTTGCACCCCCAAAGTTCTTTGATCCGGATAGATAACTCACTTGAAAATCAGTGAATAGTGATCAAATTTGAGATCAGATCCGGAGATAGTTTCCAGGGAAACCTGAAACAAGTTAAGCGGAAGTAGCTCATTTGGTAGAGCACGACCTTGCCAAGGTCGGGGTGGCCGGTTCGAGCCCGGTCTTCCGCTCTGATCCTCTCCGTCATGCGGAGAGGATTTTTTTTTACTTTTACACCATGCCCTGGTGGTGAAATTGGTAGACACGCAGGACTTAAAATCCTGTGGGCAGCAATGTCCGTATCGGTTCAAGTCCGATCCGGGGCACTTCAAAATCAAGCGATTACGACGAGATGTTGTAGTCGCTTTTTTGTTGCCTGAAACGTTACTACAACAATACTACAACAATTGGCTTCTGTCTTAATCAAGATGCTTTTTATGTATCTTGGTGTTGCAACCTTAAACTATGAATGTAATCTGCTTAGAAGACGAGGCATTCTATGGCCTCATTGATCGCGTGGTTGAGCGCGTCAAAGACAAGATCGGAACCAAGCAAGACAAATGGGTATCGGGCGAGGAAGCCATGCACATGCTCCGCATATCCAGTAACAGCACACTTCAAAAACTTCGCGATGAAGGAAAAATACGTTTCAGCCAACCGCAGAAGAAGGTTATTCTTTACGACACCGCATCCATCCACGAATATTTAGACAAACACGCCCGTAATACCTTTTAATCATGAGCCAAGAAAAACTTTATCAAAAGGGTTTCAATGCTGGTTATCTATTGAGCCAGCATGAACCTGTTTTAATCGAAAAGATTTTAAAGTCCAACAACAAGGACAACGAATATTTTGAAGGCTTGCTATTCGGGAAAAAAGAATACGACCGCGAAGTATTCCGTGAAGAACTCAAACAAACACGTGAACGCAATCAGCGTGAAAAAGGTTATGGGAGAGATATTTGACATTAACAATACGTCTTATTAAACTTATAAAGCAAAACAAGTATTTCTATCAAAATGAGAAGCGGAGACAAATGAATAACTACGAAAAATATAAAAAGGACTTAGAGGCCCTTATTGGAAAGGGGATGATACTAAATTACTCTATGCAATATGCATGTTATCCAAAAGAGTTCGAACAGCGACTACCTGATAGTTCTACAAAAGCTGAAAAGGATAAATTTTTAGCGGCGTTACCTTCTTTCAATGCAGATTACCAGAATTGGTATTCGGAAGCACTTTCCATTATAAAATTGATACTGCCGGATCGACTAGGCGACTTCATTAAATTGTATGAAAAGCCGAAATCAAGAAAAAGTATTGAATATGGCAATTATGTTATAGAGGACTATCTTCAAAATTTGCGTGTTACTAGCCACGGAGAAACCAAGGTTGATAAAACAGCCGCTATACCGCAATTTGAACAACAGCTCAACATCCTGAAATCTGTTTCCCGAAAATTTGAAAGTAGTTTGTTTAATATATCCAGCTTGGTACAAGCAGACGTTTTTGATAGCGAACTGGATGGCGCAAAAGAACTCCAAAAAAATAAATTCTATCGTGCTGCAGGTGTGATTGCTGGCGTTATTTTGGAGAAACACTTATTACAAGTTTGCAAGAACCATAATTTATCACTTACGAAGCGTAATCCCACTATAAACGATTATAATGAGCTTTTAAAAACAAATGAAGTTATTAGCGTTCCGCAATGGCGGCATATACAAATGTTGGCAGACATACGAAATATTTGCGGTCACGGTAAAGAAGTGGATCCAACAGAGCAACAAGTAAAAGATTTAATTGACGGGGTCGAAAAAATAATAAAGACAGTATACTAAAATGAGCTAATCTCTATTCTAGTCATTCTACTCAATAATCTTTAGTGAAATTATTATGGAAGAAATAAAGAAGCCTTTAACATATTCTGTAGAAGTTCCGCAGATTAATGGAAATGCGCTAACGCTTGACCTTACGACTGGAACATCCATCCTGTTCGTTGGAGCTAATGGTTCTGGAAAAACAAGACTAAGCGTTGAACTTGAAAAAAGAGTACCGTTAGTTCATAGAATTCCTGCTCATAAATCGCTACAGTTTCATCAATCTGTAAGCCCTAAAAGCCTTGATGCTGCTAAAAAAGATTTGTTATACGGCAATGAGTATCATGCCCAAAATATAAATAGATGGAATATTAATCCTGCTACCCAGCTTTTAACTGACTATGAGAAATTATTGTGTGTTCTTTTTTCTGAAAGTTATGAATTGTCGGTTCTACATCGTAAGGCTCACCAGAAAGACAAAACAATTGAAGCCCCGGAAACATTATTGGACAGACTAATTTCAATCTGGAACCACCTTTTACCTCATCGAAAACTGAATGAGTTAGCATCCGTTGTAAAAGTTTTTGACCCAGCAATAGATAATTCAGAATACCCAAGCAGCGAGATGAGTGATGGAGAAAGAGCAATTTTCTATTACATTGGTCAATGCTTAGTTGCGCCAACAAATGGTGTGATTATTATTGATGAACCGGAACTACACGTACACAAATCAATTCTCACTGACTTATGGAGTGCAATTGAAAACGAGCGACCAGACTGTTGTTTTATCTATGTAACACATGACTTAGATTTTGCGAAATCACTAGAAACGGATGAGAAATATATACTGAAAAGTTATAACAAGATAGCATGGGATATTAGCAGAATAGATAAGGATGATAATTTTCCGGAAGAAATAATCGTAAAAATAATAGGCAGTAGAAGACCAATCCTTTTTGTAGAAGGAGACGGAAATAGCTTTGATGTTAATCTTTACCAGAAAATATATGCCTCACATTTGGTGGTTTCTCGAGGAGGTAGCGAAGCTGTAATACATTCTGTTTCATCATTCGGCCATAATAAATCATTACATCATTTATCATGTGCGGGCATTATTGATAAGGATGACAGGACGCCAGAAGAAATTCAAATTCTTGGCAAGCATAACGTTTACGTGTTACCCGTGACAGAAATAGAAAACATCTTTTTGTATGAGGAGTTCATTGAAATCATCTGTCGAAAAATGCATTTTGATGAAAAACAAACACAACAAAAAATCCAAGATATACAGAGTTTTGTGTTTTCAGAAGCAGAGAAAAACAAGACAAGTTGTGCCATTACTTTTCTTAAACGACGCCTGGATAAACAAGCTAAAAAAATAAGTTTTTCTGGCAATTCTATTGAGGACATTTCTAAGTCAATAGATGAAAGTTCTGTCAATTCTACTAATGCCAGTAAGTTATATGAGCAAAGAGTTCAAGAGTTAAACGAAGCAATAGAAGCGAAAGACTATGATAAAGTAATAGAGATTTATGATAAGAAAGGATTGATTACACAAGTTGGTAATTTGATTGGCATACGTAATTTCAGCGATTATATTTTGAGGCTGATTGCATCCGGAGATAAAGAAGTGCTACAATTCTTCCAAAAGAAATTACCTGAAATTAACTGACAGTTTTAAACATTGAACCATAAAGTAACAGATACATAGTCTGATAGATAATTTACTCTTGCATTGTTTTCGGACATTCTTTGCGATCGAAAAAAGACGTGACAAATAAGTGCCATTTTGATATGCTAATTTTATAGTCCAATAAGATGTTTTAATGCTTCATGGACTAACGCGCTCGCCGGGGGCATTCCTGGGGGCATCTTCCAAAAATTAAGATTGAGAAAGGACGTGTTTTCAGGCGTTTAGAAGATGAATTCAAATCACGCCCGAGCCACCATTATACATTTTTTCCTAGTACAATACAGTCTTTTAAGCCCTTCTAAAATGAGGGTTTAAACTCCATCTTGACCGATAGCGTCTATTGTGATAGGAATATATTCAGTGTATAAAGGGGGCAATTCTGGGGGCAAGATTTTTAGGAATTTAATGATATGCCCCAAAGCATGACATGGTGATGAATGAATTTGTCGGACATGAGCTGTCAAAACGCCCAGTGTAAATTCTGATCATGTTGACCCATCATTCTGGGATGTTGACCCACCTGCGAAGCAGGCGATAAAAATAAGAGCTTAGTGTGTGTTTAAAAATACGAAGGTTACTGATTGTTTTTTGATTTT
>Ga0081606_1000117_pt1 | contig 50351 bp, 37 predicted proteins | sample EareggfetidaYelm_FD_71127 | JGI IMG/M metagenome (GOLD analysis project Ga0081606, IMG submission 71127) | Earthworm egg capsule microbial community from the University of Washington, USA - E. fetida Yelm (SPADES assembly) (version 2) | ecosystem: Host-associated > Annelida > Reproductive system...
TTTTGATCCGGTGTTGATCAGTTGCGTTTGTCCGGTTTCGGCATCGGTCATTGAAACCATTCCGAGATCGGGCATTTTTTCTTCGCGGATGTCATACACACGGATTCCGGTAATATCATGTTTTTTGGATGCAATTTTAAGCGTTTGCTCGTAATCATCGGACATAAAATCGGAAATCATAAACACGATCGCTTTTTTCTTTTGCGTTCCCGATAGGAATTTCAAGGCTTGGTTGACATCGGTTTTTTTACTTTTCGGTTGGAATTCAATGAGTTCACGGATGATTCTAAGAACATGCGATCTTCCTTTTTTCGGCGGAATATACAATTCGATTTCATCTGAAAATAAAATCAAACCGATTTTATCGTTGTTTTGCGTCGCTGAAAATGCCATCGTTGCAGCGATTTCAGTCACAATGTCTTTTTTGAACTGGTTCTTAGATCCAAAACTTTCCGATCCGGAAATATCAACCATCAGCATCATTGTCAGCTCGCGTTCTTCTTCAAAAACCTTAATGTAAGGTTCGTTGTAACGCGCGGTCACGTTCCAGTCGATTGCCCGAATGTCATCGCCATATTGGTATTGGCGCACTTCGCTAAACGTCATTCCGCGGCCTTTAAAAGACGTATGGTATTCGCCCGAGAAGATGTGATCGCTCAACCTTCGGGTTTTGATTTCTATTTTTCGTACTTTTTTGAGTAGCTCTTTTGTATCCATTTTATTCTGGTTGTCGGTTGATGGTTGTCGGTTGTCGGCCCTGGGATAAACCCGACAACCAACAACCGACAACCGACAACTTTATTTAAGGTACTTCTACTTCGTTTACGATTTTGTTGATGATGTCCACGGAAGTGATATTTTCGGCTTCGGCTTCATAAGTCACGCCGATTCTGTGGCGTAAGACATCGTGAACCACGGCGCGAACATCTTCGGGAATTACATAACCGCGGCGTTTGATGAACGCGTAACATTTTGCGGCTGTCGCCAAATTGATGCTTCCACGTGGCGAAGCGCCAAAACTGATCAACGGTTTCAGGTTTTCAAGTTTGTATTTTTCCGGGTAACGCGTCGCGAAAATAATATCGAGGATGTATTTTTCGATTTTTTCATCCATGTAAACTTCACGAACGGCGGCTTGCGCGCGGATAATCTGGTCTACAGAAATGACTTGGTTTACTTTTTCATAAGCCCCTTTTAAATTCTGGCGGATGACCATTCTTTCCTCATCTAATTTCGGATAATCGATCACGGTTTTAAGCATAAAACGGTCGACCTGCGCTTCCGGTAACGGATACGTTCCTTCTTGCTCGATCGGGTTTTGAGTGGCTAAAACCAAAAATGGTTTGTCTAATTTAAAAGTCGTGTCGCCAATCGTAACCTGTTTTTCCTGCATCGCTTCCAATAAAGCAGATTGTACTTTGGCCGGCGCACGGTTGATCTCATCGGCAAGGACGAAATTCGCGAAAATCGGTCCTTTTTTGATCGAGAATTCATTGGATTTAATATTGTAGATCATAGTTCCAACAACATCTGCAGGCAGCAAATCCGGGGTAAACTGGATGCGGCTGAACGATCCGTGAACCGCTTGTGATAAGGTGTTGATTGCGAGTGTCTTTGCCAATCCCGGAACACCTTCGAGTAAGATGTGCCCTTGTCCTAAAAGCCCAATCAGCAACCGCTCAATCATGTGCTTTTGTCCTACGATTACTTTGTTCATTTCCATGTTGAGCAGCTCGATAAAAGCACTCTCTCTTTCAATCTTTTCGTTAATCGCCCTGATGTCCAGAGTCGCAGTATTTTCTTCCATGTCTTGTTTGTTTGAAGCTTTAAATTTGTAGAAAAATTTTGACGCTGCAAATTGAATTTTTTTTTATAGAGAAGATGTTAAAAAATGGTTAAAAGTTCTGTAAACGCTTTGGTTTTAAGGATGATTTGTGATTTTGTTTTTATAATTTTAAGACCGCAACACAATAACTGATTTTTCCCTGTAAAAAAAGGGAATTCTGCAGATTTTTCTCCGAAATCCAAACAAACAACAAAAGGGCTGAATAAGCTACAACTTCTCTTATGAAAACAACTGTATCTGCTGTCATTTCAGGAACGATGAATTGGGGTGTTTGGGACAAAAACCTCAATACTTTTGACATGGCCAATCTGATCCATGTTTGTGCCGAAAACGGCATCACTACTTTTGACCACGCCGATATTTATGGCGGTTATACGACGGAAGCCGAATTTGGGAAAGCTTTCGCTGAGAGCAAAATCGACAGATCTGCCGTGCAATTCATTTCAAAATGCGGGATTGCGCTGCCAAAATTGCGTGAGAACAAAATCAAACATTACAATTATTCGAAAGAATATATTATTTGGTCTGTTGAAAATTCCCTTAAAAATTTAAAAACAGATTACCTTGACATTTTGCTGCTACACCGTCCGAGCCCGTTGATGCAAAGTGAAGAAATTGCGGCGGCTGTCGCCCAATTGAAAGCTGACGGGAAAATTGTCGATTTTGGGCTGTCCAATTTTACGCCTTCGCAAACCGATTTGATTTTGAAAAACACAACCGTGAGTTACAACCAGATCCAGTTTTCGGCAACGAATTGTGAAGCCATGACTGACGGAAGTTTAAACCATATGCAAACGCATAACATCCGGCCGATGGCATGGAATCCGCTTGGGACGGTTTTTCGTGAAAATACCGATCAGACGCGAAGAATGAAAACGCTGCTTTCTGAGTTGGTTGCGAAATACCATGTGGGATCGGATTTAATTTTATTGGCGTGGATTTTACAACATCCGGCGAAGGTGATTCCGGTAGCGGGAACGGTGAATGTGGCACGGATCCAGTATTTGAAGAAGCTAGAAACGTTGAAACTGGATTTGGAAGACTGGTTTGCGATTTGGAGTGAGAGTATGGGACATGAGGTGGATTGATTTGATTTAATGGATAATGGTTGTATTCGATAAATTTTGAATACTGATTAACAAATATGGAAAATTGAAATGAAAACAGTATTGATAACCGGTGCGACGAGCGGTATTGGAAGAGAAACGGCACGGACTTTTGCCAAGAATAATTATAAAGTGATTTTGTGTGGAAGACGCGAAGACCGATTGGCGGAATTGCAGGACGAATTGTCTCAGCGCACCGAAGTGTTTACTTTGTTGTTTGATGTTCGTAACAAAAAATCGGTGGCGGATGCGATTGTTTCTTTGCCGGAAAATTTTTCGAAAATTGATATTCTGATCAATAATGCCGGAAATGCACATGGTTTAGATTCGATACAAAATGGTGATACAGACGATTGGGATGCGATGATCGACATTAATGTGAAAGGGCTTTTGTATGTTTCGAAAGCGGTGATTCCGGGAATGATCGACAGGCGAAAAGGCCATATCATCAATATTGGTTCGACGGCTGCAAAGGAAGTGTATCCGAATGGGAACGTATACTGTGCGACGAAACATGCGGTTGATGCGTTGAACCAAGGCATGCGCATGGACTTGAATCCGTATGGGATTCGCGTGGGCGCAGTACATCCGGGCATGGTGGAAACCGAGTTTTCCGAGGTGCGTTTTAAAGGCGATACCGAACGTGCGGCGAATGTTTATAAGGGTTTTGAACCGTTGAAACCTGAAGATATTGCCGATGTGATTTTGTTTGTGGTGTCGCGGCCGTATCATGTGAATATTGCCGATTTGGTTGTGATGCCGACAGCGCAGGCGAGTTCAACTTTGGTGAATCGGAGCTTGTGAAATTTACGATTTACGTTTTGAAACCAGGCGTTAATTTGAAAACTACTTCCCTAGCCCCGATTGCAGCGGCATCCTTTTGAGTAGCGCAGCGGAGCAAAAGATAGAGCGGAAAGCGGGAACAGCTCCTGATAAAAACCATTAAGAAATTAAGACTCATTAAGTACAGATGATTAACAAGCGGCTTTTGATTAAAAACCTTTTGGCTCACAATGATGAGAGCAGTTTTTATGACAAAAAGCGGCAGTTGAATTTGCATACGCGTGAGGGAAAAGCGAAGTTTTTGAAGCACATTTGCGCGTTGTCGAATTCGAACCCCGGGAATAATTCTTACATCGTTGTAGGCGTTGAGGACCAGGACAATGAGATTGTAGGCGATGATTTTTTTGATGATAGCCGCATCCAGAATTTGGTGAATGCATTTTTGGAACATCCGCCGAAAATACAGTACGAAAATGTGCCGTTTCCGAATTTGCCGAAGGAACGTGTTGTTGGGCTTGTGACGATCCGGCCGAAGAAAAATGTGTCATTTTTTAAGAAAGGCATCCATACCATTTTGGCGAATACTGTTTTTGTACGTCGCGGCAGCAATTCGGTTCCGATTGAAGGTGGTTTTGAAAAAAATTACCAGAATGCGGAGACAGTTATTGGAATTGAAAACAATTCACGCAACAGTATTGCTTATACTTTAGACGGCGTGATGGATTTTATGAATGTGAAACACAAAGACATTGATCCAAAATATAAGGTTTTTAAGGAATTGTTTGTGATTTGCTGGGCTGGTGTTCAGAAGAAAGTGCGTGACAAAACGTTTCTTTCACGTGTTGACATTTCTTTGATCAATGAACAAATCAAGCTGTTTTATTCGGCTTTGGATGATGTGACGATTACGTTTGACGATGATTCTTTTACGATTTTAGAGTTTGTTCCTTTGGGGTTGAATGACAAAACGAGTTATTATCCGCTCGAAAAACAAACGATCAGGTTTTTTGAGAACGGTTATTACAAAATTGAACGCGAAATGTTGTTTGAGCCACCGGAGTTTAACCGAAAAATGCTATTTCACATTTACAATTCGAATTTGGCTTTGATTGATAAGCTCCAAAAAGGCTTGGTTTTATCGGAACCGGAAAACCGCGATTTGCAGAATTTACCTTCGACCTTTATGATTTGTTACCTGAATGGTTTTGAAGAGGCAAAACACAAACTGGCAGACGCGAAACCTTTATTAAAGCCATTTCCTTCGGTTTATTTGTCTTTTAAAGAAGCGATGCGGGTTTTGCGGAAGATGAAATACGATCGGGTTTGATTATTTCTTGAGGATAATTGGGATGTTTTTAATGGTATTTCCATATTCAAATTTAAAATAATACAAGCCATTGGGCAAATGGGAAAAATCGATATTTTCTTTTGCTTGTTCCTTTTGGACAACTTTTCCTTGATCATCAAAAATAGTGACACTTGCGTTTTGCAATCCGATATTTATGAATCCGGGATTGGGGTTTTGATACTTGAAATTCAGCGGATTGTTTTCAATGGCATGTGTAAGAAAAATTGGCGTAGCCAATGGTGTAGAAAACAATCCGACCCACTGATCTTGTAAACTTTCAAAGTTCCTAAGCGTATTCAGATTTTTAAAATAAATCCTGACATTTAACCGATAGACCATTCTTACTCCAGGAACTATCGGGATTGCAAAATTGTTGTTCAAATAAGCAATAGTTGATCCAAAACCTTCAATATAAAACGCTTCGATGGTAATGTTGTTTCCCGAAATTTTAGAGCGCCAAGAATGAAAGTAGTACAACTCCTCAGCTTCTGTATCGAGGCTGACATTGATTGCTGTGGGTGAAATTTCGGTAATTTTTACTTGGTGGATTTCAAGTGCTTGAAGTTCTTGAATGACAAGCTGTAACAGTAACAAGAATAGTATTTTTTGCATGGCGAATAAATTTAGTTGATGGGAAACCGTACTCAAAGGTTTTATATTTCATCAAAAATGGATAAGTCAGAATCGAAATTCGAGCTTTAGCATGATGTACCTTGGCTGTAATTTATATTCTGTTTTTGATACGCTAATATCAGTAATACTGTAATCCTTAAAAACTTTGGTGTTTAGCAGGTTGTTTGCGGTAATGAAAAACGTAAGCTTTTCTGTTGCATCAAAGCGGATTTCTGCATCTGAAAAATAATAGGAATTGTTTGATTTCTCCAGATTTCCAAAATAATACCTTTCCCCCTGCAGCTGTACATTTATTTTTTTGTTGATCTTAAAGTACAGATCGAGAAACGTAACATTATCGGTATATGAATTCACGCCGGAAACTTTGATTTCATTATAGTTATTTTGGAATCCGAGATGGTAATTAAAAATTCCCTTGAAGCCGGAACGCACTTCAAATCCGTAACTCAACAAATTGTTTTTAATTTCTAAATCAACAGCATTTACTTGGTTTTTATAATTGGAAACAGCAGTTTCAACATTGCATTTTATGTTGGACGCAATCATTTTAAAATAGCGGTCAACATTTGCTGAAACATTAAAAACCTGCCTGTTTTTGATAATAATGGTTGCAGCTTGAGAATAATTTTGAGCCAGAGTCGTGTTTGTGCTAAAAAAATCGTGATTTTTAATATAAGTAAATGCCGTATTAATAAAAAAGCGGTTGCTCCAATTTCCAAAACTGTGATTCAATGTAAAATTCGACGCGTCGATTTGGTTAAAGTCTCCTGTCCCTTTTGAAAAAGAACGAAATCCGGTATTGATATAATTTTTAAATACCTGTACAATCTCTGCATTTTTTTTTGAATAACTGTATGACAGATTGATCCGGTTATTTCTATCCGGTTGCCAATTGGCTGTAATTTTTGGATTTATGAAAAACGGCTGTTGTGTTTTTGTTTCTCCGGAATCGTCTATTGTATTAAAAAACTGATGAAACTCAGTAAGTGCCACAATATTAATCTTTTGAAAGGCAAACTGGTATTTTCCGTTTAGGTATAAGTCATTGGATTTATATAAGAGTTGGTTTTGATAATCCGATGGTTTACCAATTATTTTTTCAGAAGACAGAAGACTGAATATCGAAACCAATTGGTCTTTGATGAATGTGTTTCCGAATTCGATCTCAAATAAACTGCCATTATTTCTTTTATCAATGAATTGGCCTTTAATCTCGCCCACTGTTGATTTATTATTGATGTTTTGTTCAATACCGTCTGCTTTTTCAACAAACAGTTCTTCATATAAAAATGTGTTTGTTGTATACTGCTGCGGTAGTTTTTCTATCGTAAGTCCGCCGGAAACTAAAAATACTTTGTTGTTTTTTAAGGCATTCGTAAATACAATTTTTTGATCGAAAAGCGAGTTTTCATGATTTAGTTTTTGATTTATTAAATCTGTATTGAATAACAAATCACTTTTGATTTTCTGATGGTGTTGGCTCCATTTTCCCGAATATTGGAGCGTTTTATTTTTTGAAATGTCATAGTTTAAGTCAAACATTCCAAAAGCTGTATGTGTTGTTTTTCGGTCAGAAAAAATTTGATTGTTTTCAAAACCTGTGTTTGCTGCTGTAAAAGATTCGAAACTATTTTTGAAAAAATCATTTTCATCCGAATTAAAAAAGAAAAGTGTTTTGAGTTTAATTTTTTCAGTCAGTGTTAAAATATTGTTCAGGGAAATCATTTCCGCATTATTAAAATTAACCCTTTCCTCTTTTAGGTTAGGGGTTTCATTATTCATTGAAATCTTTGGTGCGCGTGCAAAAAGTCCGGAATTTTGATTTCTTATTCCCGTTGATTTGATCAGGTGGTTGATATCGCCAATAGCGTCTTTACCGGTATTGTTAAGACTTGAAAGGAAATAAAATTTATTCTTTTTTCCAAAATTCATAAGATTGTTATGGATTTCGTACCTGTTTTCAAATCCCAATCCGTAACCCAATTGCATATCTCCAAACCACTGGCGTTTTGCATCATCTTTTAATTTAAGGTTCAACGCTACTTTGCCGCTGTTTTCAATACTTTTCAGATGTTTGTTGCTGGAATAATTGTGATACAATTCTATTTTATCAATTGGTTTTGACGGCATGTTTTTAGTAAGCAGCCTATATCCTTTCTCGAAAAAATCATCGCCTTCTATCATTATTTTTTCAACTTCCTGATTGCCTACTTTTACTGTACCGTCATTTGAAACTATTAAGCCTGGTATCTGCTTTAGCAAATCTTCAACAACTTTCTCATTTCCTTTGGCGAAGGATTTTGCATTGAAAACGATCGTATCCTTTTTCTGGGTAATTTGTTTTTCAGAAACGATATTGATTTCATTTAGCGCAATGGGTTTGTATTGTAATACTGCATTAGCGGTAAGTAATTCTATTTCCCCCGAAATCTCAATTACCTGTGTCAATGATTCATAATTTAATGCAGAAAAACTTAAATCAAACGTTCCTTTTTTATTGATGACCAATTCATATTTTCCTTCTTCATCTGCAGCAGTATAATTGACAATCGTATTGTTTGATTTGAGATACACATTTGCGTAAGGTAATTTCTGGTTTTGTGAATCTGTGACTGTTCCTTTAATTCGTTGTGAATACACATTCCGGCAAAAAAACGCAGTTAAAACTAGAACAATCAATTTCATGAACTGTTATTGTAAGGGCTCTCTACTAAAACCGGTATAGTCTGTTTCGACTCTCAGATAGGTATCGCGCGGTGAAATTGATTGGTAAAAATTAAAAATATCTTCATTTTCATTATTCCTTAATTCTAGATATTTTTTCATACTGACCGGATTTTTAAAATTGGCCTTTTCAATCTTTTTCGATACCTCTTTACAATCTGTATTTAAGTTTATTTTTGTGGCTTTGACTGTAAAAAAGTTTGTTTCATCATGACATTCTAATATCAATCCGGGTAAGCCATGTAATTTCCATGGTCCAAAAGACACCGGAATATCAGTGGTAAACCAGGCAATGTAATTATTGCCTTTAAATGCAGCTGTCGCCTTTTGGCATGAAAAATCTCCTATTTTTTTTGTTTCATCTGAAATTTTCCAGCCTATTTCGATTTGATCTTCTTGTGCAACAACGGCTTTGAAAGCAATTCCTTCTTTAAAAATCAGTTGATTGTTTTTTATATTTAAATAATAATTCGAGGGAATTTGTGGTTCTAAAAATCCTCCAATAGTTTGAATGGATTGACCTTCACGTGATGGGAAAAACTGTTCATAAAATGACTCGTTATTGCAGAAAGACAGTTCATACCTGTTTTTTTCAGTAGTTCCAAAAGTTTCTTCATAGTTTACCAAACCGCTATTGGATTTCGTTTGGGCTTGCAATACTATAAATTGTATCAATAGCACAATGCTCCATTTGTATTTCATAACATTCGCATTTTAGGTTAAAAAGAAGTTTTGACACTTTTGCTTACGCGCCAGTGCCAAAACTTAAGCTTAATTAATTATTTCCTCCAGGTGCTGTGATGATCCTTACATCCATACAGCACGCGTAATAAGTCCTCTCAACGCCACCGCCGAAATTAATTACAACCATGCAAACACCCCCTCTTTTTTTGCAATCAGGCGCATCGCGTTCATTCGCTTTAATTTTAGGTTCCGAATCATTGCTTTTTGCAAAGGCATTTATTGAAGCCATACATAACAGCATTATTGCAAATACTAATTTTTTCATAGTAAATAAATTTATATTAGTCATTAACATTACTTCTCTTGAGATCGAGATTATAGATTTAAAATCTGTCTACGCCACTCGAATTGGTATTTATAATAAGTTTAAAACACTTTAGCTTATGCAGATTTGGTATCAAAAACTTATTATTTTATTAATTAATTACTTCCTCCTGGAGGCACACCGATAACAATTACATCATTACAACATATTCTATAGGTTCTATTAACACCATTAAGCGTTATTACAACCAAACAATTTCCGCCCCTGCTTCTACAATCGGGGGCATCACGCTCATTTACTTTTATTTTCGTTTCTAAGTTGTCGCTTTTTGCAAACGCACTTATCGAAACCGTACACAATAACATCGTGGCAAATACTAATTTTTTCATGATTTCTAATTTTAAATTTTACGTGGTTTATAACTCCTCAGATCATCCCGGGTAATCTGATATCGTAAAATTAATTTTATACAACATTCTGACGTTGAGGTTTTACCGTACAAATTGTTAAACTATATAAATCCTAACCTGCGGGCTTCTTTCACGATCTCTTCGTCTGAACCCTTTTCGGAAACGCAGAAATAATCTTTAATCTGCACCTTTCTTTTTTCCACAGCACTTAATGAAATATTCAAATACTGTGGAAGGTTTTTAGTTTTAATGCCCTGCGACAACATAATAATGATCTGCCGGTTGATGCTGTCTAAAAATTCTTTCTTTGCCAGCAACTGGTTAATGCTTTCCCTAACGGTTTCACTGTAATAGGTTTCTCCGTGCATAATCTGATCAAATGCCTCAAGCAATTCTTCGGCATTAAAGTCGCTTTTTACCAATAAACCTGTGGGCTTAACCGTTTTTACAATATGATACAATACAAAAGCTTCGATGTAGGACGTGATAATTACAACCTTACTTTTTGGCATATACTGCCGGATCAACGGAACAAGGTCTTCCCCTGACCGAATATTTTTCTCTACATATGAAGGCATGCTTTTATCCAGAAAAATGATATCAAAAATTCCAGCATTTTCTTTTGTAATCAACTTATAAGCACTTTCACAATCATAACAAGCGGTTGTTTCAATTTGGTAATCATACTCATTAAATGAAAGAATAACCTTATAGCCTTCTATTTGCGAAGGATGGTCATCAATCATTAATATCTTCACAGCTGTCATTACTAAATCTTTTTTATGAAACTATTGTATTTTTTAAAATAAATTTTACGGTTTTCACGTAATTTTTGTTAAATTTTATTTTTACAAGAAACTGCGATGTAATAAGAAAAACGCGCCTGCATCGTTTAGGATATTTCCCTTATTTTTGCAACTTACATTTCTATAATGAACAGAACTCTGGTTATTGGCGACATTCACGGTGGCATCCGCGCACTGCATCAGGCTTTAGAGCGGGCCAATACAAACCGCTCTGACAAATTAATTTTTCTGGGCGATTATGTTGACGGCTGGAGCGAATCCCCGGATGTGCTTGATTTTTTAATGGAGCTCGGCCGGCAACAATCCTGCATTTTCATGCGCGGCAACCATGATGACCTGCTTCGTCAATGGCTGGGCGGTAAAGACAACGAACTTTGGTTTCAACATGGCGGCGAAGCAACGATTAAAGCCTATAACACGCTATCTGACGATACTAAAAAACGACACATCGGCTTTTTAGAATCCTTGCATAATTATTACCTCGACGACCAAAACCGCTTGTTCGTTCATGCCGGGTTTACGAGCTTGCACGGCGTTCAGTCAGAACATTTCCCAAGATTGCTTTTCTGGGAACGCACACTTTGGGAAACCGCATTGGCACTCGATCCGCGGCTTTCTCCAAACGATTTGTCTTATCCTAAACGCTTTACTTTATATAAAGAAATCTACATTGGGCATACGCCGGTGACTAGAATCGGGGAAACCATCCCAACGCAGCGTGCCAATGTTTGGAACATCGATACCGGCGCCGCATTTCTCGGCCCGCTCAGTATTTTAGACATTGACTCTAAGGAATTCTGGCAAAGCGATCCATTGCCAAGCCTTTATCCTGAAGAAAAAGGGCGGAATTAACAATAACTTGTTACATTTGCACCTCCAATTTTAAAATGAAACCGAATTGAAAAATTCGCGAACACAAAAAAAAACAAACGTATGAGTAAAAAAATCATCACATTAGCACTGCTTTGCGCAGCCGGATTAATGAATGCACAGGCTTACAAAGGAAAAGGCGATAAAAAATTTCAGGTTGCCGCAAATTTACAAAGTGGCGCAGCCGGAATTCATGCCTCTGCAGATTATGGACTCGGGGAAAATATCTCTCTGGGCGTAACGTCTACCTATTTGCTTACAGCAGATGATCGGGTTGTTATTAACGAACAGGGTTTTGCAGTAATTGACTCCCCTGATTTCATTGATAAATTCGATGCTAAAGTTCGTTTTAATGCCAATCTTGGAAACGTTATCGGACTGCCTGAAACGATGGATGTTTATCCCGGCCTAAATTTAGGCTTGCGCAATTTCGGAACGCATATCGGTTTCCGTTATTTCTTTACAGATGGATTTGGTGTTTTTAGCGAGGCTGGAGTCCCAATTACAAAATACGGTGGAAAATCTTATGGAACCGAAAAATACAACAACCAATTTGTGCTCAACATTGGTGCTTCTTTCAATTTCTAAAGTCAGAAATTTATTTAAAAAACAAAAAAACCCGCTTATATAGCGGGTTTTTCATTAACTGTATGGATTACAAATCAAATTTAATCCCTTGTGCCAATGGCAAACTTGTCGTATAATTGATCGTATTCGTTTGTCTTCTCATGTAGATTTTCCAGGCATCAGAACCAGATTCGCGTCCGCCGCCGGTTTCTTTTTCACCGCCGAATGCACCTCCGATTTCTGCTCCGGATGTTCCGATGTTGACGTTTGCAATTCCGCAATCTGAACCCGTAACAGAAAGGAACCTTTCGGCTTCACGCAAATTGTTTGTCATGATCGCAGAAGACAAGCCTTGCGCCACACCATTCTGGATATCAATCGCATTTTCTACTTCACCGGAATATTTCAACAAATATAAAACCGGTGCAAATGTTTCGTGCTGTACAATCGCGTAATCGCCTTTTGCTTCAGCGATCGCCGGTTTTACATAACAGCCGCTTTCGTAACCTGCGCCTGAAAGTACGCCGCCTTCTACCAATATTTTCCCACCTTCTTCAACCACTTTAACCAATGCTTTGTTGTACATGTCTACCGCATGCGTATCGATTAGCGGTCCAACGTGGTTGTTTTGATCCAATGGATTCCCGATTTTCAATTGGCCGTAAGCCGAAACAATCGCATCTTTCACTTTATCGTAAATGCTTTCGTGGATGATCAATCTCCTGGTTGACGTACATCTTTGCCCGGCCGTTCCAACTGCGCCAAAAACCGCTCCGATCACGGTCATTTTAATATCGGCATCCGGCGTTACGATAATCGCGTTGTTTCCGCCGAGTTCCAATAAAGATTTTCCCAATCTTCCTGCAACGGCCTGCGCTACGATTTTACCCATTCTGGTAGAACCGGTCGCAGAAACCAACGGTACGCGAGTATCGGCAGTCATCAACTCACCAATTTTATAATCACCGTTGATCAAACATGAAATGCCCTCAGGCAAATTGTTTTCTTTTAAAACTTCGGCAATGATATTTTGGCAGGCGATACCACACAAAGGTGTTTTTTCTGATGGTTTCCAAACGCAAACATCTCCGGCGATCCACGCCAAAGCCGTGTTCCAGGACCAAACGGCTACCGGGAAATTGAATGCAGAAATAATCCCGACGATTCCCAACGGATGGTATTGCTCATACATTCTGTGGCCCGGACGCTCTGAGTGCATCGTAAGTCCGTGCAACTGACGCGACAAACCAACGGCAAAATCACAGATGTCGATCATTTCCTGAACTTCTCCGTAACCTTCTTGTAAAGATTTTCCCATCTCGTAGGAAACGAGTTTTCCAAGCGCTTCTTTATTGTCGCGCAGTTTTTGTCCGAACTGGCGAACAATTTCCCCTCTTTGCGGTGCCGGCATCAAGCGGAATGTTTTGAACGCTTCTGTAGCCGATTGCATCACTTTTTCATAATCAGCCGGTGTAGACATTTTTACTTTGGCGATCAACTGGCCGTCGACCGGCGAATACGATTCTAAAAGTTGACCATTTGCAAACATATTTTGCCCTGTTGATGTTCCTTCGTTGATGGCTTTGATGCCAAGTTGGGCTAAAGCTTCGGTCATTCCGAACTGTTCTGCTATTGTTGCCATTTATATATTTTTTTGGATTATTAGTAACGCGTTGCAAATGTATTATTATTTTTTGAATTGGATAAATGGGAATTTTGCAATTAGACAATTAGATAATCTGCCAATTGGATCATCGAAATGGAATGAGCAGTTGAATTTAATCGCTTGATATTTACAAAAATTTATTTTGACTAAAACAACAACCGTTTTGGCTAAATCTGTCTTTTGAATCTGTTGCAACTTTGTCCTAACAAAACAGCAAAAAAATGGATTTAAAAAACAGCACCGTCCTCATTACCGGAGGAACCAGCGGCATCGGACTGGAATTTGTAAAACAACTCACTGCCATTGGCGCAGTAGTTATCGTTACCGGGCGAAAATTAGAAGCGTTGTATGAAACAAAAAAACAATTTCCAGGCGTACATATTTTTCAAAGTGATTTGAGCAGCCCAAAAGACATCGAACAACTTTACAAAGAGGTTACCTTACAATTTCCAGGTTTGAATATTATCATTAACAACGCAGGCTTAATGCGACTGATTGATCTGCAGGATACTTCTTTGGATTTGGAAAACATTAATCGGGAAATTGCGACCAATTTATCGGGAACCATCCAAATGGTGCAGCAGTTTTTACCACATCTGCAAACTAAAAAATCGGCGGGAATTGTAAATGTCTCTTCGGGAATTGCATTGATGCCGTATTCGGCCGCACCCATTTACAGCGCAGCCAAAGCTGGTGTCCGTGCCTATACCCAAGCGTTGCGTTTGCAGCTCGAAGATTCCAGTGTCAAAGTTTTTGAAATGATTCCGCCAGGTGTGAAAACCAATTTGCAAAACGATTGGGAAAAGCAACCCGATCAGCGTATGATGATGACTGCCCATAAAATAGTAAAAGTGGCTATTAACGGACTTTTGAAAGACAAAAAAGAACTCCAGCCTTTTTTAATCAAAATCATCAAACTGGCAAGCAGAATCGCTCCGGATTTGCTGATAAAATTCGGGCACCGGGAATTTACAGCAATCCAAAAAATGAAAAAGAACAAATAGCCCAATATGAAAATTTTTATTTGTGCAGCCTATTTTTCCCAATTATCCCGGCATTTTGCCATTGGAAAAACAAAAACATTTAAAAGAATTCAATACATTGGCATTTCAATTTAAAAATAAAAAAATGGTAAAAAATATTATTTCCCTAGTCCTGCTGTTGGTTTCTGCGGGATTGTCGTTCAAACACGGTTGGGACACTTTTAATTACAAGAAAAATCCCGAATCTTTAAAAATGATGACCGATCTTGGCATAGGCGAATCTATTATTCCTGCGCTCGGAATATTGATGATCCTGATTGGCGTGTTGTTACTCATTCCGAAAACATTTTTCTTAGGCAATGTGCTCAACGCGATTTCCATAGTGATCATTATAGCATTGGCAATCAAATCAGGAAACTTTAAAATGGCATTGATGGAAATTCCGTTTTTGATCTTGCCGTTGATCATGATTTGGCTGAAATATCCGTTTATAAAAGAAGCCGTTTAAGATGAAGCCCTATCGCATAAAATCCATCACGGAAATTCACCGGTTGGCCGGACTTGAAAAACCAAACCATCCACTCATCAGCATCGTAGATGTATCCCAATTCACAAATGATCCTGATATAAATGCCGTTGTTTTTGATTTTTATGCCGTGTCGCTGAAGCGCGGCTGCAACAATTTATTATACGGCCAGCAGCCATACGATTTTGACGAAGGATTGATGGCATTTATGTCGCCGGGTCAAATCCTGCGCAGTGAAGAAGGCGGCATCCCTCCAAATCTGCAGGGTTGGATGCTGTTTATCCATCCTGATTTTTTGTGGAACACGCCGTTGGCAAAAAAAATAAAACAGTATGAGTATTTTGGCTATGCCAGTAATGAAGCCTTGTTTTTATCTGACAAAGAAGAAACAATGATGCATGGTATGATCGAAAATATCCGGCAGGAATACAACGCGAATATTGATAAATTCAGCCAGGATGTCATTATTGCCCAATTGGAACTGTTGTTTACGTATGCGCAGCGGTTTTACGAACGGCAGTTCCTCACCCGGAAAATCACCAACCACCAAATCCTGGACCGGATGGAAAAACTGCTTTCAGACTATTTTAACCATACCGATCTTGCAAACACAGGTTTGCCGACCGTTCGCTACATTTCAAACTGCTTAAATGTTTCCCCTACTTATTTGCGCAGTTTACTCAAAAACCTGACAGGATTGAATACGCAACAGCACATACACGAAAAATTGATTGAAAGTGCCAAAGAAAAACTAACAACAACAGACTTATCAGTCAGCGAAATCGCGTATGGTTTAGGTTTTGAACATTTGCAGTCGTTCAGTAAGTTATTTAAGACCAAGACAAAACTTTCGCCTTTGGAATTCAGGCAATCCTTTAATTAATTTTCTTTTTGGAATTTCAGAACAAATTCTTCTTCTTGAATAAAAACACGCCCACCGCCGTAATTGATAATGACAGCAGCGCAACGATCCAGAAACCAAAGTGGTTGTTCTCGAAATTATTCGGTACGTTCATGCCGTAGAAACTCGCGATTAATGTTGGGATCATCAAAATAATCGAAATCGAAGTGAGCCGTTTCATGATGATATTCAAATTGTTTGAAATCACCGAAGCGTATGCGTCCATCATTCCGGTTAAGATGTTGCTGTAAATATTGGTCGTTTCTTCGGCTTGGCGCAGTTCGATTTCGACGTCTTCGAGCAACTCGGGATCAAAACTGTCGCGTTGGCTTTTGAGATTTTTGAGGCGGTGAAACAACATGTCATTTCCTTTTAATGATGTGATGAAAAACACCATGCATTTTTCAATCTGCAAAAGTGCTTGTAAATCTTCGTTCCGGATGGATTTTTCGAGGTTGTTTTCGGCCAGTTTGATGCGCTGGTTGATTTGTTTTAAATATTTCTGGAACCAGACGCTCGACGATAACAGCATTTTGAGGACGAAATCGTAATGGCCCGTGATTTCGATTTTTTTGCGTTGGGTGTACTTGACAAAATCGGTTAAAACTTCTGTTTGTTCAAAACAGATCGATACAAAAATGTCGCCTTTAAAAACAATACCAAGCGGCGCGGTGTTGAACGGCAGTTTTTCATCGGAACTTTTAAACGGGATCCTGATGATGATCAAGGTCCAGCCGTTTTCGATTTCGATACGCGGGCGTTCGTCGATATCGGCAATGTCGTTGTAAAATGCTTCGGGAATCTGGAGTTCGTTTAAAAGATAACGGGTTTCCGCTTCAGTGGGAACCGTGGCGTTGATCCAGCAGTTGTTTTGAAAAATGTCGGCTTCAATTAAGCCATTTGGATTCTTTTTGAAAAAAGTGATCATAATGCAATGCGCTGTTGTGGTCAGCGGTTGCAGATGCAGCGCTAGGCCAGGTTACTTTTTGTTTTCGAATGATAATCGTCCATGTGGAGGTTTAAAATTTTTGGCAAAAGTAAGCCTTAACTTTGAAACGGCGTCTTAATTATTGCTTAAGATATCTTTTGTCGGCTTCCATAACGGTTCCGCATTTTTTGCAGGTACGCAAAGCTTCTGAATTGTAAAAATGCCCGAAATGCGGCAGGAAGTCTTTTTCAATGTCGTTCAATTCAAAATAAACATCATACAGTTTATGGTTGCAATTGTCGCAAAACCACAGCAAACCATCGGTAAAAGCTTTTCCGGCGCGTTTTCTTTCGATTACCAATCCGATTGAGCCTTCTGAACGAACAGGCGAGTGCGGGGTTTTTGCCGGATGCAAATACATATCGCCTGCGTGCAGTTCCATTTCTTTGCGTTCGTCTTCATCCTGAACAATCACTTTGATCGAGCCTTCGAGCTGGTAGAATAATTCTTCGGTTTCGTTGTAATGGTAATCTTTGCGCGCATTTGGCCCTGCAACAACCATCACGATATAATCGCCCGATTCTTTATAGATGTTTTTATTGCCAACCGGCGGTTTGAGCAAATGTCGGTTTTCTTCGATCCATTGATTCAGGTTGAAAGGTGCGGTAATGGCCATGATGTTATTTTTATGCTAATTTAATGAAAATAAAAAAGGTTAGCCGAAACCAACCTTTTAAAAATTTATTTTATTTCACCTCTTTAATCAGGTAAATGTATACCGGAAAGTGATCGCTAAATCCGACTTCGTTGGCACCGTGGCGTAACGGATAACCTTTGTACTGGCCGGTTTTCTGAATCAGGTATGGTTTATTGAAAATTCCGGCTTTCCAGTATCTGTAAGAAGAAAAATCGGTCCTGATGAATGGCTCCGTTACCATGATCTGGTCAAAAATATCACCGGCATCGCGATAGAATAAAGTAGCATGGCCATCTTTTGCCATTTGCTCAAACGGATTGTAGATACCGCCTTCTTTAACTTCCGATTTTTTTAATTTGGCACCCAATTCTACTTTTACACTCTTATTATAGGTGCCGTCATTTAAATCACCCATAGTGATCACTTTTGCGTTGGGATTGATTTTGAAAAGGGAATCGATAATTTTCTTGTTTAACCTTCCGGCTGCTTCACGAAACGGGCTGCTTTTCTTTTCACCGCCCGAGCGTGACGGCCAGTGGTTTACAATGACACTGATTTCCTCGCCATCGAGCAATCCCGTAACTAACAACTGGTCACGTGTGTATACTCGGTTTGATTTGGCCTCAGCAACTACTTTATCTTTATCGTCCCCGGATTCGTCCTTTTCGTCTTTCGCTTTTGTAGTTTCAGCTTCAGGCTTGCTGTAAATGTAAAGCGGCACATTGATGTAACTTGTTGGTTTAAAATGTTCTTTTTGGTATAAAAATCCTACATCTATTCCTCTTTTATCGGGAGAATCAAAGTGAACGATGCCATAGTTTTTTGCGATGATTTTTGGGTCTTTGACCAGGTCTTCCAAGACGCCGCGGTTCTCGATTTCGGAAACCCCTAAAATGGTTGGCGAGTTGTTTGGATTGTCAGTGGTTCCAATCTCAGAAATCACGCGCGCCATGTTGTTGATTTTTTGCTTGTACTTTTTTGAAGTCCAGTTCTGCGCGCCGTTTGGCAGCCATTCTTCATCATTATTTGCCTGGTTGATGGTATCAAAAAGGTTTTCTACATTATAAAATGCAACCGTATGCACAATAAATTTTTTTTGCTGCGCATTAGCGATTCCCATTGCGAATATTGCAGAAAAAAGGACGATAAAATTTTTAATTCTCATTAAATTGAATATTAATTTACGATGAAGTTTAACACAAACTTGGGAGCAAAAGTAAATAATATTAATTAAACCTGTACATTTGCATCCGTTAAGAAATTATTTTCTTGACAAACATGTAAATTAAACCTATTTCTTATTTATGAAAAAACTTGTTATTAGTACATTATTTGTAATGCAGGTGATTTTTGTTTTTGCTCAGACAGCTACCGGAGTTACTGGTAAAGTGGTCGATGCGAAAACGCAAAAACCTTTACAAAATGTTGTTGCTTCCATTCAGAACACGACTTTTACGCAGCTTACTGACGCTACCGGAAAGTTTACCATTCTGGAAGTGGGCGAAGGAAATCAGTTGTTGGAAGTTAAAACCCAAGGGTATAAAAGACAATTGCTTCAGATTGAAGTGGTTGCTGGAAAACTTTTGGACTTAGGCGTTGTTGTTTTGGATATTGACCAAACAGAAGAAAGACAACTCAGTTTGATTACGATTACAGAAAATGATCTTGGAGATGACAACAGCGGCTCAGAAAATACCGCAGGATTGCTTCAGGCTACAAGAGATGCTTTTAACCAGGCTGCCGCTTTTAACTTTGGGCAGGCACGTTTCAGGGTTAGAGGTTTGGATAATGAATATGGTAAAACCATGATCAACGGTATTGCAATGGATAAAATCTACGACGGAAGGCCACAATGGGCGAACTGGGGCGGATTGAACGATGCCACGCGTAACCAGGAATTTACAATGGGTTCTGCACCGTCAGATTATACTTTCGGGGGAATCCTTGGAACACAGGAAATTAACACGAGAGCGTCTATTTACAGACCGGGAACCAGGGTTTCCTTCTCCGGAACCAATACGAACTACAACTACAGAATGATGGCTACGCATGCTTCAGGAATGAGCACCGACGGCTGGGCTTATGTGCTTTCTTACGGAAGACGCTGGGCAGTTGAAGGGTATTTTGACGGAACTGATTACAGTGCTAACTCTATTTTTGCGAGTGTTGAGAAAAAATTCAACGACAAGCACAGCCTGAACTTGACGAGTATTTATGCTCAGAACAGCAGGGGTAAAAACTCTCCGAACAGCAAAGAAATTAATGACATCGCCGGAATTGAATACAATTCTTACTGGGGTTATTTAGATGGTAAAAAAAGAAACTCAAGAGACAAAGATGTGGAAGAGCCAATTTTCATCTTAAGTCACTACTGGAAACTGACTGAAAAAACAAACTTGAACACGAATCTTTCATTCCAGACAGGAAGCATCGGAAACAGCCGTCTTGATTTTATCGGGGCCAACAATCCTGATCCTACGTACTATAGAAATCTTCCTAGTTATTTCTCAACAAGATTTGAAGACGGTACCTATGTTGGAAACTCTGATTATAATGTTGCAGGTGCATCAACTGCCAGATTCTTGACCGACAGACAGTTGAACTGGGAGCAAATTTACGAAACCAATCATGTCCCTGTAATAGTAGGCGGTAAAATCGTTGGCAAAACACCGGGTGTAAGTAAAACCGTCCTTTATGAAGATAGAACCGATGATACGCAATATACTGCAAATTCGATCCTGAACTCACAATTGTCTGACAATATCGTTTTGAATGCAGGCGGTACTTACAGAAAATTAAGATCTGAAAACTTCCAGTACTTGCTTGATTTGTTAGGCGGGACCCATTTTGAAGACACTGACCAATTTTTTGTTGGGGATCAATCGCAGCCTAACCTCTTAACTCCAAATAGAATTGTTGGAAAAGGCGATCGTTACGGGTACAATTACTTGCTTCGTGCAGATGTAATCGATTTGTTTACACAATTCAAATTCACATACAGTAAATTCGATTTTTATATGGCCCAGACCTATTCGAAGTCGATGTACCAAAGAGAAGGTTTGTACCAAAACGGTATATACCCAACCACTTCTTTAGGAAAAAGCGAAAAAGTATCTTTTGAAAACTTCGGTTTCAAAGGAGGTCTTACCTATAAAATCACCGGTAAACACTATTTAGATTTTAATGCTTTATACATGACCGGAGCACCTACAATGAGAAATACTTTTTCAAATGCCCGTTTGAACAACAGCATTGTACAGGGACTTGAAAATGAAGTGATCCAAAGTGCAGACGCGAGTTATGTGGTAAGAATGCCAAATTTCAAAGCGAGATTGACCGGTTATTTTTCTAAAATCCAAAACACTACTGACATTGGATTTTTCTACGCTGAAGGTGTGGGTATCATCGATGAATCAGGAAATCCTTTAGCTGATCTTACCAATGCATTCGTAGCAGAAATTGTTACTGGTTTAGACAAAAAGAATATCGGTGCTGAGCTTGGAATTGAATACCAAATTACTTCAACTATTAAAGCCACTGCTGCAGCTGCTTACGGACAATATACGTATGACAACAACCCGAACGTAAAATTAAACGTAGATAACGCACAACGTGTCGTAGATTATGGTGTTTCTACTATGAAAAATTACAAACAAGCCGGAATGCCACAACAGGCTTACTCGTTTGGTTTAGAATACAGAGATCCTAAATACTGGTGGATTGGTGCCAATGCGAATTACCTGGCCGACAATTACCTAGACATTTCTCCGTTATTGAGAACAAATAATTTTTACAAAAACCCTACAGATCCACAAGGTTTGCCATTTTTTGATGCTACTGAGGAAAAAGGAAGACAATATTTGAAACAAGAAAAATTTGACCCAGTTACTTTAGTTAACCTCGTGGGTGGAAAATCGTGGATGGTTAGCCGAAAAAACAGAAATACGATTGGTTTCTTTGCTTCGATCAACAATGTTTTTGATGTAGAGTACAAAACCGGCGGATTTGAGCAGGCCAGAAATGCCAACTATAAAGAAATCGAGCAGGATTTGACCGGTCCAAACCGTTCATTCGGTCCGAAATATTTCTACGGATACGGCAGAACCTACTTCGTTAATGTGTACTACAACTTTTAATTAAAATACAATAACAAAATAAATATATATGAAAACAAATATTTTAAAATCCATTCTTTTCGTTGCTTTAACAGCCGGATTTTTGACAAGCTGTGCCAATGACGACGATTACAATACTCCAGAACTTAACTGTGTAGAGCCAAACATTACGGCCAATAAAACCGTACAGGAAATTGTTGCTGCTGCCACTGCATCACCGGTAAAATATACTGCTGATGACGTGATTGAAGGACAAGTAGTATCTAGTGATATTGGAGGAAACTTCTTCAAAACTTTGTATGTTGTTTCGACAGACAATACCGTTGGATTTAGTGTTTTGATCGACTATGCAAATGCCGGTCTTCTTTACCAACCAGGAAGAAAAGTATACATCAGCCTGAAAGACCGTTACATCCAAATTAAAGATGGTGGGTTATTGATCGGAGAGCTGGATGGCGGAAGCATCTGGAGAATTCTTGAACCACAGGTTACTAAAGTTATTGCCCGTGGCTGTTCAGGTTTTGTAGATGAGGAAACATTGGTAAAACACGTTACGATTGCTCAAGCTACAGCAAGTACTGGTGCTGCTTACCTGAATCAATTGATTGAACTGGACAATGTTCAATTTGCTTCAAGCGCTGTTGGATTGCCTTACCATATTGTTGCTAACGGAACTTCCGGAACAAATACAAATCTAATCGACAATACCGGAAGCTCAATCATCGTAAGATCTACAAGCTTCTCTAAATATGCGGCTAAATTGGTTCCTGGAAACAGCGGATCGATCAGAGGCGTTTTAACGCGTTTTGGTACAACTGTACAATTCACGCCACGTTACGAGTCTGACATTAAATTAACTGAAGAAAGATTTTATGTAAATACACAATTGGGTGGAACAGCGATCCAATACCTTGGAAGCTTCACTGAAACTTTCGAAAGTTTTGCAGCAAACAACAGAGTATTCCCTGGTTATTTAAATGATGCATATGTAGGTGGAAGATACTGGGAAGTAAAAACTTTCAGCAACAACAAATACATCCAAATGTCTTCGAATGCTTCAAACGAAGTAAACAAAGTGTATTTTTATGTTCCTGTAGACATGACCGCGGCAAGTAATTTCTCATTCAAAACCAAAGACGGTTTTAACAACGGTGGGGTATTAAAAGTATATTATACTACAAATTATACACCTGCTACAGACATTTCTTCTGCAACTTTGACAGATATTACAAGCTCGTTTTCAATCGCAACAGGTACAGCCACTGGATATGCTGTAAACTTTACCAATAGTGGTGTGTTTAATATTCCTGCAGCTGTTACCGGTAACGGATTCTTTATCTTTGAATACAGCGGAACTGGAATTGCTCCTTTAGTAACAACTACAATGCAAATTGACGATATTACTGTAAACTAATCCTTATTATAAAAAATCAAAAGCCGCTTTAGAGCGGCTTTTTTTATGTTTAGAATAGCCTGTCGGATCAACACAAACGGGCCAAGTGTGCTGTACAAAAATTTCTTTATTAAACTCAAAATTCCTGAAAAAAACACTTCTGGTAAACACCCATGAAAATAGGCGCAACTTATTTTCATGTAAGTCGAATGTTGTCACAAATAAAAGCTTTTAACCGCCTTTTGGTTTACAATCGCACGATGGGCATCGTATCCAGATTTTAATTGACCAGCAGGCCTAAATTGCTCCTCAACAATACAGCACTTAATACATTTCCCATTTGCCGAAGTACTTGTCTACACTTGTTATGTCGCGTTAATTTATGAATCGTATAAACCTGTTTGGCTTCATAAGATACAAACACAAAATTTGTAACAGCAAAATAAATTTATCCAGCTGGGACAGCAATTGTTCATACGGCAATCTAAAGTTCTTGGAAAAAATGCGTGCGACGAATAACTTACTGATAATTTATAATTTTATGCGTAAATTAAATTGTTACTGCAACTTGCAGAAAATTCCAAAAAATTAGAAAACGCTATTTTAAGGTATTTCAAAGAAAATCATTTAATATTCTAAACCGTCTAAATCTTTCTCTGACAAACGTTGTCCTGTAACGTTTACCGTAAAAATTTTGTGTGAAATTTTTAAAACTGAAAAATTTCACACACTTTTTTTATTACACCTTTTATTGACATTAATAAAGTTCTTTCTAGAATATGAATGAGAAAAAGGTCTAAATATTTGGTCATGTATTGATGTTCAATCGAATGAAGATCGTTCATTGGTGAAAGATAAATTTGAAAACTGTGCGCAAATACTTTCTCTCCATACTTTCAAATTCCAGTAACAGCGCATTTGCGAAAGAGCTGGTTTTTAGTAAGTTAAAAGTTTTGTCAAAATCAAGAAGGTTGCCTGTTGACAGAGAGAACTCTGCTGCTATTTCCGCTCCTGCGTAGTTGCGCGAAATGTTATGAGTGCTAAACTCACTTTAATCTTGATACGAAAATAATTGACGAGGCTAAAGGGCATCGCATTAGTCTTTCTAAGTTAATTGAAAGTGACGCCCTACGGGAAATCAAAAAGAAATCCCCTATAAGTCCATTAGCAGAATTTTCGACAGGAATCATTCAAAAACGACAATGATGAGAAAAGGAATTCTAGGAATTGCATCGACAAAAAATAGTCATAAAGGAAAAAAGTTTTCAGCGATAGCAATGTCATTATTGATCTTTTAGCGAAGTGTGGGGGTTTTTACAAAAACACTCTGAGTTTATTTTGTTGAGCGCTAAAAAAGAAATTCAGTTCCGTATTTCACGAAATATTCCAGCATTTAATGAAAATGAACCCGCAGTGTTTTGTATTTCACACAACCCTTTATAACGTTTCAAGCAGCGATTGTCTTCGCGTTTATAAAACCGGTAACTATTCATCAATCGGTAAAACGTAAAAAACAGCAAATAAAAAAGCCGGACACTATGCCCGGCTTTTTTTATTTAAGACTAATAATTTATTTCACTATCAGGAATTCTGAACGTCTGTTTTGAGCGTGTTGCTCTTCTGTACAAGCTTCTTTACAGTCCACTTTAGGTTCTGACTCACCAAATCCTTTTCCGGTGATTCTCGCCTTCGGAATGCCTTTTGAAATGATGTACTGAACCGTAGATTTTGCTCTTCTGTCAGACAGGCTCAAATTGTAAACATCACTACCACGGTTATCCGTATGTGCTTTTACCAGGATCACCATTTTTGGGTTGTTTTTCATTACCTGAACCAATTTGTCCAATTCGAAAGCACCTTCACTGGTGACGTTGCTTTTGTCAAATTCGAAGAAAATCGAATTCAGCGCCACTTCTGTTTCTTTGATAATGGTTTCGATCGGCTGTAATGCCGCAGCTACATTTACATCGCCGCCAGCGTTTTTCGCCACCGGGAAAATATTGCTTTCATACCCTTCTCTCGAAGCCTGGATCGTGTAATCTTTGTTGCATTCCACCCTGTAAGTCACGATACCATTGGCATCTGATTTTTCGGTTGAAATCACATTTTTCTTGTCGTCAACAATAGCTACGCTCGCGTTAGCAAGCGGTTTTCCGGTTTTTGCATCGGTAACCAGTGTTTTTACACCTACGCCACAAATTGGGTTTGCGACAAAAATATCGTCATTCCCGTTCCTGTTGCTTGAAAAGAATCCGATATTCTTGGCTTTATTGAAAGTAAAAGAAAAATCGTCTTTTTCGGTATTTACCGGTTTTCCAACGTTAGTCGCGTCGTCGTTTTTACTCAAATCGACTTTAAAAACGTCGAGTCCGCCAAAACCTTGTCTTCCGCTTGAAGCGAAGTATAAAGTGACATTATCGTCTGCGATAAAAGGGAAACTTTCGTTGCCTTCTGTATTGACTTTTTTGCCAAGGTTTTCAGGAGTTCCGAAAGTTCCGTCGGCATTTACAGCGACTTTCCAAACATCCACACCACCTAAACTACCCGGCATGTCAGAAGAAAAATACAATGTTTTTCCGTCTCTGCTCAAACTTGGATTACTGGTAGAATATTCTTTGCTGTTGAAAGGCAATGACGTGATGTTGGTCCATTTGTCTCCTTCTTTAGTCGCTTTGAATAAGTTGTTGCGACCCAATTTCAGTTTGTTTTTTTTATCCCTTTCGAAAGATTTTTCCCTGAAACTGTCACTTGTAAAATATACGGTGTTGCCATCTGCACTGATGGTAAGCGGCCCGTCGTGGTATTGCGAATTCAAATCGCTCAGCGTATTGGCATTTGTAATTGTTCCGTCGGCATTATAATCTGCTTTGTACAAATCCAGGAACGGCTCTTCGTTCCAGCCGTAGTTTTTTCTTGCTCCGTTTCTGGCGCTTGTAAAATACAGGACATTGTCATAGAGAACAGCTCCAAAATCAGATTTGTCACTGCTGACTTCAGAAGATTTTACATCAAACAATTTCTGTTTGTCGAGCAATCTCGGAATGTAATTTGGATTTTCATTAAACGTTTTGGCTCTTTGATCCGTTGGCGCCAAGCTTGCGAATTTTTTCATTTGCTTGTTGGCTTCTTCATATTTTCCGTTGGCTTTCAGCATTTGTGCATAACGGAAATACGTTTCGGCATCTTGCTGGGTTTCTGTTGCTTTGGCGTACCATTTTACGGCTTCCGTCGTGTTAAACATGTTGAAATACGTATCGGAGAGCTGTTTGTAAACATAACCGTCAGCTTTGCCTTTGTCTACGAGTTTCAGATAAGCATCGGCAGCATCGACATATTCATAGGTATTAAAAAGTTTATCGGCCTTCTGCGTATCTTTATTTTGTGCCGAAAGAGTCGCACTCGCTATCACAAAACTTAACGTTATATATAGATTTTTCATTTTTCAGTGTTCGTTTATGTTAGAAATATCTTGGTGATTGTGATACTTTTTTCGGGAAATTCAAGTCGAATAACAACATGATCTCATGAGAAGCCGGTGTGGTCACTTTAAGGTCGGAAACGATGTGGTCATACGCATAACCGATTCTTAAATTTGGTGTGATCGCATAATTCACCATTCCGCCAAAACTATCATCCAAACGGTAAGTAGCGCCCAATTCAAATTTGTCAAAGAACATGACATTTAAAGATCCGTCAACTGATAAAGGAGCATTGAATGCCGATTTCAGTAATGCCGATGGTTTCAATTTTGTATTTGGAGACAAATCGAAAACATAACCTCCTGTTAAGAAATAGTGGAGGGATTCTGTTCCGAATTTTAGTTCTTCGCCGCTTCTGTCAATATCCAGGTGTTTTGATTTTAACATATTTGGCACTGACAGTGCGATGTAATATTTATTGGTATAGTAGAATAAACCGGCACCAATGTTCAGGTAAGTCCTGCTGATGTCTTCAGAGAAAGCCGGGTCATCTGCCTGCGGCACGTTACCATTTCCAATTTCGCTGAAAAGCCCTACTTTATGAAAAGTAGCGCCTCCTTTCATACCGAAAGCGAGTTTGTGTTCACCGCCTAAATTAAGCGTGTACGAGAAATCTGCATAAACGTTATTTTCTTCAACAGGTCCAATTTTATCTGAGATTACAGAAAGTCCTAAACCTACATTTTTTCCAACCGGGCTGTGTATGAACAACGTTCCTGTAGATGGAGAATCTTCGATATCGACCCATTGCTTTCTGTACAGCAATCCGCCGGAAAGTGATTCTTTAGAACCTGCATAAGCCGGATTGACCACGCTCATGTTATACATATATTGTGTATAGTGTGGATCCTGCTGTGCATTTGCATCGATTAATGTCATGAACACTATTAATGCTGTGAAATAAATTTTCTTCATTTGTGTATGTTTTTGTTGTAAGCGTGGCTGCCAGTTCAGGCAGCCGGCTTACAGCTTTTATAACTTTTTATTTTTCGCGATTAATATAAATCCATCCTGTTTCCGGATCACCTCCAGATTTGAATTCTTTGACAAAATAATACGTTCCGTCAGGTAATTCATCTCCTTTATCTGATTGTCCGTACCATTCATTCGTATAATTGTTCAGGCTGTACACTTTAGTTCCGTAGCGGTTAAAGATTTCCAGCTTGCTGATACCATGTCCTGTAAGGTCAAAGTTGTCATTTTTACCATCTCCAGGTCCGACGCCTTTAGGCGAAATCCCTTTTTGTTTTTTACAACCGATCTCAGCTGATGTAAACGAAGCCATGCCTGTACTTGTACAACCTCCACTGATTACCTTCACCGTGTATTGTCCAGGTGTATTGATAATAAGCGTTTCATCGGTTCCTACCACAACATTTGCTTCGTTAAGCCATTGGTATGTTTGGCTGCTAAGTGCTGCGTGGGAAACTGTCAGTACAAAATTAGATCCGTTACAAACCCCATCAATACTTGGAATTACTCCCTTAGCAAGTTCAATGTTGGTAACATGCGTGCTCAAAGGTCTGCAAATTGTTGCATCTTCAGCAATACGGTACGTTACGGTATAGTTAATTCCTGTAGTTGATGTACTCAGGTCGATAACGCCCGTTGTCGCATCTATTGATAAACCTGCTGGTGTTGCGCTGAAAGTTCCACCTTCAGTAAAGCCTGCTGCTTTAACCGGTGAAGGGTTGCTTTCACCTTCACAAACCGGAGTGGAATAACTGAATTGAGTTACTATCGTTGTTCCCGCATTTATCGTTACACTCACTCCAGGGCTGGTGTTTCCGATGAAGCAATTCGCCGGATCAGAATTTACAGTGTACGTTACAATGTAAGGACCTCCAACTGTAGAAGCACTTAGATCGATCACCCCGGTCGCTGGATCAATAACCAAACCTGGTGTTGCAGCATACGTTCCGCCTGTAGTAAATCCTATAACAGGATTCGGAGTAGGGTCGTTTAAGTTGTTGCAATAAGACGTTGCCGTATAACTGAATCCTGTCACTGCGTTAATCGTAGCTTTGATTTCTACTTTAAACGTGCTGGAGTCATTGCTCTGGCAGATGGCAGGAATTTGAGGAACCGTATACGTAATGTCATAGATTCCAGGTGTTGCTCCTGTTACTGTAAGCTGTCCTGTTACAGGATCGATAGCCATTCCTGTTGATGGAAGGATTGCAAATGTTCCGCCAGTAGTAAAGCCTGTTGCTGTAGTATCCGGAGTTAATGTTCCTCCTGTTGCTGCACAAATCGGTGTCGTATAAGAGAACGTCGTTACCGTTACGATTTTTGGAAGGATCGTAATTGTAAATGATGTAGCACCACCGCCCTGGCAAATAGCCGGATTCGCAGTTACTGTATAAGTCACTATATAAGTTCCAGGCGAAGACGTTTCTGTATCAATTTCTCCGGTAGTCGTATTTAATGTTAATCCGGTAGTTTGATCGTAGCTGTAAGCACCTGTGGTATTAAAGCCAGTTGCTGTCGTATCAGGCAAAATGATACCTGAACCTTGACAAGCCGTTACCGGATACGTAAACGCAGTCACCGGAGTCGCATTCACACTGTTAATTACAACAGGGAAATCAAAACTTCCTGCTGCCTGACAAGTGGCTGGATCAAGCAATATGGTATAAGTAACCGTATAAGATCCGGCTGGAGAACCTCCGTTAATCACTCCCGTTGCAGGATCAATGATTAAATCAGATGGAAGAGCCGTAAAGACACCGCCTGTTGTAAATCCTGCAGCTGAAGTATCAGGAGTCAGGTTTACTGTAGCGTCCTGGCAAATGGCCGATGGTGTGTAGCTAAACGTAGTTACTGTTGGATTACTTTGAAGGATCGTTATCGTAAATGGTGTAGAACCTGCACCCTGGCAAATGGCCGAATCCGCATTTACGGTATAGGTCACCACATATACTCCTGGTGTAGAAGTGGCTGTGTCGATTGCTCCTGTAGTGCCATTCAATGTCAATCCAGTTGTTTGGTCATAAGTATAATTACCATTTGTATTGAAACCTGGCGCTGTCGTATCAGGCAAAATAATACCTGAACCTTGACAAGCCGTTGCCGGATACGTAAACGCAGTAACCGGAGTGGCATTTACATTGTTGATCACAACCTGGAAATCGAAACTTCCGGCTGCCTGACAAAGCGCAGGGTCAACCAAGACACTATAAGTAACCGTATAAACTCCGGCAGGTGAACCTCCGTTAATGACTCCTGTTGCAGAATCAATGATCAAATCAGACGGAACAGCCGTATAAATACCGCCTGTTGTAAAGCCTGTCGCTGATGTATCAGGAGTAAGGGTAACCGAAGCATCCTGACAAATGATTGAAGGCGAATAGCTAAATGTGGTTACTGATGCTGATGACGGATCCGGGTCTATCGTAAAGCTAAATGCTTCAGATACACATCCGGTCGCAATCTCCCTAACAATGATTCCGTGGGTTCCTGAAGGAATTCCGGTGAAAGTCGTCGTTGTTTGATAAGTGACACCACCATCGATGCTGTATTCGAATTCGTAAGCTACTGCAGGAAGTGGATACGTTCCAACATTTGTGTATACTTCAGGATCAATAGCAACCCAGTCAGCAGGATTCCAAGTCAAGCTCGGTGCTGTAGCGGTTTCAATTCTTTGGTATACATAACCTGGCGCATTGGCAGGTGTAAACACTAACCCGTCATTTCTTCCCCATACATCTACAGGGACATCGGTTGCAGTAGTTAATTTGATATGGTCATTTTCATTGATTCCGGCACAAGCCGCAACTACCTGATTTGGCGCAACGCCACCCTGATTCGTTGCGCTACCTACGGCAACGACATGAACGGCATAATTTGCCAATGTTCCTATAAGTGCAAAATCACAGTTTGGTGATGTTGTTGCATTTCCATTATTGAAAAATCTCAATTTATAATTGGCAAGATTTACCGCTGCACCTGTTCCGTTAAAGATCTCTACATAAGTTAATGAACCTGTGTTGGCATCTGTAACTTCAGAAATGAACAGATTCGATCTGTTGCTTCCCGGTGTTCCTATAGGAGACGTCACTACAGCTGTACCTGCCGGTAAAGCACAAGTAGGCTGTGTTACAGTAGCTGTTGGTGTTCCAGGAATTGCATTGATGCGTACTTCGAAGAATACTTCTGTAGAACAGATACCATTGGTCTCGTAAATATAAACCGTCTGTGACTCGGTGAGCGTCAGATTGGTTATAAGTTGTCCAGATCCTGCAGGGCCTCCAGTAGCAGTATAATAGTTTCCTGCAGACAATGTAGGCAATGTATAAGATGCGCATATGCTTACCCTGTCTGGTGCTGTAAGTACTGGCGACACTACGATAGTGACGGTAGCCTCTGTAGTAAATGCCGGACATCCGCCATTTGCAGCTACAACATATTGAATGTGATATACTCCAGGTGTACCAGTAACCGGAACGATACTTCCAGTGATCGGGTCAACCAAAAGACCTGTTTCACCATTTCTTAATCTGAAAGTTCCACCTACTGCACCAGTTCTGATTACTGGTTGCGCTGTAGTAAGACTATTACAGAATACTGCAGTTGGATTGGCTTCCGTAGCATAAGTAATCGTCGTTGGGTTTGTTGCCGAGTTCGGTGACAATGTAATAATTACAGTCCTCGTTGTAGTGATGCTCGGAATATTCGTACAAGCACCTTCCGTACTGGTCAATGTTGTTGATGTTACCTGATAAGCACCTGGCGCGCTCGCAGAAAGATCAATCAGACCTGTAATTGGATCGATTACCAATCCGGCTGGCGAAGCAGTATACGTTCCTGCAGCAGCTCCTACGGCCAATGTTGGCGTTGGATCTACACCATCCTGGCAATACGTCGTGAGCGGATAGTTAAAGGTATTTATTGGGAAACAAGCCGTTGTCCCTCCATTGGTATTGGTTTGAGTAAACGTAATTTTTCCGGGATCATCAGAGTAATTGGTGATCATTAATACATAAACTTCACACAATTGTGCGTTCGGAATACACATCAACTCATCTGCCTGAGAGTCATAGCTACAAGCGTGCAAACTACCAGGACAGCCTTCAGACGGGCTTGGTGCCGGTAAAACTCCCGCAAGTGGGTTGGAAGGAATGGCGTTACAAGCTACAGCTAAATCTGTAAATGGTCCCCATGCCACGTAATCTACGTCAAGGGTCGCTCCACCATCTGTACGTTGTGTAATAGAATAAGTCAACGGTCCTGCCTGGTTTACCTGCAAGAAGAAAAATGCAGGGTTTGGCGTTGTGGTTAAACATCCGATTCTTCCTAAACTTGGAATTCCGGTTGCATTTTGATACGTAACGGTTTGTCCGGTACAGAATGCCGGAGCTTCTGTACATGGCAATGTTCCGATACACAAATCAAACGATATGTTCTGAGGTATTGAACCTCCTGAGAAAATTCTGATATAATAAGTGCTTCCCGGTGTTAGATTACCTGCCGCATTACACGCCCCTTGTTGTGTCAAGGTGCCGCAAACACCACGGTAAACCGCGTAATTTAAGGTTGCAGCATTCGTCACATTGTTAAATGAAATGATGTGCGTTTCTGATGTAGCAACAAATTGATACCAAACGTCATCTGATGCACCGCCGCCACAAGTAGTGGTTGGTGTTGATGGCGTTGCTCCAAGTAATGAACCTCTTACGGTTTGCGTACAATTCAGGTTTTGGTTTACGATTGCAAATGCAGCATTGGCACATTCATCATTAAGTGGTTTTGTTGTAAAACTGTAAGGACCTGCCCAACGGCTTTTTTCAGATGAAGAACAAACTGATCTTACATAAAAATTATAAGTTACCCCTGGTGATAAACCAGTTGCCGGATATGTAGATGTGGCAGATCCGGTTGGAATTCCATTAGCGGTTTGCAGTGGGCCAGGCTGTGTTGCAGGCTGTACTATAATTTCCCATGCTGTTGCATTTCCAGATTCCGCCCATGTAAGATTGGCACTTTCCTGAGAGACACCAGACGCATTCAGCAATCTTGGTTTCGGGCAAGGCGGTGCTGGCTCACACGTAATGTGAGAAACCCATCCCGGTGCAGTGGTTGATCCGTTACTTCTGAATCTGAAAGTTAAACATCCTCCGGCAACAGTTGATTCAAATGGTCCCGGAATAGTTGTTCCCCAAAATGCTCCCGGAGTGGTTAACGGTGCGTTACCTACTCCGTTTGAACTTAAAATTGGAGGTGCGTTAATTGTATTTCCGTCAAATACATAAAGTCCGTCTGTTCTTTCCTGTGTATTGAATGAAGCAAAAGTCACAATCACAATATCAGTCGGATTCGTAGGGCAAATGGTTACAATTGAATTGGCATTATTTCCATAATCAGCAGTTACACTACCAGTATCAACATAATTACCTCCACAAACTGCCGGTGCTACTAAAGTAGTTTTTGAAGTCGCTCTAGACCAGTTGCTCACATCGGTAGAAGAACAAATCGCTCTTACATAAAAATCATAACAAGTTGCAGAAAGCAGGTTAGGGTAAGTAAATGTAGTTCCTGTTACCAAATATCCTTCTGTCATGAGTACATCAGCTGTAGGCGCTGGTGAACCACAAGGCAAAGCAATCACCTGGAAATCATTCAGTGGTGCATTTAAATTAGTCCATGAAAGGGCTACTGTATGCAATTGTGCTACACCTGCCGGAAGCATCGTAGGCTGTCTACACGTAGGTGCAGGCTGACAGGTTACATTGGCAACCCATCCGGCACCAGTGGTACCGCTATCACTTACGAATCTGAAAGTTAAACATCCGTTAGCTGCTGTAGAAGTAAATGATCCCGGATTTGCCGTTCCCCAGAAAGCTCCTGGTGCAGCAGTTCCTGTCCATGGTCCGGCACCGTTAGTACTTGCAATTTGTTGTGAAGTACCTACAGTATCTCCGTCATAAACATACATACCGTCATATCTAGGTTCTGTATCAAAAGATGTAAAAGATACAGTAACCACTTGCCCTGCCGGAGGACATATTATGACTGTTGAATTGGCATTGTTTGGATATGCTCCGGTTGCTCCTCCTGTGTCAACAAAAGTTCCTCCACATTCTGGCGGAGCAATCTGTGTGGTGGTTCTTAGAGGACCAGACCATCTGCTTAAATCATTTGGTCCGCAATTAGACCTGATGTAAATTTCATAACAAGTTTCCGGAGTCAGACCTAATAAAGTATAGGTATTAGCAGCTGGCGTTGTAGGACCAGTAACATCATAAACCAATGCGGCAGGAGGTATTACCGTTGCAGTAGGCGCAGCACTTCCGCAAGTAACAGCTACTATCTGCCATTGTGTGGCTGTTGAACCGTTATTATTCCATGTTACAGTTGTTTGTCTTGCCTGAGTAATCCCTACCAATACTAAATTTGTTGGTTGCGGACATGTAGGCAATGTTCTGAATGTTTGTACAGTAGACCAGTTGCTATATCCGTTTATTTCGCCACAATTTGCTCTTACATAAAATTCGTAATCTGTATCAGGAAGTAATCCCGGAGGAGTCAATGTTGACGAAATGGTAAGGGTTGTTTCATTTACCGTATATCCAGCTGTTGTAGGCGTTGTTGAAGTAGGCGGCGGCGATCCAGCAAGCTGAACGATAACCTGCCATGATGTAGCTGTCGATGTACCAACATTGCTCCAGTTTAAAGTAGCACCAGTTGTTGTCGTTGGCTGAGTTACTGTAAGGCTAAATGGTCTTGGACACGTTGGTGTCGTTGTAAAGCTTTTAACCGTTGACCATGCGCTTGGGCTGTTTGCTGAGCAAACCGCTCTTACATAAAACTGGTAAGTAGTATCCGGGTTCAATCGAAATTGATCAGGAGTTGCAGGGTCAATTACCAATGTAGTCGTTGTAGAAGTGTAGTTTGGCACTGTCCCCGCCGTTGGTATTGCTCCTCCGGTTTCTACCACATAGATTTCCCATGAAAGTGGTGCCGGATTAGCCGTTTGCCAGGTCAATGTTACATTTCTCGGCCCAATAGTCGTTGCAACTACCGCATTAGTAACCGGGGCCAAACAAAGTGCATTGTCACAATCTACAGGACTTTCAGAATATACTACCGTACTGAAAAGGTTTGCACTAGCTGTATTCATATTGTAAACTTCCTGTCCGAACCTGTTTTTAATGGCAATCCTCATTTGTGCAGGGTTGTTACCCGCTACGCTCCAGAACAAATCAAATGGAACGCCGTCGCAAAGTCCGACACTAACATCAAACGGTCCTGCATTTGAAAATCCAGCACCTAAAGTGGCTACGACAATTCCGTTTTGTCTCACTTCCATACGGCCGTTTTCCCATCCATTGCTACCTGTATCACGCAATGAAAAAGTATAGTCACACTTTTGATCGTTATTACAGAACGCCGTTGTAAATAAGAACGGACCTGCCCACGGACTGAATGTTCCGTTGCCGCAGTCTCCTCTTACCCAATATTGGTAAGTACCTCCAGCCGCCAATCCGGCATTTGCGGCAGTTGCCTCTACCGTTGGGTTTGTTTGTACATCAATTCTTGGTGAGGATTCAGATGGTACTGAATCTCCGGCATCTTGAACAGCAACCTGCCATGCTGTAGCAGTTCCTGCATTCCATGATAATGTTGCAGTTGTTGTACCTGTAACTACAGCCGGCTGTGTAGCAGCCGTAGGCGGCGCACAAGTCACCTTTTGAATCAATAACAGGTATTCAAAATCAAAAGTAATCTCTCTTGAAGACACTACTATATAATAAGTTTGTCCTTCAGTAACGTTAAAAGTAGGAATGCTTCGGACAGATCCGTTGGTATTTCCAACACCTGCCAAACAAGTAGTCCCTATTGTTGTGCAACTTCCGTATACAAATACTCCGGTATTGGTAATACCATAAGGATTCATTGTAATGCTGATCAAACCTGTTTCATCTGCTGTATAAGCATATACAGCGTCCTGGCTTCTTAAGAAATCTGTTCCTCCTGAAGTTCCGCAATTTGTACCGGCAGTACTGTTTCCTACGTGATTTCCATATATAGAGGTATCACTCAGATGTGAGTAAGGCAATGGCGTTGTTACTTTTATCGGATCGGCACATTTTGCCCCTAAGTTAAGCGTAACAAAAAATTTCGGATCGCTCCAACTGCTAGTATCGCCAGGACCACAAATCGCTCTGACATAATATTCATAACGGGTTCCCGGTAACAATGCTCCGGCACCAGGGCCAACACTTCCTACAAATTGGCTAACAGCGCCGGTAGTTGTGATAATAGTTCCTTCGGCAGTTCCTTGTTGAAATCCAAGCAAACCATATTCAATTTCATATTGTATCGCATTCCCTCTAGGGTGAAACCAATTTAAAGTGGCGTTGTACGCATTGATTTGGGTAGCCTCTACCGGTATTGTCGGCGTGATACACTCTGGAACGATTCTTACATTGTCAAGAAGCCAGCTGTCACCCTGGGCAATATCTATATTTTGAGCATACGTTTTTACAAAAGCTATAAATAAATTTTGCCCGACACGTGTGCCAAGGCTTACCCTTAATTCATTATAAACATTAAAAGCCCCTGCACCTTGCAATTCCGCTTCGGTGTATGTCGCTACTGTTACATAAGCCGTTGTTAAAAGCGGATCGGCATTTTGAGAAACCTTGATCTCATATTTAGTAGATTGATCTGCCGCAATCAGTTGCCTTGAGAAAAAACGGAGCTGATCGGCAGCACGAATGGTTATTCTTGGAGAAACCAGCCAGTCTTCGGAAGTAAGTCCGTTTGACAAACCTTCCCGCTGAATATACGCAGAACGACCAGCGCCTCCGTACACTTGTGCGGCAACTGCTGTTGCTGTCCAGCTCCTTCCGGTACCCACTCCATTGTCGAATACTTTCCAGTTTCCTGAAGTCAACGCCCAGTTCCCGGAACCATCCGGAAGCGAAGTTCCTTCAAATTGCTCATCGAGCTGAGAATAGCCCAAAAGCGACATAAAGGAGAGTAAAACAATAAAAATAATTTTTTTCATAAATGAAAATTTAGGTTGTTTAATATAGTTTTGTGATTTTTGAGTTCCAAATTTAACAAAAATTATGAATGCTTTAGGATAATTTTGTTTTTTAACTATTTTCTGCAAAGAATTGCGCAACATATATACTAATGTCGTTCGCGCATCATCCTGAATTCATTAGCTTTGCAAAACAAATTGTATTTATGCTCGAAAAAGAAACTATTAAATTTGAAAAAACGGTCATCGTAGGGATTGTAACTCAAAAACAAGACGAAGACAAACTTACCGAATATCTCGATGAGCTGGAGTTCCTCACGTTTACGGCCGGTGGTGAAGTGGTGAAGCGCTTTTTTCAGAAAATGGAGCGCCCAAACCCGAAAACGTTCCTCGGTACCGGAAAAATGGAGGAAATCAACCTTTATGTCAAAGAGAATGAAATCTCTACAGTCATTTTTGATGATGAACTGTCGCCTTCACAGCAAAAAAATATTACAAAAATATTAAACTGTAAAGTACTTGACCGAACGAACCTCATCCTCGACATATTTGCACAACGCGCCGAAACATCTTATGCGAGAACTCAGGTAGAATTGGCGCAATGCCAATATTTACTGCCAAGATTATCCGGAATGTGGACGCACCTCGAACGCCAAAAAGGTGGTATTGGGATGCGCGGTCCGGGAGAAACTGAGATCGAAACCGACCGCCGTATCGTTCGCGACCGCATCGCTTTATTAAAAGAAAAAATTAAGGTCATCGACAAACAAATGTCGGTACAACGCGGCAACCGTGGCGCCATGGTACGCGTGGCTTTGGTGGGCTACACCAATGTCGGGAAATCTACGCTGATGAATGTGATCAGTAAAAGTGATGTTTTTGTTGAAAATAAATTGTTTGCGACTCTGGACACCACCGTTCGCAAAGTCGTGATCAAAAACCTGCCTTTTCTACTTTCGGATACCGTTGGATTCATCAGGAAACTGCCAACACAACTTGTCGATTCCTTTAAAAGCACGCTTGATGAAGTGCGTGAAGCCGATTTATTGCTACATGTAGTCGATATTTCACATCCGGATTTCGAAGACCATATCGAATCGGTCAATCAAACGCTACTTGACATCAAAAGCAACAACAAACCGACGATCATGGTGTTTAATAAGATTGATGCTTATAAACATCTGACAATTGATGAAGACGACCTGATTACTGAAAAAACCAAACGCCATTATACGCTCGAAGAATGGAAATCGACCTGGATGTCTGATGTTGGGCCGGAAAATGCTTTATTTATTTCGGCAACCAACAAGGAAAATTTTGAGGAATTCCGCGAACGTGTATATGAAGCTGTACGGCAAATTCACATTACGCGCTTTCCGTACAACAAATTTTTATATCCTGATTATAAGGATGCTGTTGAAAAAGAAGACAACGAATAAAACAAAAAAGACCTTAATATTAAGGTCTTTTTTTATATGATTAGATGGTGAATTTAAAATCCGAAATTTACCCCAAGCCCGAAAACTTCTCTGGTTTGGAATCCACGGAAAGCATTGTCGTCATAAATTGTCTGAAAAGAAAGGTTCGTTGACAAATACTTATTGATTTTCATTACGATATTCAATTGGTAATCCAAATCGACATTTTGCGGATCTTCAAGATAGTTTGAGTACAGGCTCAAAATGTTTTCAAACGAAACATTAGTCATAATGTCGAGTTTGTAATAACCCGAGGCGTAAAAACCAAGTTCGTATCTCATGCTTTTATTGGTGTCGACACCAAAATATTCTCCATCAACATAATCCGGAAGCGACGTGTAAAAATCATCTACAAACGTGATTTTTGAAGTGGCCGGCGCAAGGTTAAATTTCAAATTATCGTTTTTCTTCCAAAGCATACCCGGACCAAATGTCAGGTAACCCGGAGACAGGAACGAGGTATTTTTATCGCGGATTTCAGCTCCAAATTCATCTTTTCCGTAAATATATCCTTGTGTAAACTGTGTTCTTAAATTCAGAAAAAACGAATAAGACCAATATCCAAATGCTTTTTTACCAACCAATGAGTTGAACTCAAAACGGTCATCGGTTTTCTTTTCAAAAGGAGAATTGTTTGTTTTTACCAAACCGTACGAAGCAATGACTTTGTTGTCCCAGGTCCAGTCGTCTTTTTTGTAATTCAGATCGTAATTGATGCCGAGCGTACCAGAAATATTGTTTTCTCCCCCTGCAGCCCAATTGCTAAAACTGGATTGGTTTAACAGTAAAGACACATTTCCTTTAGATTTCCAGACTTTAACAGTATCTGGTTGAACCGCTGCAGCAGCAGTTTCTGTAACCGTTTCTTGTGCAGTGGCAACCATTGAGCCAAAAGCAACTAATAATAAAGTAAGTACTTTTCTCATCATTCGTTAGAGTTTAGAATTTGATACAAAAGTAAACAATACTGAAAAAATATTCAGGAATTGCCCAATAAATTTAGGCTTTGGCTTTTTTGTAAAGCGGCACAGCCGAACAGGCTTCGCCATACATAATGCTTTTTGCAACGGGTTGTAAGTATTGGGCGGCCAATAGGTAAGCATTCATTGGAACCGGTTTTTTCGAACAACCTTTAATGATTACCGGTTTATCAGCATACACGGAAAAATCAATCGTTGGCAAAATTTCCTGATAAATGGCGGTTTCAAGCGCTTCTAAATTTCCGTTTACAATCTTTTTCGCAAATGGCGCCGCGTGAATCGTAACTAATATTGATGCCCAGGCCGGAACAATCGCGTCCGTACTGCAATGAACTGCTACAAAAGCATCCTGGTATTTTGACCAGTTGTGGCTTTTTAAATGCTCTCGAAAATCTTTTTCCTTAAGCAGAAAACCTTCAATCAGCCATTCGGAAATATCGATTTGCAAGCGATTCCCTTTGATGTAATAATCTTCTAAATCGAAAACTTCCAACGCGCTGTTAGCGACTCTGTTTATGATTTCTTCCATTTGGATGTTGGATTTATAACATTCCGAGTTCGAGTTTGGCTTCTTCGCTCATCAGGTCTTTGCTCCATGGCGGATCGAATGTAATTTCCACTTCGGCAGATTTGACGTTTTCAATTGACGTCACTTTTTCTTCAACCTCTCTTGGAAGGCTTTCCGCAACCGGGCAGTTTGGCGAAGTCAGTGTCATCAGGATTTTTACTTCCTGATCGGTATTGACCATGACGTCATAAATCAATCCGAGTTCGTAAATGTCAACGGGAATTTCAGGATCGTAAATGGTTTTTAACTTTTTTACGATGGCTTCTCCTAATTGCGCGGTATCTATTTCTTGTTCCATAATTTTTTATTTTTGTTGTGATCCGAATGCCAATGCGTACATTTTTATTTGTTTAATCATCGAAACCAAACCATTGGCGCGTGTTGGTGATAAATGTTCTTTGAGCCCGATTTCATCAATGAATTTCGTGTCTGCTTCTAAAATCGCCGCCGCTTTCTGATTTGAAAAAGCACGGATCAATATCGCAATAATACCTTTAGTAATAATCGCATCGCTGTCTGCGGTAAAAACGACATGGTCATTTTTAATTTCGGCGTGAAGCCAAACTTTAGACTGGCAGCCTTTGATCGTATTGTCTTCGGTTTTATATTGTTCGTCTATAAGTGGCAGGCTTTTGCCCAAATCGATGACATACTGAAACCGTTCGTCCCAATCGTCAAACATTGAAAACTCATCAACAATTTCGTCCTGTATTGTTTTAATCGTCATTATTATTTTTAGCTAAGGAAGTAATTTTTGTTACCAATCTGGCAATTTCAACCGGCGGCGTTCCGTGGTCAAAACTAGCCGAATTATAGGTTTTGTCTTTATACGTTACGATCAGTGTTCCAATGGCTGCGCCGTCATAATAGCGCTTTTCTGAAGGTGCTTTCAGGTTTTCTAAATCGTCGAGATCAATGTCCTGAAATTCAGTGATCAGGTATTGCCAATCAGCATCAGAGATTTTTGTCGTTGTCGATTTGTCTTCAGACTTTCTATCATTAAAAACGGTAACCGACTGATTCTGAATGACTATTTTCTGATAAAATCCACGCGTAAGCGCAGAATATTCAATCACTGCCGATTGTATATCTTGCTTTTGCTCATTGTCACAGCCTTTTCCTAAAAACAGGGTCAGAAAAATAATAGAGATAATTTTCATAAATATAGTTTAAGACAACATGGTTTTTGCCTTTTTCACGGCGGTTACCAAGGCATCGATTTCTTCTTTCGTATTGTAAAATGCAAATGAGGCGCGAACGGTCCCCGGAATACCGAAAAACTCCATGATCGGCTGGGCGCAATGGTGTCCGGTTCTCACTGCGATCCCCATTTTGTCAACGATCATTCCGATATCGTAAGGATGAATGCCGTCGATATTAAACGAAATTACGGAAGTTTTCTGTTCTGAAGTACCAAAAATTTTTAATCCTTCGATTTCGAGTAATTTTTGAGTAGCATAATCCAGCAATTCTTTTTCCTGCTGCCGGATGTTGGCAAAGCCAATGGCATTCAGGTAATCAATTGCCGTTCCGAGCACGATTCCGCCTGCGATATTTGGCGTTCCTGCTTCAAACTTATGCGGCAAATCGGCATATGTTGTTTTTTTAAAAGTAACTTCTTTGATCATTTCACCGCCGCCCTGATACGGTGGCAATTTATTGAGCCAGGTTTCTTTTCCATACAAAATCCCGGTTCCGGTTGGCCCGCAGATTTTATGCCCTGAAAATGCATAAAAATCACAGTCGAGTTCGTGAACATCTGGTTTGAGGTGCGGTACAGCCTGTGCACCATCAATGAAAACCGCAGCACCAAACTCATGCGCTTTATCAATCATATATTTAATCGGATTGATTGTTCCGAGCGCATTTGAAATGTGGTTTACAGCAACGACTTTCGTTTTATCGGAAAGCAATTGGTCAAATTCCGACATTATGAGTTCGCCTTTTTCATTCATTGGAATAACTTTTAAAAGCGCGCCGGTTTTTTCGCACAACATTTGCCAAGGCACAATATTACTATGGTGTTCCAATGCAGAAACCAAAATTTCATCGCCGGGTTTTAATATCGATGCAAAACCATTGGCAACCAGATTCACGCCATGTGTGGTTCCGGATGTAAACAATACTTCATGCGAAAATTCAGCATTGATATGCTGTTGTATTTTTTTGCGGGATTCTTCGTAGGCATCCGTTGCGAGCTGGCTCAATGTATGCACACCGCGATGGATATTTGCATTGATTTCTTCGTAATATTTCGAAATGGCATCAATGACAACCTGCGGTTTCTGGGAAGTGGCACCGTTGTCAAAATAGACGAGCGGCTTGCCGTTGACTTTTTGTGTAAGTATCGGAAAATCGGATCTTATCTTAGTAATGTCTAGCATTTTTTATGTGGAAAAATTGTACACAAAAGTACTAAATCCAAAAAGTATAATTCTGAATATTATGTTATTTGTTTCAGATGCGAATCTGACACACTTAAAACGTTTCTCCTGCCCCGCCGCCGCTGAATCCGCCGCCGCCAAACGACATTGGATCTTCCGGCTGGCTGTGTTGCATTTGCAATTGCGAATTGACGATGATCGCCTGGGCATACAATAGCGAATTTTTATCATTGTTGCGGTCTGCAATAAAAGTGATGCCACTTTCTTTGTGCTTTAACTTGGCAATTCCAAAATAGGCAATTCCAAAAAGCATCAATCCGCAAAGAATCAGTGCCAATTCAATCGGCATCAAACTGTAATAATAACGAATTGTAAAAATGGAAAGCGCAAAACACAACAATCCGACCAACAGCAATTCGCGGCTTTTGTTCTTCAATCCAAAGAAAATAAATCCAACGGGGATTAAAAAGGTCAAAATGTAAAACAATATTGCAAACGGAATATCGCTTCCCGGCGTTACCGTTACTCCGATTAATTCTGCCGACATTTCGCGAACCACGAAATAATTAACCGATGCGTACCCCAAAAGCAAACTAAAAACCTGCAATGCCTGAAGTGGAAACTGGTAAAAATAGGCTTGTTCTTTTTTATCCAACACGGTAAAAATCCAATACATCGCAAACGCAAGTGCCAATAATACAAAAGGCAAAAACACTGTGGCCATAAGGTTGTAATCGATGATTAAAACCGACAGTGCTCCAGTAATTCCAACCAGGGAAATAATTGCTGAAATGGTGTGAATGTAACGCAAACAACAAAATAACCCTACAATCGCCATGGCAATTAAAACTTGGATTTTGCTTTCTGAAGAAATCCCTACAGCGGTAAAAAAGACAAGCTGAAAACCCAGTATAAAAGCATCATCGAGCCCGTGATTGAAATAATTGTTGCGCGACAGGAACTCGCTTCCGCCAATGCCAATAAGCGCATAAAAATAAATGACGCCTTCGAAATATTCTGAGTCAAAAACCGACAGCATAAACAATGACAACGCGCCAATCATAGACGAAAACAGCAAAACCCCGAGCAGAAAAAACCCAATCCGTACCAAAAAATTGCTTTGTGATTTAAGTTGCCCCATTTTATTTTTGATGTTCAGGAATTGGTCCGCCGTGATGAATTTTCCGTTTCTGAGGCTTTTGGCTTCAGTCACTAAAAAAGTATTTTGAAGTAATATTTTATGGTAAGCTTTCATATTTACTACGATTGAATTGTTTGATGGAACGAATGAATAAAAAGATTGACCCTATGAAATATAGCGGTGATAAAACGAGTAGGAATTCAAATAAATCAGACAATTCGATGTATGAAAATAACCTGCCAATCAATATATTAAATCCAAAATAACCATACAAAAGCACAAAAACAAATGTTGCTGCAGAATGGAGTTGATGGCTTTTTCTGTAAAAATAAAAACAAGCTGCAGCAAGGAAAATGGCATACACCAGCCAAAAATCACCAAACATTCCGGTGATGCAGCAAACGCCTGACAAATGCAATGCAAATGTGACAAAAATCAGGCTGAAATGTTTTTTAAGATCGTTCTTTTCTGCATATTCCATCCACAAAACCAGCAATATCGACAGTGCGATGCCGTAGTAAAAAAGCGATGGATTTTCATAAAAATCATGTTCCATCAAAGCCTGCGGTGTCGCAGTAATTCCGATGGCTGCTGTCAAACCGGTAATTCCGATTGAAAGCGCACTGCGGTTATCAAAATAATACGCACAGCCAAAACCAACCATACTTGTGAGCAAAGCCGCCATAGCCGTTCCCAAAATTGCATATTGAAATTCGAAATAACCGATGAAAATCCCGCTGAGCAATACAGCTGCCAAAACCATATAATTCATCACCGGATGGTCAAAATCGGTTTCGTGTTTGGTGAAACCTTTGGCATTTTTAAACGAAAAATAAAAACAAATTCCCGTTGCGGCGAGCAGTAATGCCATAATAACCGTATGTCCGATCGTGTCAATGTTTTGATAAATCAGGATTCCGGCACCGGTTGTAAAAAGTAAGATTGAAAGGTAGAGCAATGACAACAATTCGTTGTGAAGCGAAAAGATTCTGAGTGAATAATACGCTTTTATGTCGACGAAATCTTTTTCAGCAATCAGATTTTCTTTCAAAAGCGCTTCCGCAACGGCTTCTTTAGGTTTTTCCATAAATGTCAATTTTCGTGTTGACCAAATATACTTCTTTTATGTTATATGCCGTTTCTGAGTTGGTTTTTATACATTTAGGCATTCGAAAAATCATTCAAAAATGAAAAAACTAAAATATGGATTGCTGTTTTTATTTTTTACTGCCATTGCAATCGTTGTCACATTAAATTATCCGAAACTCGACCTGATTTCGGGCTTTGCTGCCAAAAGTGTCGCGTCGGCACATTACATTGACGGCCGCACTTTAAAGGTAATTGAGGCTGGCGATAATGACATTCCGCTCGTCGATTTGGCCAAGAATACTATTGACGAAAAAGACCAATCTGCCAGCGCATCCGTTTACGGATTAAAAACCCGAAAGGCCATTTACCGCGAAGGTTTGGGAGCCGTTTTAATCGATGCTGATTTTGATGTGAAAGCGCCTTACAACCGTCCGAAAAGAAATTTTACGAATAACAACCTGCCGTTTCCGTATGGCAATAATGAACCGAAAGATTCTGTTTTTGCCAATATTGATTACAGTAAATTACAACATGCCATTGCCAACGCATTTGATGAAAAAGGCAATAAAATGAAACGGACGCGATCGGTTATCGTAGTTTACAAAGACCAAATTATCGCTGAGAAATATGACACCGGATTTACCAAAAACTCTAAGATTTTAGGATGGTCAATGACTAAAAGTATTACCGCAACCTTATTTGGAATTCTGCAAAAACAACGCCATTTCGACATCTATAAACCCGCACCAATTCCTGAATGGAAAAATGACAAACGCGCCAAAATTACCACAAGCGATTTGCTTCACATGAACAGCGGCCTGGAATGGGAAGAAAAATACGACAAGATTTCCGATGCGACCAAAATGCTGTTCCAGGCAAAAGACATGAGCCGTTCACAACTTGAAAAACCGGCAATTGCAGAGCCGAATTCGCTGTGGAATTACTCATCGGGAACCACCAATTTATTGTCGGGCATTTTACGGAAACAATTCAAAACCCATCAGGAATATTTAGATTTCTGGTATTTGGCATTAATCGATAAAATCGGAATGCATTCTATGCTGGTTGAAGCAGACATGTCAGGAAATTACGTTGGCTCTTCGTATGGCTGGGCTACAACCCGCGACTGGGCAAAGTTTGGATTGTTGTATTTACACAAAGGAAACTGGAACGGCGAGCAGCTTTTTGATGAAAGCTGGGCCAAGTATGTCGCAACGCCTACAAACACTTCAAACGACCGATATGGCGGGCATTTCTGGCTTAATGCAGGTGGTTTTTATCCCGATGCGCCACGCGATTTATATTCTTGCAATGGGTTTCAGGGCCAAATGGTTTTTATCATTCCTTCTCTGGATCTGGTCATTGTCAGAATGGGTTTGAAAGAAGATCCCGGATTTGATTTTAATGAATTTTTGAAGGGAATTATTGGAAGTTTTAGATAGAACGCTGCGCTGAAAGAGAAAAGACCATTTTATTGAAAAACCGCTGCGCTGCAAGAAGAAAGACTAAAACGAATCTTTTTTTCTTGCAGCGCAGCGGTCTTGCCTCTTTCAGTGAATTGGTCTTTTCTCTCTACAAATCAAATCCCATATTCACGCCCAGTTTCATCGCGATGATTTTAGTGATTCGTTGTTTTAATTCCGGGATTTTGATGCTTTCGATCACTTCGTTTGAAAAGGCATACATCAATAAAGCTTTGGCTTCTTTTTGTGGAATACCGCGTGATTGCATGTAAAACATCGCTTTTTCGTCTAATTGCCCGATGGTACAACCATGTGAACATTTAACATCATCTGCAAAAATTTCAAGTTGCGGTTTGGCGTTGATTGTCGCCTTGTCGCTTAATAAAATATTGTTGTTTTGTTGGAAGGCGTCAGTTTTTTGCGCTTCTCTTTCCACGAAAATCTTGCCATTGAAAACACCGGTTGATTTCTCGTCAAAAATCCCTTTGTAATTTTGGTGGCTTTCGCAATTTGGCGTTGCATGCTGCACCAATGTATGATGATCAACGTGTTGCTTGCCTTCGATAATCGTAATGCCTTTAAGCGTGCTTTCGATGTGTTCGCCCTGATGGTAAAAATTCAGGTTGTTTCTTGTGATGTTGCCACCGAAAGAAAAAGTGTGTACTGAAACGTTGCTTTGTTCTTTTTGTGCGATATACGTATTGTCAATTAACGACGCTTCGAGGTTGTCATTCTGGATTTTATAATAATCAACAATCGCGCGTTTCTTGGCAAAAATCTCGGTGACAGAATTCGTCAATACCGGATTTTCGTTTAAACTTTGGTGTCTTTCGATGATTTGGACATGCGCATTTTCACCAACAATAATCAGGTTTCGCGGCTGAACCAATAAAGATGCTTCCGTACCGGTTGAGAAATTGATGATCTCGATAGGTTTTTCAACGACTTTACTTTTCGGGATGTTGATGTAAGCGCCTTCGAGTGCAAATGCGGTGTTTAAGCTTGTTAAACTTTCGTCTTGACTTGCGATTTTGTTGAAATATTCATCGATAATCATTTTGTATTTTGGCTTTGTCAATGCCGATGCCATCAGGCAAACATCAATGCCATCATGTGTTGTAGCCGATAAAAACGAGCTGAACACACCGTCGATAAAAATGACTTTATAGGTGTCAATTTCGTGTAAAAAGTATTTTTTTACATCGGCAAATTCAATCGCATTTTCGCTTTTTGGGAATACGCTAAAGTCGTTTTTTAATACTGCATTCAGCGATGTATATTTCCAGGCTTCTTCCTTTTTGGTCGGAAAGCCTTTGGTTTCGAAGTTTTTAATGGCTGAAGTACGGATGTCGTGCAAATCTGCAGTCACATCGACGCGCTCTTCGAAAGCCATGAAAGACGAGATTAATTTTTCTTTCAATTCCATATTAATTCTCCGCTTTAATCCAGTCGTACCCTTTTTCTTCCAATTCGTAGGCAAGTTCTTTCCCGCCTGATTTTACGATTTTTCCATTGTATAAAACGTGCACGAAATCCGGAACGATGTAATCCAAAAGCCTTTGGTAGTGCGTAATTACGACAATTGCGTTGTTTTCACTTTTTAGTTTGTTTACGCCGTTGGCTACAATTCTGAGCGCGTCAATATCAAGTCCGGAATCAGTTTCATCAAGAATCGCCAATTTCGGCTCAAGCATTGCCATCTGGAAAATCTCATTTCTTTTTTTCTCTCCTCCTGAAAAACCTTCGTTTAACGAACGTGATAAAAATTTGCGGTCAATTTCGAGCAATTCCGATTTTTCGCGGATCACTTTCAGCATTTCATTGGCTGGCATTTCCGCCAATCCGTTTGCTTTTCTGGTTTCGTTGATCGCAGTTTTCATGAAATTCGTAACTGAAACTCCGGGGATTTCCACCGGATATTGGAACGACAGAAAAACGCCTTTATGTGCGCGCTCTTCCGGAGCCAGATCAGCTAAATCTTCACCATCTAAATACACGGCGCCTTCAGTTACTTCATAGTTTTCGTTTCCTGCGATTACAGCAGAAAGGGTACTCTTTCCTGAACCGTTCGGGCCCATGATCGCGTGGACTTCCCCGGCATTAACCGTTAGGTTTATGCCTCTTAAGATATCTTTGTCTTCTACTTTTGCGTGTAGGTTTTTAATTTGTAACATGCTTGTATTTTGTATTTTAAGGCATTAAGATTCATTAAGTTGACGGATGCATTTGCTGATCCGCTCATTTTCTAATTCGCTAATTGACTTGTTATCCAACTGAGCCTTCTAGCGAAATCTCTAATAATTTTTGTGCTTCAACCGCAAATTCCATCGGAAGTTTATTTAAAACCTCTTTACTGAAGCCGTTCACGATTAATGCGATGGCTTTCTCGGTCGGGATGCCGCGTTGGTTGCAGTAAAATACCTGGTCTTCACCGATTTTTGAAGTTGTCGCTTCATGTTCGATTTTTGCAGATGGATTTTTGCTTTCGATGTACGGAAACGTATGCGCGCCGCAATTGTTTCCCATCAACAAGGAATCACACTGTGAAAAGTTTCTCGCATTGTCGGCTCTTGCAGAAATTTGCACCAATCCGCGGTAGCTGTTTTGCGATTTTCCGGCAGAAATTCCTTTTGAAATAATCGTCGATTTGGTATTTTTACCCAAATGGATCATTTTCGTTCCGGTATCGGCCTGTTGGAAATTATTGGTAACGGCAATTGAATAGAATTCGCCTACCGAATTGTCGCCTTTTAATACGCAAGACGGATATTTCCAGGTTACAGCAGATCCGGTTTCGACTTGCGTCCACGAGATTTTTGCGTTTTTCTCGCACAAACCGCGTTTCGTCACAAAATTATAAACCCCGCCCTTTCCTTCTTTATTTCCAGGATACCAATTTTGAACCGTCGAATATTTGATTTCGGCATCGTCCATCGCGATGAGTTCGACAACCGCTGCGTGCAATTGGTTTTCATCACGGCTTGGCGCGGTGCAACCTTCAAGATACGACACATAACTGCCTTCATCAGCGATGACCAAAGTTCGTTCAAATTGGCCTGTACCGGCTTGATTGATACGGAAATAGGTAGAAAGTTCCATCGGGCAACGCACGCCTTTCGGAATGTAACAAAACGATCCATCGGAGAAAACCGCCGAATTTAATGCGGCATAAAAATTGTCTTTTTGCGGCACAACGGTTCCGAGATATTTCTTTACGAGTTCCGGATGTTCTTTGATCGCTTCAGAAATCGGGCAAAAAATAATACCTTTTTCAGATAATGTTTTTTTGAAAGTCGTTGCTACAGAAACCGAATCGACTACAATATCCATTGCGACATTGTTCATCATTTTCTGTTCGTCGATCGAGATGCCGAGTTTTTTGTACATCGCCAAAAGCTCCGGATCGACATCGTCCAATGTTTTATTCGGGTCGACTTGTTTGGGTGCGGAATAATATGAAATTGCCTGAAAATCAGGTTTAACGTAATTCACATTCGCCCATTCCGGCTCGGTCATTTCTTTCCAGGCGCGAAAGGCTTCAATACGCCAATCGGTCATCCATTGTGGCTCTTCCTTTTTAAGGGAAATGGCGCGGACGATGTCTTCATTCAAACCAATTGGAAACGTATCCGATTCGATATCAGTGTAAAATCCGTATTCGTATTCTTTATTTTCGAGCTCGATTTTTAAATCGTCTTCGGTGTATTTTGACATATTTTATTGTCTTAAAGTTTGAAAGTCGAAAGTCAAAAGTCCACAATTGGCGGCTTTCAGACTTTCGACTTGTGACGTTTGACTAAAGAGAGAAACTCTCCCCGCAACCGCAAGTCCTGCTCGCATTCGGATTGTTAAAAACGAATCCCTTGCCATTCAATCCGCCTGAAAATTCTAAAATCGTCCCAGCCAAATACAGGAATGATTTTTTTTCAACGGCTATTTTTACGTTATTGTCTTCGAAAACTTTGTCATTTTCGCCCAGTTCTTTGTCAAATTTTAATTCGTATGACAAACCTGAACAACCGCCGCTTTTTACGCCTACACGAACGTAGTCCTGAGCTGCATCAAAACCATCGTCTTTCATCATGTCGACGATTCTTTTACTTGCTGTATCTGATACTTTTATCATCGCTAATAAGGATTTTGTCTAAATTATTTACTGTTTGGCCATTTGGCCTGTCGTATTGAATCCGCAAAGATATTACATAAAAAGCTTTTTGCCACAAAACCTAACATTTTTATAACGGATGCGTGCATAGAATTTTCCTATGCAGGCCGATTTTACAGACCAATTTTCCTAAATTGCAGGAATTTTTAATGTTTTTGTCCATTTTTAATTTTTTTTCAAATGAAACTATACCCGATTGAAGCAGGAAATTTCAAACTCGACGGTGGTGCGATGTTTGGCGTAGTGCCGAAAACCATCTGGAACAAAACCAATCCGGCCGACGCAAATAACCTCATCGACAT